>Ga0209061_1001259_pt1 | contig 44296 bp, 46 predicted proteins | sample Coa_R1_10_FD_187157 | JGI IMG/M metagenome (GOLD analysis project Ga0209061, IMG submission 187157) | Surface soil microbial communities from Centralia Pennsylvania, which are recovering from an underground coalmine fire - Coalmine... | ecosystem: Environmental > Terrestrial > Soil >...
ACGGAACGGACGCTCGCCCTCGGCTTCCGCGACCGCGGCGGCACGCTCGATGTGGCGGGCATGCTGGCGGCGAATAGCTGCACGTGGGCGCACGTGCTGCAGGCGGCCGCGTGTGCGCTGGATGTACCGCGCGACCGGGTGCTGACCGCAGAGGAGATCGCCGCGCTGGATGGGCAGGCAGATATCAGGGCGACGTTGTTTGCGAGCTAGAGACCGCCGTAGCCGCCTCCGGCACGAGGATGGCAACGGTGAAACCGGCGATGACGGCTGGCATGACGAAGGGGATGAGCTGGCGGACGATGGGCGGCAGCTCTTCGGGCAGCGTCGTCGTCGGCGAGAGGACGGCAGCGCGCGCGGCAAGCCTGCGGCCACCGACCCAGATGAAGGCCTTGCCAGCGGCGGCGAGGTTACGCGCCCAGTTGCTGCGCCGTCCACGTACCGTGCTCACGAGCAGCGCCTGGCCCAGATGCAACGCCAGCAGCGGCGTGGTATACCTCTGGCCCGTGCGCCGGCCGGTGTGCTCGAGCACGATCAGACCGGTAGACCAGAACGGCGGTTGAGGCGCGAACCACCCGGCGCGGACGAGCGGCTCGACGAAGGCGTTGAGACCAGAGAAGAAGCCGCGTTCGGCAGCCTCGAGCAGGGACGCTGCGCCGCCGCGCGCATCGAACATCGACATGCGCACCCTCCTTTCGCAGGCAGCGTAACGGTTGCGCGCGCAAGCCGCAGCAAGCATGCTCTTTATGCCGGCCAGGGCGCGGGGTGGCAGACGGGTGTCGGCGGGCGTGGTCCTGCTGGACGCTCTATCACATCAGTAGAGAGGGGACGTCGAATCATGCCGGCTTGGCAGACGTCTCCCGTTCTGCGTGCGGGCGTGCTACGCTAGGTTCTGTCGCACAGAGGAGGGGTCGCATAGTGGCCTAGTGCGGCGGTTTGCTAAACCGTTATCCCCGCAAGGGGATCGAGGGTTCGAATCCCTCCCCCTCCGCCGGTACGTTCGGACACGCCCCTCGCTGCAGGGGCGTGTGTTACCTCGGGGCTGATCATGCGCTACCACATCTGGACCGTCGGTTGCCAGATCAATCAGGCCGATTCCGCTCGCCTCGGCGCCGGGTTGGAGTACCTCGGTTTTGAGCATGTTGAACGGCCCGAGGATGCCGATGTCGTCGTCGTCAACACCTGCGCCGTACGCGAGGGTGCCGAGGAGCGCGCGATCAACAAGCTCGCCACGCTGAAACGGATCAAGCAGCGGCGCAACGGCGACTTCAAGATCGTCATGATGGGCTGCATGGTCGGCCCGCGTACCGACGATCTCGCGCGTCGCTTCCCCTTCGTTGATGTCTTCGCCCGTCCGCAGGCGTTCGACGATGTCCTCCACGGCCTCGGCATCGAGACCGATGACCTGGGCGGCGAGTTCTGGCCGCAGACCACCGGGTACACTGGCGCGCCCACCGCGTTCGTCCCCGTGATCGAGGGTTGCAACAAGTTCTGCACGTACTGCATCGTCCCCTACCGGCGCGGACGCGAGCGTAGTCGCCCGATCGCCGAGATCCAGCACGAGGTAGCCACGCTGGTGCGCTCCGGCGTGCGCGAGGTGACGTTGCTCGGTCAGACGGTCGAGGCCTACGGGCGCGATCTGCCCGAACAACCCGACCTCGGCGATCTGCTGTGCGCCATCCACGATCTGCCCGGCCTCGAACGCATCCGCTTCCTCACGTCGTACCCGCGCGATATGACCGAGCGCATCATGCATGCCGTTGCCGATCTGCCGAAGGTCTGCGAGGCGTTCAGCCTGCCGGTGCAGAGCGGCGACGACGATGTGCTGCGCGCTATGCGCCGTGGCTACACCGTCGCCGAATATCGCGCCAAGATCGAACGCGTGCGTGAGTTGATGCCCGAGGCGAGCATCAGCACGGATGTGATCGTAGGCTTCCCCGGCGAAACGCCGCAGCAGTTCGAGAACTCGCTCCGCCTGCTGGAAGAGCTGCGCTTCGATAAGGTGCACGTTGCTGCCTACTCGCCACGGCCTGGCACGATCGCCTGGCGGCGCATGCCCGACGATGTGCCACTCGACGAGAAGAAACGGCGCTTGCAGGCCGTGGAAGCGCTGCAGGAGCGGATCGCCGCCGAGATCAACGCCCGCCTGCTTGGTACGGTGCAGGAGGTGCTGATCGAAGAGGTGCGTGGTGGACGACCGACGGGCCGGTCGCGGCAGAACAAGCTCGTCCATATCGACTGCCCGCCCGAACAGGCTCCGCTCGGCGCGATGGTGCGCGCCCGCATCACGCACACCAGCCCCTGGGCGCTGATCGGCGAAATCGCGTAACGCGCTTCGGTTGGCAAGCGCGGCGCGACGCAGGCACCCTCTTCCTCGCCGGCGCCGATCAGCGTGCGGCACGCTCGCTGGGAAAGCGAGGGGCGATCGGCGGATCGGCGTGCGGCTGGCGTGACCCTATTGCGCGCCGATCGCCGAGAGCGGCTCCCCGCCTTGTGAGCGCGCGATCGTCAGCAGCAGCGCGGCGTCGTCGTGCGCCTCGACGCTGTGTTTGAGCGCGTCGTCGAGCGTGAGGATATCGCCCTGCGCCAGGCTGAACGCCTGACCCGCGCAAAGCACGCGCACGTTTCCCATCACGCAGTGGATCGTGACCGGCCCACCCGCGTCGTGCTCTGCCAGCCGCGCCCCCGCACGCAACCGCACGAGGACCATCCGCAGCGGCCCTTGCTTCGTCAGCGTGCGTGCCAGGCGATCGGCGTGCGCCCAGGCCGGCTCGCGCTCCAGTTCCGCGAGTTCGTCGCGCAGGTGTGTGAGCCGGACTGCCGCGGAGAGAGGCCCGTGCTGCTGTACGTAGGCGGGAATATGTTCGCGTTCTGCCATGGGCTCTTCTTCCTGTTCTGTCCGTCGGAGACGTGCAGCGCGAGCGCACGCATAGCCACGGGCCGTGCTGTCCGTGGGCGATCGTACCAGTAGGCGCGTACGGGCGCGGGAGACTTTGGTTCCAGCATCACGGCTCGAAGAAACGCACGATCGTCTCCAAGGGAAAGGCAGAGGGGGGGCAGCGATGGCAACGAACGAGATCCTCTCCGCGATCTACATCGAAGAACCGTGCAACGTGTGCGGCGAGCGGTATCCGGTTACCCTGTATGAAGTTCATCAGGAACACATGCTCGAGCAGACGTGGACGCCGCCGCGTCCCTGTACCAACTGCGCCCGTGTGAAGGATCGCGTCGTTGCGGGCGTGCCGCGCGAGGAGCTCGCCGCGCTTGTGCAGGCTCTCGAGACCGGCGATCGGCAAGCGATCACGCAGGCCTGGCGGCGGCTCGACGCGGCCCTGCGTGCTCGCGGCCTGGAGCCGGTGCTCGAACCGCACGCCGCCGCCGAGCTCCGTCCTCCAGCGTGATAGTGTTCGCGCAGCCAGACGGGATGCGCGCAGCACTCTGCACTGCCCATGTTTCTACCACTGGCGGCAGCGACGCGATCCACTCCTGCGCGTATCGCCAGGGCGGCCGTATCCGCGTGTACTGGATGAAAACGCGACGTGCAGCGAGGAGGGGAGCCGTGGCAGAGATTCACCGCCGTGGAGACGTCAACCCGCGCGAGGGCGAGCGCGAGTACGGCGATGTCGCCTTCGCCGACCCGACGAACAAGAAGTACCCGATCGATACCCCCGAGCATGTGCGCGCGGCCTGGAGCTATATCAATCACAAAGACAACGCCGCGAAGTACAGCCCGGAAGAGGTTGCAACGATCAAAGAACGGATCAAACGTGCCGCGCGGCGCTTCGGCATCGAGCTCCGCCACGATTGAACGTTGCGCCGAGCGGTGGCCACTCCGCGATCGTCACGTGGTGGTTACTCGTGGATATTCACGAGATCGCCCACGCTGAGGAAGTTCCAGAGAAAGCGCGCGTCGGGTTCGAGCATACCCACGCAGCCGTGGCTCGTTGGCGTGCGGCCGAACACGCTGCGCGGGCGCCAGTAGTTATCGTGCAGCGCGTGGCCTTGCCAGGTGAAGTATTGCGTCCAGAGCACGTGCTGGAGGTCGTAACCATCGGGGCTGTCGAGCGGGATGCCGATCGTATCGGAGCGCATCGTTTCGTCGGCCACGCGGTAGAGGATCGAGAACTGGCCGGTGGGCGTCTCGAAGCCGGGCATGCCGGTCGTCACCAGGATGACGCGCACGATCTCGCCGCCGAGCATCGCGCAGGCGACCTGCTGGCCGAGCGAGACATCGACCCAGTGCTGATCGGGGGCGATGCCGTCGGGAATCTGCACGGTCACGATGCTTCCACCCTGGCCATCGTCGGCGCGTGCGCCGCGTGGCAGACGTAAAGCAAGTGCCGCCCCTGCCAGCGTGGCAATGCCGGTCAGCAAATCGCGACGTGATAGCTGCCGAGAGGTGTACGACATCGTCCAGCTACTCCGGTACCGCGGGCGTTGCGCTTCTCTGGCCCGCACGTATTGACGCATGGCGGTCAGGGCTGGTCAATTGCGCCGTACCCCGAGCGCGCCTCGCGCGAATCGACGATAACGGTAACTGGGCCGTCGTTGATGAGAAAGACGGCCATCTTCGCGCCGAATTGCCCGGTTTCCACGGCAACGCCGCGCGCGCGGATCAGCGCGGCCACGCGTTCGCACAGCGGCGCGGCGATCTCGGGTGGCGCGGCGGCGGTGAAGCTGGGCCGGCGGCCGTGGCGCGTCTCAGCAAGCAGCGTGAACTGGCTGATGAGCAGCACGGCGCCGCCGACTTCGATCAGGGAGCGGTTGAAGCGGCCGGCGTCGTCGGCGAAGATGCGCAGCTCGACGGTCTTGCGGGCGATGTATGCGGCGTCGGCCTCGGTGTCATCGCGCGCGACGCCGAGCAGCACGAGCAGCCCCGGCCCGATCGCGCCGATGGTGCGGCCATCGACCGAGACGTGCGCTTCGGTGACGCGCTGGAGAACGGCGCGCATGGGCGGAAGCGGCGCTCCTTGCAGGAGACTGGGGTGCTTTTGCGAGAGAAACGGCGCTGGCAAATGGCCAGCGCCGGCGAGCCGGGTCTGGCGGCACGCGGTCAGTCAGCCGCGGCGGCGCTCGTCTCGCTCTTGCTCGTGGAGGAGGCGCCGCTCTCCTTGGCGGACGTGCTCTCCGGCTCGGGCGCGCTCTTGCGCGAGTCGGTAATATACCAGCCGCTGCCCTTGAAGACGATCGCCGGCGGCGTCAGCACGCGGCGTGCCTGGCCCCCGCAGCGCGGGCACTCCTGCACGGCCGGCGCGTCGAACCCTTCGCGCTTTTCGTACACATCACCGCAGGCGCTGCAACGGTAATCGTACTTGGGCATCGCGCTCCTCCAGGCGTTCTCGGCATCTCTTCGCCTAGCCTATCACGTTTGGCACTCTCCCCTCAAGGGTGCTAAAAAATGATCACCAATCTGCGCATATGTTATCTTGTTCGGCTGCAAGACACCGTGCTACGCTCACTCGGGCAGCGATCGTAAGCGGGCGTCTGCCGAGGGCTCTCCTCGGCAAATCTCTGGCGCCCGAGTTCGAGGGATAGAGCGAGGAGGTCAAGACCGTGCCAGCGCAGATCAGCATGAAAAGCTTGCTCGAAGCGGGGGTGCATTTCGGCCATCAGACGCGCCGCTGGGACCCGCGCATGCGCCCCTTTATCTTCACCGAGCGCAACGGGATCCACATCATCGACCTGAGCCAGACCGTCGCCCGCCTCAACGCCGCGTACGATTTCGTGCGCGACCTCGTGGCGAACGGAGGCACGATCCTGTTTGTGGGCACCAAAAAGCAGGCCCAGGAGGCGATCGAGGCCGAGGCGAAGCGGTGCCACATGCCGTACGTGACCACGCGCTGGCTCGGTGGCACGCTGACGAATTTCCAGACAATCCAATCGCGCATCGATCACCTCGTGCGCCTGGAAGAGGCGCGGGCGCGTGGCGATTTCGACCGCCTTTCCAAGAAAGAGCAGCTCCAGCTCGATCGCGAGATCACGCGCCTCAATCGCTACTTTGGTGGCATCAAGGAGATGACGCGGCTCCCTTCGGCGCTGTTCGTCGTCGATACACCCAAGGAACACATCGCCGTGAGCGAGGCGTTGCGCCTTGGCATTCCGATCGTGGCGATGTGCGATACCAACTCGAATCCCGAGGTGATCGACTATCCCATCCCCTCCAACGACGACGCGATCCGCGCTGTGCGCCTGATCGCCGGACGCATCGCCGATGCGGTGATCGAGGGCGCGGCGATGCGCGAGTACGCCGAGCAGGAGGGGTTGTCGGCGAACCTGGACGAGATGGATATCGCGCAAACGTTCTCTGCTTCCCCTGACGAAGAGCCGGCCTATCCCGGTAGCGATGAGGACGAGTTCGAGGGAGACAACGCCTGAGGCAGGTGCCGTCTCCGCGCGAAACCTGGAGCACATCACGAAGAAATAGAGGATGCATTGCCTATGGCAGTCACGATGGAGATGGTCAAGTCCCTGCGCGAAACGAGCGGCGCGGGCGTAATGGCGTGCAAGCGCGCGCTCGAGAAGGCCGAAAGCGAGGGGCTGGATGGGGATGCGCTCGTCAAACGCGCCATCCAGATCCTCGAAGAGGAAGGCGCGGAGAAGATGGCGCGCCGCCAGGATCGCGAAACCTCGCAGGGCGTGATCCATGCGTACGTGCACGGCGGTCGGATCGGCGCGATGGTCGAGATCAACTGCGAAACCGACTTCGTGGCGCGCAACGAGAGCTTCCAGAAGCTTGCTCACGATGTGGCGATGCAGATCGCCGCAATGGACCCACAGTACCTCGATCCCGCCGAGGTGCCGCCCGACGAGCAGGCGCGCGTGCAAGAGCTGGCGCTGCTCGCCCAACCATTTATCTGGGATAACACGCGTACCATCGCCGACCTTGTGGCCGAGGTGAGCCGCACAACGGGCGAGGTCGTGCGCATCCGCCGTTTCGTCCGCTACGAGCTTGGCCGCTGATCGCGCCGCAACTGCTGGTGCTATAAGGTGCTATAAATAGAAGCGTCGAGAGGAGGCGGGGTGAGGGGTGGCGGAGAGCGAAACGCCGGTGGCAAATGCATACCAGCGGGTGCTGCTCAAGCTGAGCGGCGAAGCGCTGATGGGCAAGGCCAGCTTCGGCCTGGATAATGCCGTCCTCGCCGATATCGCCTGCCAGATCGCGCGCGTGGCAGCGAGTGGCATCCAGATCGCCGTCGTTGTTGGTGGGGGCAATATCTGGCGCGGCGCTACCGCTTCCCAGAACGGCATGGATCGCGCCACCGCCGATTACGCCGGCATGCTCGCGACCCTGATCAACGCTCTTGCCCTCCAGGATGCGGTCGAAAAGGCCGGCGCTGTGGTGCGCACCCAGTCGGCGATACCTATCCCGCCCGTTGCCGAGCAGTTCATTCGCCGCCGCGCCATCCGCCACCTCGAAAAGGGGCGCGTGGTGATCTTCGCCGCCGGCACGGGTAACCCGTACATGACAACCGATACCGCCGCCGCGCTGCGAGCCCTCGAGATCGGCGCAGAGGTGCTGCTGATGGCGAAGAACCGCGTCGATGGCGTCTACGAGGCCGACCCCTCGCGCACGCCCGATGCGCGCAAGTTCCTCCGCCTTGGCTACACCGACGCGCTCACGCGCCGGCTGGCAGTGATGGACAGCACCGCTCTCACGCTCTGCATGGAGAACGCCCTGCCGATCATCGTCTTCGATCTCGCCAGCGACCGCAGCATCGAGCGGGCCGTCACTGGCGAGCCGATCGGCACGCTGGTCTCCGGCCATGAGAGCGTCTTCGCCGGCGAGAGCCAGCCCGTAGCCTGACGACGCGCGGCCAGATCGCTTCGCGGGGAGGATGTGCCGTGACCGTCAAAGAGATTCTCGACCACGCTGAACAAACGATGCGCAAATCGGTGGAGAATACGCGGCGCGAGCTGGCGGCGATCCGCTCCGGTCGCGCTAGCCCGGGACTCGTCGAGCACGTGCGCGTCGACTACCACGGCACGCCGATGCCGATCAACCAGCTCGCGACCGTCAACGTGCCCGAGCCGCGCTTGCTAACGATCCAGCCATGGGACCGCTCGATGCTGGGGCCGATCGAGAAGGCGATCCTCAAATCCGACCTTGGCCTGACGCCCAGCAACGACGGCCACATGATCCGCCTCGTGCTGCCGCCGCTCTCCGAGCAACGGCGCAAGGAGCTGGTCAAGCTCGTGCAACGGCGCGTGGAGGAGGGGCGCGTGGCGATCCGCAATATCCGCCGCGACGCCGCCGACGCAATCAAGAAGCTCGATCGCAATAGCGAGATCTCAGAGGATGAGGCGCGACGAGCGCAGGAGCAGCTCCAGAAGCTCACCGACGCGCAGATCGCCGCCGTCGAGAAGCTCGGACGCGACAAAGAGCAGGAATTGCTCGAGGTCTGACCCGCGGGACCCCGCCCCGCTGGCCACCGGAGTACGGGTGCGCGATGACCGCGGTAGCTGAACCCCAACCAGCAACCTCTTCGAACGTCGTACCGGCGGACCGTCTGCCGCGACACGTGGCGATCATCATGGATGGCAACGGCCGCTGGGCGAAGCTGCGCGGCCTCGGCCGTCGCGAAGGCCACAAGGCCGGCGCCGAGAACATCCGCCGCGTGGTGCGGCACTTCGCCGAACGCGGGATCGAGGTACTGACGCTCTACGCCTTTTCGACCGAAAACTGGGGCCGGCCGCGCGAAGAGGTCTCCTGGTTGATGCGCATGCCCTCGCGCTGGATCAAGCGCGAGATCGGCCCGCTGCATGAACACGGCATCCGTGTGCGCCATATCGGCCGGCTCGAGGCGCTCTCGCGCGGGTTGCAAAAACAGGTGCGCGATGCCGAGCAACTCACCGCCAACAACACGCGCATGACGCTCTGCTTCGCTTTCAACTACGGCGGCCGCGCCGAGATCGTCGATGCCGTGCGCCGCATCGTCGCCGAGGGTATCCCGCCGGAGCAGATCGACGAGGCGACGATCGCCGCGCACCTTTACACCGCTGGCCTGCCCGATCCCGATCTGATCATCCGTACAGCGGGGGAGCACCGGCTCTCCAACTTCTTGATGTGGCAGAGCGCCTACGCCGAGCTGTACATCAGCGACCGCTACTGGCCCGATTTCGACCCCGAAGAGGCCGACCGTGCCCTCGCAGCGTTCGGCCAGCGGCAGCGCCGCTATGGCCGTGTGCCTGATGCCGCCGAGCAGCCGGGCGCGCCCCGGCGTTAGCCCGCAAACCTGCCCGAGGAGCGCCGCGATGCCCCGCCAGACGCGCGCACCGAGCTGTGGAGCCGCCGGCGCGCTACTTGAGGCATAAGCCATGCTACGCCAGCGCCTGCTCGTGGCTGCCGTTGGCTTGCCGCTGCTGCTCGCGCTGACGGCGCTAGGTGGGGTGGCGTTCGCTGCTGCGCTGGCGATCGTGCTCGCTGCGGGTGCGCTCGAGCTGAGCACCGCCGCCGGACTCTCGCCGCGCCGCCCCGAGGCGCTGGTCGCAGCGGCGATCGCGGCCGGATTCGTGCCCGCCGCGTACGGCCATGCCGATATCGCCGGTGCGCTGATCGTGCTGGCCATCGCTTTGCCGCTGATCGCGGCGGTGGTGCGCCTGGAACGCTCCGGCGACGACGAGATGCCGCAGGGGTTGCCCGCGTGGCTCGTGCTACCGCTGGCGGCGCTGTACATCGGCTGGTTGGGGCACTATCTGCTGGGCGTGCGCCGCTTCCCCGATGGCGCGCGCTGGTTCCTCGTGCTGTTGCTGGGCACCTTCGCCGCCGATACTGGCGCGTACGGTACGGGGCGACTCTTCGGGCGGCACCGCCTGGCACCGCGGGTGAGCCCAGCCAAGACGGTAGAAGGCGCGGCAGGTGGGCTGATCGCGGCGCTGGTGGCGACGACAGCGCTGGCGGCGCTGTTGGGGCTCCCCGGCAGCCCTCCACTGACGGCACTGCTCGGCTTCTGCCTCGGCATCGCCGCCGAGGCGGGCGATCTCGCAGAGTCGCTGATCAAGCGCCGGCTGGGCGTCAAGGATATGAGCCACGTGCTGCCTGGCCACGGCGGTGTGCTGGATCGCCTCGACAGCCTGCTGCTCGCCGGGCCAGTGGTATACTTTTTTGTGCGATGGATCATCCTGCGTTGAGCGCCCCGCTGGGCCTCGCAGTTCTCGGTTCAACCGGGTCCATCGGGACGCAAGCGCTCGATGTTGCTGCCGCGCTGCCCGCGTATCTGCGCGTCGTGGCGCTCGCTGCTGGCAGCAATGTCGCTCTCCTCAACGATCAGATTCGTACCTTCCGACCGGCGCTCGTCTGCTGCGCTGCCGGTCGCGACGGCATCGACGCCGGCGGTGCTGCCTGGGCAACACCGGACGAGATCGCCACGCACCCCGATGTCGATCTCGTGCTTGTTGCGACGACAGGCAAAGCGGGGCTCATGCCGACGCTGGCGGCACTGCGCGCTGGCAAGACGGTCGCGCTGGCCAATAAAGAGGTGCTGGTGATGGCGGGCGCGCTTCTGCGCCGGCTCGTCGCCGAGTACGGCGGCAGCCTGCGTCCCGTCGATAGCGAGCACAGCGCGCTCTGGCAGTGCCTCTGGGGCGAGCGACCGGAGGACGTCTCCCGGCTGGTGCTCACCGCCTCCGGCGGGGCGTTTCGCGACCGGCCGGTGGAGACGCTGGCCAGCGTCACGCCGGAAGAGGCGCTGCGTCATCCGACCTGGCGCATGGGGCGCAAAGTCACGATCGATTCGGCGACGCTGCTCAACAAAGGGTTGGAGGCGATCGAAGCGCGCTGGCTCTTCGATGTGCCGCTGGAGCGGATCGCCATCGTCCTGCATCGCGAGAGCATCGTGCACTCGCTGATCGAATTCGCCGATGGCTCGTTCAAAGCGCAACTGGCGGTTCCCGATATGCGCCTGCCGATCCAGCTCGCGCTGACGTACCCGCGACGTCTGCCGCTGCGCGGTCTCTCGCCGCTGGATCTGGCGTCGCTGGGCGCACTGCACTTCGCCCCGCTCGATCTCGATCGCGTGCCCTGCCTCCGCCTAGCGCTGGAGGCCGGGCGACGCGGTGGCACATATCCCGCCGTGCTCGCCGCCGCCGACGAAGTCGCCGTCGAACGTTTCCTCGCGGGAGAGATCCGCTTTACCGAGATCGCCGCCGTGATCGCCGACGCGCTCGACGCGCACAATCCGATCGCCGATCCGGACCTCGACGCGATCCTTGCCGCCGATGCCTGGGCGCGCGAACGCGCGGCGCGCTGTCCGGCCGCGACCGTGCCTGCCAGTCGGCCCGCCGCGTTGTCGTAAAGAAGGCTGCGCATGCTGCAAACCTGGTTCGACTCCATCGTCCCCTTCGTCGTGCTGCTGGTGGTGCTCGTGGTGGCGCACGAACTGGGCCACTTCGTTACGGCGAAGCTCGCGGGCGTCAGGGTGCTTGAATTCGGCCTCGGCTACCCGCCGCGACTGTGGGGCAAGAAGATCGGCGAGACCGAGTACACCGTCAACATGCTGCCGCTAGGCGGCTTCGTCCGCCTCCTCGGCGAGACCGATGCCGAGGAGGCCGACCCTGAGGAGTCGGGCCGCCCTGCTTCGATGATCGATACGCGCGCGGTGGCGCGCACGGGCACGATCAACCCGCGCACGCTGGCGGCGAAGCCACGTCCCGTGCGTATCCTCGTCCTGTTCGCGGGCGTCATTGTTAATCTGTTGCTGCCGGTGCTGTTCTTCAGCGTCGATTACATGATCCCGCAGCAGATCCCCGATACCGGTGCGGTTGTCTCGCGTGTCGCGCCGGACACACCCGCCCAGCGCGCGGGCGTGCTGCCTGGCGATGTCATCCTGCGCATCAATGGGCATACGATCCACAACACCAGCGATGTCTCGCGCTACATCACGCTGTACCAGGGCACAACGATGCGCTGGGAGATCCGGCGCAAGGGGCAGATTCTGACCGTCTACCCCTACGCGCGCTGGGAGCTGCCGGTTGAGGTCGAGCCGGACGGGACGCGTATACGCCAGGGGCCGACGGGGATCGTCGTCAACCCGCTGACGGCGGTGCCCGTCACCTATAGACAGCAGTACGCGCCGTGGGAAGCGATCCCGCGCGGCGCGCGCGAGACCTGGGATACGCTGATCACCTTCCGCAACCAGATCATTAGCTGGGTGAAGTCGCGCGCGGCGCCCGAGGTAGCGGGGCCGGTGGGTATCGCCCAGGCCACGGGCCAGGTGGTGAAGGAAGCGGGCTGGGAGGCGTTGCTGCGGCTGGCGGCGCTGTTGAGCTTGAACCTGGCCATCGTCAATGCGCTGCCGCTCCCCATGCTCGATGGCGGCCGCGTGCTGTTCGTGCTGATCGAGATCCTCCGTGGCGGCAAGCGCATCGCGCCGGAGAAAGAAGCGTTGGTGCATCTCATCGGCTTCGCGCTGATGATGAGCGTCGTGGTGGTGATCTCGTACATCGATATCATGCGCATCATCAACGGCGGCACGCTCGGCCGCTGATCGCGTGGCGATTACTCCACTCTTCACCGGGCTGCTTTTCTTGCTCTGGTTCGGGCTGGGCACGCTCGGCTGGCTGATCGCGTGCGTGCGCCACCCGGAGCGGGCGAACGCGCGCGCGTGGGGCGTGGCGCTCATCGTTGCCGTCGCGGGCGGGATCGCCCCCGCGCTGCTGGGCTGGCGCACCTTTCCTGCGCTGCTATGCGGGGCGGTGGCCGGGGCGCTGGGGGCGATGCTGGCGGCGATCGTCTTGACACGCTGAGCATATCGCTGACAGCACTTCTCGACGCATTCTCTACCATGCGCCGCATTCTCGACCCGCATCGACGCGTTCTTGGACGTTGACCAAACAGCAACCTTCCACAATGCCTATCAACGTTGGCACAACCGGCGCGAGCGCGAATGCGCACTTGCGAGCGCGCAAGCGTGCACAAACATCGCTGCCGATCCGTGCTGACTCTTGCGGAATGGTTACGGTAATCTCGATCCGTAGTCGTAACCGTTTCGCATCTTCGCTGTTAAGCGCTGCGGTGCGACTTTGCCGCTCCGGCGGCGTTGCGGGGAAGAGGGGTGGAGAAACTGGTAGGCGCAGGCGGTCCGCGACCGTGGGAACCGCGTGGCGAGGCGCCTCTCGCGCCGGAGCGCGGGCAGGATGCCGTTCCGCGCCCGACGGCGGAAACGTCCGCACTGCGGGGGCGGTTGCGACCTTTCGCCGAGATCGTCGCCGCCGAGCACAGGGAAGGACGCGGCACGCGGCTGCAGCCGTCCGAGCGGGTGGCTGGGCGCGCAAGCATGTCGGTGGCCGTGGCGGCGCCGTTGCCGCGCGCGCCGGCGCGGTCCGAAGCGCTGGCCGAGGTACGCGCGTTCGCGCGCGCGCACGCGCTGGCGATCGTGCTGTGTGGCGTCTTCCTCGCTGGCGTGCTGTGTGTAGCGACGGCACGCGGCGCGTTCTTTGACGAAGCGATCTATCTCGTCGCCGGACGGACGCTGGTCTTCCGCGGCGAAAACTGGCACTACGAGACTTGGTTCGTCGGCTCGCCGTTTGCCTTCCCGGTGTTGGCTGGTGTGATCGAGCGGCTGGGGGGCGGGCTGGCAGCGGTACGGCTGCTGAACGTTGGCTTCCTGCTCGGCGCGGTCGCGGGTGTGTACGGTCTGGGGCGCGCGCTGCGTCTATCGGTGCGGGCGGCGGTGCTCGGGGCGGCGGCGTTTGGCTTCTCTGGTTCGGTGCTCTTCACCGGCAGCTTCGCCACGTACGATATGCCCTCGCTGGCGGCAACGGTCGCGGCCTTCTGGTTGTTGGCGCGCAGCACGCACGAAGGGCGGCCGCGGTACGCTGTGCTCGCGGCCGCGGGCACGAGCTTCGCCGTTGCAATCATCGTCAAGTACATCGTCATCGCCGTGCTGCCGGTGCTGGTTGCGTTTGCGCTGGTGCGGCTGGCCCCACCCGCGTGGCCGTGGGCGCGGCCAGCGCGCGCGCGCTGGCGAGTAGCTGCGGTAGCGTTGGGCGCGCTGCTGACGCCGATGGTGGCGATTGACGGTCTGTACCTCTGGCGTTTCTGGTGGCAACTGCGGCTGGTGCTGCTCTATTCCGGCGGGCATACCACAAACTACGGCGCGACCGGGCCGAGCATCCTCGTTGCGATTCTCTGCTTCGTGGCCCCCGCCTGGCTGCTGGCGTTCTTCGGTTTCGACGCGTTGCGTGCGCGTGGTGGCCGCGCCCTGCTGACTGGTGCCGTCCTTGTGCTCGGCTCGCTGGTCATGCCGCTGTACCACATCTGGGAAGTCGATCCGCTGGCGCTGTTCAAACAAATGGGCTGGAGTCTGGCGCTGCTCGCACCGCTCGATGGCATCGCACTGGCCGCGCTCTCGCGCCGCTGGCGCGAGTTCACCGCGTGCCTGGCCGTTCTCGCCGCGCTGGCGCTCTCGAACGTGCGGACGCTCCAGGCCTTCTACCCAGATACGGCGCCGCCAGCGCGCTGGCTGCAGGAGCACGTGCATACGTGGGATGCGCCGCTGCTTGTCGATGACGTCTGGCCGTACCGACTGGCGCTCGCCGAGACGTTCGCGGGGCGGGAATGGTGGGTGGCCGATCAGTGGTGGTGGCAGAACAAACTGGCCACGCCCGCGCTCTGGCGCTCGCTGATCGAGCAGGGCACCTTCAGCTACGTCGTCTTCGAGCGCGGCGGTGCGTTCAACGGCTACGGCTCGGTTTTCGATAGCAGCGTTGTGCAGAGCGTCGAGCAGTCGGGACGCTACCGGCTCGTGGCGAGCTTCCCCTCGGCGGTGACGTGGGGCAATTCGATTCTGCCGCCGCCATTCCGCGGGCAACTGGCGGCCTTCAGCGAGGTGCAGACCGAGATCTGGCAGCGCGTTGAGTAGGGCGCGGCGAAAGAGGTGCATCGTGAGAATTCGTCCGCTGGTCTGGTTTTTCGGCCTGGTTGGAGCACTAGCATTGCTGAGCGTGGTCGTCGGCTCCGGGCGGATTATCCACGCGCAGGTGTACGGTAGCCCACCGCTGCCGCCAATTCAGGTGGGCGCGCTGAATCCGCCGCCACCGCCGCCACCACCTCCTGCGCCAGCGCGCGTGAACCCGACGCAACCCGCGCCGTTGCCACCGATCCAGGTGAGCGGGCAGAACCCGCCGGTGGCACCGACGTCGCCTCCGCGGCAGATCACGACCACGCAAACGACGCCGTCGGGCAGCACGCTACCCCGCGCTGGCACGGGCGGGGACACGCTCAGCCTGCTCGATGTGCTGGCGAACCCATTGGCCGAGTTGATCGGTGGGATGGGCGCGCTGCTGGCGATCGGCATCTTCGCCGCGTGGAACGCTCGCGATAACCGGCGCGCGTACGCCGCTCGCGCCGCCTCGTTGCCGACCCTGCCCATCGTGACCACGGCGCTGCCCGGTGGCGCACCGAGGCTCGCGCCGCTCAGTGCTCGTTTCCGCTCGCTAGAGGCGCTGCGCTCGACCGCGCGCGAACGCTAATCGGTGAAGACGACGGCGAAGTAATACTCGCGGTCGATCTCGGCGACGGCGATGCCGACGTGCCGGAAGCGTGTATCGAGGACGTTCTCGCGATGATGCGGACTGTTCATCAACGCCTGATGCACGGCCGGCACCAGCACATCGAGCGGATAGTCCGTCGGTTCGGTGGTGCGAGCGATGTTTTCGCCGAGGAGGTGGTACGGCACGCCGTAAGCATCGAGCAACTGCTGTGCTCCAATGCCGTAAGTGTTGATGTGGGCGAAGTAACCGTGCGCGGCCATGTCGAGCGCGCGCACGTCGGCAACGGTTTCGACCCCGCTTTGCAACTGCAACGGCGGCAGGCCGTACGTCGCACGCGCCTGGTTCATGAGGTCGAGCAGTTCGAGCGCGGCCCCGCTCGATGCAAGCGCTGGCATCGCCGGCGCAGCGACCGTCCGCGAGGCTGGCAGTGTAGCGAAGGCGAGAAGAACGAAGGCACCCAGCGCCAGCAGCGCGCGCCTTATCGTCTGCTGGATGCCGCTGTACGGCACGAATGGCAGGCGTGGCATCGCCAACCTCAGCAGCTCCTGACATTTGCGCGAGGCCTGGCGACGCGATCTCCACGAGACGCGGCCGTCCTCGCTTGGCTTGGCAGCCTGGCTATCCGCCGCCGCGCGACGGCGGACCCGTGGCTTTGCGTCCCCGCCTTGCGGCGGGTTTGCCCGTTCATCCTGCAAGAACGCCGGCGAGCGCCTGGCCCGCCGTTGTGGTTATCGACGCGCGACGCGCGGTCTGTAGGCGGCCATGCAAAAGCTGTTGCATGCTATCGACCGCAGCCGTGATGCAGCTGCAGAGAGCGGACATGCCGCCTGTGCGATGGTGGCCGCGCGCTGCGCGAGGGCGTATCGCCCGTTGTGCGCGCTCGCGCTCGCTGCCCGACCGTTCGAGAACGGCATCGCTTTTACTGCGCTGATCTTCAGCGTGGGGCTGGCGTGGTCGCCGCTGCACCCCGGAACGTGGCTGCCGCTGCTCGGGCGGTCCTGGCTGGCGTTCGTGGCGCTCCTGGTGATCACTGCCGCCGCACGCCTGCTGGAGCCAGCACGATACTCGACGCGGGCACCGATCGCGTTCGCGCGCAGGATGGCGGCGGCGGCGTTGCTGGCTAGCGCCACCGGCGTGGCACTGGCGCTCGGTCGGGGTTTCGCGCTCGCTGCCGTGGGCGTGGGCGCGCTCGAGGTTGGTAGCTCGTATCTCGTGCGGGATGCGGTGCTGCTGGATGTGCTGAGCATCGCCGTGGGCGTGGCGGTGCGCGCGGTGGCGGGCGCGCTGGCGATCCGGGTGCCAGTGTCGCCCTGGCTGTATCTGTGCGCCCTGCTGGCAGCGCTTTTCGTCGCGATCAGTGAGAAACGTTCTGCTTTGCTACAGAAACCTCCGAATAATCGAGAGAATTCTACAAATTGTCATGGCTACTCGCTGCTTTTGCTCAACCAGATGTCTACAATCGTGATGGCAGCGACATTGATTTCATACAGTCTCTACACCTTCTCGGCACCGAATTTGCCACGCAATCATGGCATGATGCTGACGATCCCGTTCGTGCTGTACGGCATGTTTCGTTATGCCTACCTGACCGAACGAGGTGGCGATACCCGTGAGTTGGTGCTGCGCGACTTTCCGCTTTTGCTCTGCACGGCGCTCTGGACACTTGCCGCGGGGATTATCCTGGCGCTCTTTCGTGGGTGATGGAGATATCCATCACCCCCTTGCCGCGACGATAATCCATAGAGAGCAGACGACCATTTGTGGGAGGAGGTAGCCTTGTCGCGCTTGCGTGAACTGCTTTTGCCACGCTGGTGGCACGTGCTGATCGCTTTCATTGTTGGCGGTGTGGTGGCGGTTGTGGTGATGATCAAACTGGCTGGTCCGAATGGCTTTAGTACGACGAGCGCGGCCGGGTCGCGTATATATACGCTGATCAGCAACAACAGTGGCATCATTCCCCAGGGAGAGACACGCGGCGTTGGCGCGTTCTGCCCGTCGGGCACACACGTGACGGGCGGCGGGTACGCCATCGCTGGCGCAACGAGCGGCGTTTTCGTGCTCTTCGCGGCGCCGGTTGCCGCCGATCCACCGCGGTACCTCACCGACAGCTACGGCGTGACCGTGCTTAACAGCGCGGGTGGCAACAACGTCTCCGTCACCGCCTATGCCGTTTGCGCGGCGAGCTAGGCGATGGTAGTGATCGCGCTTTCGACGATGTGGGCGCAGCAAGCGCGCTTCACTGGTGATCGTATGGCCGCATTCGCGGCGATCGCGCGCGAGGCCGGCTTCGCCTACATCGAGGTTAGCCATTCCACCGACGAAGCCGGACTAGCCGCCCTGTTGCAGCAGCACGTTCTGCCCATCGCCAGCCTGCATGCGCCGACGCCGCTTACCCGCGACGCCACGGGACGGCCCAATAGCGCGCTGAATCTTGCCGCGACCGATGAAGAGGAGCGACGCGCCGCGATCGCCGCGCACCGACGCACCATTGCGATCGCCGCCGAACGCGGTATCCGCTACGTCGTTGTGCACCTTGGCAGCGTGAGCGCGAACGGTCTGGCCGGCGAGCGGCGGTTGCGTGACCTGTACCACCAGGGGATCGTGGACGGCGATGAGGTGCGGGCGCTGCGCGATCAAACGCGCCAGGAACGCGCCGAACTGGCGCGCGCTGCCTTTCCGCAAGCGCGCCGCAGCCTGAACGAGCTGGCGGCAGATGCAGCGGCGCGTGGCGTGCGGCTCGGGTTGGAGACGCGCGTTGGCTACCACGAAATTCCTAGCCTGGATGAGGCGCTGGCATTGCTGGCTGAGCAGGACCCTGGCACGGTGGGCTACTGGCACGATGTCGGCCACGCGGAGGTGCAGCACCGTCTGGGCCTGGAAGACCGCGAGCGGTGGTTCGCGGCGCTCGGTCAGCGGCTGTTCGGGTGCCATCTGCACGATGTGCGCGGTCTTGTCGATCATCGTGCGCCCGGCCATGGCGACGTGGAATGGGGGTATATCGCGCGCGGCGTGGTGAACGCTGCCGTCTATACCTTTGAGATCGACCAGAGCGAACCGGAAGAGGCACTTGCTGCGTCGTTGCTATGGCTTCGGCGCGAAGGTGTTGTGCCAGCGTCGTGAAGGCTCACGCGCTCGCGCGGTGCGCGCGCATGGGCCGGCGTCCGCGCGAGCACAGGGAGCGCACGGCTTACAGATCGTCGTCGAAGGGGCTGGATTCCTGTGGTGCTGTCTCGCCTACGGCGAGCTGGTAGCCGGCGATGAGGCCCATCAGCACGGCAAGCTCGGTTGGCGCGGGTTGCGTGCCTGCCTGGCGCTCGACGCGCGGCGCAAGGTACTGGGAAAGCGCGCTCAGGCGGGCAAGCTCCGGCAACTCGAGCCGCCGTGCCCGCGTCGCGCGGTCGAGGCTACGCAGCGCGCGTGCGTACAGCGCCTCGCGTTCCGCGGGGGTCAGCGCGTCGAGGTAGCGTTGCAGCGCGCCCTGCCAGCCGCCCTGCTCCGGATCGCTCGCCGATGCGCTCATCGGTCGATCTCGACGTACGGATAGTGACGGTGGCGGAATTCGAGCAACAATTGCCAGAGTCGACGCTGGCGCTCAGCAGGGGCGACGTGGGCGAACAGCGCTTCTGCCGCCGCGATCTCCTCGGGGCTGCCGCAGTCGTCGGGATCGGCGGCGATCGCGAGCGCCTGCACGGTGATAATGTCGGCCTGGCTCGGGCTGAGCTGGCGTACGAACTCCGCCGAGCGGCGCGCGCGCCGCACCCACGTCTCGACCTCGAAGCCCGCCGCGCGGATCAGCCGTCGCATCGCGCGTAATTCTTCGTCGGTATACGGTCCGCCGCTCTCGTTCATACCCTTATTGTATCAGCGGCTTTCCACCGCGACCGGCTAGGCGACCTGTTGCGCTTCGTGGGCGGCGAGCACCTTGTTGCTGTAATCGAGGATCATCGACCACATATCGACCCACATGTCGAGGATGTACATCACCCCGGCCATGAGCGTGATCGCGCGGCCGATGAGCAGCAGCTGCGGTGGCAGATGCAGCAGAGGGTCGGCGCGGTAGGTTTTGCGCACGTCGATGCCGCTCTCCTCCCAGGAGCGCTGGTCGAAGAGGTTCTTCTCGCCGCGGATGTGCTCGGGCAGACCCAGGAAGAGCGTGCCCATGATGACATACGTTTCGAGCGCGTCGGTCTTGGTGTAGACGCCGAGCTCGTGGTACGCCTCGCGCGTGGCAACGGGGTCGAACGTCAGGATCGCTTTGCACAGCCGTGCCGAGCCGATGCGGAACTTCTCCTCCAGCTCTTTCACGAGACCGAAATCGAGCAGGGCGATGTCGGCGGCGCCGTTCTCGCGTGGCACGACGAGCAGGTTGCCGGGGTGCGGGTCGGCGTTGAAGAAGCCGTGCACCATGATCTGCTCGAAGTAGATGCTGAGGAAGAGCCGGCACAACGCCTTTTTATCGACACCCGAGGCCTCGAGTGCGGCCGTATCGGTGATCTTGAAGCCGTGGATGAATTCCATCACCAGCACGCGCCGCGAGGTGTACTCCCAGTAGATGCGCGGCACGATCACTCCCGGTCGGCCCTCGAAGTTGCGTGCGACGCGCTCAGCGTTGCGGCCCTCGTGCACGAAGTCCAGCTCCTGCGGAATGCTGTCGCGCAGGTCGTCGATGATCTCGCCAACGTTCAGCCCCGGCAGCAGCCGCCGAAGGGCGAGCTTGGCAAGACCGAGCGCGAAAAGATCGGCCGCGACGATGTCTTGAATCCCTGGGTACTGGACCTTGACCGCGACTTCGCGACCGTCGCGCAGCGTGGCGTGGTGCACCTGCGCTAGCGAGGCGGAGGCGATCGGCTCGCGATCGAAGCTGGCGAAGACCGCGCCTGGCGAGCGGCCAAGCGCCTGGTGCAGCACGGGGGCGATCACGTTGTACGGCCGCGGTGGCACGCGATCGTGCAGCGCCGAGAGCCGCGTCACGTACTCGTAGGGGAAGATATCGGGCCGCGCGGCGATCAGCTGGCAGAGCTTGATCAGCAAGCCTTGCCAGCGGACCGCGGCGCGGTACAGCAGATCGGCGGTGCGCGCGTGCTGCTCGCTCCAGCGCTCGGGCGGGATCTCGTGGTGCAGGTACTTCTTGCGCCAGCGTAGACCCATGTAGCCGAAGAAGATCAGCAGGGCGATACGGCCGAGGTCGAACAAGCGGCGTGCCTGGCGAAGAATAAACACTCGGGTCTCTCCCAACGGTTGGCTGGAGCGGAAGCAGCTCTTTGTGAAAGCGTACACCAGAGAGCGGCGCTGGGGCGGTGAGCGGCATACCGGCGGACGCGTTAGACTGGATGATCGAAGATGAGATGTCGCGAGGGAGCGCGCAACGATGGCGAAGGTTCCTGCCCTCACGAGCACGCCCGACCTCGAGGAGCGCACCTGGCTGGAGACGATCGTGCTCCCGCCCTGGAAGGTGCTGCTCTACAACGACGATGTGCATTCGATGGATGAGGTTGTGCTGGCGCTGCTGAGCACGGTGCAGAGCTTGAGCGTGGAGGAGGCGGTGCGCATTATGCTCGAGGCGCACAACACCGGCGTGGCGGTGGTGACCACGGCACCGCGCGAGCGCGCAGAGTTCTACCGTGAACGGCTCGAATCGTTCGGTCTGACGTGCACGATCGAGCCGGACTAATTTCGCTCGCTTCTGCTCCGCCCGGCGCCGCGCCTGTGCTGCCCAGCGCGAGCGTGCCGTGCGCTGGGCGATACCGTCCTTGCTGCCCGCATGGTGCGTGGCCTGACGCAGCTCGCGACGAACAGGAGCGGTCGTGATACGTATCCTTGTGCTCGAGACGATGCCGCCGCAGGACTGGCTCGGCCCCCAGTCGAGCGGCACAGGCTGGCTGCAACGGCTCCTGCCAGACTGCGCGCTGGTGCCGGTGCCCGCGTATACCGGCATGTCGCTACCCGCGCCCGATAGCTTCGCGGCCGTGATCGTGCCCGGCTCGCTGGCGTCGGTCACGGAACGCGCGCCGTGGATGCTGGCGCTGGAGCAGTACCTGCGCGGCCTGGTGGAACGGCAGCTGCCGGTACTTGGCATCTGCTTCGGCCATCAGATCCTCGCCTCGGCGCTGGGCGGGCGCGTCGTGCCCAACCCGCGCGGACTGGAGATGGACATCGCTGCTGTGCATCTCACCCCCGCCGGCCGCGCCCACCCGCTTTTCGCCGGCCTGGTCGATCCTGTGCTCGCCGTCGAGGCGCACGAAGATACGGTCGAGGAGCTGCCGCCGGGGGCGGTCCTGCTCGCCGAGAATGAGTACGGCGTGCAGAGCTTTGCGCTAGGCAGCGCGGCGGGCATCCAGTTCCATCCCGAGATCCCACCCGCTGATCTAGCGCGTATCGCTCGCCACGAGGCAGAGGAGCTACGTGCCCTTGGCCGCGACCCCGAAGCGCTGGCCTCTGCCTGGGAACAACACGAGCCGCCGCCGGCGGAGCGGATCGTGGCGAACTTTGTCGCGATCGCTGCGAGCCTGCGCGGCATCGCGAAGCCAGAGTGAAGCAGAATTGCGGCCAGGGGTGGCACGCTATCGCGAGGTGCCACGCGCCGTGGGTGTTGTATCCCGGCTGGAGAAGCGGAGCGTGCTGCGTGCGCCGCCTTCGCGCTCTACCATGGCGCGGCAGTCAAGCGGGAGGCGCAAGGGTGGATACCACGCTGCTGAGGCCGATCTATGCCTACAACACCTGGGCGAACGAAAATATTCGGCGAGCGCTAGAGCGCGCGGGCGAGGAGAGAGCGCGTCGGCCGCTGGGGTTGTGGTTCGAATCCGTCTACGCGATCTGTGCGCATATCTGCGGCGGCGAGCAGCTCTGGCTGCGCCGCCTGCAGGGTGAACAGCTCCAGTACCTACCTGGTGCTGGCGATTACCCCACGCTCGATCGCTTGCTGGCAGAATGGCGCGAAGCGGATGCCGCCTGGGAAGAGTACATCGCCAGTGTGCCACCGGCGCTGCTCGCTGACGTCGCAGAGTACCCGACGCAGTACGGTGATACGCTGAGGTTCGCGCGCTGGCAGGTGTTGCTCCACGTACCGTTTCACAGCGCCGAGCATCGTGCCCACGCCGCCACTGGTCTGACGCTGCTCGGCGTTCGCCATGGCCCGCTCGACTTCCACGTGCAGTTTATGCCGCCCGAGTCGATCGCGCTGCGCTGGCCCGACCTTGGCGCTACCTGACGCGCCAGGCCCGCTATGTGTATCGCATCGTGGCACGCTGCGCCCATCTTGTGCCTGGCCGCGCCTGCCGTGCCGAACCTGCGCGCCGCTGACAGCCCACGAGTCCTGATGCGCCAGGCAGCGCGCCACGGTCGAACCGCGCCATCCAGCGAGCGCAAACCAGGTACGCGGAAGCCAGGCCTCTCTCCTGCCGGTGCCAGGCGCTACGCGGGCGGCGCACCGGATTCGGCGCCCGTGGCGGGAGCGCCGTCCTGCTCTGATGCCGTCTCGGCGGCGGGCGGCTCCGGCTCCGCGGGGCGCGGTACGATATCCGGACCGATCAGCCCTTCGCCGTGCAGGACGTGCGAGCGCATCACCGAGCGCATCACGTTATCGAGCGGATTCTCCAGCACTGCGCGTGCCATCTCGAAGAGCCGCGTCGTCGTGAGCAACGCGATCCGCCGCTGCTCGCAGACGGCGCGCAGCGGTTCGGTGATCTCGCTTGTGCGGTCTTCCGGCCTGAGCTCACGCTGGCCGTTGATGACGATGACGCCGTGCCGTATCTGGCCGGTGTCGAGCAGTTCGGCGTCGATGCGGCGCTGCAGGCGAATATACGGCGCAAGATCGACGGTGCCGCTGCTGCCTTCGACTTCTACCAGCGAGCGCAGCGCGCCATCGCCGATCCAGAGCGGGCGGTCGGGGTTGGTCTCGACATCGAAGCCGATCGCGCGGAAGGCCTCGCAGACAACGGCGCGCAACTCGTCTGGGTCTTCGAGCCAGAGCAGGCCGCGCAGGTAGGCGGCCTGGGCCAGTTCATCCTCCACGCGCTGCAACCGGGCCTGCGCCTCTTCGAGTTCAGCGCGCGCCTCGGCCACGGCATCCTCCAGCAGCTCGGTGTTCGGCAGGTGGTAGCTGCGTACCCACGCCGGTGGCGGCCCCGAGCGCCGGCCGCGTAGGCGGCGGAATGCTTCGACGACCGTTTCGGCGAGCTGGAACCGCTGGTCGCCGTAGGCGACGCCGCCGAAGGCGGGCAGGAAGATGACCTTGCCCGCGGCGACGCTTAGTTCGACACCGACTGCGGCGCCACCGGCGCTGCGCGCGATCACGCGCCCCCAGGAAGGGAAGCCGGGCGTCGTTTCGTCGAAGCGGACGCGGTATGCGACTTGCCCTTTGTGTCGGTGCAGCAGCGGTGCAAGCGGGTGCGCGTCGTCGACCGGGGTGGCGTCGCTGCCGTCGGCGCGCAGCATGAATGGCGGGTCGTAGACGACGCTGGCAGGCGCGGGGAGCCAGCAGTAGCGGTCGCAGCCGGGAAAGCCGGCAACGCCCTCGTGGATCGCGTTGGGCCGGGCGAGCACGACGATGCTACCGCCCCGTTCGAGCAGGAGCTGCGCTTCGGAGCGCCGTCGCCGCAGGATTTCGGCCAGCCCGGCGGTAAAAGGCGTAGGTGGCCGGTTGAGCACCGGTTCGCCCGCCCGCGTTTCGTGCTCGGCGCGCGCCGTCAGCACGTCCTCGATCACCGTCGAGACGGAGAGCGGATCGATCAGCACGCCGTCGTAATCGAACCAGGAGGGGCTGGTGACGACGTTGAAGTTGTCGATCTGCGGGTTGGGCAGAGGAAAGCCGATCACCAGCACGCGCATAGACCACCCATGATGGCCGATTTGGCGGATGCCATCGCGACCTTTGTATCACGTTCGCGGGGCGATCGCGCTAGCGGCGCGTGGCCGCGGGCTCGTCCGTCTCCAGCGTGGCGGCGTTGCCCTCGTCTGCTGTCATTGACGCGGTGCCGGGCGCGCGTGCTGGCGCTGTCGGGTGCAGCACCGTCTCTTGCTCGGCCGCTTCACGTTCGAGCGCGGCGATGGCGGCTGGCTGCGGCCTACCAGTGAGTCGGTAGTAATACACCTGCACGACCGACTGGCCGATCGCGACGATCGGCACGCTAAAAAGCGCACCCCAGAGACCAGCAGCCTGCGCGCCGGCGAAGAAGGCCGCCAGCACCCAGAGCGGATGCAGCCCCACACTCTTTCCCATCAGCTTGGGGCGCAGGATCTGCAGCACGAGTTGTTGCAGTGCCACCATGAGCGCCAGCGCGATGAGCGTGTTGAGCAGCGAAACGGTGACCAGCCCGATCAGCACCGTCGGCACAACGGCGATGATATCGCCGATAAAAGGGATGATCAGCATCAGCCCGGCGAAGATGCTGACCGGCAGCACGAAGGGGATGCCCGTGACCAGCATCGTTGCGGCCGTGCCCGCCGCGTAGATCGCCGCCAGCACGACCGAGGTGCGGATGTACCCGCCGAAGCTGTGATCGATGCTGGCGATCAGGATGCGCAGATCGCGCCGGTAACGCTGCGGCGCGACACCGACGATAGCCGCGGTGATCCGTGGCGCGTCGAGCAGCATATAGAACGACACAACGACGACCAGCACGGTATCGAACACGCCCTCGACGACCTTTGCCGCGAGCGAGAGGCCCTGCTGGGTGAGCGTCGCGCCTAGCTTGTCGATCTGTTTGTTCAGATCGGCCGTGTTGACGCCAGAGAGGTCGATCGGAATATGGCGGCGGTTGAGCCAGTCTTGAGCGTCAGCGATCAGCTTGCCGGTATCGTCGCGGTACTGCGGGATCGTGTTACCCAGTGTTTGCACTTGTTTGATTGCCGGCGGCACGAGCAAAAAACCGAGAGCGGCGAGGATGGCCAGCGCGCCGAGGTAGGCAATCGCCACCGCTAGAGGTCGCGTCATGCGGTAGCGGCGCTGCAGCCAGGTGGCGGGCGGGTTGAGGATGAAGGAGAGCATCCAGGCGAGGAAGAAGATCAGCAACGTCTGGGCGAAAAAGCGCCCGAAGCGCCAGAGCAGCAGAAAAAGCTGCACGCCGAGATACGTCGTGGCCAGGATCAGCAGCGCTCGCAGCCAGGGGTTGCGTTCCATGCTCTCCGCCCGCGGGGCGAGCGGCCTTTTCGGCCAGTTTTCGCCGCGTGTCATCTGCCATTGTAGAAGCCGGATCGCCACCGCTGCACGGATACGGGCCTTCCCGCTACGCGGCGCAGGCCGTATTCTCCCCGCAAAGCGCCGGAAGGCAAAGCGATGGTCGAGCTTGCGCTCGGTTTCACGCTCGCGCTGGGACAGTGCGCCGCCGTCGGGCCGGTGAATCTCGAGGCGCTACGGCGCGGCATCCGCGGCGGGTTCTGGCGGGCGCTCGAGGTGCAGGCTGGCTCGATCCTGGGCGATGGTCTGTGGGCGCTGCTCGCCCTCGCTGGCGCTGGGGCGCTAGCTGCCACCGAGGCGGCACAAGCGTGGAGCGGCCTCGTGGGGGCAGCGCTGCTCGGCTGGCTCGCGTGGCGCGGCTGGCATGACACGGTGGCCGTGGCTCCGGCTGGCGAAGAGGAACGACGCGAGCGGCGCGGTTTCTGGGTCGGGGCGCTGCTGGCCGTGGTCAATCCCGGCTCGGCGGCATTCTGGGCTGGTGTGGGCGCTACGCTGCTCGCCACGCGCCTGCCGGGCCGGGGAAGGGAGTCGCTACTTCTCTTCGCGCTGGGCTACTACGCCGCATTGCTGCTCTGGTCGGTCGCCTTCGCAAGCGTCGTCGGCCAGGCGCGCCGCTGGCTGCCGCCGCGCTACCTGCGACTCATGCAACGCGGGCTGGCGCTGCTGCTCGGCGCGCTCGCGCTGTTCGCTCTCGCCAGCTTTTTGCAGCATGTCCTGCTCGTGCCGGCAGAGTAGGGCCCGGGCAGCGGCGATCACGCGCGTCGGTGAGGGCTTGAACCGCAGGATGGCCGGGCGAACAGCGCTGCGCCGAAAACATCGCCGGGTCATGCGTGGCCAGGTGTCTGGTGGGCGTTGCTCCCTGCACCAGAGCGGTGGTTAGCCACGGCGCGTGCCAAGCGTGACCGGTAGATGCTTGATGCCGTTGATGAAGTTTGAGCGCAGCCGCTCGGGCGGGCCGGCGAGCTGGATATCCGGGAAGCGGCGGAACAGCTCCTGGAACATCACCTTGATCTCTTTGCGCGCGAACCCGGCGCCCAGGCAGAAGTGCTCGCCGATGCCGAAGGCGAGGTGTTCGTTCGGCTCGCGCGTGATATCGAAGCGGTACGGATCGGGGAAGATATCCTCGTCGCGGTTCGCCGAGGGGTACCACATGATCACGCGGTCGCCAGCGCGAATCATCTGACCGCGGATCTCGACATCGGCGACCGCCTGCCGCGCCATGTGGTGCAGGGGCGATGTCCAGCGCAGGATCTCTTCCACGGCGGAGTCAATGAGCGACATATCCGCCTGCAACCGCGCGCGCTCTTGGGGATGCTGGCAGAGCGCAACCAGCCCACCCGAGATGGCGTTGCGTGTCGTCTCGTTGCCAGCCAGGATCAGCAGGAAGCAGAAGGCGAGGATGTCTTCTTCAGTCAGCTTTTCCCCATCTACCTCGCTTTCCACAAGGATGCTCACCAGGTCGTTGCCCGGCCGCTTGCGTCGCTCCTCGAGCACGTCTTTGAAAAAGAGCATCATGCGCTGGCGCGCCGCCTCGCCGGTGGCGCGCGCTGCCTGCAGCGTCCCACGCTGATCTTCCGGGACTACCGTCTGGTACTCCGGATCACCCGAGCCGAGCACGCCGTTGGTCAGCTCGAACATGAGCGGCCAGTCCTTGCGGTCGAGGCCCATCATGCCGCAGATCACTGCCAGTGGCAGCTGGCTGGCCACATCCAGCACGAAGTCGCACGTTTGTTTGCCGTCAAGTTGGTCGAGGATCTCGTTGGCGATCTGGCGGATCTGCGGCTCCATCGCGTTGACGGCGCGTGGCGTGAAGCCTTTGTTGACCAGGCGGCGCATCTTCACGTGCCGGGGTGGATCCATCGTGATGATGCTGACATTGCCCGCGTTGGCCGTGCCGGGGAAACGCTCCGGATGGCGCAAACCAGGCCCCGCGATCCCCCTGGACGAGATGAAGAGCTCCGGGTGTCGCGAAACGAACAAGATGTCCTCGTACTTCGTGAGCGACCAGAAGCCGTTGAATTCATCGGTGCCCGGGTTCCAGTGCACGGGCGCTTCGCGTCGCAGGATGCGGAAGGCCTCGTGCGCCTCTTCGTTCTGGAACAGCTCCGGGTTGCTGAGATCGATGCCAAACGGCGTATGTGCTGCTGTCACGGCTCTCTCCTGCCCGTTTGTCGGTCGGGCGCTTCGCGTTCTTGCTGAGCGTTTGAACAGGATTATCCCCGCTGGAGGGGGGCGTGTGTCAACCGATGGCAGGGCGCACGGCTGCGAGATCGCTGCCGGCTCGCTTGAGCGCCCGTGCGGGTGGCGTCTTAGCGACCACGCAGACGCGGATCGAGAATATCGCGCAGACTATCGCCCAGCAGGTTGAAGCCAAGCACGGTGAGGCTGATCGCCAGGCCGGGGAAAAGCGCGGCCCAGACGTTGAGCGGATAGCTCGTGCGCGAGGCGGCGACATCGGCGCCCCACGAGGGGTTAGGCGGCGGAATACCCAGGCCGAGGAACGAGAGCGCTGCCTCGGCGAGGATTGCCGCACCGAGCAACGTCGTGGCGATGACGATCGCGAGCGGCAACACGTTCGGCGCCAGGTGGCGCAGCATGATGCGCAGGTTCGATGCGCCCGTCGCCCGTGCCGCCTCGATATAGGTATTGCGGCTCTCCGAGAGCACAGCGCCGCGCACGATCCGCGCTACGCCTGGGATGACACCGATCGCGATCACCAGGATCACGTTCACGATCGAGGGCCCGAGCAGCCGGATGACGATGAGCAGCAGGATCAGTTGCGGGAAGGCGATGGCGGTATCAACGATGCGCTGGATAACGGTATCAACGATGCCACCCAGATAGCCGGAGAAAATGCCGATCGCCATCCCGATCGCCGAGGCGAGCCCCACCGAGAAAAAGCCGACCTTGAGCGAGATACGGGCGCCGTAGACCACGCGGCTAAAGATATCCTGCCCGAGCTTATCGGTGCCGAAGAGATGCGTGGCGTTGGGCGCCTGGTTGGGCGTGCCCGCGAACTGGTTGATCGGGTAGCGGGCGATCGCCGGGGCGAAAACGCCCGCGATGATCAGCAGCAGGATCAGCGCCGCGCCGAACACGCCCAGCGGGTTCGCCTGGACGAGCTTCCACGCGCGCCATAGCCGGGATGCCCGTTCTTCTTTGAGGAAAGGCTCGGCAGCTGCGGTGGTGGCGCTTCCCTGGGCTTGAAACGTCCTCACAATGCCGACACCTCACGATGATGCGGCGCGCGTCCAGCGCGGTCAGTAGCGGATGCGTGGATCGAGCGCGGCGTAGAGCAAGTCGACGACAAGGTTCATCAGCACGGCGGCGCTCGCGGTATACATCACCAGGCTCTGTGCCACGGGGTAGTCCTTCTGCAGCAGCGCCGTGTAGATGTACTGGCCGATGCCACGCAGATCGAAGATCTGCTCGATGATCACCGCGCCGCCCAGCAACCCGGCGGTGAGCAGGCCGATGAGCGTGACCGCCGGGATCAGCGAGTTGCGCAGGGCATGCCGTAGCACGATGATGCGCTCGCGCAACCCTTTGGCGCGCGCCGTACGCACGTAATCCTGACGCAAGACCTCCAGCATCGAGGATCGCGTCAGCCGCATCACACCCGCGATGGGACCGAACGCCAACACCAGTGACGCGGGCAGGAACTGGCGCATGTTTCCGCCTGGATCGGTGAAGAACGAGATCTGCTTGCCCAGCGGCGGCGCGTATCCCCATACCTGCACCGGGATGATCAGCACCAGCGTCGCGACCCAGAACGCCGGCACCGCCAGCGCGATCGTCGCGATCAGCCGGATGACGTTGTCGAGCAGCGAGTTCTGCTTGACCGCCGAGATGATGCCGAAGGCGATCCCGAGGAGCACCACCCAGATCAGCGTCAGCCCCATCAGTTCGAGGCTAACGGGCAGCCGCTCTCGAAACTCCCGGCTGATCGAGTTCTGCGAGAGAACTGACCGACCCAGGTTGCCGCGCAGGACGTTCCCCACCCAATCGACGTACTGCACGATCAGTGGTCGATCGAGGCCGAGTTCGCGGTGGATCGCCGCAACTTTCTCCGGCGTCGCGCTGATCCCTTGCTGCAGCAGGGCGGGGTCGCCAGGCATCGCGCGCAGCAAGATGAAGACAGCAATCGAAATGAACCAGACGATCGCCAGCGCCATGAGCAACCGGCGTACGATGTACCGTTGCATCCCCGACCGCCCCCGCCGCGCTAGCGATTGAGCCAGATCTCCTTGGTAAAGCCGTACCCTAGCGAGCCGAGACCACGCGGGTAGTTCATCACGTAGCCGCCCAGCACGACATTGGCATACACGCCGTAGAAGTTCCAGAACGGCGGGTCTTTCGAGATGATCAGCCGCTGCGCGTCTTGATAGGCTTTGATCCGCTCGTTGACATCGATCGTCATCGCCGCCTTCTTGACCGCAGCATCGACTTCCGGATCGGAGAAGCCGGTATCGTACTGCCCGCCGCCGGTGATACCGCCGGTGGTGAACCAGTGCAGCGCGAGATCAGGATCGGCGTACTCCTGGTTGAGCGAGAGGCTGGCGGTCAGCTTGCTCTGGAAGTACTGCGCCACCCAGGTGCCGGCGTCCATTGGCTCCGCCTGTGCCGTGATCCCCACCTGCTGCATCTGCCGCACGAAGATGTTCACGTAATCGATGACGTTGCTACTCGTGGGGTGCTGGAACTTGAACGTCAGGTTCGGCTGCCCTGCGGCGGCCAGCAGCTGTTTCGCTTCCTGCGGGTTGTAGGGCATGAGTTTCTTGACTTCATCCTCGGGCAGGGCGTACTGCTTCATCGCGTACGTCACTGGACCGATCCACTTGCCCTGCCCGTGCCCGATGATCTGGATGTACTCATCAGGGTTGACGGCGCGGCGCACAGCCCGGCGGATGCGTGGGTCATCCCACGGCTTCACGCGCACGTTCTGCCAGAACGAGTTGAAGCCGAACGAGGGATCGGTGAAGAGCTGCAAGTTCTTCCCCGCCTGTTGCAGCTGCTTCGCCTCGTCGATATTGGTGGCGGCATAGACGTCGATCTGGCCGCTGCTGAACGCCGTGCGGTAGGTGGCGAGGTCGGCGTAGGAGTTGATCACGATCTGGTCCAGATACGGCTTACCCTTCTCCCAGTAGTTCGGGTTTTTCACCAGCACGGCCTGCGCGCCTTCCTGCAGGCTTTGCAGCATGAACGGCCCCGAACCGACGGCCTTGGCTTTGAGGTCGGGGCTGGCCAGCCACTCGCGTGGCACGATCGCCGATTGCAGGTTGTTGCCCACGTGGTTCAGCACCCAGGCGTACGGCGCTTTCGTCGTGATCTTGAACGTCGTGGGGTCGATCGCTTCAAACTTGTCGACCCACTCGTGCACCCAGGGGAAACCGTTAGCCGCGGCCTTGGGATCGGCGATGCGCTCGAACGAGGCTTTGCAGTCCTCGGCGTCGATCGGGCGCACGGGCACGCCGAGGTTGTTTTGCTGGATCATCGCGTCGGGGCGCAGCTTGAATGTCACCGACAGATTATCTGGCGCGATCTCCTGAGAGACAGCCAGCTCCTGGACGATGCCGATCTCGGGCGCGATGACAGAAGTGCGGATCAGATAGTTGTAGACCACGGGGACGATGCCCGAGCCGCCGTACACCGAGTTGTGCGGGTCGACACCCGCGAATGGCCCGGTAAACCCCGTGCGGTAGGTGCCACCGGGCTTGCCGGGCACCGGCTTGTACGTGGCCGATGCTGCCGGCGAGCCTGCTGCACTCGCCGATACCGCTGCCGATGGTGCAGCAGCTGCGGGTGAACCACCCGTGGCAGGTGCCGCGCTCGCCGCGCTGGTCGGTGCTTTGGTTGCCGTGTTCTTATTGTTTTTGTTGCTGCTGCAGCCCAGCGCAAGCGCGCCCAGCCCCGCCGCGCCGAGAAGGCCGCCGCGCAGCACCGTACGCCGCGACGCGCGCGTGCCGAGAACCACCCGGTATGGTCGATCGCTCATGCTCCCCTCCTGAACGGCTGTGCTGCTTCATCCATATCGGTCCAATCGCGTCTTCGGAGGCGCCGCGTTTCCTGGTCGCGAGGAGGCTGCCATCTACAGGCAGGACCAGGCAATGAGGTACGGCGTACGTTCTGCTCCTTGCAGCTATCTATCTACTGAGCATGCGAACAGGATGGTGCAGGGATAATGGCCCGAACCGCGAGACCTGTCAAGAGGGGCAGCGCATACATGCGTCTGATCTTTTTCCGCCTAGCGGCGGACGAACGCCAGCTGCAGGGCGTCGCGCACGATCAAGCGAAAATCGTGCCACATCGCACGCGCAAAGGCGCGGCCGGCGGCCGCCAGCGCTGCTAGCGCTCCGAACACCATCACTGCATCGACGCTTTCGCGCCCTTGCTTCGACCAGTACACATCCTGGAGGTTGAGCCAGAGGGCGAATTCGTCGAGCGTGAGCGCGGCGCTGATGCCGAAGGCGATCGCCAGCAGCCGTTTGAGCCACGGCCGTTGCGGCGCGAAGGCCGTGGCGATGTAGCCCACCACAAGCAGGCCGATGATGCCGAAGACGAGATGATGGATGTGCGGGCCGTTGGCGGTCTGGACGTTGTGGAACAGCCAGCTCAAGCGATGGGCGCGAATGCTGTGCGTGATGAAGCGCACGACGCCAAAGGTGATGAGGAAGGCCGCGGCGACGAGGAAGGCGTTCTCGCGGCCAGTGGCAACAATATGTTCGCTGTAGAGGTAGGCCACGCGCGCGGGCGTGCCACGCTTCGGACCAGAAGGGTGTTCGCCGGCCGCGGCCGCCGCGGAAGACGCCATCGTGATCCTACCTCGCTCTTATCTCATCCCATCCTGCGTCGATGGATGGAGAGCGCGTTTGTCGATCATCGTACGCCCTCGCCGCACCGCGCATCAGCGGCGCGGCTAGCGCTTGCTGCGCGTTTCCGGCACGATCGCTTGCGGTAGAGGCGTCGGCGCACAGGATGCGTCGAGCCGCTCCAGGAGCAGCGATCGATGAGCGAGCACGACACGTCCCCGGCGCTGGAGGACGAGAACAACGGGTACGAGCAGGCGCGGCGCCATTTTTTGCGTTCGCCTGTGACGCGCGTACAGCCGCGTGCCGGCGCCTCTGTACGCGAGGCGCTGCGCGCGCTGTACGAGGCAAGCGGGCCACCGCGCAACCTCGGCGGCGTCTATCGCGGTTGGGAGGAGATGCTAGCGAAAGAGAAGCAGGCCGTCTGGCTGACGATCGCTGGCGCTTACATCCCCTTCGGCCTCGGCGCAACGATGACAACACTGATCGAGCAACATCTGGTCGACTTCATCGTCACGACGCCGGCGCAGATCACGCACGATCTCACCGAGACGCGCGGCCTGCACCATTATCACGGCTCACCCCACGTCGACGACAATCTGCTCCAGGAGCTGGATATCAACCGTTACTGGAACACCTACGGCGATGAGAACGAGCTGAACACCAACGAAGACGTGATCGCCGAGTTTGCCGAGACGCTCTCGGACGAACGCCCCTACACGCCTAGCGAGTACTTCTGGCGCCTGGGACGCTGGCTGCCGCAGAGCCGCCACTATCGGGTGGACGGTATGATCACCGCTGCCGCGCGCGAGGGCATTCCGATCTTCTGTCCCAGCCCCGCCGATGGCGATATCACGACCGATCTGGCGCACTACCGCAAGAAAACGGGCCGACGGATCGTGATCGACGCCGTCAAAGAGCCGCTCGATATGGTCGCCGTCAACGCCGTGGTCGAGGATGCCGGTGGGCGTTGCGGGTTGATCGCGCTGGGTGGCGGCGCGCCGCGCAACTACGGCCAGCAGTCGATGGCCTGCGCCTACATGCTCGATCGCCGCGACCTCAAGAAGCACAATTACGGCCTGCGCATCGGGCTCGACCCGGTGGAGACGGGCGGTCTCTCCGGCTCGACGATCTCCGAAGGGAAGACGTGGAAGAAGTACAGCGCCGACGCCGTCATCGCCGAATATTACAGCGATTTCATGGCGCCGCTGGTCTTGATCGTTCAGGCGCTGCTCGAAGCGCGCGCGGGCCAGCCGCCGCGCCAGGGGGTGCGCATCCGCTACGGCGACGATGGCCGCCTTTTCGTCAGCGCGTTCGGTGCGCCGGAGGTCGATGTGCAGGCAGCGTACGGCTACGCCTGAGGTCCAGGCTAGGGACGGTTGGCGCTCGCTCCAGGCGGGCGGATCGCGCTGGCACACGGCGAAGCGCCTGCGGGTTTTCCACGGTACTGCCCGAATGAAGACCTGATGCGCGTGGGCCACACATCGGTTCGTCGCGGGCAGGGCGACGAGGCTGTCGCTCGCCGATCGCGACGTATCGTTTGCTCGATCGCGGGAGCGAGAGCGGCTTGCCGCGTCTTGGACGGGTATTCGGAGATGCCGTTCGGGCGAGAACGTACGATAACCAGCTTCTGGCAACGGGGTCGTAGCCGGGCGCTGTTGCTGGAGCCGGCGCCTTTCAGCCGATCGATGCAGCGGGATCGCGTTCGGTGCGGTCGTCGCCACGCGCGGAGAGCGGCCGCGTCGCGGTATCGGCGCGGGCGGGCAGGTCACGCTCGTCGGTGTTGGGGGCGAGGGCGCGCGCGCGGCGCGGCGTCGCGCAGTACGGGCAGGCAACCCAGGCGTAGCTGAGCGGGCGGCCGCACTTGATGCACGGCTCTTTGAGCTGCGTCGTGCAGGCGGGGCAGACGATGAAATCGTCCTGGATGCGGCGGTGGCAGGTCGGGCAGCCTTTCTGCTCTTCGAGCTCCTGCAGCAGCGCTTCCTCTTCGAGTGTGCGCTCGTACGCCTCGGCCAGCGTCAGCTTCGGGCGCAGGATACGGTAGAGCCAGAACCCTGGCAGGTTGAAGACGAGCACAAGGAAGACCGCCGCCGCCTGGAAGAACGGATCGCGGGTGCGGTCGCGGATATCGCGGTAGACCCAGATCAACCCGGCCACCCACAGCACGATGATGTAGGTGATGACCACCGCCGCGACGATCTTGACGGTGTTCTGCCAGCTTCCTCCCGGCCAGGAGAGATCGAGCAAGCTTGCCGCGAACGTCTGGGGCATGGCCTTTCCCGCATCCTCTGATCGCGCCCCGCGGGCGCGTGCCCGTTCCGCCGCATTGTACCGCACCGCACGCGTCGGGCCGAAATAACACCCGCCGGGGCGGCTCTGTGCGCATGTTACGATATTGCAGCCGTGCGACGGCGCGTCTGCTGCCGCGCTTGACCAAATGTGCATCCCGGTGCAGCGCCAGGCGTGGCGGCGTAACGGCCGTGGCTCTGACACAATGAAGTTCGAGAATGTTCGCAGAGGATCGCTCGTGCATGGCGCGTGATTTTCTTGCCGGCCTCAACCCACAGCAGCGTGAAGCCGTCGCCGCGGTCTCCGGCCCGGTCCTGATCCTCGCCGGCCCCGGCAGCGGCAAAACGCGCGTGATCGCACATCGCATCGCCTATCTGATCGGAACGTGCGGTGTGCGGCCGTGGCGCGTGCTGGCCGTGACGTTCACCAACAAGGCCGCGCGCGAGATGCGCGAGCGCGTCGAAACGCTGCTGGAGGATGCCGCCCTCGGTATCTGGCTGGGCACGTTCCACAGTATCTGCGCCCGCATCTTGCGTGCCGATGGCTACGCGATCGGCATCGATCGCAACTTCGCCATCTACGACGATGACGATCAGCTTGCCGCCGTGCGCCGCGTGCTGGCCGATCTTGCGCTCGACCCGCGCCAGCACAACCCGCGCGCGATTCTCGGCGCGATCTCGCGAGCAAAGAACGAACTGGTCGGCCCGACCGAGTTCGCGCGTAGCGTTGAATCGTACTTCGACGAGGTGGTTGCGCGCGTCTACCCGCGCTATCAAGACTTGCTCTACACCGATAACGCGCTCGACTTCGATGACCTGCTCTCGCGCACGCTCGACCTGCTCACCAGCGCGCCGGGCGTGCTACGCAAGTATCAGGATCGGTTCGAGCACGTCCTGGTGGATGAGTTTCAGGACACGAACCTGGTGCAGTATGCGATTGCCCGCGAGCTGGCGCGCGGGCATGGCAACATCTGCGTGGTAGGCGACCCCGATCAATCCATTTACAGCTGGCGAGCCGCCGATATCCGCAACATCCTGAACTTCGAGCGCGATTTTCCCGGCACGCGCACGGTGCTGCTCGAGCAGAACTATCGCTCCACCGGTGTGATCCTCGAAGCTGCCCACGCCGTTATCTCCGCCGCCGAACAGCGGCCGCAGAAGGGGCTCTGGACGACGAACCCACGGGGCGCGCCGGTTGCGCTCTACGCCGCTGCCAGCGAGGAGGATGAGGCGCAGTACGTGGTGCGCACCGTTGCCGAAGGGGTGCGCCGTGGGCGTCGCCTGAGTGATTACGCCGTGCTCTATCGCACGAATGCGCAATCGCGGCCGCTAGAAGAGGCGTTTGTGCGGGCCGGGCTGCGTTATCGCCTCATCGGCGGCACGCGCTTCTACGAGCGGCGCGAAGTAAAGGATATCCTCGCGTATCTGCGCTTGCTCAGTAACCCGCGCGACAGTGTCAGCCTGGCGCGGGTGATCAACACGCCGCCGCGCGGCCTGGGCGCGGCAACCGTGGCCGAGCTGGCATCCTGGGCGCAGGATCGTGGCGAGCCGATGTTCGCCGCGCTGCGTGCCGTGGCCGCTGCCGAAGCGGGGCAGCGGCTGGATGATGCGCCGCGTCTGGGGCCACGCGCGGCGCACGCCGTGGCCCGCTTCGTGCGATTGATCGACGATTTGAGCGCTGTTGCGACGCGCGAGCCGGTGGCGCATGTGATCAAAGCGATCGTGGACGCGATCGAGTACCAGCGCTACCTGGGCGATGGCGAGGAGGCGCTCGAACGCTGGGCCAACGTCGAAGAGCTGGCGAACCTGGCCGCGCAGTACGATGCCGCGGCGGGCGAGATCGAGCGCGAGATCGCGAGCGAGGAGGAAGATCGCACGGGCTTCGACGAAGCGCTGGCGCAGCGCTCGGCATTGCAGGCTTTTCTCGAGGATGTTGCGCTCGTTTCCGACGTCGATGACCTCGACCAGCGCCAGGACGCCGTGACGCTGATCACGCTGCACGCAGCCAAGGGTCTCGAATTCCCCGTGGTCTTCATGGTCGGGATGGAGGAGGGATTGCTGCCGCACGCCCGCTCGTTCGACGATCCGGCCGCGATGGAGGAGGAACGGCGGCTGGCGTACGTCGGTATGACCCGGGCCAAAGAGGAGTTGCATCTCTCCTACGCGCTCTCGCGCGCGACGTGGGGTTCGGCCAGCTACAACCCGCCCTCACGCTATCTGAAGAACATCCCGCCAGAGCTGATCGCACCACGCGGGCGGGCCGGCGCGTGGTCTTCTCTTGCGGGCGAGAGTCGCACCCGCTCCGTGCGCGAGGCGATGGTCGAGATCGCCCAGCGTCCTGGTGGACGGACGCCGCGGCCGGTGGACTTCGCGCCGGGCGATCGGGTGCGCCATGCCAAGTTCGGCGAAGGGATCGTCGTGAGCCTGGGCACACGCCACGATGGCGATATCGAGGTCTCGGTCGCTTTCCAGAACGGTCTGGGGATCAAGAAGCTGCTCGCGGCGTACGCGCCGCTCGAAAAGGTGCGGTGAGCGCGCGTCCGTCTCATCGGGAAGGGTGAGGGTCGCGGTGATGGCCCGCGGGATGGCCGTGCCGCTGCTGGCGGTGACGATGACGCAGGTGCGCGACTGGCTAGCGACGCATGGGCTACGCAGCGCGATCATCATCGTCGTGGCGCTGGTAGCGCAGGCGATGGCGCGTCACGTGGTGCCTCCTGCCGTGCGACGCGCCGTCTTCCGCAGCGCACCCGAGGCCGACCCCGGCGAACAGGCAAAGCGCGCTGCCACGCTCAGCGATGTCTTCACGCGGCTGAGCGGTCTTGCGCTGCTGATCATCGCGGCGTTGATGGTGCTCAACGAGATCGGCTACAGCATCGCGCCGGTGATCGCGGGTGTGAGCATTACCGGCGTGGCGATCGGCCTTGGCGCGCAGAGCCTGGTCAAGGACAGCATCAACGGCGTCCTGATTCTGGTCGAAAACCAGTTTCGCCAGGGCGATTACATCACCGTCGCGGGCGTGTCGGGCACCGTCGAAGAGATCAGCCTGCGCCGCACGCTGCTGCGCGATATCGATGGCACGGTGCATACCGTGCCCAACAGCGCCATCGTCGTTGCCAGCAACCACACGCGCGATTATTCCGGTATCAACCTGGCGCTCGTGGTGCCGAACGACGCCGACCTCCAGCAGGCGATCGCGATCGCGGCGCGCGTTGGCGAGGAGATCGCTGCTGACCCGGCGCTCGCGCCCGATCTCCTCGATCCGCCGCGGCCGCTCCGGATCGAAGCGATCGATGAGAAGGGCGTGACGGTGCGCGTGCTGGGCCGGGCGCGACCGGGCAGGCAAGCGCAGATCGCCTCGGAGTATCGCCGCCGGCTACGCGAGGCGTACGAGCAGGCGCGGTTGCGCTACATCGCCATTGTCGCGCCGCCGAAGTCGTGAGGCGGTTTCGTGCAGAGGGGGGATGATGTGGTAGAGCGGCTTGATCTGCCGCACCCGCCACATGAGACGCGCGTGTGCCGACGCAGCTTCGGCACCCGCAAGGTTGTCCCCTGGACGGCGCGTGCAGAGAAGACACGACGCTCGAGACCCGGTCATGGATGTGGAAGCCGGCTCGTCTGCGTGCGGGCGCGATGGCGATAACACGAAGCGCGCTGCTCTGGCAGGGCTAGCACCCGCGATCGCCAGGGCGCGATCTACCTCGGGCCGGGCGGCTTGCGCGGTAGCGCGCTTGCGCGGAGTACCAGCCGCAACGCGGGCTCTCAGCGTGGGAAGACGCTGGTCGAGATGCTGCCCAGGCCCTGCGCGTTCAGCGTGACGGTCTCGCGGGCGTGGCCTTTCGTGATCTGCAGCGTTGTGCCCGGCGGACCGGCGACCAGGATCGTCGCTGGCGTGGCGCACAGGTCGAAGATACCGGCCGATCCGGTCGAGACGGCATAGCCCGCGTTGGCGAGCGGCACGTTCGCGAATGGACCGGCAACGCGCACCGCCGTGGCGCAGCCCGGGAACGCCGGTGGTGGTGCCGGGGCGAAGGCGGGACCGCTGACGAAGATCGGGGCGCTGCCGAACGTCGGCACGTTTCCGCTTGCCGGCCCGCCACCGCTCGGTGGGCTGACGCCAGGGCCACCGCCGCACGGCGCACCTGCCACGCCGCCCGCGACCGTACCGCCCTGCAGCGTGGTGCCATGGCCGATGCCGCTGCCACAGATCGTGGCGCCAGCGATCGTCGCGCCGCTGATGCCGCTGCCTGAAACGGCGGCATTCTGGACCGTGCTGCTCGAAACGCCGCTGTTCGTCACGTGCGTGTTGGTGATGGCGGCGTTGTAGACACCCGAGCCCACAACCTGCGCATCGATGAGCACGCTATCCGCGACGCCCGAGGTCTGCACCGTCGAGCGCTGTGCGTTGCTGGAAGCGACGCCAGATCCGGCGACCGTTGAGTTGACGACCGCGCTGTTGTAGACGCCGCTATGAGCAATCGTCGAACCGCTTACGACGCTGTTGGCGACGCCCGAGCTGGAGACCACCGAGGCGTTTACGAGCACACTGCTCGAGACGCCGCTGTTGCTGACGGTCGCGTTGCTGATCGTAGAACCCGAGACACCGCTGTGGTTCACCGTTGCATTGCTGATCGTGCTGTTGGCGACACCAGACTGCGCGACCTGCGCATGACCGGTGATATTGCTGGCGTAGACGCCGCTGTTGCTGACGACTGCGTTGGTGACGTTGCTATTGGCGATGCCGCTGCCGGTGACGTTCGCCCCGGCGACCGTGCTGTTGGCGATCGCGCTGGAACGCACCCACGAAGCGGTGACGGTGCTGGAGTAGACAGCGCTACCGTCGCTGACCGTGCTGTTGATGACCGTGCTGTTGTAGACGACGCTGTTCGGCGAGATGACGGCATTGAAGAAGTAGTTATCGGCTAGCAGCGCCGCCGGACCGACGAACGCTGCAACGCCTGCAAACAGCCCGGCGACGATCAGCGCCGTGGCGAATGGGTTGCCATCTCGTCGTGGTGGATGGCTGGAACGGCTGTGCGTGCTGGTCATGGTGCCCATGGTGGGGCACGCGGGATAAGAATCGGTGGAGCGCCGGTGCAGCTACGTGGGCGCTTTGCGAGCTTGCACCGTGCTGGCGATCCTCTGCTTCTGCCCACGGATAGCGCGACCTCGCTGGCAGAAGGAGGACGTGTCGCCTTGTTGGCGCGCAGCGTTGGCGATCCGCCTCGCTTCCGCTAGCGCGATGTGCGGCGGCAGCACGCTCGTGCCTCTCACGTTGCCAGCCAGACGCCACCCGGCCGTTACTCGCTGGCCATGAAGGGCCGGAATGCTGGTCTTGCCCGATATCACGGCACGTCGCCGTTCCCCGGGCCGCGACGTGCGCTCGGCCACGCGTTGTACCAGAGCGATCCGCTGGCGGGTTCAGCAAACGCGCGAACGGGTGCCGTTGAGCAGCGCGAGGGGTTGTTGGCTGCCACGGTGCCCGGGCAGCACGTGATGCGCGTCGCTGGTGGTCCCGGCTGCGAGCTGCTCGCCGCGATTGCGACCGGGCGAACGTCGCGCGCGGATGGCGCTGATACCGACCGTCATGTGGTGGCACCGTCTGTCATGCTACAGGACCAGCTTGCCGTGCCGCGCCGGTTCGGGATACCGAATCGGCACATGAGGCGGCAGCGCAGGGCGCCTGCCCACGCCGCAGGACGCGGTCGTGTCCTATCACGCGCCGAGCGGCGAGCGCGATAGCGAGGCGCCGCGTAGCGACGTCTTGCAGCGCGTCGCGCTATCAGCGGGCCAGGCCCGGCGACAGATGCGCGGAGGGTCCGGGCAACGCTGTTCGCAGAGCATGCTCCAGCCGCTGGGCGCACTTTCCCGTTCGAGCGGCCCGGATCCCCCGCGTGCGCGCGCCGAGGCCTACCCTCCTAGCTCGCGGTGGCCTTTTCGAGCAGTTCGGTCACGTCCTCGATCGTGTACTGACGCCAGCGCGCCCAGATCGGCCCGCGGCGAAACGCCCGCAGGTCATCGGCGGCTTCCTCGCGCGTGCGGCCTTCCAGGAGCTTCGTCATCAGCGGCAGCTCGGCGGTTACCCGCTCCGGCCGCTCGATAAACACGGCGACCTGGTCGAGATCCTCGGTGAGGAAGATCGCCGTCGGGATCGAGCGAAACTCGCCCTTGTTCAGGTACTGATCGGCGATGTCGAGGTTCTGATCGCGCGCCAGCACGCGGAGATCCATCCCCGCCGCTTCGGCGATGCGCTGCAGGACGGGGAGGCCACGGTAGACATCGGGGCACCAATCCTCGCCAAGCACCAGCACCTTCTTCGGCCCGTTCGGGCGGGCAACGACGGCGCGCAACCGCTGCGCGTATTCCTCGGGCACGGTGGTGTTCTCGTAGTTGAAGGCGAACTCGTCTTTATTCTTCTCGATCTGCGCGATGTACTGCGCGTACGTTGGCGCTTGCGCGAACCGTTCAGCCGAGATCGCCGTTTGCTTGGTGACCACGATGCGACTCCTTCTGTCTCGCTTGCTGCGGTGTCAGCAGCTAAACATAGCTTACCATCTCGCCTAACGGGCATGCCGAGGCATCGCGCATGCGGCGATCATGCTGCCCTAGGGGTCATACCTGCCGCCCGATGTGGGAGATGGCGTGCGGCGGTGTGCATCCCCTGCGGCTTGCCGCTCGCGTCGATGTTCGTTTACGTTTCCCCTTGATATTTGCCACGATCAGGCGGCGTTGCTCTAGCGTCGTTGCGCTGGAGGTCGCCGCATGCACCGTATCCTCGTCCCGCAGCGTCTGTCTAGCGCTCTGATCTGCGTCGTGACCGTCCTGGCCGCGCTCCTGGGGGTGCGGCCAGGCCAGCCGCTGCCTGCCCGCGCCGCCGTGAGCGTGATGTTTACCTCCACCGGCAGCGAGCAGACGTTTGTGGTGCCCGCGGGGTGACGAGCCTGCACGTAGTGGCGATCGGCGTATCAGGAAGCCGGGGTGGATCCAACGGCGGTACGGGCGGCAAAGGGGCGGTGGTAACGGCGGATATCGCGGTGATGCCGGGACAGACGCTCTACATCGAGGTCGGGGGCAAGGGTGGTACAGGCCCTGGCACCTCGGGCGGTGCGGGAGGCTTCAGCGGCGGTGGTGCGTCGGACGTCCGTACAGTGTCATGCGGGTCGCCCTGCAACCCGCTGGCCAGTGGCAGCCTCGTCTCGCGACTGGTCGTCGCCGCAGGCGGGGGGCGGAGGCGCTGGCTTCGGTTTTTCGGGGCCGTTGGCAATGAGGGCGATGCAGTCCAGGCGGGCAGCACCGGCAGCGGCTCGGCTGCCGGCGGAGCTGGTGCGACTCGTCTTGCTAGTAGGCGAGGGAGCGACGACAGCCTCGGTGCCAGTGGCGCAGGTGGCTATGGCCCCTCGACGGGTGGCGGCGGCTCAAGCTGCCTCGTCGTAAATGGCACGCCACAAGCGCCCCTCTTTGCCGTCACCCTCGATGCCACGGGCACGGCGTCGGTCACCTTGAGCTACGTTCCCGCGGCCAGCGTGACGCTCACCAGCAGCCTCAACCCGAGCGCGGTAGGCCAACAGGTCACGCTCATGGCGACGGTGACGGGCAGCAACGGCACCCCCACCGGCACTGTCACGTTCTACAGCAACGGGCAGAGCCTCGGCACGGGCACGCTCAACGGGAGCGGTGTGGCGACGCTCACGACCAGCTTTGCGGCAGCGGGCGCGTACGGGCTGGTGGCAGTCTATAGCGGCGACAGCTTCTACCCATCGAGCATCTCTCAAGTGGTCGTCCAGACTGTGAGCGGGCTGCAAGGCCCGCAGGGACCATCGGAGCCCACGGGACCGCAAGACCCACAGGGCGCAACCGCTCCCCAGGGGCTGCAAGGGCCGGCGGGGCGCACGCAGGTGTACATGGTATCGGGGCCAACCGGGCCGGCAGGCGCGCAGGGCGCCACGGGGCCGCTGGGGTCTCCCGGTCCGCAAGGACCGCCAGGACCATCGGGTGCGCAGACGCTCGCGAAGACGCAGAAGGTTTACGGGGCGCCCAGTGGCAGGCTGGCGCCAGGTGGTGCGTCGGTCACAGCAACGGTGAGTTGCCCGACGGGCAGCGTGATCGTGAGCGGCGGCTACCAGATCGTGCTCGCCGATCCGGCCGATGCACCCGCGCTGGCGGGCGCTTACGCGCTCTATGATGAACCCGATTCTTCCACCACATGGATGGTCACGATCTCGCCGCCACCGACAGGCGGATCGCAGCCGAGCGGCCCGGCGCAGGTGATCGCAGTAGCGCTGTGCGCACCGGCGAGCTGATCGTCTCGCGCTAGCGGCTGCGTAGCGGCTGGCGCTCGTCGTCCACGGGCGAGGGGCGTGGCGTTTCCGGTGGCGTTCCGGCACGTGCTGGGTGGCGACGCAGATAGAGCCAGGCCACGCCACCCAGCGTGAGCGCCTCGAGCGCGATCAGCAGGCAGAGCAGCACCGTCGCGTCGAGCCAGAAGCCTTCGGGGAACATCTGTACCAGGTGATCGCGCGTCGGGTCGAGCCGCCAGTAATCGTTGTGGAAAACGATCTGGTGGAACGTGACGAAGGCGGCATCGAAACCGCCCGCGGCTGCCACTACCCCGAAGAGGACGAGCAGCACGATCGTGGCCAGCACCGCGCGCAGCGTGCGCCGGGCCAGGTCGGCGAGGCTCTCCTCGCCCGCCCAGAGCACGATGGCAACGCTATACGTCGCAACCACGAGCAACGACCATGTTTGCAGGCCGTAGAAGAAGCGCACCACCTGCTTCACGTCGTGCATGTGTAGCACTTCGCGCGTATTGAAGAGCGGTACCACATCGCCGTTCTGATCGTGCACCAGGGTGCGGAGATAGTCCTGGTTATCGGTGAAGTAGGCGCGGATGTCCTCCGTCGCTGCGATCAGATCGTCGCGCGAGATGCCGGTGACCTCGGCGGCGTGGTAGTGGTCGATCGCGTAGGTGTAGACGGCCTGCGTGCTGAACAGAACGCGCACAGCCGTGCTGATGATCAGCAGTGGAATCGCGATGGCGTACAACGCGCGTGCGACAACGCGCAGCCATCGCTGCCAATCTGTTGCCTGCCCGCCGCTGTCGGTCATGGCTGTTAGACTATCACAGAAGGGCGCGCGACTCGCTGAGCGTTTGGCGGTCAGCCCTCCAGAACCGCGGCGAAGGGGAACGATGGCCGCTCTAACAATCGTGGGGCTGGGTCCGGGCGACCCCGGCCTGCTGACGCTTGCTGCCCGCGAGGCGCTGGCGCGGGCGCGTCTCGTGATTCTGCGCACCGCGCGGCATCCAGGCGTTGAGGCGCTGCCCGCCGGCCCGGTTTACCGCTCGTGCGACGACCTGTACGATACGCTGCCGAGCTTCGACGCCGTCTACGACGCGATCGTTGCCCGCGTGCTGGAAGCAGCGCGCGACGGGGACGGCGTGGCCTATGCGGTGCCGGGTGATCCGCTGGTTGCCGAGGCAACCGTGCCGGTGCTGCGCGCACGCGCGGTCGCAGCCGGGTTGGACGTCGCGATCATCTCTGGCGTGA
>Ga0209061_1001260_pt1 | contig 44253 bp, 32 predicted proteins | sample Coa_R1_10_FD_187157 | JGI IMG/M metagenome (GOLD analysis project Ga0209061, IMG submission 187157) | Surface soil microbial communities from Centralia Pennsylvania, which are recovering from an underground coalmine fire - Coalmine... | ecosystem: Environmental > Terrestrial > Soil >...
CCGTTGTTGAGCCGGACAAAGGCCTGCTGGTGCGGGGAATACCCATCGGCGAATTGAAGGACCGTCTTCCCGAAGAGATGTTTTACCTCCTTTGCACAGGCGAACTTCCTGACCAAGAAGCTCTCACGGGCCTTCAACAGGAACTCCGCCAGCGTGCGGAAGTTCCCTCCTACGTTTGGAACGTGCTGAAAGCCTTACCACCGGACACGCATTCGATGGCGATGTTCAGCACAGCCATCCTTTCGATGGAGCGTGAGTCCGTGTTTCGGAAGCGCTATTCGGAGGGAATGCACAAAACCGACTACTGGGAACCAACGCTGGAAGACTCGCTGACGCTGCTTGCCCGGCTGCCCGCTATCGCGGCCGGTATCTACCGCATCCACACGCGCAAAGGCGACCCGCTCCCTCCCAATCCGGCACTCGATTGGGGGGCTGATTATGCCTCGATGCTGGGCTTGCCCGACCCTACCGGCGAATTCCGCAACCTGATCCGCCTCTTCCTGACGTTGCACTGCGACCACGAAGGTGGAAATGTCAGCGCCTTTACATGCCACACGGTCGGCTCAGCGCTTTCAGACGCATTTTACGCAGTGTCGGCAGGCATGAACGGTCTTGCAGGGCCTCTGCATGGACTCGCGAACCAGGAATGTCTGCACTTCGTTCTGGAGATTCGCAACCGCTACAATGGCGTGCCCACCGATGAGCAACTCCGCGACTTTGTCTGGGAGACCCTGAACAGCGGCCGGGTAGTACCCGGCTACGGCCATGCTGTGCTTCGGGTCACAGATCCACGCTTTACGGCCATCTACGAATTCGGCAAGCGAGTTTGTCCCAACGACGAGATATTCAGGATTGTTGACCGCCTCTATCATCTCACACCGGGTATCCTCAAAGAACAAGGCAAGGTTAAGGACCCGTGGCCCAACGTGGACGCTGGCTCCGGTTCACTGCTCTACCTGTTTGGCCTGACCGAGTTCGACTACTACACGGTCCTCTTCGGCGTTTCGCGGGCGCTTGGAATGTGTGCCCAGCTCGTCCTCAACCGGCTGCTCGGCACACCGATTACCCGCCCCAAGTCTGTGAGCACCGAATGGCTCCTCAAGGCCGTCAGTGGCGCCCCCGTGCCCGCGCACCACAATGGGGGCGGGAAATAAGACAGGACTGTTTCCAACGTCGCAGGACAAATCAACCTGCCAAAAGGAATGCACTATGGTCCTGGCAAAGATTCACCTGAAATCCGTCCAGCAGGGCCGCCAATTTGTCGGGGAATCAGGGTCCGGCCACACCGTTATTATGGATGACGCTGAAGGCAACACCGGCCCCAAGCCTATTGAGCTGGCGTTGATCGCCCTTGGCGGCTGCACCGCGTTCGATGTGATCGCTATTCTACGGAAGATGCGCCAGCATGTGACGGGTTACGACGTAGAACTCCAGGCTGAACAGCGTCACGAGCCACCGACGGTCTTCACTCGAGTGACCATCCGCCACAGGCTTCGCGGCAGTGTCCAGCCCGAGGCGCTTCGGAAAGCGATTCGGCTTTCGGAAAGCAAATACTGTTCAGTGAGCGCGATGATCAGCAAGACAGCAAGAATCGAAACGACCTATGAAATTGTGCCGGAGGCCGAAACAACGGCGGGATTCGACGTCAGCCACCGTTCGGTTGAGCGCTGAATGTATTGGACTGCCGTTCCTGTAAGCTGTCGCCCTGGGCGGGGGCTAAGAATCACTACCCGCGGCTGGGATGGACGACTCTTCCCCTTCTCATTCCCGGCCTTGCTGAAATCAGGCCGCTTCTTTCACCTGAAGATGCGCATCGACTACCCTCATGAAATCTCGGGGGGCGGCACACCGCTCGAGATAATCCGCCGCGCCCATTTCCATTGCTTCCATGTAACAGTCGATGTCAAGCGCCCTGGCGACCACGAGGACAGGCATCCTTGGGTTCATCTCAAGCGCCCGCGCCAAAACCTGCCGGCCCTCAAATGCAGGGCTCCCCTGCCCCACTACCGCCATATCAAAAGTCTCACGTCCCAAAAGAGCCAGCGCATCCGCATACCTGTTGCAGACCACAACTTCGTGCCCAATGGCCCGAAGGATTCCGTAGTAATAGCGGACGTCGCTCGGATCTTCATCGACCAGGAGCGTCCTGAACCTGGGCCGACCAGAAGCAGGTTCAAACCGTTCACTGACTGCCTTGATCGGACTGACCATGGTTTCCTCCCTATTCAGGCGGCCTCTCGCCCATGCTTTGCATCGCGCTGCAAGAAGCCCACTCCATTACTCCCTAAATAACCCTTAGCACCTCGCGTTTCCATCGAAAAGAAGAAAATATCAATCAAACCCGTTTGAATTTTCTAAGTTTTCTCACAAGCGCTCCAGATTAGATTTTGTGCCGTTTCTCACCATTCGCGCCGGGCTCACATTTAAGTTCTCGCAGTGCCGACCGGGGGCCTGGTTTACAGGCAAAAGGCTCTCGGCTTATAATCACGTTTCTTCCAATTGACACAAAGGCGGGCCCCATGGCTATTGATCCTGAGAAAAACACATCGACGCGAAGCAGTGCCGTTGCAGCATTCAACGAGCGTATCCGGAATAAGACAGCCAGGGTTGGGATTGTCGGTCTAGGATACGTCGGCCTGCCCATTGCGTTGCTCTTTTCGGCCAAAGGCATCGAGGCCACTGGATTTGATATCGACCCCCTCAAGGTGGCGACTCTCCGCCAGGGCCGCAGCTATATCAAGCACATTCCGGAGGCTGACATCGCCGGGGCCCTTGCTCACAGGCGTTTTGATGCCACGACGGATTTTTCTCTCCTGCGCGAAGTGGATGCCATCATCATCTGCGTTCCGACGCCGCTCGATGATCACCGCGAGCCAGACCTCACGTATATCCGCAGCACGGCGGAATCTATTGCTGCAAACCTGCGCCCCAGCCAGCTTGTCGTGCTTGAAAGCACAACCTATCCCGGCACCACTGAGGAAGTTGTTTTGCCCATCCTCGAGAAGTCGGGACTGCGCTGCCCTATCGCTCCTTACACGGTAGAAAACAGCGAGGCCGTGGGCAACACGCCGTTCGAACCGGATTTTTTCCTGGCCTTTTCCCCGGAACGTGAGGATCCTGGCAATCCGAATTTCAGGACACACCAGATTCCCAAAGTCGTTGGCGGAGTGAACGCCCCAAGCGCCATGGCGACGCAGGCGCTTTATCAGGCCGCCTTTGACAAGACGGTTCTGGTCAGTTCCTCGCGCGCCGCGGAGATGACCAAGCTGCTCGAGAACATCTATCGGAGCGTCAACATCGCGCTGGTGAACGAATTGAAGCTCCTGTGCCAGCGCATGGGGCTGGACATCTGGGAAATCATCGGCGCGGCAAAGACCAAGCCGTTTGGGTTCTCCGCCTTCTATCCGGGGCCGGGCCTGGGCGGCCACTGCATCCCTATCGACCCTTTTTATCTCACGTGGAAGGCGCGGGAGTATGAGTTTCCTACGCGTTTCATCGAACTGGCAGGGGAAATCAATACCTCGATGCCGCATCACGTGGTGGAAAGGCTCGCAGGGGCGCTGAACGAGCGCAATAAATGCCTGCATGGATCCCGCATTCTTGTCCTCGGCGTTTCCTACAAGAAGGACATTGACGATCTGCGCGAATCGCCATCGCTCAGGATCATCAAGCTGATCCAGGACGGCGGGGCGGTCGTTGATTACAACGACCCGTATTTCGAGCGCCTGCACAAGATGCGCCAGTACGATTTCGGGCTGGAGTCGGTCCCCCTGACGGAGGAATCACTGGCGCGATACGACGCGGTTGTCATTGCCACGGACCACTCATCCTACGATTACGAATTCATCGGGCGCCACGCGCAGCTTATCATTGACACGCGAAATGCCATGGGGAGATTGAATCAATACAGAGAAAAAATAGTGCAGGCATGACGGTTTTCTTTCAGACAGGAAAGGGATGCCCTCCATTTCAGTTTAAGAAGTTGCTGAAAGAGCCCAATGGTCATGCTGAGCAATGCGAAGCATCACTGATTTCTATGAAAATAAATACGCCGATTGTTCGCCGCTGTCACGATGACAACCGCAACATCCGTTTTTCAGCAACCTTTTGAGCAACGCGGCCACAGGAACCACGCCTCTATAGCCTCCCGAACTTGAACCACGCATCAATGATGTTCTTGCCGCGATAGATCAGGGTCCGCTCATCGAGGCGCTCGCTGGCGCGTCCAATACGGGGCCCCGGTGCAGCGGACGTTGTGAATTCCACTTTCACTTCAACCGGCCCTTCGATGCGGTAAGGCTTGAACTCATGGAGGCGCGTCACGGCTCGTTCCGCTTTGGCCCGGATCAAATCACATGCGACGGGGTGAGGCAACGTGTAACCCGCCGTCGAGCTGACACTGGACTTTACCTCCGCGCATTCCACCTGCGGAACCAGTTCGCGAATCTCACTGCAGGCCGCAGTATCGCCCGCAAGCATGATCGCCGGCACACCCATCTCACCCGCCACCATTACGCGGATTCCAATTTCTCCCGCGAGCCTGCCGTTCACCCAAAGGTTCTGGATATTGAAGAAAAAGGAGTGCGGAAGCACGGCGTTCTTTGCCCCGGCCATGGCATGCTGGCCTACAAAGACAATCGCGCTGAACGTTGAGTCAAATTCACGGATAGGCGGGATGGGCGAACCGATCAGCAGGCGTGCCTTTGGATGAATGTCGCTCGCTGAAAGGGCCTCACCTCCATCATGCCCGTCCCATACAACGACTTCCGTGGCGCCGCCGGCTGTCAAGCCTTCAACAGCAGCGTTCACTTCGCCCGTCAGAAGCTTCTGCGATTCCGCCCATCGAGGGCTTTTCAGAGGATTGCACTGGTCCGTCCAATTGAAAATCCCGTCCACGCCCTCCATGTCAGAAATGATCAAGACCTTGAGCCCACGCGGTTCGTTTGACGGAGATTGTTCAGTTTCGCGTGCGGAGGGGATGGCGCCAGCAGTTGCTATTCCCGCCCCGGTCGCAACGCCGCTCTTGAAAAATTCCCTGCGGCTGATTCCGCCGCTTGCTTTATGGACCATTGGAGTTGGAATGCGCAGCCATCAAAAGTGCCAGGCTGGCCGCGCAAGAGTGCCTCAAGCGTCGCAGACGAACAGTTCCGATGCAGTGTTTAAACAATTTGTTCTGATTCCGGGTCCCAGCGCACTTCCCGTCCCTGCCGATAAGAAGCCACGGCCATCTGACATGCGATAGCAGAGCGGTAACCAATTTCAAATGGGCAATTGGGCTGCTTGCGGCTGCGGACGCAATCGAAGAAATTCTGCATGTGGAGTTCCGTCTCGTCACCACCGCTCACGATATCCGGAGGCATCGCCTCGCCTGCCTCAGCCGACGTGCCGCGCCGCGTCCGCTTGGGAACGTAAGTTACAACTTCATGGCCCCGCCGCGATATTGCGCCTTCTGTCCCCAGCACAACCTCATCGGCATGATAATAGCTGCTGCCGAAGCCGGAATTCCAGGTGAAGAGAATCTTGTTCGGAAGCGCCATGGAAACATCCATCGTGTCCGGCACCTGCATTTCCGGCGAGAAGTAATTCGCTCCACTCATCGTCACCCGCTCAGGAATATCGAGGTCCATTGCCTTGAACCAGAAGCCCACCTGGTGAACCATGTTCTCAAAAACGTTGCCGCCGGAGTAGTCCCAGTAGAACCGCCAGTTGATCACGCGATTTGGATCAAACGGATGAAGGGCGGCTTCACCCTCAAAGGCCTTCCATTCGACGTTCTGCGGCGTACAATCCGCTGGGATCGGCCGCTTCCATCCGCCGTAGGGCGAATTGCGGTACATGTGCGCATGAATGGCTGTGATCTGCCCCATCGCCTTCGTATGAACAAGCTCCCGCGCGCGGGCCTGCGCCGCGCTGCTGGTGGACTGGATGCCGATCTGCACCACGCGGTCTGATGCAAGAAATGCGTGTCGCATACGGCGCGTGTGATCGGGATTGAACGCCATGGTCTTTTCCTGATATACGTCCTTGCCCGCCTGAATCGCCGGTACGAAGTTGAGCGCGTGCTGGTGTTGCGGCGTCGCGATTAGCACAGCATCAATACTCTTGTCATCCAGCAGGCGGCGGAAGTCCGAATATGTCTTCACGCCGGGTGCAACCCGTTTGATCTCTTCAAGCCGTCGCGTATAAATATCAGCCACGGCAACCGCTTCGGTGTTCGGAGCTTTGATGGCGGCTTTGAAGATCGCCGTTCCGCGCTCGCCGGCACCAATCAGCCCGAAACGGACGCGATCATTCGCACCCAGAATTTTCCCCGAAGGAACCAATCCTGAAACCGCTATTGCCGCGCTTCCTCCAATAACATTACGCATAAATGTTCTACGGTCAGCCATTATGACCTCCTATCGCTGCGCAGATGAGATTCGCCGGGCCTGCTCGCCCCGGTACGAGCACTAACGAAGCTGCTCAAGGAACCGCGGGCTTTCTCTGGGTCTTAACGAGTGACGTGAGCATCGTACCCAAAATGAAACCAGCGCCCAGTGCTGCGAAACCGTAAACGAAGTTTCCGGTACGTTTGTTCAGGTATCCGACGATCACCGGTCCGAAGTAGCCGCCCAGATTGCCGAGAGCATTGATCAGACCCATCGCGGAGCCGCTCACCGATCGCGGGAGAGTCTCCGAAGGGATAGCCCAGAATGGCCCGAGAGAACCAAACGACCCGGCACCTACCAGAGTGATGGCCAAAAACGAAAGAGCGAAGGAGTGTGGGCTCAGCAGAACACTGGCCAGCAGAAACACTCCGCCCCAGGCCAGCGCTCGCGCCACGTGCCTTCGGCGCTCATGCACCTTGTCAGAGTGGCGCGAAATCAACACCATGCCAATGCCTGTAACAATAAAAGGAATCGCAAACAGGATTCCCACTACAAGGTCGCTTAAACGCTTTTCGCTGTGGAGCGCGCTCGGCAACCAGAAGAGATATCCGTAATTGCCGCTGTTCACAAGAAAGTAAATCAGGACCAACAGAAGGACCTGCGGCCTCAGCAGGAGCTTGAGGTAGGGCTCAGAAGCCTGGAAATCCAGTTCCGCGCCTTCGCGTTCCAGGGTGGTTTCAAGGAATTCGCGCTCTTCCACCGAGATCCAATTGGCCTGGTGCGGTCGATCTGCAATAAATATGATCCAGATGATCAGCCAGACAAATGGTATCGCACCTTCCGAAACCAACATCACGCGCCAGCCCCAACGGCCCAGAATCCAGCCCGAGACAGGAGATGAAATCACCACCGCTGTCGGCAGGCAGAGCATCCAGTAGGCGTTGGCCCGTGCGCGTTCCGCCCTAGGAAACCAATGTGCCAGCAGCACCAGCGTCGCGGGCCACACGCCACCCTCCGCGATTCCCAATACCAGGCGCATGACCCAAAACTCCCGCCAGGTGTGCACGAGCCCGCAGGCCACGGCCGCCAGGCCCCAGCAAACCAGCAGGATGCTGATGAACCGCTTGGCGCTCCAATGTTCCGCCAGATGGCCGCCGGGAATCTGAAGCAGCAGATACCCCCAGAAAAATACGCCGGCAGCGCTCCCGGCTTGCTCCGGGTTCATGTGGAGTTCGTGGCTTATGGAAGGCAGTGCGAGGGAGATGTTCGTCCGGTCCACGAATGCAATCGTGTACATAATAAACGCGACCGGAATAATATGCTGCCAGCGTTTCTCAGGAATCGGCATAAACGCGCAGGATTATACCAGACCCGCAAGCAGACTCAATTGCTAACTTGCCGGCCCGCTATGCCGCGCAATTCTGGTTCCTGTGGAATTTACATTCGGAAACGCGCAACGGGCCAGGCCTTCAGGCAGGCTCGGGAATTCCGGATTCCGCCTCAATAACGCGAGGAGCCTGATGAATCCGGTAGAAGTGATTCAGCACGACCGTTCCTGATGGTGTTGCATAACCCTTTCGGATGGCCTCTGTAACATAGGCCTTGGCCATCACGACGGCGTCGTGTGGTTGCCGTCCGTGCGCGAGGTTCGCGGCGATTGCGGAGGCGAACGTCGATCCCGGTCCGAAAGGAGCCTCAACCTTGAAGCGTTCGCCGGCGAGGGTTTCGCTGAACTCCTGGTCATAATAAACATCGAATGGTCTCTCAAAAGCTCCGCCGGTGACGACAGCCGCGCGGGCGCCCATTTCAACCAGCTTCGCCGCTGCGCTCTTCATTTCCGCGGGTGACCGCACTTCAATTCCCGCAAGCGCGGATGCTTCGGAGGCATTCGGCGTCACGACAGTCGCACGGCGAACCAGCAGCGTTCGCACGATTTCAGCGGCTGCGGGCTCGCTTCCCGCTGCGTCACCCATCCCGCGCAAGTCCGGGTCCACAACAACCGCGATGGACGGGTTTGCATCCAGAACCTCGCAAACAGCCTCGGCGGAAGCCCGCCCGCACATCATTCCGATTTTGATGGCGCGAACGTTCTGCTCACGAACGAGCAAAAGAATTGATTCCTTGATCCACTCGGAAGGTGTCGTGTGCAGTTTTGGCTTGCCTCCGGGCTGAGGAAGCGTCAGAGCAGTGACGACCGCAACGCCGTAGCAGTTATGTGCCGCAAAGGTCTTAATGTCGGCGATAATTCCCGACTGCCCGGAGGGATCAAATTCCGAAATTGACATCGCAACTGGCGGGGGTTCGTTCAACACGATATTGACTCTTTCAGATGTAACTGAGCGGCCGACGGGAACGCCATTCAGGATACCTTGGCCGCTTTCCTTTCATAGCTCTCCATGCACTCCCGCGAGCAGAAGTGCAGAACTTCTTTGCCGATCGTCAGTTTGTGCGAAACCTCAGTAGAGACGAACATTCCGCACACGGGGTCGCGGACCGTCGGCACTTTGCGGGCACTCGCTGGCCGGCCCTGACCACTCTGCCGGTTGTTGTGGACGTTCTTCGATGCTCCGCCTATCATGCCCCGAATGGTCCGAGATATCGTCCAAACCACACCGGCCAGAAAGATCAGGTCCATGACCGCGTCAAGAAAAGCTCCCATATCTAGTTATGAGGACGCGTAAAAGGTTGTGGATGCCTCGTTTTCTTCACGGCTTTACTGCTGCCCTGGGGCTTCCCTCAGCCTCGTCCAATTTCGATTTAATTTCCTTCAGTCCCGGATAATTCGGGTTCTTTTTATTAAGTTCGTTCCAGTACTCTCTTGCAGCGCGCAGGTCATGTGTTCCTTCAAGGTTCACGATAATCAGATTGAAGATTGTCGGCTGATGGTTGGGATCGAGGGCCAGGGCCTTCTTGTATTCCGCGATGGCCTGCTCCGGCTGACCAGTATAAAAATACGATGTTCCCAGGTCCGTGCGTGCGTTGATGTCACGGGGATTCAGCGTCAGAGAGCGCTGATACCACTCGATCGCCAGCTTGAAGTAGTGTTTGTCATAAAGATAGTTTGCAAGCTGCAAGGGGATTTGTGCGTCCTGCGGGTTCTGGTTGGCGCGTTGTTCGTAATTCTGGATAATCTGTGCGACCTCGAGCGGCGGATGCCCGTTGGGGAGCCCCGTTGCTGGATTGATATCAGGAGTCCCCATCGCTCCTGTCGAGGTCGCGCTGGCATCAGAAGAAGCAGCAGCAGCCGCAGCAGCCTGCGCAGGAACGCTTGCCTGGCGCTGCGACTTATAGATAAAGCCTGCCAAAAAACCAACGCTAAAAAAAATAATGGCGGTAACGACCGTTTCGACTTTCACTCCATCCTCATCGACGGATTCTCGGCCTTCAATCCGGTGAACTTTATAGTACGATATATGGTCGGCTAATGGTAGTGCGAACAGGCTCGTGTTGCCCCCGCTTGGGGACGTCAACAGCCCAGGCGCGGACACAGCGGATGAGGAATTTGCCCTGTCGGACTCACAGGCGGCTGCAGGAGGTCTTTTTCACAATTGCCGGGCTACAGGACCATGGTGAAAAGCCTCGCTTTGCCGGCAACAGAGGGTACACCAAGCCCGGGAACGTTTCCTGATGTTCCCTCAACAGATTTCCAGCCAATATCACGCAGGGAGGTTCTATGCCAGAAGTTTATCGAAATCTGATCGGCGGCGAATGGGTTGAGTGCAAGTCGAAGCAAACCTTCCCCAACATTAATCCTGCCAACATCGATGAAGTCCTGGGACATTTTCAGGCGTCGGGAGCAGAGGAGGTCCAGGCGGCCTGCGATGCGGCGGCCAAAGCTCAGCCCGCGTGGGCAGCCCTTCCCGCACCCGCCCGAGGCGAATACCTTTTCAAGGCCGCGGAAATCCTCGAATCACGCCTGGCCAAGGTGGCTGAAGACATGACGCGCGAGGAAGGTAAAACCCTTCCGGAAGCCAAAGGCGAGGTCAAACGCGCCATCAACATCTTTCGCTACTTCGGCGGCGAAGGCGCACGCTCGTTCAGTTACCATATCCCATCGGAGCGGCCGAACGTCTTCTGCTACACGATGCGCAAACCGCTCGGCGTGGTCGGGCTGATCACTCCCTGGAATTTTCCGAGCGCGATCCCGGCTTGGAAGATGGCACCCGCGATCGTCGCCGGCAATACGGTAGTGATCAAGCCGGCTTCGCTGGCTCCGCTCAGTCCCTACCGGCTGGTCGAGGCGATGGTCGAGGCCGGCATTCCGGCCGGCGTGGTCAATTACGTCACCGGAAGCGGCGGTGCAGCGGGCAACGCGCTCGTAGAACATCCCGCCATACGTGCCATTTCATTTACCGGCTCTTGCAGCGTCGGCAATGCGCTGCACGAAAAGCTCGCCGGGCGCAAAGTTCGTGTCCAGCTTGAAATGGGCGGAAAGAACCCGACCATCGTACTGAAGGACGCCAATCTCGACTACGCCGTCGATATTCTTGTTAACGGCGCATTCTTTTCTACCGGCCAGAAATGCACCGCGTGCAGCCGCGCCATCATTGAGAAGGATATCTACAAGCCGCTGGTGGAAAAACTCGTGGCCAGGACCAAAGCACTGAAAGTCGGCAACGGCCTCGAGCCGGGAGTGCAGATCGGCCCCGCCGTCGATGATAAGCAACTCGAAACCGACCTGAAGTACATCGAAATCGCCAAAAAGGAGGGTGCCAAGCTTCTGTGCGGCGGCAACCGTCTGACGGGCGGAATCTATGACAAGGGTTACTTCGTCGAGCCGACAATTTTCGACGGCGTGACTCCGGAGATGCGCATCGCGCAGGAGGAAGTCTTCGGGCCGGTGCTGGCACTGATGGCCGCCAATGATTTCGATGATGCCATGCGTCTTGCCAACGGTGTGCAGTTCGGACTTTCGGCCTCGATTGTGTCTCGCGACTTGACGCGCGTGCATCAGTTCATCAATGACATTGAGGCGGGACTGATCACCGTGAATCTGCCTACGGCGGGCGTAGAATACCAACTGCCGTTCGGCGGCACCAAGGAATCCAGCTTCGGCATGCGAGAGCAGGGCCCGCTGGCGCTCGACTTTTACACTGAGACTCGCACGGTTTATTTGAAGTACACTCAGTAGCCTGAAGCAGCAAAGGCATCAGGAGACAACGATGAAGAAGACACAGCAGTTTCTCGCCAGGCTCAAATTGCCGGTCGAAGATAATCACGCCCTCAGACCAACGTCGCTCAGGTTCAAGGACGGGGGGCAGTACCGGTTCGAGATCCCAAGCGTTGAAGGCCCGCGCGTTTTTCGCGAAGTACTGGACGCCGCCCAAAAGCTGAATGTGCCCATCCATCGCGTCAGCCAGGGAAGCGGCGTCATGCTGCTCAGCAAGGCCGAAATTTCTGAGATGGCCCACATCGGCCACGATCAGCGAATTGAGGTCTGCCTGTTCGTCGGACCGCGCGCCACTTTCGAAACCGGTGCGCAAACCGTCTCAACTGCCGGCAAAGTGATCGGGCTTCAGCATCGCGGCGCCGATCAGTTGGTTTACGCCATTGAAGACATCAAGCGCGCGTGCGATCTGGGGATCCGGAGCATTCTGCCCGCAGACCTCGGTCTGATCTGGGTGGTCAATGAAATGAAGAAGAAGGGTGAATTGCCGAAAAACCTGGTCATCAAAAGCTCGGTGACGCTGCCCGCTGCTAATCCTGCAACTGCACGGCTGTTCGAGCAGGCTGGAGTTTCTACTTTGAATATTCCCACCGACCTCAGCCCTGCGCAGATCGGCGCCATTCGACAGGCCGTTGATATTCCAATTGATCTTTACATCGAAGTTCCGGACAATTTCGGCGGCTTTATCCGCTACTACGAGATGCCGAAAATTATCCAGGTAGCGGCTCCGACTTATTTCAAGTTCGGACTGCGCAACGCTCCGGATATTTATCCTTCGGGCATCCACATTGAAGATCTGGCGGCCAAAATGGGACGCGAGCGCGTCCACCGCGCCCGCATTGCGCTTGACCTGCTTGAGCAGTACGCCCCGGAAGCCAAAATGTCCCCGCTGGGATCGAAAGACCTCGGTATTCCTGAAGTGTAGCCAACCCGCCGTACCGCCGCTTCCGCCGTCGGATTTCCCGATGCGTGGCAGGCCGTGTTCTTCCACCAAGTGCGGCTGATTTCGTGCACTCATTGTTAAACGTCTGTCAAATGCGGCAGGCTGGTCCCTCCATCTGGAAACTCCGCTCATCCAATTCCCGTCTATGATTGTAGGTAGTCTGGGCCATGCGAAGGTTTCTTTCACTCCCGAAGCCGCTTGTGTTCGCTGTAGCGGTAGTATTCAGCGCCGCCGCTGTGCTTTACAGCATGCTCTGGATGTATTCCATCCGCTGGATGAGCCAAGTTGAACTCGGCTTTGATTTCAACTACATCGGCAACCAGCATTGTGAATACGTCAAGACCGTCGAACCCGGCGGTCCGGCCGACCGCGCTGGTTTGACACCGGGCAGCCGCATCATTGCCATTAACGGAAGGCCGATAGATGACCGCGACACGCTTTATGAGATTTGGGCACATCAGAAACCCGGAAATACCGTTGAACTGGCCGTCTTGCGTGATGGAGCCACTACCCCAGTCACTCTCTGGGCAACTTTCCGAGAGCGTCGCTCTCCTTCAAAGGAAGCCGGTCTCACCGAGCGATTAAGTCAGGGCCTTCTTAATGCCTATCCGCTCGTGTTTTTAATTGTCAGCGTCCCCGTGCTGTTTCTCCGAGTCGATGACCGCAATGTGTGGTTGTTGGCCCTGATGTTTGCGTCCTTCACCGCTGCGCCGCCGCTACCGAATTATCTTGCGGGCATGGCCTCTCCCCTGCGTGACTTCGCCATGGTTTATCACGCTCTTTTCAATACACTGTTGGGAGTGTTTTTCTACTGCTTTTTTGCAATGTTTCCTGTCCGGTCGTTTGTAGAACGCCGTTTGCCGTGGCTGAAATGGACCGGCCTGGCGATCGGACTCTTTTTTGTCCTGCCTGGACTCAGCAGAGGCGGCCCTCATGCACCTGCCCTGCTTGGAAAGGTTGTGGGGATTGAGCCTGCAAGCCACATTGTTTGGCTTCTATACAACTACGGCTTCATCACGCTCGGTTTTGCGTCCCTCATCGGGAATGCCGTCGGCGCCACAACTCCTGAAGCCCGCCGTAAAATTCGCGTGATCCTCTGGGGAACACTGATCGGTGTCGTACCCGTCTCAGTGCAGAGGGCCCTCAGCGACTTTTTTCACATTCATCCGCCAATTCCGGTGGTTGTTGTTCTTGTCCTGATGCTCTTTCTCTTCCCACTCTCATTCGCCTACTCCGTAGTGAAGCATCGTGTCCTTGAGGTGCCGGTTTTGCTGCGGCGTGGCGCGAGATACTTGCTGGTTCTGCGTGGTTTTACGATTCTGCTGGCGTTTGTCAGCATCGCGGTGATCCTGATTTTCGCCCTGGTACTGGCGCCCCACCTCGAAGCACTTCCGGGCGGCGGGATTAGGGGCGGCATTGCACTTGGGGCGGGTTTCGGGACAGTACTTCTGTGGGCGGGAATGCTGGTCCATAGAAGAGTCGGCGAGAAAATCGACCAGGCGTTTTTCCGGAGTGCATACGATGCCCGCATGATTCTCGAGGACCTCGTCGAGAAGACACGCACTGCGATGGAGAGAAACGAGCTTGCCGCCCTGCTCGAACATCATCTCAACCAAGCTTTGCAGCCAAGTTCGATCGTGATCTATCTGGAAACTGACGGTAACCAACTCTCAGCCGTACGCGGAAACACCCCGGCAGATCTTGCTACCCTTTCACCCGCTGATCCGCGACTTGCCCCAATCGTTCAAAAAGGCCAGCCTTGGGAAATTTCTGAAGTGGAGGAGGAGAAACTGTCGCACCCTTTCCCGCTTGCTCCGCTGCATCCGGATTGCCTGGTACCCGTGCTGGGGCGAGACAGCCGGCTGGTTGGGTTGCTGGTACTTGGCCAGCGACTCTCCGAGGAGCCTTATTCCCGCGAAGACAAACAGTTGCTGGCGTCTGTCGCCAGCCAGGCAGGCGTGGCGCTTGAGAGCATTCGCCTGGGCGAGCAGATCGCAGAACGCATTGAAGCCGAACGCCGTGTCGCTCAGGAAATGGAGTTCGCCCGCCAGGTACAGTCGCGGCTGTTTCCGCAGAAGTTCCCGAAGCTCCGAACACTGGCGTACGCGGGCGCCTGCGCCCAGGCACGCGAAGTTGGCGGAGACTATTACGACTTTCTGGAACTTCGTCCAGGCCGGCTGGCACTGGTGCTGGCGGACATTGCAGGTAAAGGAATTTCCGGCGCGCTGCTGATGGCCAATCTTCAGGCCAATCTGCGGAGCCAGTATGCGCTCGCGCTTGATGACATCCAGCAGTTGCTCGTTTCAGTCAATCGTCTCTTCTATGAGAACACCAGCGACAACAGCTACGCCACGCTTTTCTTCGCCGACTATGACGACTCAACGCAGCGCCTTCGGTACGTCAACTGTGGCCACCTGCCGCCTCTCCTGCTGCGCGCAGGCAGTGCTTCCGTGAGCCAGACGGAAGCGCAACCAGTCATTGAGCATCTTGATTCCACATCCACGGTGCTTGGGCTTTTTGAGAATTGGCAATGCAACGTTGCGGAAACAACGCTCAACCCAGGCGACCTCCTGCTGCTTTACACTGACGGCGTTACGGAAGCACTCAATCGCGCCGGTGAAGATTTTGGCGAGTCGCGCCTGATTGATCTCGTATGGTCAAATCGAAACCTGTGCCCGCAGGCGCTGATCGGTTCGATCATCAAGGCCGTGCAGCAGTTCAGCCACGAAGAACAGGTGGACGACATTACGCTGGTCGCTGCGCGCTGCCGGGGATAACGGTCTGTACAAACGACCGTGCTGTAAAATCTTTCGGGAAATCAGTAGAATGTCGCCATGCGCAGCGAAGAGTTTGAGCAACTTGACCGAGACGGCTACGTGGTCCTGGAAAACTTCATCGAACCTGACTTCCTCGAGGCGCTCCGTCGGCGCACTGATGAATTGCTTGAGCAGGAAGGCAGCGCGGCAGGATCAGAATTCAAGCAGGAGCCGCACACCCGGCGGCTTGCCAATCTTGTGGATAAGGGAGAACTGTTCGAACGTGCGATCATGATGCCGCGCATCCTGGAACTGGTTGGGCACGTGCTTGGACCCAATTTCAAACTGAGCAGCCTTAACTATCGTTCAGCGGATCCGCATTCCCCCTCAGCCCAGCCGCTTCACGTAGATGTCGGTGCTCTTCCGGACGAAAAGGGCTTTTCGGTCTGCAACACCATATGGATGCTCGACGATTTCACGCCCGAAAACGGCGCCACTCGCTGCATTCCTGGGACACACAGGTCGGGCAGATTGCCACAGCAGGTGCTTGCCGATCCTTCCGCCCCGCACCCTGATGAAATTCTCGTTACCGGCAAGGCGGGGACTGTTGTGGTGATGAACGCACACCTTTGGCACGGCGGGACCGCCAATCGCACGGACCTTCCGCGGCGCGCTCTTCACGTCTTTTACACCCGATGGGACAAACCGCAGCAGCAGTACCAGAAGAGACTTCTTCGGCCTGAAGTGCAGGCACGGCTCAGTCCGCAACTGCGCAGGATTCTCGCCCTCGATGATCCGCTGAACGACAAGCTTTGCCAGGAAACCACGAGCATGAGCGGTTTTCTGCGCTGATTCCGCCCGCTGCGCCGCCGGCGATTAACTGTGTTAAACTTGACCTGTGAGATACTTGCTCGCCAATGTGGTTTTGTGGGCGGGTTTGATGTTTCCACTCGCCGTGAGGGCCCAGTCGATAATAGTGAGGTTCGGCCCTGCGGCTCCAATCCGCGACGGCGGATTTATTTTTCGTCCGTTTCGAGTCCGCAGCGACAATTTCATTTTTCCGCCCTTTTTCGGATACCCCTCCGATTACCCATTCACTTACTTCTATCCCGGCCTGTGGCCGCCGCTTGAGTATCAGCATCAGGAAGCCGTAAGAATCGCCCACGGGGACGTCGAGGCTCATGTGGCCGACCAGGAAAAAGAATACCTCGCAAGTCAGGTCCAGGAACTCGCGAATGAGGTGCGTTCGCTGCGCGAGCAGGCCGCAGCCCGTTACACGCCGGCACAGGCCGGGCCTGCCGTTGAAATTCCAACTCGACCTTCCACCAAGGCTGAAGGCGGCCCGCAGGAAAAGTTCCCCTCAACAGTATTTGTCTTCCAGGACGGCCGTGAGATGGAAGTCCGCGATTATGCGGTTTTCGGCGATACCTTATGGGTCTTCAAAGGCGACACAGTTCGCAAGTTCGCTCTCTCTGATTTCAATCTCCCTGCCAGCAGACAAGTCAACGAAGAGCACGGCGTCGAGTTCCCCCTGGGCAAAAAGCATTAGCCTGCTCGCCTGAAGGCAGCTTCGAACTGACCTGCCTTAATGCCGCTTTTCCTGCCTGAATTTCCGCCATGCAATCCGGGCTTGCGTTCCTGAACGGACGACTTCATAATCTTCCCTTTTCCGAATTACTTTTCTGCCACCGTCAAAAGGAGGATTCATATGTCATCGGATGAATTGCGGGCACAGGAAGACGACCACTCCGCCCCAACTCGTCGGAGTTTCCTGAAAGGCGTCGCCGCCCTCGCCATGGCCGGGCCGGCGCTCGCGTGCGGCCGTGAGAACGAGGTGAAGCCGTCGCAGGAATCGCAGGCGTTGCGGCCTCTGCCTTCGGGCAAGCCCCGGCTTCTCTACATCGGTACGTATAGTTCGCCAGAGGGTCCCGAAGGAAGCGCCGGTCGTGGGCAGGGCATCTATCTCTTTGAAATGGACCCCTCCACCGGAGACCTGACTCAGCGCGAGGTTTTTGCCAATCCCAGAAATCCGTCGTGGCTCGCGCTGAATCCCGCCAAGACGCATTTGTACTCCGGAGACGAATTACAGAAATTCCAAGGCAAAGCCTCCGGCGCGGTAAGCGCTTATTCGATTGACAAATCCACCGGGCACCTCACCTTGCTTAACACGGTTAGTTCAGAAGGTGCAGGCCCGGCGCACATCAGCGTGCATCCGTCCGGGCGCTACGTTTTCGCGGCAAATTACGCCGGGGGGACAATTTCCGTTCTCCCCATCAAACCCAATGGAGAACTTGGCCCGGCTACAGACGTGCACAAGGACCCGGGTCCCGTCGGCCCACAGCACGCCGCAAGCGCGCCACCGGGCAGCTTCGCCATCAGCGGCCACGATGCACCGCACGCTCACATGATTGATTCCGATCCCACCGGCAAGCGCGTCATCTCGACCGACCTTGGCATGGATAAAATCCTGGTCTGGAATTTCGATGTAGGTAAAGGCAAGCTGACGCCGAACGATCCGCACGAGGTCCTCGTGCCGTCGGGCGACGGCCCGCGACACTTTGTTTTCCATCCTAATGGCCGCTGGTTTTACTGCATCCAGGAGGAAGGCTCCGCCGTGGTCGTCTTCGATTATGACGCAAATACCGGCAGGATGACGCAGAAGCAGGTGATCTCAACGTTGCCCAAAGGCTTCGTCGGAACCAATTTCTGTTCAGAAATCAGAATTTCACCCGACGCGAAGTTCATTTACAGCGCCAACCGACTGCATGACACGGTGGCCCTTTTTTCGATCGGCCAGGACGGCACCCTCACCTATGTCGGCGAGGAGTGGACCCGTGGCGACTATCCGCGCAGCTTCACGCTCGATCCCGCAGGCGATTTTCTGTTTTCGTGCAATCAGCGCGGCGATGCAGTCACAACTTTCCGGGTTAACAAGCAGACAGGTCGCCTGACCTTCACCGGCCAGTACACGCCCGTCGGCACTCCCGCTGTCATCGTGTTCCTGACCTGACTTAGCGAACTGGAATTCTCCAGGAACGCTCTATTCTTGTTATGGGCTTCATGGCCCAACCGAAACTGAAGAGTTGTTCTGTTCCTCCCGGATAAGGATCAGAGCGCGCAGGATAACTCGCGGGAAGCGTTTACGCCCGCTCTGACTCACCATTCGAGGCTTCCGCTAAGGGCAGAAAGAGTTCAGGCAGGGGCTTGCTTTAAATTCGCCGAACACTTGAGCGCCGAAGCCCTCACCGCGATTTTTTCCCAGGCCGGAAGAGTTGCACAAAGACCGCGCCCATGGCGATCATGAGGGCGCCCCACCACACGGGGGCGTGCAGGTTGGAGAGCACGGTACTGGGCGGATGCGACCACTCCGCGAGTCCGCTGACCAGAATCAGGACACCGTATAAGAACAGCAAAATCCCCACGAAGAGCCAGACTGGGATCATGTGACGATCTTCGCTCATTTCAAAGCTCCCACGGTCAAATTAATGATACGTTCTTCCGCTTTCGCCGAATCGCGTTTATTTCCTAGCGGAAGATCCATTGCAGCACCAGAAAGACCGCGAAGCAGACACCCGCCCAGAATACCGGCCGCTTGACAAGGGGCAGGTCGCCTTCGCTCGGCAGTTCCGTCAAGCCCATTACCAGGCCTTGCAATTCGGCATCAGGCCTTGGTTTTGTCACCAGCGTCACCAGCACGGACACGGTCACGACGGCAACGAATGCCCAAAGCGCCTGCCACATCTGCTGCGCGAGCGGTTTGGCCCCGGCGTAAAAGCAGAACCGTGCTACAAGGTCCGGATGGCCTCGCATCAGCACAAAAATCGTGATTGCGGTGGTGATGCCCGCCAGCAGGCCCCAGAACCCAGCCTTCTTTGTGGCTCGCTTCCAAAGCATTCCGATAATGACAGTACCGAAAAGCGGAGCGATGAAAAAGCTGAACAGGGCCTGCACGTAATCCATCAGGCTGCCGAAGTGCGTCACAATGTATGCTGCCGCAATGCTGATGAGCAATCCGATCATTGTGCACCAGCGCCCCATGGCGACGTAGTGGCGGTCGCTTGCATCCTTTTTGATGAACGGGCGATAAATATCGTAGGTCCACACGGTGGCGAACGCGCTGATGTTTCCTGCCATGCCGGACATGAAACCTGCGATGAGCGCCGTGATGCCCAGACCCAGCAGGCCCGGACCCAGATAGCGGGCCATCATCAAGGGCAGAACCTGGTCATAAGTGTGCTGCCCGGCCGTAGCCACGTCGGCGGGATAAAGATGGAATGGCAGCACGGCCCGTCCCAACAGGCCCGGGAGGATCACGATGAACGGTACGGCCATCTTGAAGAATGCGCCGATGATCGGCGCGGTCTTGGCGGCGCGAATGTCCTTGGCCGCGATGATGCGCTGGACCACCAGAAAATCCGTCGTCCAATAGCCCATTGAGAGAACGGCCCCAAGGCCAAAGACGATAGCCACCCACTGCACGCCCATGGGGTTTTGCGAAGGGTCAACCATCGGACCCCACATATGCGTAAAGTCCCTTCCGGGAAAATTTTGCTGGATGTGGGCGACCATGCCCGACCAGCCGCCGGCTTCTATCAGTCCAAGGATGGGAATCAACAGGGCGCCGAGCCAGATGAGGAAAAATTGGATGACCTCGTTGAATATGGCGGAAAAGAGCCCTCCGAGGGCGACATAGATGCCTACGGTCAGTGACGAAACCCAGATGCTGAAATGAAGGTTCCAGCCCAAAATTACCTGCATCACCACGGCCATCGCATACATATTGACGCCGGACATCAGTATGGTCATCACAGCAAAAGTGATCGCGCTAAGGCCGCTCGTGGCGCGGCCGTAACGCAATTCAAGATATCCCGGCACAGAGTGCGTCCTGCAGATGTAATAGAAAGGCATCATGACGAGCGCAAGAAACAGCATCGCCGGGATTGCCCCTACCCAGTACCAGTGCGCCGCAAGGATGCCATACTGGTAGGCATTGCCGGCCCAGCCGAGCAGTTCAAGAGAGCCCAGGTTGGCAGAGATGAACGCGAGCCCCGCCACCCAGGCTGACATTTCCCGGCCGGCAACAAAAAAATCTTCGCCGCGCTTGGCGTAGCCCTTGAGATAGAAGCCAATACCCAGCACGGCGGCAAAGTAGATGACAATAATCGCCAGGTCCACCGGACGCAGGCTGATCATCCTGCCCGTTACAGCCGCCGGAACAACAAGCAAATGCGATAGGAGAACGCCGATCTCAATCATCTGCCATCCTTCACTTTTGGAAATTTATAAACAGCAATGTCTGCACACATGCGGGCGCATGAATAGGAGCGCCTGACCCTGCGGTTCCAGGTCCCCGGCCTTTCCCATGCCACATCAAACCTCGCCGCGAAACCCGTCCTCACAGAAAACAGCAAGATGTCATGTTCTGGCCGGATGTTCAAGAGGAAAATGAAATCGCTTTCAACCAGGACCGCGCGGAACGTCATTCCGACCGGTCAAAAACCAGGGGTTAAAATTCCCTTTACGCCTCGTAAGCCGCTCCTGTATCATCAGGCGGGGAAATTTCAGATTGCTAAGGGCCAGCCTTCCGCTGTGTTCTGGTCTGCCCTGCTCCGGCGCATGGTTGCCGGCGCAACCCATTGATTTCGAGGAAGAGACAATGGACCGACGCACCTTCAACCGAATCCTGGCAGGAGCGGGCCTGGGCACCGCGACCGCGCCTTCCCTGTTCCAGGGCGTATCGGCCAACCCCTCGCAGGCAAGCGCACCAACAGCCCCTTACCAAATTTCGATTATGCTTTGGACTGTATTTCGAGACATGCCATTCGAGCAGCGCCTCGAAAAGGTTTCGGAAGCCGGCTACCACGCGGTTGAACTCGTGCGAGAATTCGAGGACTGGACGGATGCCGACTTCCGCCGAGTAAATCAGAAGAAGCGGGCGCTTGGCATCACTTTCGACACCACAGCCGGAATGAGCCACGGGGTCGGAAATCCGGCCGAACGCGAGGCCATGCTAAAAGATTTGCGAGACATGATCACCATCTGTGACAAGCTCGAATGCCCTCGCCTGATCGTGATGTCCGGAAATGTCGTACCGGGCCTGACGCGCGAACAGCAGCACGAGAGTTGCATCGAAGGGCTGAAGCGCGCCGCAGAAGTGGTCGATGGGAAAAACATTACCATCCTTGTCGAGAACATCGATCCGGAAGAGAACCCCCGCTACTTTCTGACCTCAGTGGCGGAGGGATTTGAAATCATCAAGGCAGTCAATCATCCCCAGGTGAAGTTTCTTTATGACTTCTATCACGAGCAGATCGCTGAAGGAAACCTGATCGAAAAACTGGAAAAGAACATCGACCTTGTCGGGCTTTGCCACATCGCCGACGTGCCTCACCGACACCAGCCCGGCACTGGTGAGATCAATTACGACAACATCTACAAGACGCTCGCCAGGCTGAACTACAACCGTTATATTGCCATGGAGTTCCTGCCCGAAGGCAACGATCCGGTTCGAGTCCTGCGCGCCGCCCGCGAGCACGCTGCCCACATCGTTGCCGCCTGACTCAGCAGTCACGCGCGAAATCGCTTGCGACAAGGCGCTTCAAGCGTTCAATCGGAGCGAGTCCGACTGTGCATGCCGAACTCCCTCAACATGCATTCTTACTGGTACAAGATATAGATCGGCCGGGGAGAAAGTTGCAATATCTCCTCGGGAGTCATGAGATGGTGTCCGATCTTCACATCGTTCTTATAGAACAGCTTGAATCCAGTGAACTGGACCGGCTGTCTTGCGATATATGATCTGTATGTGGAAGTCTTCAATGCAGGTGCTCCGAACCCATCCATGTCCATCACGATCTGGACTTCAGGCAGGGGTTTGATGTCGCGGTAATCGGTCACCATGCGCTCGGTGAAGCGGTGGACGACAAGGATTTTTGGAGGCAGATTGTTTTCCTGCACAATCTTCGCAAGAAATCGGGCGGCAAAGTTGATTTGAACAGCGCTCATAGTGCCTATATACGCCCCCGGCTTTTTCCCATCCGTCAGGGAAAACTCAGGATCCAGCGCAAGCTCTACGTTCGGCCGTTTGAGGTATTCTTCAAGCCGCGGCACTTCCGCCTCCACCGTGCTCCAGCCGGGCTGCACGTCTAGAAACACCAAGCCCTGAATCTGGTCCGCCATGCTGATCGCTTTTTCGATATGGCTCGGCGGCATGCGCAGACGGTACTTCCCGTCGCGCCCCGGAATGCCCTGCGCGGAAACCACAATGTAATCCACAGCCGGCAAAACCGGCGTTGTGGGGTCAGCCTTAGCCCATTCGTGCGCCGCCGACGTGAGCATGGAAATCACCTGGGCCGGCGGATATTCCCCCAACACACCCATCCGCTTGGAATAGAAATTGCCATAGTACGCGACGATCCGCTTGAAAGGGAGAACGGCGCCCGGGTTGGGATAAACAGTATGCACAGGCCAGAGCGGCGCGGGGCATGGACGGAAAACGGCCTCCTTGGTGATGACTGCCGCTGATCGGCCCGTTGCAGCAACTCGGTTAATACCAGGCCGCACCGCCTTTATTCGCCCCATTGCAGGGGACGATCCGCAATGGCCCGGAGGCGGGTTGTTCGCAAGCTCAAGTACTTTTGCGTCATAAGCCGCTTTATCCAGAGTAGGTGGCAAAGCTACGCTCGCCACCGACACGCTGCTCGGACGATCCTTTGTGCTCGGTGTGCTGCCGTACAGGAGAATCAGAGCGCCGATGCCGGTGAAAGCAACGGCGCATAGAACAACGATGACTTCCTTCCGTTTCATGCCTACATTGTACACAGCTTCCTCAAAAACTACATGACAAGGATCACATTGTCGGCAGGAAGCTTGATGCTCCAGGACTGGCAGGCACTTCCACTTCCGGGGCCTTGACCTTCAAGGGGTTAATCTTGGGATATCAGTCTGCACGACATGCAGACGATGATAAATCGATCAAGTCTCTCTCAACGTTCCCTATAGTGCCGGATTCTTGAATCTCACCGGCGGCGCGACTTTTTCTGGACCGTTTACCGGCAGCAGGAAATCAAAATCACAGCCTTGATGCGCCTGAAGGATATGGTCAAGGAACATCCGGCCATAACCACGCAGGTAATGCGGTTCAGGCGGTTTCCATGATTTCAAGCGTTTCTTTAATTCAGCATTGGATACTTGTAATTCCAAACGTCTTCCATGGACATCGAGTTCGATCAAGTCACCGTCTTTCACCACAGCCAGCGGCCCTCCGACGGCTGATTCCGGTGAAATGTGGACCACCATCGTTCCAAAACTCGTGCCGCTGATGCGAGCGTCGCTTAACCGCACCATGTCGCGTACGCCGGCTTTCAGCAGCTTTGCGGGGATGGGCAGATGGCCCCATTCCGGCATGCCTGGCGCGCCCTTTGGCCCGGCGTTTTTCAGCACCAGAATGCTCGATTCATCCACATCCAATTTGGGGTCATCAATGCGGTTGATCAGGTCAAGATTGTTCTCAAACACCACGGCACGGCCACGATGCCTGGCGAAATGAGGCGAGATGGCCGACTGTTTGATCACTGCACCAGCCGGCGCCAGATTGCCGCGCAAAATGGCCGTGCCACCCTCAGGCCGCAGCGGCTCGTCAAGCGGTTTGATGACCTCACGATTAAAGCAGGCGGCCTGGGCGAGATTTTCAGCGACGGTCTTGCCCGTAACGGTCAGCGCCTTGCCGTGCAACAGCGGCAGGATCTCTTTCATCAGGGCGGCATTTCCCCCCGCGTAACAGAAGTCCTCCATCAGGTACCGGCCGGATGGTCGAACGTTCGCCACGACGGGAGTTGTCCGCGAAAGCTCGTCAAACTTTTCAAGTGGCAGGTCAATGCCCAACCGTCCCGCAATGGCTATAAGATGCACGATTGCGTTGGTCGATCCGCCGATGGCCATATCCACGCGGATCGCGTTCTCGATCGCCTGAAGCGTCATGATGCGTGACGGCCGCAGATCTTCCCTGACCATTTCCACGATGCGTGCACCGCTCTTTTCGGCCATGGCCAGCCGGCGCGAATCTGATGCCGGAAGGTCCGCCGATCCGGGCAGCATCATACCCAGCGCTTCTGCCACGCAGGCCATCGTGGAAGCCGTTCCCATCACTGTGCAGTGGCCGGCGCTTCGTGAAACGCAGGATTCCACCTCGCACCACTCTTCTTCGCTCAATCGGCCGGCGCGGACTTCCTCCCAAAGTTTCCGCACGTCGGTTCCTGAACCCAGTTCCTTGCCGCGCCACATTCCTTGCAGCATGGGGCCGCCGGTCAGCATGATGGCCGGAATATCGGCGCTGGCCGCGCCCATTAGTTGCGCCGGAGTGGTCTTGTCGCACCCTGCGAGGAGGACGACACCGTCCAGCGGGTAGGCCGTGATGCATTCCTCAACGTCCATGGCCATCAGGTTGCGGTAGAGCATCGTGGTGGGCTTCATCAGCATTTCGCCTAGCGAAATCGTAGGGAATTCCAGAGGGAATCCGCCAGCCTCCCATACACCACGCTTGACGGCATCGGCCACCTGTCGCAGGTGCGCGTTGCAGTTATTCAACTCGCTCCAGGAGTTGCAGATACCAATTACCGGCTTTTCCTGAAACACACGCTCGCTGAAGCCCTCGGCGCGCAGCCAGGCGCGATGAGCCATTCCCCAGCGGTCGTCTTTGCCAAACCACGCGCTGCTGCGGAGCGGGCCTCGATCTTTTGTTTTTGTAGTCTTCATTAGCGGTTTCCCTTCCCTGAAAAGCCTTCAATGAAGGCTGCCGACGAACAGAGTCTGTAACAAGGCAAATTCGCGCCACGGCTTTTCACCAACTCGCATGTCCAATAGTTGGTCGCAGCGAAATTCGCGGTTATTATGATACAGCAACCCATTACAGAAGGAACAATGGGGCACGCACGGCCGCCCGCGCGAAGCACCCATCTCTCATGCGGACGCAGAAGGGTCTGAAAGTGGCAAACAGAAGGTCAAAAGACAAGCTCAACAGAAGGCAATTCATTGGGGCTGCAGGGGCTGTGGCCGGGTTCGGAGCGATTCATCCACTGCTGTCTCGTGCTGAAACCAATAGTGAGAGTTCACCGCACGACGGCGCCAGGCACACATTCACATGGAAAGGCGAACTTTTCCTTCTCGATGGAAAGCCGTTTCAGATACTTTCCGGGGAGATGCACTACGCGCGCATTCCCCGCGATTACTGGCGCGACCGTTTGCAAAAACTGAAGGCGATGGGTCTGAATACAGTCTCGACTTACATGTTCTGGAATTTCCACGAGCCTCGCCCGGGTGAATTTAATTTCACAGGAAGAGCAGACGCAGCGGCTTTCATCCGCATGGCACAGGAAGAAGGACTATGGGTAATCCTTCGCCCAGGCCCATACAGCTGCGCCGAGTGGGACTTCGGCGGCTTTCCCGGATGGCTGCTGCGCACGCCGGACATCCGGGTCCGCAGCACTGACCCACGCTTTATTGTGCCCGCGCACCGTTACATGAAGCACGTAGGCGTTGAGCTGGCGTCCCTTCAGATCACACGCGGCGGACCGATCCTGATGGTGCAGGTCGAGAACGAATACGGCTCCTTTGGCAGCGACCACTCCTACATGCAGGTAATTCGCGGGATGCTCCTCGAAGCCGGCTTTGACGTACCGCTCTTCACCGCCGACGGCCCAACGCCGCACATGTTATCAGGTGGCACGCTGCCAGATGTGCTTTCGTTTATCAACTTCGGCTCCGACCCTGCAAAGCAATTTGAGCGCTTTGCCCGCTTCCGGCGCAATGTGCCGCGCATGTGCGCGGAGTTCTATCCTGGCTGGTTTGACCATTGGGGAGAAATCCATCATCGCGGCAATAATCAGGACCTGATCGAAGGTGTCCAGTGGATGCTTTCGAACGGCGTTTCGTTCAACCTTTACATGTTTCACGGCGGAACGTCGTTCGGATTTACAAACGGGGCCAATTTCAATAAGGCGTATGAGCCCGACGTGACAAGCTATGACTACGACGCACCGCTCGACGAGGCAGGACGTCCACGACCAAAGTATTTTGATCTGCGGACATTGATTCAGCAGCACTTCCCAGAGAGGCGCATCCCATCATTGCCGAAGCCGCTGCCGGTAATTGACGTGCCGCCCTTTGACCTTGCGGAGTCCGCACGGCTGGATGATATTCTCGGCAAGCCAGTCCGCTCCGCCACTCCGCTGCCCATGGAATCGCTCGGACAATCCTACGGGTTTATCCTCTACCGCTGGACGCCTGAACGTCCCACCAAAGGCCGCCTGAGCATGACCCGCATGAGCGATTACGCCCTGATCTATCAGGGAGACAGCAAGCTGGCCGAACTTGACCGCCGCTTTGACCAGAACGCAGCAGACGTGGACCTTGCTCCTGCGCAGCCCATGGACATCCTGGTCGAAAACATGGGCCGGATCAATTACGGCCCACGCATGGTCGATGACCGCAAAGGAATTACGGAGCGGGTAATGCTGAACGGTGTTGAACTGAAAGGCTGGGAAATCTATGCGCTTCCCCTCGATGATCTCTCGAGACTCCACTTTTCCTCGAAACCAAAGCGTGGTCCGCGCTTCTATCGCGGAAGCTTTCAGCTAACGGTCGTGGGAGACACTTTTCTAGACATGCGCGGATGGGGCAAGGGCCACGTCTGGGTCAACGGTCGTCACTTGGGTCGGTTTTGGAGAATCGGCCCGCAGCAGACCCTCTATCTTCCGGCGCCTTGGCTCAGGGCAGGCGAAAACGAGATCGTTGTCCTTGAGCTTGAAAGCGGCGGTGGACAATCCATCCAGGGCCTCAGGGACCCTGTCTATGAGACTGTCGAAATGGAGTAGCGTCCACGGCCTGCCGCGAAGCCTCCAACCTGCCTAATCTGAAGAACTGCACTTCCCATGCCTCCTGATCTTGTCGGGTGGCGCGGGCCTTCGATCTTTGCTGATACCGGCCGATAGTCGCACGCGGACGCTGACCGCGACTCGGTTTAAGACGTCAAATTGATCGTGCGAGTCTCGCCTTTAAGCTGGATCTGCTGAAGCTCCTGGATGTTTCCGCTGCTTTGCTGAAGTTGGACCTGCGTGTCCGGGTTCTTCTTTCCAATGGTGCACTTGCAATTACTGCTGGCGACAACCTTTGAATTCTGAATGAACTCAACTTTGTCAAGCTTCTCATTCACCACCACGCTGTATTCGCCTGCTTTTAGCGTTTGCCCGCCGGGCAAGACAACATCTTGTGTGATTTTGACCGTCTTTGATGCACCGAGGGCAATGCTCGCGAAAAGAAAAGCCCCGGTCACAAAGATTGCGCCTGTTTTCAGCATTCTCGACAGCATGTGTTGACCTCCGGAGTGGCAGTAACTTTCAACACCCAACAATGCCGCACAACACAGGAAATGTACGTGACTGGAATCACACATCCAGTTTGGCATCCTGCAAACCGTAAGGGGAAGAAATCGATGTGGGGGAACAATCAAAGAACGACAACGCCAAAGAAACGGGCGGCCGACGGCGTTGGCGACGGCCGCCCTCTGCTTCGAAAGACCCGGCGCTGGTGAGTGATGCTTCAGTTACCTGCTGGAGGTGTTGTAGTAGCGCTGGTTTGCGCTGTTGCTGATTCGAGTTGCGGCACCAGAACCGTGACCTCCACTCTCCTGTTTTCTGAGCGGCCTTCCTTGGTTTTGTTCGAAGCCACCGGAACGTCCTCGCCATACCCAATCTGATGGACCACGGCAACCGGGATATTGTGTTTCTGCGTGAGGTACCGGACCACCGCGTCGGCGCGGCGCTGGCTCAACCTCGGGTTATAGGCGTTCGTGCCCGTGCTGTCGGTGTGTCCTACTACCTGAATCAGGTAGAGCTTCAGAGGGCCGACCGCTTCAGCCACCCCATCGAGGGCCTGCTTATTGGCCTTCGTCAATTGACTCTTGTCCACCGCGAACGTCACGGCTGTGTGGTGCGCAGCTTGAAAGTTTTGCAGATTGTTAATCATGCTGTGGGCCTGGTTGGCCGCAGCAAGACCTTTCTCCGCTGTTTCGTTGGCAGCCACGGCACGCTCGTCCGCCGCCTTGGCAGCCTGGACGCCCTGCTCCGCGGTGTTTTGCGCCTGAGGGATTCCCGCCTCGGTCTTTTCGCTCAATGCCTTGATGTCCTGGGCGTTCTGATTCGATGCCTGCTCCACGGCGCCGACCCGCGTCTCCAGCGGCGCCTGGTGGTTGCGAACGAAGTTACGGGTGGCAAGGCAACTGGCCGCCAGCAGCGCCAGGAGCATTACTCCCGCAGCAGTCAATTTTCTATACACCGTCAGATTCATAGAGGTCCCTCCTTGCGATTCACAATTTCCGCTCGCCGTGCGGCGGGCCACTGCACAGAATTCCGGACCACGCAAGCGCCATGTTTTTCCTGATCCTACTTCACGGGGAAGCCTGGGAGGTTCGACTTACGAAGCTGCGAGCAATTTTCGGACCAGCCGAGCAAAGCGCCATCAAAACAGCACGTTCAGCGGCCATGGCAAGCCACCCCAGGGAGCACTCCCGTCACAATGTTGTGCGAATCGCTTAGCAACAGCCTCCAGGCCTGCTCATGAACCCGGTCCCTGCCAGGTGAAAGCGTCCTCCGCAGGAACCCTGCCATTCGAGTTTCGACCCAGTTTGGCACTTCTGACGTTCACACATGCGGCCCTTGCCCGAGCTAATGCTCTTACTCGTTTATTCTCACTTCAGCATGCCAGCACCGGAAACTGTCAAAACTGACAGTCCAACAGCACTGCTCAGGAAGAACGCGAGAACACTTCCATCAATTTCTTGTTCCGTCGGCAGTTATGCGGGTCGTTTACTTCGCGGTGAAAACCGGTATCACGCAATGTACAGTAAAGGATTTAATCGTCGCGGCGGTAAAGGTCGCGACAGTAAGCCATTTCAGGCGAAGCCTTTGGGGGACCTGCTCATCAACTCGCTGGTTCGTTATGATACTGGCGCTGTCCCCGTAAATTCCAACTGAAAAGGGTTGAACCCTGACGATTGCTGTCCAAAAACCTTGCACGAGGCATTCAGCGACCTTCGGTCAATCCTGCGAGGGCAGCAATTCTAAAGAGGGCCCAGCCGAGGGCGATGGAAACCAGAAACAGGGCCCATGCATTGCCCAAGAAGGCAAACACTGCAGTAAGAAGAGTGAAAGCCAGGTAGGAAACCGCACCGACGGGATGAACGTCGCTCGCAAACATGTATGCGCTGAACACTGAAGTAAAGATGATCAGCGCTATCAGCGACGTGCCCGCTCCGATCAGTCCGGCCTGTGACGACGTTCGAACGCGGATGCCGTCCACCAGCAGTGGCCCGGTCAGCGCACCAGCCACAGCATGCGCCAGTCCCACGCCCAGCGTGAGCGCTGGCACGAGGCCGTTCATCCGCGCTTCAGGCATCCAGGCTATGTGTTGCACCACAAGCGTTGCGCACCCAAAGACAAGGGCAGCAGCAGTTCGCGGGTAATGCCTTATGTACGACCCGAGAAGCTTCTTCACGAATTCCCTGCTCCCGAACGCGCCATAAATCCTATGCCCCTGCTTGCAGTTTACACTACTGCATTGCTTGAAGTGGGATAAGAGTCACATAATGAGACCGATCCGTCACGAAAAGATGTACAAATGCTAAGTGAGATTTGCCCCACATCCGCCAACTGGAAACGGGCAAAATAAGCGCCAGAAAACCGGTGCCCTATGCAAGCTTATCCTCTGTCTTCACCGCTAAATACAGGATTACGGACATCAGCGTCATAAGGCCGGCGAAGTTGAACGCCATATTCCATCCGACGTGAAGGAAGATCGCCGCAGTGACGATTGGCGAATGCCATCCGCCGAGGTTCCCCAGCATGTTCATCAGCCCCGAAAGCAAACCCGAGAAATTCGGTACAAATGTCTTTGCAGGCAGCCCACGGCAGTATCTCTCTGGCGATCAAAGCCGCCGCTGGCATTTCAGTACGCGATCCAGTGGGAAATTTGCTTGCCAATGCGTTAATTCCGCGATGACTGGGCGTGGAATGTTCCAAAGGCTGCGTGCTTGCCGGGATAATCCCAGGCCATGCCGTAGTCCGAGTACCGGTAGCGGGCAGATCGCGCCAGTTGCATATCATGCACATACAGGTCTTGGACATCCATTTCCTGTGCGCTTCCCCTCCGAACATCGAAAGCAAGAATATGCCGGATGATCACCACCGCGCGGCCCGGCTCCACATCTGCTTTTTCAAACCTGACGGCCTTCATTCCTCCTTTGCTTCCTTTGACTCCCCGTAGAAATGACCGTTTCCATATCTTCTCGAGGGCTTCCCGCTGGCCCGGACTCGTGGAACGGTCCAAATAAATCGCTACCAAGACTGACTGGTCTGCGCTCTTATCCATGACTCTTCCTTCAGGCGAAACCCATTCAACCACGACAACCAGGTTGTCCAGCCGAACAGCGCCGTAGCGGCCTCGCTCGATCTTATAAATCTGCACGTTGTGACAATGATGCTGGGTCGGGAGACGGCCCTGCCAGCAGGGACAGGGAGGATTGCACTCACAAGCTTCCGCGAAAATCCCAGAAACTTCCCACGCAGGAGCCGAGGCGGTATTGGCTGCTCGGGATTCCGACCCGCTTGCGGACAATGCGGTTGGGGACAACCCACACACCAGTACTGCGTAAAACAAGAACGCGAAAACGTGGAATCGTCTGCTCAATACCTCCCGCCTTTCCTGCAAGGTAGCACCTCCTTCGTGAGACGATTGACGGCGGCTAAAGGCAACGTCCGGTCTTCAGTGTTTGCCCTGCAGCTTTGAATTGGTGCCAGTGTACCACATGCTCGCAGATGCTGAAGGTGATTTTGCTTTTCGAGTTCCCGGTCTAAAGATTTCCGCGCGCTTTATCGTCCCGGCAACGCGTGCGGCCAATTATCGTCCTTGGACAAAACAGTGACGAATATTAAACAAATGGCTTACAAACTTTTGTGCCACGGAAAACATCTCATCTCTGACTGTCTAACAACTGGCTGAAAAACAGATTTTACGCTTGTCATCGTGAGCGCAGCGAACAATGCCGGCATTTACTGTCAGAAAAACATCAAGATGCTTGGCTTCGCTCAGCACGACAACTTGGCTTTTTTCAGCAACCGGCTAAGGGTTGATTCAGCAGGATCAGGGGCGTATCAAGTCTAACGGATGCGAATGGCTACCGGACTGGAAAGCAGCTCGGGAACCACAAGGGTCAGGGTGCCTGGTAGCCATTCTCCATGTGAAGGCTTTTTCCACTCATTGCCTGGACTCGAGCCAGAGCGCTATAAGCCGCCGGTTGGTCACACGGCGCCGGAGAATTTCGAGTTGTACGTCCTAGCACAGTTGCCACGGTTGATGAGTGATTCGCCGGTGGCCAACGACCGCTGTGGCCTGGCGCGTGTTTGCCGCTAATCACCCTGCCGAGACTTACTGGCTGTCACGGCAGGTTCGGGCCCTCGCAATTGCGCCAGCATCTTCTGAATGGCGGTTCCCAGATCATGCGGAGTGCTGATCCTGTAGATTTTCCCTCCAAGGGATTTCGTGAGGAAACCCAGCGAATCTGGAAAAAGGTTCTCTGGTCCATTTTCGAAGTAATAGAACCTGGGCATGCCATGATAATGGAACATCAGCATTTCTCTGGGAAGTTTTTTCATCCAGCGGTATGAGCGTCCCAGGATGATGACGGCATCAGGAGGCGGCTGTGCGCTCAACTGGCGGTTCGTGAGCGTGGCCAGCATCTCCGCCCAGTTATTGCGCTTCTTGAGGGTGTCAACGGAAACGACCCCGAGGTTAAGGCCATTGAACGCCTCCTGGAGTTCGGCAAAACCGGAAGGTTCAAACGAATCGGTGTGATAGATCACGCGTTCCTGATCCAGATTGAACGCCACCAGCCGCACCGACGAGCAAGGCGTCTGCTGAAGCAGCGTGGAGAGGATCTGCAAGAGCATCATCTGGTAGCCGGTTCCCAACCGCGTTGCGCGCGGATTGAATGCACCGGCGCTGAGTAGCACGGCCAAGCGAAGCCCGCCAGGTTGCGGCCCGCGCCAAGTCGGGATTCGCAGCGAGGAAACCTGATTTGGCGCCAGCACCATCGGGATCGATTTCTGGGAGTGGTGGGGGACTTTAATCCACCATGTACGCCTGCACGTTCGGCCGCGAGGATCCAGCATCAATACCTCGACGCGGTAGCGACCTTCGCCCACGGAGAAACCGCCCCTCACGACGAAATACGCTTTTCCCTTTCCCGGATACACTTGCGAAGGTTTAATGGAGAGCCCTCGGAAAACTCCGAACGTCTTCAACAGTACAGGCGTACCACCCACAGGGGTCACGCGAAGGTAAATTGTCACGCGGGTCTTTCGCCCCCCAAATTCCTGAAATGGGCATGTGATTACAAAACCCGTATCGAAGTGGAAGGTAAAATCCAGAGACGTTTTCTCACGATCAATTGTGCACTTCAATGGATCTGAATGCGAACTCTCGTCAAATAAGTGAGTCGCCGCCGCCCGCTCTTCTGGAGACAAAACTTCCTGACATCTGAGAGGCACGACGCACAGCAAGCTTGCCATGACTACCAGCGCAAGGGATACAAAGGTTTTCTCGACTTGACTTTCCTTACGCATGCGCCCGCTCTCGCAAGCAACCATGGCCGTTCCCCGCCTGCCGCCGCGCTTTTCAGATTATACCGACAACTGCGCGTGCAGACACGGCACACTTGAGCGGCTTCGAACACCCCTGACGCCACGCCCCCTTACAACAGCATATGAACTCCGTATAGATGGTCCATTATCGGTGCTGCAGCTACCTGTTCCTCCATTTTAGTCGCCGTAAGGCGCCGCGGAAGCTGAAGGCGTAGTACGCAAGATTGGCGGTGCAGAACACCACGGCCACTGTAATTAAGAGGTCCAGTGGAATATTGGGATAGACGAGTTTATCGAGATAATGCAAAAGGAACGAACCCTGATAGGCCACGTAGCCGGCACGCTCCTCGAGTGTCTGCTCCAGCAGGGTCAGAGGACAGGGAAACCAAGGGACAACCTCTATCACGATGCTGTATGCAAGTGAGATGATGTGCCACCACCGGAGGCGCGGATAATGGCGCACGAGGAAAACCCCGCCGACGACCCACAGGACAAAGAGCAGGTGGACCGCCAGAACCAGTTCCGCCAAGACAAGATCGATATTCATCTTCCCCTTCTTGAGCATATCGGAACAACTCTTGATTGACCACGGCGGGCGTGGAGCCTTTCTCGTCTCGAAGCACCTCATGGCGACTTTCAGCACAGCAGAGCAATGCATGTTTTTTGTATGGTTTACAAGGAGAAAACAAACAGCGCCCAGCCAACTGCGGACGACCGGCTCGGTTATACAAAGAGTCTCCTCAGGTTGCTCCAAACCGAATGGGTACCATATGGACCAATGGTTGTAGTACCAATGGCCGATTGTCGTCGGAGGTAATTTAGCGTTCAATAACCGTCGGGGAGGAAGAAACGATGGATGAGAGCACAAGTATAGCCATTATTCCAAGTTCTCACTTCAACTGGACAGCCCGGATTGAGTATAAAGAATCATTTTTAGACCGCGACGAAGCTATCCGGTATGCTTCTCGGCACGGATACAATCTGATCGTGAAATACACCAAGGGAGGTACACGCTTCGACGTCATGAGGGACCTGGACCAGACATGCACGTCGAGCATTGAAGCAGAAATGGTCGAGAAAGTCCCCGTTGTCGCATTGCCCGTTGAGCGTGGTTGGGGCCAGACCGTCGCCGAAAAACTCGTGGGCGTCCTCAGCAAGTTTGGCGCTGTTGTCGATCGCGCGTCTCAGCAAAAAAACGTCGCGACGTCGACCCATCAGGCGCTGGCAACCAAGTAATCAGGCTATCTTGGGCCAAATTAATTCCCGCAGCCACTCTCATCAAATTCACCGGGCGCCAGAATTTTCCTCCGCCCGATGCACAAGCCGGAATTGCGTCATGGCCTGCGCCTCTTGAAGAATCTGTCAGGGCGGCGCAGGCCCAGTATCGCCTCTGCCTTACGCTAACGCTGTAAAGAGGCCTTCGATTGCGTTTCCGACGTCAGGCGCGATGGACGCATTGCTGAGGGCGACGCCTGCCAACAATCTTTCCGCCTGAACGATGAATGCGCACAATCCAAGAGGCACTGCCCCGCGACCAGCGGGGCCATGATAAACTCCATCTCTATTCTGTTGTCGGAAGATAGCGAATGTCCCATCCAACGCACGACGACCACGCTGATAAATTACTGGGCATGGACCGACGGATTTGCAGGCGTGATTTTCTCAATTCAACGCTGCTGGCTTCGGGGAGCCTGCTTCTCGGCCCGCTGACGCCCGCTCAACTTCTCGCGCAGGGCAAGGAATGGACCGGCTACGGCGGGGTGGGCGACTATGCAAACTCGAACGGCAACACCGCTGAAGTTATGGATGCGGGGCACAAAATCCGCGACCATGTCTTCGACAGCCCGCCTGCCGATGCAACCGACACGGGAGAGATCTTCGATTGCGTCGTTGTGGGCGGCGGAATCAGTGGCCTGGCCGCCGCACTATTTTTTCAGCGCGAGACGCGTGGAAAGCTTTCCTGCCTGGTGATCGACAATCATCCCGTCTTCAGGAGGCGAAGCGAAGCGCAACGAATTCGTTGTTGACGGCCAGCGCCTGACGGCACCTCAGGGATCCGACCATTTTCAAGTTCCATACCCGTACAGTTTCATCGCCCGTTTCTACGACTTGGTTGGAATCGATTGGCACAAATTCGAGTATCAGACCTGGGCCAATTCTTCGCCGGAAATGCCCCTCGGCCGCACGTTTGAAGCCATGCCTTCACCTGTTGGCTACTTCTTCGGCACAAAGTTCGGACAGAATCCCGGCAAGTGGATCATCGATCCGTGGAAGAAGCGGTTTGAAGGTGCACCGATTCCGACTTTCATGAAAAATGAACTGCTCGAGTGGCGGAAGAAGAGCCGCGACAGCACAGGTCTTCCGTTTGAATATCCCGGCGACACCACATCCCGGCGGCTGGACAGCATCACGCTGGAAGAGCACTTGATGGAACAGGGGCTCAGCCGCGAAACGATCCGCACGATGTTAGTTCCCAGTGAGGGCGGCGGCTTCGGCCTCGGTCCCGACGTGCTGTCTGCCTACACGGCCTATGCCTTCGATGCCTTGCGTGCGCTCGATGACAGCCCGGAAACGGGCTGGTACGCTTTTCCCGGCGGCAATGCCGGCATCGCCCGCCACATTGTGAAGACCCTCATTCCGGATTCGATTGCAGGCCCCAAAACGCTCGAAGCTGTGTGCGGCGGCCGGATTAATTTTGCAGCGCTTGACCGGCCTGGACAATCTGCCCGGATCCGCCTGGACGCAACAGTCGTCCGCGTCGAACACGAAAAACAGGCACGAAATTCCGATTTTGTCCGGGTGACCTACACGCAGGGCGGTAAAGTCTATCGCCTGAAGGCGCGCTCGGCCGTGATGGCCGGAGGCTGCTGGACCAGCAAACTAATTGTGCGTGATTTGCCTGAAAGCCACCGCGAAGCCTATTCACAGTTTTACCGCTCGGCCTGCATGGTGGCCAACGTGGCGGTGCGGAACTGGCGCTTTCTTTACAAGTTGGGGATTTCAAGTGCTCAGTGGTTTGAAGGCATCGGCTCGTTTACTTCCGTGCACAAAGTCCCCGTCTGGAACGGTGCCCCGCCCACAATCGGCCCTGATTCTCCCACCGTGCTCACCCTCAAGGTGCTCTTCTGCTATCCGGGGCTGCCCATCGAGGACCAGGGCAACCGCGGACGCATGGAATTGCTGTCCACTTCCTACCGCGACTATGAACGGAAAATCCGGGAGCAATTGACTGAGATGTTTTCGCAGTCCGGCTTTGACCCCCGGCGCGACATTGCCGGCATCATCCTGAATCGCTGGGGCCACGCTTACGTCAATCCGCAGCCAGGCTTCTTTTTCGGTAAAGACGGCAAGCCCGCGGCGAGAGAGATCCTGCGCGCCGCGCCGTTCGGCAGAATTGCTTTCGCCAACACCGACCTCTCCGGCACGCCGGACCACAAAACCGCCGTTCTGGAAGCCCACCGCGCCGTCGGTCAGCTTCTTGACAAAGTGGTCGCCTGATATTGTCGATTGTTGAGTGCTCTCATGTCTTGAAAAGGCCGACGACATCATTTCGAGAACAAGGAGTATTGTCGTTTTTATTACCTGCGCAGCAACTTCCCCTTTTCCGTGCCTGCTGATTGGGGGCACGAATCCGGCTGTTCATTCGCCTCCAAATGTTCCTGACTGCGTTCGATGACTTCGATGATAATGAGTAAGCGCAGGCAAAACATGATATCATCAGTGAATTAGGTAACCTTTAGAGGGCAGGATGCATCAAAATTCGACAAATCGGAGATGAAGGTAGAGTCAATGAAGGCGTCAAATCAATTATCCGCCATCAGGCTCGGTCGATGAGTGCATGCGAAAACAGGCTATTTTGTTTTTGTCGCTTTATGGGTTACTGATCTTTGGCCGTATTCACCTCCGAGCGGAGATGGCCGTTCCCGTGACTTCTGGGTATCGCACATCTTCGCGGTTCGCTGATTGGAAAAACTTCGGGCTGTCCCCGAGAGACCAAGCGCGGGTGAGCCGGCTTTCGCTCAAATATTCCGCCCAGAGTTCCAATGACGCCTCGCTGCGGCTGAATGAACAGAAGAAAAGTTCCAGACGTGTCCGCCGGACCAGGCGTTCACCTTCTTTCCATGTCAATGCACTGACTCCCGTCAGTCTATTATCAAGCGATGCCTTGCATGGCCCTCGATCCGCATATGAAGGGTTCTGGAACGGCCGTTCCCCTCCTGAAGTCTGACTTCTTTGGCCAACAATTTTGCAGGGATTCATCAACCGAGTAAAAACGCTTCTTCAGCCCGCAAAATATGCATGTCCTTGTTCCGCGTGCTGAGAGGCCATCACACAATGCCTGGCGACGCCGGAATGTAAGGTGAACCAGGGGACCCCAAAGCATTTTTCGGCGCCCGACGGGGTGGCGCATGCGCATTCAAGTTATCATCGGAGATCGGCGGCTCAATCAGTCCAGGCCGTCTCCAGACGGGCGTTTATGAGCCGACTTTTAAATGAGGTGAAAAAGGCAATCCATTTATCGACCGCGCATATGAAACTTGTCTCCGGCCTTCTGCTCCTGTTGATTTCGCGCCCGCTGTGGGCTCAAACACAATCTGCACCATCATCGGCTCCGGCGGTGCGGACTTTCACCGTCCAGGAAGCGGTCAATTATGCTCTGGCCAATTACCCTGCCGTGCGAGCCGCCATCGAAAGGTACGTGGCTGCGCGTGAAGGGGTCAGCCTTGCGGCGACGAATTATCTGCCCAGCCTCAATATGATCTGGCAGGACAACAGGGCTACCCGCAATAACATCGCCGGCCTGCTGCTGCCGCAGTCAATCATTCCGAACCCTTCTGGAAGTGTCACTCCGGAATCCGGACGTTCCTTTTGGGGCAGCGGAGCCGGAGTTCTGCTGAGCTATGAACCTCTTGATTTCGGCTACCGTCACGCCCAGATGATTGCGGCGGAATCTACCGCGAGCCGAACTCAGGAAGAATTGACCCTGACCCGCCTTGATGTAGCGTCATCGGTCATTGACGCTTCACTTGTGCTGCTTGCAGCTCAGCAGGAGGTCAGGGCGTCGCAGGCGGACGTGGACCGCCGCGCAATCTTTGCAAAGTCCGTTCACGCGCTGGTTGACGCCCACCTTCGCCCGGGCGCTGATGCCTCGCGGGCTGAGGCCGAGCTTGCGGCTGCCCGCACGCGCCTGGTCCTTTCTCAACAGGCAGAGCGCGTCGATGCGGCCGTGCTTGCCCAAGTTCTGGGTCTCGCCGGTACGGAAATCACGATAAAGCCAGGCCCCTTTTTACAGGCTCCGCCTGAAAAAATCTGGACCTCCGGGCCCATCAGCACACACCCTGCTGCGGTGGCTGAAGAGCGTCGGGTGGAGGAATCGCAGGCGCGTTTGTCGGTTGTGGACCACGCTTATTACCCGCACATCTCTCTTCAGGCGATGGTATCTGGGCGCGGCAGCGGTGCAAATGCGCAAGGTCTTCCATTACCCACCTCTCACGGTCTATGGCCTGGCGATGCAAAGAACTGGGCGGCGGGAGTCTCCGTGACTCTTCCTGTTCTGGATTTTGCATCGATCCGCGCTCGCAAACGCATTGAGATGGCTAACGAGCGACGCGAGCAGGCAATCTACGATCAGACGATTCAAAACCTCACGGGGCTACTAGCTCAGGCACAGGATCTGTTGGATGCCTCGCGTGAGGTCGCACGAAATACGCCGATAGAATTGCGGGCTGCAACCGAGAGTGAAGCGCAAGCGCGGGCTCGCTTCCAAGCCGGACTTGGAACCATCGTGGACGTTGCCGAGGCCCAGCGGCTTCTGCTGCAGGCGGAAATCGACGATTCTCTGGCCACTTTAAACATTTGGCGGGCATTAGCTCGCCTGGCGGCAGCCCAGGGGAACCTGCAGCCGTTTGTCGATCTGGCAAGCCAATCCCCGGGAGGAGGCCACTGACCCGTGTGGATACTTAAGGCAGCGCTTCGCAGACCGATCACTGTCATCGTTGGTGTCATCGGCATCGTCCTGTGCGCGGTTTTTGCGCTCACGCGCATGCCCGTGGACATCTTCCCCGATCTGAACATCCCCGTTATTTATGTCGCTCAACCTTATGGCGGCATGAGTCCTGCTCAGATGGAGGGTTATCTCACTTATTACTACGAGTACAACTTCCTGTACATCGCGGGGATTCAAAGCGTCGAATCAAGGTCGATCGAAAACTTTGCGCTGCTCAAGCTCTCCTTCTTACCGGGGACCGACATGAACCAGGCTTTAGCCCAAACCATCTCCTATGTCAATCGCGCGCAGGCTTACATGCCGTCGGGAACAGTCCCGCCTTTTGTTCTGCGGTTCGACGCAGGAAGTGTGCCGGTGGGATACCTGGTGTTTTCAAGCAGCACAAAAAACGCGAACGATATTCAGGACCTCGCTTTGCACCGTGTGCGTCCGTTGTTTACCACGCTCCCTGGCGTATCATCTCCGCCCCCATTTGGCGGCAGTTCGCGCACGATTGTCATTCACGTCGACCCTGAAAAGCTGAGCAGTTACAGAATGTCGACGGGAGAGGTTCTCAAAGCTCTTCTGTCCGGCAACCTGATCGCTCCGGCCGGCGATGTCCGGACAGGAGCCCTTGACCGGATTACGCCCATAAACTCCGTAGTGTCAGACTTCCGTCAATTGAATGATCTTCCGATTCGCGCCGGCAGCGGGCCCACGGTTTACATGAGGGACATCGGCTGGGTTGAAGACGGCGCCGATCTTACTCTGGGCTACGCACTTGTGAATGGCCACCGGACGGTATACCTTCCTGTAACCAAGCGCGCCGACGCTTCAACGCTCGCAGTTGTAAAAGAAGTCAGGGAGAGCATGCCCAGATTCCAGCATGCGCTTCCGCCCGACGTTCGTGTCGCCTTTGAATTCGATCAGTCAGGCTATGTAAAGGACGCACTCAACTCGCTGGTGCGCGAAGGTCTGCTGGGCGCTTTGCTAACCGGGCTGATGGTGTTTCTATTCCTGCGAGAATGGAAAAGCTCGGCTATCGTGATCGCAGCAATCCCATTCAGCCTGCTTACTGCAGTCGTCGGGTTGTGGTTGGCCGGACAGACAGTTAACATCATGACGCTCGGCGGGCTGGCACTGGCCGTCGGCATTCTGGTGGATGAAGCCACAGTTGAAATTGAAAACATCCATCGCAATCTTCGGGACACGCCCTCTGCAGCGGTTGCTGCTTTCAATGCCACACGCCAGACGCTGCTTCCACAATTTCTGGCAATGCTGGCGATCCTGGCGGTCTTTGTGCCCTCCTTCCTGATGGTGGGGATAACGCGGTCGCTGTTCGTCCCGCTGTCGCTCGCAGTTGGTTTTGCAATGATTGCTTCGTTCGTGCTTTCCAGTACGCTCGTGCCCATCCTGTTTATCTGGCTTCACAAGAAACCAGTGAGGCACGCTGAAGACGATGCGCATTCCGTGTTTGAGCGCTTTCGGGAATGGTATCTGAAGGTGCTTAAACTTTTGTTCAAACGTCGGAAGACTGTTCTATCTCTCTACCTGGGAGTCACCGCGTTCGTCATTCTTCTGCTGGGCCCTCAGCTTGGCCGCGAGATTTTTCCCCGCGTGGAAAGCAATCAAATGCAGTTCCGACTTCGCGCTCCGGCCGGTACGCGCATCGAGACAACGCACCAGATCACATTGAAGGCGCTTGACGCTGTTAAAAAGCTGGCCGGACCTGAAAACGTTGCAAGCAGCATCGGGTATGTCGGAACCTATCCGCCGAGCTATCCCGTCAATCTCATTTATCTGTGGACCAGCGGACCTCAGGAAGCAGTTCTGAGAGTGGCCCTGAAGCCGGACTCCCATATTCGGGTCAGCCAGTTGGAGGACCAGCTTCGGCAGCAACTGCCGCGGATTCTTCCAGGAACTTCAGTGTCCTTTGAGCCGGGCGATATTATCAGCCAGATTATGGATTTTGGTGCGCCCACCCCTGTCGAAGTGGCCGTCCACGGGCCGAACATGACGATCAATCACGAATACTCGGAAAGAATCCGATTGCAACTGGAACGGAACAACCACCTGCGCGACCTGCAGTACGGTCAGCCTCTCGAATATCCGAGCTTGAACGTGGACATCGACCGAGTAAGAGCAGGTCAGTTGGGCCTCACGGTCCAACAGATCGCACAGTCATTGAGCGCGGCAACCTGGTCAAGCCGCTTTGTGGCCCGGAATTTCTGGCAGGATCCCGAGACTGGAATTGGATACCAGGTCCAGATCGAAGTGCCGAAGGAGCAGATGAGTTCCCTCGAGGATGTGGCCAAAATTCCTCTGACGCAGGGCGGCCCTTCGAGCCATCCGAATCTGGGTGACGTAGCTCAGCTTTCCTACGGGAACGTCGTTGGCGAATACGACCGTTACGACATGGAACGCATGGTTACTCTGACCGCGAATGTCGAAGGCGAGGATTTGGGCCGCGCTGCCGACCAGGTTGATGCCGCCATTCGAGCAGCCGGGCCGCCGCCGCGCGGCGTTACAGTGCACGTCCGCGGCCAGATTGCCCCAATGCGCGAGACTATCCACAACCTGGCTCTGAGCGTGTGCTTTGCGATCGTCGTGATCTTTCTCTTATTGGCGGCCAACTTTCAGTCGATGCGGCTCGCCTTCGTCGTTGTCTCGACAGCACCGGCCGTCATCTCCGGAGTCATACTGGCGCTGCTTCTGTCCGCTACCACTCTGAACCTTCAATCCTTCATGGGCGCCATCATGGCGTTGGGGGTCTCGGTCGCAAATTCCATTCTTCTGGTGACCTTTGCTGAAGAACATCGACGCGCCGGTGCAGATTCCGTCGAAGCAGCCCTTTATGGAAGCACGAGCCGCCTGCGCCCAATTCTGATGACAAGTGTCGCAATGATCGCCGGCATGATCCCCATGGCGCTTGCACTCGGAGAAGGATCTCAGCAAAGCGCTCCACTGGGTCGAGCTGTGATTGGTGGTCTGGCTGCTTCGACATTGGCTACGCTGCTGGTTCTTCCGCTTGTCTTTGCAAAGTCGCAGGAAAGGGCAAATGCGGCCTCGCCCTCGCTCGACCCAACGGATCCCGGCAGCAAATACTATGTCCAAGGTATCTTGGATGCTAAGTAGCTGAGAGGAGATTTCATGAGAGAAGCAACGTCGCATCAAAATTCGCCAAGGTCTCTTTTGCTCAAATCGGCAGTTCCTCTGGCTGCTCTGGTGGCTCTGTGCCTTATGCTTCTGAACTCAGGCTGCAGTTCCACGTCAGCCTCCGACGGTTCATCCACCGACACGCAGTCGCAGACGTCCGCCATCCCGACAGTTGAAACAGTCAAAGTTGTTTCCCAGCAGCTCAAACTTGTGGTTTCGCTGCCGGGAGAACTGCAACCTTACGAGGCCGTCGCCATCTATCCCAAGGTTTCGGGCTTCGTCAAATGGATTGGAGTGGATCGCGGGTCTCGTGTCAGGCAAGGCCAGCTTCTCGCCCAGCTTGAGGCCCCGGAGATTGTGGCGCAAAAGGCCGCTGCTCAGGCAAAGCTGCAGGAAGTCGAAAATCAGCGCGTTGAAGCGGAAGCCAAGCTTGCTGCCGACGATGGCACTTACTCCCGGCTGAAACTGGCTTCGGCAACGCCGGGCGTTGTTTCAGATAACGAACTCGAAGTGGCGCAGAAAGTCGCTGAGGCTGATCGAGCTCGCGCGATCGGCTTGCGCAATTCTGTGGAAGCGGCCAAAGCCACTCTGCACTCCGCAGAAGTCATGGAAGGATACCTGCGCATTACCGCGCCGTTTGACGGGATTGTGACGGAGCGCAATGTGCACCCCGGCGCCCTGGTGGGACCCTCCAGCGGCTCTCAGCCGCCGATGCTTCGGGTTGAGCAGATTTCACGCCTGCGCCTCGTCGTTGCCGTCCCGGAAACTTATGTAGCTGGAGTGAACGTCGGCGCGAAGGTTAACTTTTCAGTTCCTGCTTTTCCTGATCGCACCTTCACAGCTACGGTCGCCCGCATCCCGGATTCACTCGATCCCAAAACGCGAACCATGCCTGTGGAACTGGACGTGACCAACCCTGACTGGGAGCTTCATCCGGGAATGTTCCCTGCGGTCTCCTGGCCTGTTCACCGTCCCCAGCCTTCGCTCTTTGTTCCCCAGTCAGCCGTAGTCCGCACAATGCAGGGAACCTTTGTGATTCGTGTTCGCAATGGAAATACCGAATGGGTCGCCGTGAAACAAGGTGCGAGCACCTCAGGCGCCGTTGAAGTTTTTGGTGACCTGTATCCCAACGATGAAGTCGTCCTCCACGCGTCAGAAGATCTTCAGCCGAATATTCGAGTGAATCCCAAGGCCGTGAAGGAATAGAGATCAATGAGAGTACAATGCGCGAATCATAACTGCCCGGTATGCCGGCCATGACCAGTCTATCGGCAAGGGCTCTTTAAACGGAAGTGCGGGGATTACCGAAATGTTGGCCGCAACGCAATAAACCGCGCCTCATTTTCTGGGCTTCATGTACCCGCTTCTTTGCACTGTGCGATGCCAGCCGCCGCGCTTAATCATTCAGTATCAGAAAGCCCGACGCAATAACCTGGACGAGGCTCCCGAAGTGGACAGCCCATCATGTTCATGAATGCCGAACTCTTCAGGTCGCTGTGCAGCAAGGCCGCCGCGACATGATTCTGCTCCATGATTAAGCAGCCCAGAAGAAATCCGCCGACAATCCTGCATCCTCCAGGCGTTTAAGCCAATCGTGCCCGGGTGAACTTCGGCCGCTTGCAGTGCGTTTCGAATCCGTCCCTTGAGGCGGAATCAACGCTGGCTGCCGATATGATAGACTTTGGTAGTTGCGTGGGAATTAGATGCTCTCGAGGGTCTTGGTTGCCGTGGGTTCCATCTTCCATTTTCATTGAAACACCGGCTGCTGGCACAATCGAAAACATTATAAGCTCCTGATGTGCGGGGGTGGCGGAACTGGTAGACGCAAGGGACTTAAAATCCCTTTTCCCTTACGGGAAGTGAGGGTTCGATTCCCTCCCTCCGCACCACATTTACAAGGGTTTATCAGGCACGAACTACGCTGGGCATGGTGGCTCATATTCTATGCTGTGCCCAGTTTTGTGCCCACCCAGATGGGCACATCCGACGATGTCAGGGCCTTCTGCTGCTCTTCGAGTTTAAAGAATGCTCGTTCTATGGCGTCAGCCCCTTCGTGGATGTAGCGCTGGGTGATCAAGATCGTCGAATGGCCAGCAATTTTGGCCAGCGCGTATACGTCGGCCCCGGCTTCGGCCAACCGAGTCAACGCCGTATGGCGCAGCACGTAGGGCTCGAACGGCTCGATTT
>Ga0209061_1001261_pt1:5000-44236 | contig 44236 bp, 38 predicted proteins | sample Coa_R1_10_FD_187157 | JGI IMG/M metagenome (GOLD analysis project Ga0209061, IMG submission 187157) | Surface soil microbial communities from Centralia Pennsylvania, which are recovering from an underground coalmine fire - Coalmine... | ecosystem: Environmental > Terrestrial > Soil >...
ACCCGCTCGGCCGACTTGCCGCTCGGGTCGCCGATCAGCCCGGTTGCCCCGCCCACGACGCCGATCGGGCGATGCCCGGCCAGCTGCAGCCGCCGCATCGTCAGCAGCAGCGCCAGGTGGCCGATGTGCAGGCCCGGGGCCGTCGGGTCGAAGCCCGCGTAGCAGGTGACCCGGCCGGAGTCCAGCGCCTTGCGCAGCTCGCCGATGCCGGTCGTGTCGGCGAGCAGCCTGCGCCAGGACAGTTCGTCGATGATGTCGTCCACGCCCTGCATGGTGCCACCATCGGCGGGCTAAGGGGTAACCAGTTTGCGCCGGCGCGGCCCGTGCGGCCGGTACGCGGACACGCTCGGCGCGCCCTCGATCCAGAACCGCCACGGCACCTCGGCCGCGGCGGTCACGCCGACCCTTGGCCCCGTGGCGATCTTTGCTTTGTCCGCCGAACGGCCGGTGGTGCCTGGCCGCGGGCCATCGGCGCGGACACGAAGCGGCGAACCGGCCGTGCACACGTCCGCGCCGTTGAACGAGGAGTCGATGCCGAGCGCCTGGCACAGCCTCGCCGGCCCGGAGGCGAGGTCGGCGGCGCGGCGCGAGGTGGCGCGCCGGGCGCGGGCCAGCGCCTCCCCCTCGATGACCTCGCCGGCCCGCAGCAGCACCGCATCCGGCCTGCCCTCGCCGAGGCAGACCAGGTTGACGCAGAAATGCATGCCGTAGGTGAAGTACACGTACGCGTGCCCGGGCGGGCCGAACATCACCGCGTTCCGCCGGGTCTTCCCCCGGTAGGCGTGCGAGGCGGGGTCGGCCTGTCCCGCGTACGCCTCCACCTCGGTGAGCCGGAGCGCCACCAGGCCCTCCGGGGCCTGGTGCTCGATGACGGCGCCGAGCAGCTCGGGCGCGACGTCGACGGCAGGGCGGGCGAAGAAGTCCCGCGGAATCGGGGTCACGGGTGCCGGGCCGCCCACGCGGCGTGCTCCTGTACGGCGGCCCGAAGCGCGGTGACCTGTTCGGCGACGCGGTCCGGCGCGGTCCCGCCGTGGGCCCTCCGCGCCGCCACCGCGCCCGGCACGGTGAGCACCTGCCTGACGTCGGGGGTCAGGTGCTCCGACACCTTGGCGAGGTCTGCGTCGCTTACCTCGTCCAGGTCGCAGTCGTGCACCTGGCACCACACCACGAGGTGGCCGACCACCTCGTGGGCCTCCCGGAACGGGACGCCCCGGCGCACCAGGTAGTCGGCCAGGTCGGTGGCGAGCGTGTAGCCGGTGGCCGCGGAGCTGCCCACTCGTTCGGCATTAATGCGCAGCGTGGCGACCAGCCCGGCCATGGCGGGCAGCACGAGCAGCAGGGTATCGACCGCGTCGAAGACCGGCTCCTTGTCCTCCTGCAGGTCCCTGTTGTAGGCGAGCGGCAGTCCCTTGAGCGTGGTGAGCAGGCCGCACGTGCCGCCGATCAGGCGGCCGGCCTTGCCGCGGGCCAGCTCGGCCACGTCGGGGTTCTTCTTCTGTGGCATGATCGACGACCCGGTCGCGTACGCGTCGTCGATCTCCACCCAGCCGAACTCGGCGGAGGACCACAGCACGATCTCCTCGCCCAGCCGGGACAGGTGCACCCCGGTCAGCGCGGCGGCGAAGCAGAACTCCGCGGCGAAGTCGCGGTCGCCGACCGCGTCCACGGAGTTCGGCGCCGCCGCGTCGAAGCCGAGCTCGGCGGCCAGCGCGTCCGGGTCGAGCGGCAGCGACGAGCCGGCCAGCGCGCCGGAGCCGAGCGGGCTGACGGCGGCGCGAGCATCCCAGTCCCGGAGCCGGCTCACGTCGCGGGCGAACGCGTGGACGTGCGCGAGCAACTGGTGGCCGAACAGCACCGGCTGCGCGTGCTGCAGGTGAGTCATGCCTGGCGCGGGCAGCTCGCCGCACGCCGCCGCCCTGTCGATCAGCGCGCTTTCCAGCTCGGCGAGCCTGCTCACGATCAGCCGGACGTGGTCGCGCAGGTACAGCCGCAGGTCGGTCGCCACCTGGTCGTTCCTGCTGCGGCCGGCGCGCAGCTTGCCGCCGAGCGAGCCGAGCCGCTCCAGCAGGCCGCGTTCCAGCGCGGTGTGCACGTCCTCGTCGGCCACCGTGGGCCGGAACGACCCGTCCGCGCAGGCCCGGTCCAGGTCGTCGAGCGCGGCCAGGATGGCGCCGAACTCGCCGTCGTCCAGCAGGCCGATCCGGTGCAGCACGCGGGCGTGCGCGCGGGAGGCGCGCAGGTCGTACCGGGCCAGCCGCCAGTCGAACTGGACGCTGGTCGACAGCCGGGCCAGCGCCTCGGCGGGCCCGGCCGCGAACCGCCCGCCCCATAGCCGCGTCGCCCCTCCGGCGCCTTCGGCCACGCTGCCTCCTCTCGGCCCGGTCTCCTTCCCGACACCAACACCCTACGGGGCTCGCCGGGCCTCGGGATCGGGGTCGGTGGCCCCCCGGGCACGTTCTTGGGTGCCCTGGGGGCCACGCGGCACGCGCCCGAGGCGCCGCCCCATCGGGTCGGTGGCCCCCCGGGCACGGAGCGGCTAAGCGCCGAGGCGGCGGTCCCGGATGGCGGCGATCTTGCTCGGCAGGCCCCACAGCTCGACGAAGCCCTTGGACAGCGACTGGTCGAAGGCGTCGCCGGTGTCGTAGGTGGCCAGGGCGTAGTCGTACAGCGACGCGTCGCTGCGGCGCCCGGTGGCCACCGCGCGGCCGGCGTGCAGCCGTATCCGCACGTCCCCGGATACGTGCGCCGCGGCCCCGGCGATGAAGGCGTCGAGCGCCCGCTTCAGCGGGGAGAACCACAGGCCGTCGTAGACAAGCTCGGTCCAGCGCTGCTCCACCTGCCGCTTGAACCGGGCCAGGTCCAGCTCGACGCAGACGCTCTCCAGCTCACAGTGCGCGGTGATCAGCGTGATCGCCGCGGGCGCCTCGTAGATCTCCCGGCTCTTGATGCCGACGAGCCGGTCCTCGACCATGTCGATGCGGCCGATTCCCTGCGCCCCGGCCCGCTGGTTCAGCTCGGTGATGATCGCCAGCGGGTCCAGCCGCCGCCCGTCGATGGCGACCGGCACCCCGGCGGCGAACGTCAGCACCAGTTCGTCGGGCTCGCGCGGCTGGGCCGGGTCGGCGGTGTAGGCCCACACGTCGTCGTGCGGCGCCTCCCAGATGTCTTCCAGGTGCCCGGTCTCGCACGAGCGCCCCCACAGGTTCTGGTCGATCGAATAGGGCGAGCGGGCCGTCACGTCGATCGGCAGCCCCCTGGCGGTCGCGAACTCGATCGCCTTGTCCCTGGTCATGCCCGAGTCGCGGACGGGCGCGTTGACCTTGAGCTCGGGCGCCAGGGCGGCCAGCCCGACCTCGAAGCGCACCTGGTCGTTGCCCTTGCCGGTGCAGCCGTGCGCGACCGTGGTGGCGCCCCTCTCGGCGGCCACCCGGGCCAGGTGGGTGACGATCAGCGGCCGGGACAGCGCGGAGACCAGCGGGTACTTGCCCATGTACAGCGCGTTCGCGTGCAGCGCGGGCACGCAGTACTGCGTCGCGAACTCCGCGCGCGCGTCGACCACCTCGGCCTCGGCCGCGCCGCAGGCCAGCGCCCGCTTGCGGATCGTCTCCAGGTCCTCGCCCCCCTGGCCGACGTCGACCGCGACCGCGATCACGTCCGCGCCGGTCCGCTCGGCGATCCAGCCGATCGCCACCGAGGTGTCCAGGCCGCCCGAGTAGGCGAGCACGACCTTTTCCGTTGTCATGATCCATTCCTTGGTGAGATAGCGGTATCTGCCGGTGGGTGCGGAGGCCGCCGCTCGGCGAGCCGGAGGAACTCGGCGGCCAGGGCATCGCCGCCGGCCGGGTCGCGCGCGATGACCAGGATGGTGTCGTCGCCGGCCACGGTGCCGAGGACCGACGGCAGGCCCGCGTGGTCGATCACGGAGGCGAGGAACTGCGCCGCGCCGGCCGGCGTGCGCAGCACGACCAGGTTGGCGCTGGCCTCGGCCGAGGTCAGCAGCTCGCCGAGGTACCGCGCCAGCCGCGTCCGCTGCTGCGTTGTCCCGGGGGGGACGGCCTCGGCCAGACCCACCCCGGTCTCGGCGGGGCTGCCCGCCGCCCCGATCCCGCCCGGGCCGGGGTGCGAGCCGGGTCCGCCGGGCTCGTCCGGCAGCGCGTAGACGAGCGCGCCGCCCGCGGCGCGCAGCCGCACCACGCCGAGCTCGTCCAAGTCCCGGGACAGCGTCGCCTGGGTCACGTGCACGCTGGCATACCGCTCGAGCAGCTCGGCGAGCTCCTCCTGGGACCTGACCTGCTCGCGGGCGAGGATGGCCGCGATGCGCGCATGCCGTGCCGCCTTGGTCAGCGGGGTCGTCATGTCCGCTCCAGCAGCCAGGCCAGCAGCGCCTTCTGCGCGTGCAGCCGGTTCTCGGACTGCTCCCAGACCGCGCTGTTCGGTCCGTCGAGCACGTCCGCGCTGATCTCCTCGCCGCGATGCGCGGGCAGGCAGTGCAGCACCAGGCAGCCGGGCCGGGCAAGGGCCAGCTTCGGGCCGTCGAGACGGTAGGAGTCGTCACGGCCGTAGCGGCCGAGCACGGCCAGCCGTTCCGCCCGCTCGTCTTCGGTGCCCATGGAGGTCCACACGTCGGTGGCGAGCACGTCGGCGCCCTCGCACGCCGCCCGCGGGTCGGTGCAGAACTCGACCGCGCCCCCGGTCTGGCCGGCGATGCGGGCGGCGTCGGCCACGACCTGCTCGTCGGGCCGGAACCGTTCCGGGGCGGCGATGCGGACGGTCATCCCGGCGGTCGCACCGCCCAGCAGGTAGGAGTGCGCCATGTTGCTCGCGCCGTCGCCGAGGAAGGCCAGGGCGCGGCCGGCCAGCGAGCCGTGATGCGCCCGGATCGTCTGCAGGTCGGCGAGCACCTGGCAGGGGTGGAACCGGTCGGTCAGTGCGTTGATCACCGGCACCGTCGCGGCCGCGGCGAGGGCCTCCACCCGGTCCTGGCCGAAGGTCCGCCACGCGATCGCGGCGACCTGCCGCGACAGCACCCGCGCGACGTCCTCGATCGCCTCGCCCCGGCCGAGGTGCGTGGTCTGCGTGTCGATGACCATCGGGTGGCCGCCGAGCTCGGCGATGCCGACCGTGAACGACACCCTGGTCCGCAGCGACGGCTTGTCGAACAGCACCGCGACCGCCCGCGGCCCGTCCAGCGGCCGCCGACCGAGCCTGTCCTTCTTCATCGCGTCGGCCAGGTCGAGCACCTCGGCCTGCTCGGCCGGCGCCAGGTCGTCATCGCGCAGGAAGTGCCTGGGCATCATGCCGCCCGCTCCAGGATGGCCGGCAGCGCGGCGAGGAACTCGCCGGCCTCGGCGGCGGTGAGGATGAGCGGCGGGGCGATCCTGATCGCGTCCGGCTGCACCGCGTTGACCAGGAATCCCGCCTGGCGGGCGGACGCCTCCACGGCAGCGGCGGCCTCCGAGGCGAGCGCCGCGGCCAGCCACAGGCCGCTGCCGCGGACGCCGGCCAGCAGCGGGTGGCGCACGGCGGCGATGCCCGCCGCGAGCCGGTCCCCGACCGCGGTCACGCTGGCCAGCAGCCCGTCGCGCTCGATGACGTCGAGGACCGCGAGCGCCGCGGCGCAGGCGACCGGGTTGCCGCCGAAGGTCGAGCCGTGGTCGCCCTTTGCGAACGCGGTGCCGCACTCGCCGAGCCCGATGCAGGCGCCGATGGGCAGGCCGCCGCCCAGGCCCTTGGCCAGCGTCAGCACGTCGGGCCGCACGCCCTCGCGCTGGCAGGCGAACCAGTGGCCGGTCCGGCCGATGCCGCTTTGGATCTCGTCGGCCACCAGCAGCGCGCCGGCCTGGTCGCAGGCCTCGCGGGCCGCCCGCAGGTAGCCGCCGGGGGCGGGCACCACGCCGCCCTCGCCCAGGCACGGCTCGAGGAACACCGCCGCGACGTCGGCGTCGACCGCGGCCCGCAGCGCCGCCGCGTCGCCGAACGGGACGAACCGGACATCGAGCCCGAACGGGCCGAACGGCTCCCTGATCGCGGCCTTGCCGGTGAGGGCGAGCGCTCCCATCGTCCGGCCGTGGAAGCCGCGCTCGGCGGCCACGATCAGCGGCCGGCCCGGTCCCTGCATGCGCCGGACCAGCTTGATCGCCGCCTCGTTGGCCTCGGCGCCGGAGTTGCAGAAGAAGACCCGCCCGTCGGCGTCCAGCAGGCCGAGCAGCTTCTCGGCGAGCTCCACCTCGCGCTCGTGCAGGAACAGGTTGGACGTGTGGGCCACCCGGGCCAGCTGGCGGCCGACCGCCTCGGCGATCGCCGGGTGGGCGTGGCCGAGCGAGCTGACCGCGATGCCGGCGATCAGGTCCAGGTACTCGCGCCCGTCCGCGTCCCACACCCGGCATCCGGCGCCGTGGCTGATCGCCACCGGCGGCAGGCCGTAGGTCGGCATGATCGCCGCGGCGAACCGCTTCTGCAGCGTTGCCGTCTCACTCACCGGTGACTCCTCCATCCGGGGTGACCATGGTGCCGATGCCGGAATCGGTGAAGATCTCCAGCAGGATGGCGTGCGCGTGCCGGCCGTCGATCACGTGGGCCTGCGGGACGCCGCCGCGCACCGCGGTCAGGCAGGCCTCCATCTTGGGGATCATCCCGGACTCAAGGCCGGGAAGCAGCCGTTCCAGTTCGGTCGCGGTGAGCTGGCTGATGACGTCGCGAGACGACGGCCAGTCCCGGTACAGGCCGGCCACGTCGGTGAGCACGACGAGCTTGGCCGCGCCCAGCGCCACCGCGAGCGCCGCGGCCGCCGTGTCCGCGTTCACGTTGTAGGCCCGGCCGTCCGCGCCGCCGGCCACGCTGGACACCACGGGAATCCGGCCGTCGGCGAGCAGCGCCCTGATCGCGCCCGGGTCGGTGGCCACGATCTCGCCGACCAGGCCGATGTCGACGGGCTCGCCGTCGACGATCGCGGCCTTCCTCGTCGCGGTGAACGTGCCCGCGTCCTCCCCGGACATGCCGACGGCGAACGGGCCGTGCCTGTTGACCAGGGCGACGAGATCCTTGTTCACCGTGCCGGACAGCACCATCCTGACCACCTCCATCGCCTCGGGCGTGGTGACCCGCAGCCCGGCGGTGAACGTGGTGGGAACCCCGAGCCGGTCAAGCTGCCTGGTGATCTGCGGCCCGCCGCCGTGCACCACGACCGGGTGCAGCCCGGCGTACCTGAGGAAGACCAGGTCCTGGGCGAACGCGGCGCGCAGCGCCCCGTCGGTCATGGCGTGCCCGCCGTACTTGACCACCACGGTCTTGCCGTGGAACCTGGCCAGCCAGGGCAGCGCCTCGATCAGCACCGACGCCTTGGCCGACGCCGTCTGCGGCCGGCCGCCCGTCATGGTCATGTCGGGTAGGCCGAGTTCTCGTGCACGTAGGCGGCGGTCAGGTCGGTGGTCAAGATGACGGCCGACTGCGGGCCGGCGGACAGGTCGACGGTGATCGTGACGTCCTTCGGCTTCAGGTCCACCCGCCAGCGCTCCTCGGCCGCTGCGCCGTGGCGGCAGACCCAGACCCCGTTGATCGCGACGTTCAGCCGGTCGGGCTCGAAGACGGCGTCGGTGGTGCCCACCGCGGCCACGACCCGGCCCCAGTTCGGGTCCTCGCCGCCGATGGCGCACTTCACCAGGTTGCTGCGCGCCACGGCGCGCCCGACGGCCAGCGCGTCGGCCTCGGACGCGGCGCCGATGACCTCGATCGTGATCATCTTCTCCGCGCCCTCGGCGTCCAGCTGGAGCTGCCGCGCCAGGTCGGCGCAGGCCTCGGTGAGCGTGGCCGCGAACTCGGCCGTGCCGGGCCGCACCCCCGCCGCCCCGCTCGCCAGCAGCAGCACCGTGTCGTTGGTGGACAGGCAGCCGTCGGTGTCCAGCCGGTCGAAGGTCTGCGCGGTCGCCGACCGCAGCGCGGCGTCAAGCTCCTCCGGTGCGAGGTCCGCGTCGGTGGTCAGCACGCACAGCATGGTGGCCAGCGCCGGCGCGAGCATCCCGGCGCCCTTGGCCATGCCGCCGATGGTGTAGCCGGCGCCGCGGCGGAAGGCGATCTTCACCACCGTGTCGGTGGTCCTGATCGCGTCGGCGGCGGCCAGCCCGCCGGACCGCGAGGCCTGCGCGGCCGCGGCGGCGACGCCGGGGAGCAGCTTGTCCATCGGCAGCCGCTCGCCGATCAGCCCGGTGGAGCAGACCGCGATCTCGCCGGCCCCCGCGCCGAGCGCGGCGGCCAGGTGCTCGGCGGTGGCGTGGGTGTCGGCGAACCCGGGCGGGCCGGTGCAGGCGTTGGCCCCGCCGGAGTTGAGCACGACGGCACGGACCCGGCCGCCCCGCACCACCTGACGGGTCCACAGCACGGGCGCGGCCTGTACCCGGTTGGCGGTGAACACGCCGGCCGCGGACCGGGCGGGCCCGTCGTTGAGGACCACGGCGACGTCCAGGCCTTCGGGCTTCAGGCCGGCCGCGACCCCGGCCGCGCGGAATCCCAGCGGTGCGGTGACGCTCACGGGGCCACTCCATGTGCGGTGAGGCCGGCCGACTCCGGCAGGCCGAGCATGAGGTTGGCGATCTGGATGGCCTGGCCGGCCGCGCCCTTGCCGAGGTTGTCCAGGGCGCAGACGATGACGGCGCGGCCGGCATGGCCGTCGGCCGCGGCCTGCAGGTGCGCCGCGTTGCTGCCGAGCGTGGCGCCGGTGCCCGGCCAGCGGCCCTCCGGCAGCAGGTGCACGAACGGCTCGCCCGCATAGGCCGCGGCCAGCGCGGCGCGCAGGTCCGCGGTGGTCGCGGCGGGCGAGGCCAGCCGGGCCGTGCAGGTGGCCAGGATGCCGCGCGGCATCGGGGCCAGCGTGGGGGTGAACGAGACGGTCGCGTGGCCGGGACCGGGAACCACCGGCCGTTCTGGATAAATGGCCTGCTCTATCTCGGGCGTGTGCCGGTGGGTTCCCCCTGCCGCATACGCCGACATCGACCCCATCACCTCGCTGCCGAGCAGGTCGGGGCGCGGCGAGCGGCCGGCGCCCGAGGTGCCGGAGGCGGCGACGATCACGATGTCGGACGGCTCGGCCAGGCCCGCGGCCAGCAGCGGGGCGAGGGCGAGGATCGCGGCGGTGGCGTAGCAGCCCGGCGCGGCCACCCTCGGCGACCGGCTGATCGCCTCGCGGGCGCCGGGTAGTTCGGGCAGCCCGTAGGTCCAGTGGCCCGCGTGCGGCGTCGGGTAGTACCGCGCCCATGCCTGCGGGTCCGCGAGCCGGAAGTCCGCGCCCAGGTCGATCACCTTGAGCCGGTCGGGCAGCCTCGCCGCCAGGGCCGCGGACTCCCCGTGCGGGAGCGCGGTGAACAGCAGGTCGGCGTCCGCGAGCAGTTCGGGGTCGGCCGGCACGAAGGTGCTTTCGGCGAGGCCGGGGTGCCCGGACAGGTGCGGATGCAGCGCGGCGACGCTCGCCCCTGCGCTGCCCCGGGCGGCGAGCGGGCCGATCTCGAGATCGGGATGGCCCGCGAGCAGGCGCAGCAGCTCGCCGCCCGCGTACCCGCTGGCCCCCGCTACCGCGACTGTGGCACCCACTGACCCTGCCCTCGCCGGTCGTGTCCTCTGCAAGAGTATTCACTATATCGCATGAATATGCAAGACGGGCGGCGGCGAGGGCGGCTGACCACGCGGCGGGGATCGGTCCGCGACCGGGAATGTCGGTGGCGGCCGGCATCATGGGCGTGAAGGCGGGACGGCAGCACGTGTGGCACGACGGAAGGCACGCGGGGATGAGTGACCACAATGGCGTCCTGATCATGCAGCGGCTGGTCCTGGCCGGGAGCCTCGGGATGGCGATGGCGCGGCGGGCCGCGGCGATCCTCGACGTCGACTCGCACCGCGGGGATCCGCGGGACTGCCAGGGGGCCGAGGCGGCGGTGCTGAGGGTGATCCTGGACGCGGCCAACGAGTGCCTGGGCCATTTCGACGACCGGCCGCCCGGCGAGCGGTGGAGCGACGCGCTGCTTCACCTGCTCGACTTGGCCGCGTTCGCCGCCGACGTGGGCTGACGCCCGGCCCGCAGGCCCTTGGGGCGCATCCAGGGTTCGGCGGGCCGGACCCCCGGCAGCGCGCCCGGTGCGGTGACCGGTGCCCGCCCGGCGCCCGGCGCGGCGGGCGGCGCGGCGCCCGGCGCCGCCGGCGGCGCGGCGGGCGGCCTGCGCCCGCCGGCGGCGCCGTTGATGCCGCGCGTCATGCCGCTGGTGGCGCTCAGGCCGCGGGTGGTGCTGATCATCTGCACCTGGTCCCGGCCCAGCGCCTTGGCCCGGTACAGCGCCGCGTCGGCCGCCGCGAGCAGCTCGGGAAGCGTGCGCTGGCTTCCGGCGTCCAGCCCGGCCACCCCGATCGACGCCGTCACCTGCAGCCGCTCCGCTGCCGACCCGGGCGCGGTGATGGACAGCCCGGCGATGGACCCCCGCACCCGCTCGGCGATCCGGAACGCGTCGGTGGACCGGGTCTGCGGCAGCAGCAGCGCGAACTCCTCGCCGCCGAACCGCCCGGCCAGGTCGTACTCGCGCAGCACCGCGCGCAGCGTGCGCGCGATCTCCTTGAGCGCCTCGTCGCCGGCCAGGTGCCCGTAGGTGTCGTTGACCTGCTTGAACCGGTCCAGGTCCAGCAGCGCCACCGCCAGCGGCGACCTGGTCCGCACCGCCCGCGCCACCTCCGCGGTGGCCTCGGCCTCCCAGGTCGCCGCGTTCAGCAGCCCGGTCTTGGAGTCCACGCGCGCACCTTCCAGCAGCCTGGCGTGCCGTAGTGACCGCTGCAGCAGGGTGATGAAGGGGAACGCGAAGGCGAGGGCGATCCAGCTGCAGGCCAGACCGAACGTGACGATCACCGCGACGCACAGCTCGGTGACATCGTTGAACATGGGCTCCCAGGCGAACTGCTCGTCGCGAATGCTCACGGCTGGGTCCGAGCCCTTGATCGCGGTCCAGATCAGGACCTGGTTGACGAGCCACTGCGCGGCCGCGCACGCAGCCACGATCATCATCCATGCCGCGGCATGCCGCGCAGGATCAGCGGCAGCACCGGGCACGAGGCGGATGAGCGCGCGGAAGGCCAGGGCGGCCACCAGGTAACTCAGCCCGATCACGGCCGCGCTGAACGCCCGCCGGTACACGGGAACACGCTTGATCCGCCACTGGGTCAGGGCGAAGCGGATGGCCGGCAGCACGGGCACATAACACAGAGGCAGCAAGATCGCCACCGGGAGGTCCCAGACCGCATACACGTCCTTGATGAACCCGGCGTTCTCGCCCGCGCGCCTGGTCACCTCGACGGTGGCGGCGACGCACGCCAGCAGCGCCGCGAACAACTCGAGGTCACGGGCGCGGATGCTCGCCGTGCTCGCCGCGACGGCGAAGGCGGCGGCGTCGGCCAGCACGACGATGACGACGAAGCCGGCCACCCAGCCGGGAAGCTCCCGGATCCGCCACGACCGCGGGTTCATGCTCCGCCTGCGCGTCGGGCTCACGGCTTCCACCAATGTCTCCTTGGCCGCAGCGGGCATCGAACCCGGTCCGGGTACGGTAGGTACTAGTAGTGTCCCGGATTGTCGCGATAAGAACTGCCGAACGTCAAAATTCGGCTACTCACCGATGCCGACCGCGGCGACACAGGTCACTTCGCTCTCACAGTCCTCGCTTCTCACAGTCCTCGCGATGCGCCTGCGGGCGCGGCCCGCAGCACCAGATCCGCGGTTTTCGGAAGTTACCGCCGGCCGTCCCTTTGCATCGGCTATGCTCCGCGGCTTGACTTTGAAGTGGCCATGCCCGCCCATACCGGAAGGGAGTACCGCCGTGCGCGAGAGCAGCTGGGGTTAGGAAGCTGCGCCCTCCGCGGCGGTCTTGGCCGCGGAGGGCACCGCGCCTGCGGCCGCCGGGCTGCCGCTGGCGCCGCCGGCCGCGCCCGGGGCAACGGGACCGCGGGCCGGGCCTGCGGCAACGGGACCACGGGCCGCGCTGAGGCCGCGGGTGGTGCTGATCATCTGCACCTGATCGCGGCCGGAGGCCTTGGCACGGTACAGCGCCGCGTCGGCCATCGCCATAAGCTCTGCCAGCCTGCGCCGGCCGCCGGCGTCCAGCGCCGCCACCCCGACGGAGACCGTCACGTGCACCCGTTCCCCGCCGGCCTCCCCGGGCGCGATGATGGTCAGCCGGGCGGTGCTGGCACGCACTCGTTCGGCGATCCGGAACGCGTCGGCCGACCGGGTCTGCGGCAGCAGCAGCGCGAACTCCTCGCCGCCGAACCGCCCGGCCAGGTCGTACTCGCGCAGCACCGCGCGCAGCATGTGCGCGATCTCCTTGAGCACCTGATCGCCGGCCAGGTGCCCGTAGGTGTCGTTGACCTGCTTGAACCGGTCCAGGTCCAGCAGCGCCACCGCCAGCGGCGACCCGGTCCGCACCGCCCGCGCCACCTCCGCGGTGGCCTCGGCCTCCCAGGTCGCCGCGTTCAGCAGCCCGGTCTTGGAATCGGTCCGCGAGTCGTTGAGCAGCTGGGCATGGCGCAGCGACCGCTGCAGCAGCGTGACGACCGGCAGGGCGACGGGCGCGAGGACGGGATTGCCGGCCACCCCGTAGCTGACAAGAACGCTGATGCACGCCTCGGCGGTGTCGTTGTACAGCGATTCCCGCCCGAAGACCTCCTTGAGGACCTGCGCCCCCGGGTTGGTTCCCTTGGCGGCCGTCATGATCATCGCCTTATTCAGCACCGTCCTGACGAGGACGGTGGCGGCGACGAGCGCTGTCCATGCCATGCCGCGCTGGAGCGTTCCTCCCCCGGCAGGGATCACCACGCCCGACAGGCCGTGGAAGAACAGCGACGCGGCGCCATAGGACAGGCCGATCGATGCGCAGCTGAAGACACGGCGGTACGGCGGCGCGCGGCGAACCCGCCACTGGACGAGCGAGAGCCGGACGATCGGGGCCAGCAGCGCGTACAACGGCGGCAGCAAGATGGCGACCGGCAGCTCCCAGACTCCCTGGACGTCCTTGATCATGCCGCCCTGCTCGCCGGCCTTCCTGGTGAATTCGACTGCCAGCGCCGTGCAGGCGAGCAGCAGGCCGAATAGGGCCAGGTCATGTGCCCGGACTCCAGTGACCGACGCCGCGGCACCGATCGCGGCGAGGTCAACGGCAATCACCGTGAGGACGAAGAAGACGAGCCAGCGGGGCAGATCCCATAGCGGCCAGTGCGCGACGGCCGTCGGCCGCGGCAGGCGACGGAACAGGCGCATCACTGTCTCCTCATCCCATTCGTCGCTGCGCGCCCCGCACGGCAGCGCCTGGGACCATTGTCCCGCATCGTCCGGCCATCCGGGCGCGAACCGTGAAAAGGCGGCTACTCACTGCCAGAACGATACCCTCCTCGATCACCTGCCTTCCTCACCGGGGTGCCATGATCACGTTGAGTAACACGAAGACGTATTATTGCGTGACATTCGGCGCAAAGCGGTCCCTGGCCCCCAATTGCGGGCACAATGGGTAACCACGAGGTCTGTCGTGCCTGCCTGCCTCCCGAAAGGGGAGCACCGTGTACGCCCGGCAGAGCTTGGACTCGACCTCAGCAACGGGCATACCGTTGGAGTTAGTCACCAAAAAGGTTTGCCTGAGTACTGAGAGAAAGGAACGTGCGATGCGCGGCGACAGCTGGGGCTGACCGGGGGCTGGGCCCCCTGACCTTTCGCCAACCGGAGCACCGAGAGAGGAGGAGCCCATGCGCGGCGACAGCTGGGGCTGACACCAGACCGTTACCCATCCCGCGAGATACCCCTCGCCCGTCGGCCACGTCCACCGGCCCCGCTGACTGCGACCGTCAGTGCCGCCAGGGCGCCGATGGCGCCGCATACCGCGATGACCCGTGCCGGGGCAAACCGATCCGCGGCGGCCCCGGCCAGGATCATGACTGCTCCCTGGCCCAGGCTCATCCCGCCCTGGGCCAGGCCGAAGGCCTGGCTGCGCCGTTCTTGCGGTGTTGCCTGCACAAACGCGGCGTTGGCAGCTATCTGATAGGACGCGCACAGGCCCGACCCGAACAAGATCAGCAGGCAGACGGGCAACGCGGGCTGCCACAGGAATAGGACGAGAACCGCGCAGGCGGCGACGGCCAGCGGGCCCATGCAGCGCAGCCTGGTCGGCGGAGCCACCAGACGGCTGAACACGACCGCCCCCGCGGCCTCGCCGAGCGCCCCGGCGGCCAGGATGACGCCGACGGCGACCGCGCCGCCGCCGAGAACGTGGGCGAGTGGCGTGACCACCCCCTCCGGGGCGTTGTAGAAGGCCGCGAGCCAGCCGAACAGCATTGGCGTGCGCAGCGCCGGGCTGGCGAAGACGAGCCGGGCCCCGGCGGCGATACCGGCAAGCCGCGAGGGCTGGCTGCCGCCGCTGGCCGCGGTGACCGGCGCCGGGCGCGGCCGTACCCAGGCGCCGACGATGACAGCGGAGGCGGCGAACGTCACGGCGTCCAGGACCAGGGACGTCCGGGTGCCGAAGAACCCGACGACCGCCCCCCCGGCCGCGAAGCCGAGGACCTGAGCGAACTGGTAGGTGGTGAGCGTCACCGCGGTGCCCATCAGGTAGCTGTCGCCGGTGAGCACGTCGGGGTAGATGGCCGCGCGCGCCGAGGTGAACGGAGCCCCGACGAGGGTCACCAGGAAAAGCAGCGTTACCATCGCGGCGACGGGCACGCCGCGGATGGCCATGACGAGGACGAGCGCGCACCGGAGGAGGTCGCAGCAGATCATCACCCGGCGGCGCGGGTACCTGTCGGCCAGCCAGGCCAGCGTGACCCCGCCGACGAAGGTCGGCACGATGCTGACGACGAAGGTGACCGCGGCGAGCAGCGCGGACCGGGTCCTGTCGTACACCAGCACCGTGAGCGCGACGCGGGCCAGTTGATCCCCCATCACCGACAACAACTGCGCCAGCCACAGCGCCCGGAACTCTGCCACCGCGAACACGTCGCGGAACGTTGCTCTCGCGCCCTGCTCGGTTGCGGCCCCCCGGGCTACCCGGCTGCTTGTTATGTCACCCTCCGGCTCGGCGGTGCTGCGGTGTGCGGTCACCTCATCCTCGCGGACCGCCGCCGCCTCCGCAACACAGCGGAAGCGGCCGGATGCGTTCAGCGCACCGCCGCCCAGCCGGCGCCGGTGCCGCCCAGCCGGCGCCGGTGCCGCCCAGCCGGCGCCGGTGCCGCCCAGCCTGCGCCGGTGCCGACTAGCCGCTGCGCAGCACCGCCCCCACCCGGCGGCCTGCCTCGGCCACGGCGGCGTCGCGGGCAGCGGTGGTCTCGGCCGCGGTCAGCGTCCGGTCCGGTGCCCGGAAGCGCAGCGTGTAGGCGAGCGACTTGCGCCGCGCGCCGACCTGGGAGCCGGTGTAGACGTCGAACAGCCGCACGTCCTCCAGCAGGTCGCCGGCGCCGGCCGCCAGCGCCGCCTGCACCGCCGCGGCCGGGGTGGCCTCGTCCACGACCAGGGCCACGTCCTGGGTGGCCAGCGGGTAGGCCGACAGCTGCGGCGCCTGCACCGGGCCGGTGCCCTCGGCCGCGGTGAACAGGACCGACAGGTCGAGTTCCACCGCGCAGGTCCTGGCGGGCAGCCCGAACGCCTGGATCACCCTCGGGTGCAGCTCGCCGGCGTGCCCGGCAAGCCACTGCCGCGGCTCGGCGGAGACGTCGTCGGCCGCCGCGTGCGCGTAGACCGCCGCGCACCGGCCGGGGTGCCACGGCGCGTGCCTGTCGGCACGCACGTCCAGCGGCACGCGGCAGGCCCGTCCCACGACACGGGCCGCCTCGACGGCGTCGGCCCAGCTGGCGGGGCGCCCGGCGCCCCACCAGCCGTCGAGCTCCCTGGCTCCGGCCAGCACCGCGGCCAGCCGCAGCGGCTGGTCCGGCAGCGCGGCCTCCAGCGAGGCAAGCTCGGCCACCGTCGGGCCGCGGTCGACCGGGAGGATGGGCGCGACCGCCGGCGCGCCGGGCCGCGGCCGGAACACCATGCCGATCTCGAACAGCGCCACGTCGGGGAAACCGCGGCCGATGTTGCGGGCCAGCACCCGCAACAGCCCCGGCAGCATGGTGGTGCGCAGCAGCGGCTCGTCCTCCGACAGCGGGTTGGCCACCGCTATCGCGTGCCGGCGCAGGTCGTCGGCGGGCAGCCCGAGCAGCTCGGCGTCGCGCGCCGACCCGAACGGCGACGACAGCACCTCCACGTACCCCGCCTCGGCCAGGGCGCGGCCGACGCTGCGCCGCAGCCGCTGCCGCGGGGTCAGCCCGCGCCCGGCCAGCGCGCGGGGCATCCGGGCCGGGATGGTCTCGTACCCCTGCAGCCGGATCACCTCCTCGGCCAGGTCGGCCGGGTCGGTGAGATCGGGCCGCCAGGGCGGCGGGGTGACCTCGAGCACCGGCACCGGGACCGCCACCGCGGCGGCCTGCCCGGCCGACGGGTCCGGCCCGGGAACCCGCCACGGCGCGACGGTGGGTGCCGGGACGCGCACCTCGCGGGCCGAGCACCCCACCTCGCGCAGCCGCCGGACCACGGTGTCCCGGCCGTACACGACCCCGGCCACCCGGTCCGGGTAGTCCGCCGCCATCGAGATCACCGTCGGCGGCACGTCGGCCCACGCGTGGGCGCATCCGGGCACGACCCGGCCGCCGCCCAGCGACGCCAGCATGGCCACCGCCTTGGCGCTGGCGCGCAGCGGCAGCTCGCGGTCCACGCCGCGCTCGAACCGGTACGACGCCTCGCTGGCCAGCCGGTGCCGCCGGCTCATCTTCGCCGTGCCCTCGGCGGAGAAGTGCGCCGCCTCGATCACCAGGTCCGTCGACGCCTCGTCGATCTCGGTGGACAGGCCGCCCATCGTGCCGGCCATGGAGATCGGCCCGGAGGAGTCGGTGATCAGGATGTCGTCGGGGTCGAGGGCGCGGACCACGTGATCCAGGGTCTCCAGCCGCTCCCCCGGCCGTGCTCGCCGGACCACGATCTCGCCGGTGAGCTTGGACCGGTCGAACGCATGCAGCGGCTGGCCGAGCTCGAGCATCAGGTAGTTGGTGACGTCGACCGCCAGCGACACGGTCCTGACCCCGGACCTGGCCAGCCGCACCCGCATCGGCAGCGGCGTGGCCGCCGACGGCGAGAAGCCGCGGACCTCGCGAAGCACGAAACGGTCGCATGCGGTCGGGTCGGCGATCGACGCCGGCCACACGTCGGGCCCGACGTGATCGAGCGGGCCGCCGAGCACGTCGGCACCGGGCAGGCCCGCCTCGGCCGGGTCGGTGAACGGGACCCGGAACGCGCTGGCCAGCTCGCGGGCAAGCCCGCGCACCGACACGGCGTAGCCGCGGTCGGGCGTCACCGCGACCTCGAGCACCTCGTCGCGCAGCCCCGCGTAGGACACGAAGTCCTCTCCCAGCGGCGCGTCCGGCGGCAGCACCAGGATCCCGGTGTGGTCCTCGCCGATGGCGAGCTCGGCGGCCGAGCAGATCATGCCCTCGGAGACGTGCCCGTAGGTCTTGCGCGCGCCGATCTCGAGCCCGCCGGGCAGCACCGCGCCGGGCAGCGCCAGCGCCACCCGGTCGCCGACGGCGAAGTTGGTCGCGCCGCAGATGACGCCGGACGCCTCGTCGGGCGGGCCGGCCAGCTGCGCCTGCGACACGGCGACCCGGCAGTACCTGATGGGCTTGCGCGTCCCGGTCAGCTCCTGGACCGACAGCACCTGTGCCACCACCACGCCGCGGACGTCGTGACCGGCCGGCTCGACCGACTCCACCTCCAGCCCGGCCGCGGTCAGCCGCCGCGCGACCTCGGTCGCGTCCACGGGCTCGTCGAGCCGCGCGTACTCCCGCAGCCAGGAAAGCGGTACCCGCATCTCAGATCTCCATCCCGAAGGCCCGGCTGAACCGCACGTCGCCGTCGACCGTGTCCCGGATGTCGGTCACCCCGTGCCCTATCATCAGGCTGCGCTCGATGCCGAGCCCGAACGCGAACCCGCTGTACCGGTCCGGGTCGATGCCGCAGGCCACCAGCACCCGCGGGTTGACCATGCCGCAGCCGGCGATCTCGATCCAGCCCTGCGACCTGCACACCCGGCACGGGTCACCGCCGGGCTTCGCCGAGGCTCCCCGGCACACGTGGCATTCCATGGACACGTCGCCGGACGGCTCGGTGAACGGGAAGTAGTCGGGCCGGAACCTCGTCCGCAAGCCCACGCCGAACATCGCGTCGACGAACGCCTGGATCGCCCCGCGCAGGTCGGCCATGGTGAGCCCCTCGTCGACGGCCAGGCCCTCGATCTGGTGGAACACCGGGCTGTGCGTGGCGTCCAGCGCGTCGCTGCGGAAGCACTTGCCGGGGCTGACCACGTACAGCGGCAGCGGCCTGGCCAGCATGGACCTGATCTGCACCGGCGAGGTGTGCGTGCGCAGCACCATGCCGGACGCGCCGTCCTGGTCGCCGTGCTCGCTGGGCCGCCCGCCGCCGCGGAGCTCGCCGCAGCGGCCGCCGCCGCGGGCGATGAACAGCGTGTCCTGCGTCTCGCGCGCCGGGTGGTCGGGCGGGAAGTTGAGCGCGTCGAAGTTGTACCATTCCGCCTCGACCTCGGGCCCCTCGGCGACCTCGTATCCCATCGCGACGAACACGTCGGACAGCCGGTCGGCGAGCATGGTGACCGGGTGGCGCGCCCCGGGCGGGGTGCGCCCGGCCGGCAGGGTGACGTCGACCGCCTCGGTGGTCAGCACCTGCCGGTCGCGCTCGGCCTCCAGCTCCGCCTGGCGCTCCCGCAGCGCCTCGCGGAGCCTGGCGCGCGCCGCGCCGACCCGCCGCCCGGCCTCGGCCCGCAGTTCGGGCGGCAGCGCGCCGATCCGGGCGCTGGCCAGCGTCAGCGGCGCCCGGTCGCCGTCGTGCGCGATCCTGGCCGCCTTCAGCTCGTCGAGGGTCCCGGCGGCGGCCACGGCGGCAAGCGCCTGCTCCAGTGCCCGCGCCACCTCGTCCGGCGCGGTGCCCTCAGTGCTACCCATGATTCTCACGTCCTGCTTTCCTGCGGGCCGTACCTTCAGTTTGAGCTTGCGTGCGGGTTGCCGCCCTCTCGATGCCGAACGAGCGGTGGCCGCGTCGTCACGCCAGCCGCGTGTGCCAGCCGGGCCGGCGCCGGCGGGCGTCATGCGCCCGCAAGGCACCTGGCAGCGGACAAGTGGCGTGCCGGGAAATCTGCTGCAAAGCCCGGAGGGACATTACCGTACCGTGCCCGTCCCGCGCTGCCGGCAGCCGTGCGGTGGCGGCGCGGCCTAGGCGGCTGGCGCCCCTGCGGGCACGGTAAATCGGAACTCGGCGCCGCCGCCCGGCGCCCGGCCCACGCAGATCGTGCCGCCATGCGCCTCGACGAGCCCCTTGACGATGTACAGGCCGAGGCCGGTCCCGCCGCCGTGCTGGCCCCTGCGGCTGCCGCCGCGGGGCTTGCCGCGCCAGAACTGGCGGAACACGCGCGGCGCCAGGTCGGGCGCGATGCCCTCGCCCTGGTCGCGGACGGAAACCGCGACCGCGTCGCCCGGGCCGTCCGCCCCGGCCGGGCCGCCGTCGAGGCGCGCCGGTTCCACCACGACCGTCACGATACCAGCCCCGTGCCTGACGGCGTTCTCCACGAGGTTGCCGAGGATCTGGTCCATCTTGTCCCCGTCCAGCCAGGTCTCCGGCAGGCCGGGGCGGACCTCGAGCCGGAACCGGTCCTCGGGCTCGCCCGCTGCGACCCGGCCGGCGATGATCTTCGCGGCCCGCTCCGGCAGGTCGACAAGCTCCCGGTGCACCTCGACCCGTCCCGACTCGATCCTCGACACGTCGAGCAGCTCGGTGATGAGCCTGGTCACCCTGTCGGCGTCGGCGTTGACCGTCTCCAGCATCACCCGCTTCTGGTCGTCGGTGAACCGCCCCCACTTGGCCAGCAGCGTGGCGGTGAAGCCCTTGACGCTGGTCAGCGGCGAGCGCAGCTCATGCGCGACCGTGGACACCAGCTCGGCGCGGCTGCGCTCCAGCCGCTCCCGCTGCTGTGCCCCCCGCAAGGTGATCACCAGCCGCCGCATCGCTCCCGGCCCGCGGGCTCCCCGGTCCCGCACGTAACCCACCGACACCAGAACCTCGGTGCCGTCGCAGAGGTACAGCGAGCACTCGGGATGGCGGGTGCGGGTCGGCAGCCCGTGGTACGGGTCGGCGTGCAGCCACCAGTCCCTGTGGTCGGCATCGTGCAGCGGCAGCACGTCGAACACGAACTTGCCGAGGACCTCGGCGGGGTCCAGCCGCGTCAGCCGGGCGGCGGCCCGGTTGAACACGACGATGCGGCCGACCTCGTCGGCGACCACCACCCCGTCCGGCAGTTCGTCGGCGAAGACCAGGCTCCCGGCGGGGACGGGGCCTTCCGGTACCGGGCCGCTGCCGCGGTCGCGGACGCTGGTCCCGGGGCTCATCGGGGCGGCGTCGCGGCCTGGCGAGGGCAGTGATGCCCGGCTCGCGGTGAGCTCTTCCACTGCAGCGGAGCCTCCGTCCGGCGGGCCGCACGATGATCGTCCGGTGGCCGGCTTGTGGTCACGGTCGGGGTGACGGATTGTGATCAGACTTTAGCGTCTTTACGGTCGTTCGGACAGCCCCCCGGGCGCGAATTCTCTGTGCTGCCCGGCAGGTACGTGGGGCTACGGTCGAGTAGTTTAGCGGCATTTGATCTTTCTTGTCGCATTTCGCGCTTCCCGGGTCTCCCGGGTTTCCCGGATGGCCGCGGCGGGCGCCTGCTGCGCGCGCGCGGATGCGTAGAGGCAGACCGCCGCGGCGGCGGCCAGGTTGAGGCTCTCCGCCCTCCCGTATATCGGCACCGCAACCGCCTCGTCGGCGAGGCTGAGCTGCTCCGGCGGCAGCCCCCACGCCTCGTTGCCGAACAGCCACGCGGTCGGCTCGCTCAGCCGCGCCTGCACGTCCGGGTCGTCGAGACGGCGCTCGGCGCGTCCGTCCGCCGCCACCACCCTCAGCCCGGCGTCCCGCATCGCGGCGACCGCGTCGGCCAGCGTGATCCCGGTCACCACCGGCACGTGGAACAGGCTGCCCGCCGTGGCCCGGACGCACTTGCCGTTGTACGGGTCGACGGATGCGCCGGCGAAGATGACCGCCTGCGCTCCGGCCGCGTCGGCGGTGCGCAGCACCGTGCCGGCGTTGCCCGGGTCGCGGACGTTGGCGAGCAGCGCGGCAAGCGACGGCGGCCGCAGCCCGGACAGCGGGACGTCCACGAAGCCGCACACGGCCAGCAGGCCCTGCGGGGTCACCGTCTGGGCCAGCCCGGCCATCGCCTCGCCGCTGACGACGTGCACCGGAATGCCGGCGCCGGCCATGGCCTCGACCAGCTCGCGGTGCCTGGTGCGCGCGGGCACGGTCACGAACAGCTCGTCGATGCGGGCCCCGCAGCCGAACGCTTCCCTGACCGCCTGCAGGCCCTCGGCCAGGAAGGCCCGCTCGCGCTCCCTGAAGGCGCGCTTGGCCAGCCGCCGGGCGGCTCTCAGCCGCGGCGACTGCGCGGCCGCGGCGATCGACGGCGGCCGGCTAGGCCGCCGCGGACTGGGACGTCTCAGGAAGCGCCTTCTTCGCCACCTCGACCAGGGCCGAGAAAGCCGCCGCGTCCGCGACGGCAAGCTCGGCGAGCATCCGGCGGTCCACCTCGACCCCCGCCAGCCGCAGCCCCTGCATGAACCTGTTGTACGTCATGCCGTTGGCCCTGGCCGCGGCGTTGATCCGCTGGATCCACAGCCGCCGGAACGCGCCCTTCCGGTCCTTGCGGTCGCGGTAGGCGTACGCCATCGAATGCAGGACCTGCTCCTTGGCCTTGCGGTACAGCCGCGACCGCTGGCCCCGGTAGCCGCTTGCCCGCTCGAGGACAACCTTGCGCTTCTTGTGGGCGTTGGCCGCCCGCTTCACGCGTGCCATTGCTCTGTCTCCCTCGCGCGGGCCGGGCTAGGAGCCCAGCAGCTTCCTGATCTCCTTGACGTCGCTGGCCGCGACCGTCACTTCCCGGTATAGCCGCCTCGTCACCCGCGACGACTTGTGCTCGAACAGGTGGTTGCGGTTCGCGCGGCGACGCATCACCTTGCCGGAACCGGTGAGCCGGAACCGTTTGCTGGCACCACTGTGTGTCTTCATCTTCGGCATGGCCGCCGACGTCTCCTTCCCTGCCGCCCGTCCCGGGCGGACCTCATCATCGCCACGCGCGCAACAGTCACCGTTCCCGGTACCGGCGCCGGGAACGGCCAGGTGAGGCGCTATGCCGGCCCTGGTACCGCGGCTCCCCCGGCCGCAGCTGTGGCATCGGCCGCCGCCGGGGCCCCGGCCGCCGCCGCGGCGGGACGCGGGCGCGGGACCGCGCGGCCCTGTGCCTTGGCCTCGCTCTTCTTCTTGTGCGGTCCGATCACCATGATCATGTTCCGGCCGTCCTGCTTGGGCAGCGACTCGACGAAGCCGAGTTCCGCGACGTCGGCGGCCAGGCGCTCCAGCAGGCGCCGGCCAAGCTCCGGCCGTGACTGCTCGCGTCCCCGGAACATGATGGTCACCTTGACCTTGTCGCCCGCCTTGAGGAACCGCTCGACGTGGCCCTTCTTCGTGCCGTAGTCGTGCGGGTCGATCTTCGGCCGGAGCTTGATCTCCTTGACGACCGTCTGCGTCTGGTTCTTGCGTGACTCCCTGGCCTTGACCGCGGACTCGTACTTGAACTTGCCGTAGTCCATGAGCTTGGCAACCGGGGGCCGTGCCGTCGGGGCGACCTCGACGAGGTCGAGGTCGGCTTCGGCGGCGAGCTTGAGTGCGTCGTTGATCGAGACGATCCCGATCTGCTCCCCCTTCGGCCCGACCAGCCGCACCTCGGGAGCACGGATACGCTCGTTGATACGCGCTTCGGCGCTGATGAGACCTCCTTGAGCCTGTCTCCGCCGCCGGCCCCTCCGGCGGCGGCACCTCGTGCCCGGTGGCCTACCCCGGCCGGCGCCCCCGCCACGACGGGCCCGCCGCCCGCGAAAAAGCCCCGCGAGCACCGCGCTCCGCGGGGCAATCACGACCACGGCGCGCTCCGGCGGAGTGCGCCGTGCCAGCCGGCCCCGGATCCGCGCGGGCTGCCCCGCGCCGACGCCCGGGCGTCTGGCCTGACCCGCCTGCCTCGGTGGAATCGGGCCGACCGGGTGGGAGGTGATCCTCCGCTTCGCGCGCCCGGCACCGTATGCGCCGGGCTGCACCAAGACTAACAGCACCGGCCGCCCATGGGGTATTCCTGCCGGGCGACACTCGCCGCCGGCCGAAGACCCCGGCCGCCGCTCGTCGGCGTGCCCGTCGAGCCTGGACCGGACGTCGCCGGCGCCGCGATCGTGCAGCCGGTCGCTTGCTTCCCGGAGAGGGCAGGCGGAAGCGGGCGGCCGTAGCGCGGGCGCTGGCCGTCAGCCCGCGGCTCAGGTGAGGACCCGGTTGGCGAAGGTGCGGGTGCCCAGGTAGCCGAAGACCGCGGTCCCGCCGAGCAGCGCGAGCAGCACCGCCCACAGCGGCATGTGGCCGAGCACCGGGGTCAGCACGGCGCGCAGCCCCTCGGACATGTATACCATCGGGTTGATCAGCACCAGGATCTGCAGCCAGCGGATGTGGTGCAGCGCGGACCAGGGATAGTAGACGCAGCCGAGCATGGTGGCCGGCAGCAGGATCACCGCGAACAGCATCTGCATCTTGCGCGGGTCCATGACGGTGCCGAGCAGCAGCCCGAGCGAGGCGGTCAGCAGCGACGCGGCGACCAGGATCAGCGCGAACATGGCCCAGTCGGTCACGTGCACGTGCGGGGCCTGGCCGGCCGCGTGCACGAACAGCACGATCGGGAAGACGATGAGCGCGCCGATGAACGCCTGGATCGCGCCGGCGACGATCTTCTGCACCGCCAGCACCCGGATCGGCACCGGCGCCAGCGCCCTGTCCTCGATCGTCCGCTGCCAGGAGAACTCCATCACCAGCGGGAACGTCACCGCCATGATTCCCTGCATGAGCAGCATCGACGCCATCAGGCCGGGCACCAGGATCGTGGCGAAGTTGATGGTCCCGGCCCCCGGCCTGGCGGCGCCGCCGCCTAGCTGGAAGCCGCCGCCGATCTTCGGGAACAGGTAGGCGAACACGAAGACGAACAGCAGCGGCTGCATCACCGCCCGGGTGAAGGTGGCGACAGCGTTGCGGCGCAGCACCCGGAACTCCCGCGCCATCATCGCGCCGAACGTCCGCGCCAGCGTCGGCCGCGGCGCCGGCGCCTCGGCGATCAGCGCGGCGACGGCGCCGGCGTCCGGGACTCTGGCTGGCGCAACGGCGTCGGCCGGAGCGCTCGGTGTCGTCGTTGTCACTCGCGATACTCCCGTCCGGTCAGGGTGAGGAACACTGTCTCCAGGCTCGGCTTGAGCTGGGTCGCGTCGCGCACGGTCAGCCCGGCGGCCGAGCCGGCGGTGACGAGCTCGCCGAGCACCCCGGCCGGCTCGGAGGTGAAGACCCGGACGTAGTCCCCGTCCGCTTCCACCTTGCTGACGCCCGGCCGGCCGGCCAGCCCGGCCCTGGCTGCCATGTCACCGGGCACCGGATCCTCGTACCGGACCGTGATCACGGTCTCCGCGCCGGCGCCCTCCTTCAGCTCGTCCACGGTGCCGGAGGCCAGCACCTGCCCGTGGTCCATCACCGCGATCTGCTCGCACAGCGCCTCCGCCTCCTCCATGTAATGGGTGGTGAGCAGGATCGTCTGGCCCTCGGCGTGCAGCAGGCGCAGGATGTCCCACAGGTTCACCCTGGTCTGCGGGTCAAGCCCGGCGGTCGGCTCATCGAGGAACAGTACATCGGGCCGGTGCACCAGGGCGCGGGCGATCAGCAGCCGCTTGGCCTGCCCGCCGGACAGGTCGGTAGACATCGCCCGGCGCCGGTCGGCGAGGCCGAACACCTCGAGAAGGTTCGCGGCGCGCCGGGACGCCTCCCGCCGGCCCAGCCCGAAGAACCTGCTGCGGAACTCCAGGTTCTCCGCGACGGTCAGCTGCATGTCCAGGGTGTTGTTCTGGGTGACCACGCCGATCCTGCGCTTGACCCCTACCGGGTCCGCGACCACGTCCAGGCCGCCCACCCAGGCCCGGCCGCCCGTCGGCAGGACCAGCGTGGTCAGCATGCCGATCGTGGTGGACTTGCCCGCGCCGTTGGGGCCGAGCAGCCCGAAGAACTCGCCGCTGCCCACCCGCAGGTCGATGCCGCGCACCGCGGGCACGTCACCGCGGGACGTCTTGTAGGTCTTGCGGAGGTCCTCGGTGCGGATCGCCAGCCCGTCCCCCGTGTGCCCGGTCAACTGCCGCGCTCCCTTCCTGTCAGCTCGCCGAGGCGGTGGATCAAGTCGATGAAGAACGCGCGGATGACCGGCTCGTCGGCCGGGTCCACGAAGCCGAACGCCTCGCGCCAGCGTGGGCCCGCGCGCACGGTGTACCGCTCGCAGGCCCGGCGGCCCTTCTCGGTCACGTGCAGCCTGACCACCCGCCGGTCGGCGTCGTCCCTGCGCCGTTCGACGTAGCCCTCGCGGACCAGGCCGTCGACCACAGAGGTCAGCGCGCCCGGCGAGGACATGCCGCGCGCCGCCACCTCGCTCGACTTGAGGCCGTCCGCCGCCAGCAGCACCCGCAGCACGCCGAGCCCGGCCGGGCTGATCCGGACCCCGGCCTCGGCCACCGTGCCGCCGTAGAACGCGCCCATCGCCTTGGCGGCCGCCAGCAGCAGCGCCGGCAGCGACGCGTCCGCGGGAACCCCAGCCGCGGGATCGCCCCAGGCCCACCCCGCGCTCCGGCCGCCGACGAGGCCGGGCGCGCACGGTCCCGGCGCCGTCGGCGGCATCGCCTCCCGCGGCCGCGCGGGGCCGTCCCCGTCCACCCGACCAGTCTCCGCCAGCGCTATTTCCACGTCAAATCATTTGGCCTCAAAATACCTATCCCGGCGTGCCCGCCCGGTGCGCAGGTCCTCTCGGTGCGGCGCGGATCACATCCGGCCGCGGGTGCGGGCGGGGCGCCGCTGCGCGATCCTGGCCTGGGATGAAACTCTGTGAGGCGCTCGTCCTGCTCGCCGCGGGAACGGTCGGCGGCATCCTCAGCACGGTGGCGAGCATGGCGTCGCTGGTGAGCTACCCGGTGCTGCTGGCGCTGGGCGTGCCGCCGCTGAGCGCGAACATGACCAACACCGTCTCGCTGGTGCTGACCGGTGCCGGGTCGGTGGCCGGGTCCGGCCCGGAGCTGGCCGGGCAGGGCCGACGGGTGCTCAGGCTCGGCGTGATCACCGCACTTGGCGGCGCGGCCGGGGCGGCGGTGCTGCTGGCGACCCCGGGCGGCGCGTTCACAAAGGTGGTGCCGGTGCTGATCGGCGCCGCGTCGCTGGCGCTGCTCGTCCAGCCCAGGGTGAGTCAGCTCGCGCCGCCGCCGGACGCGGACCACCGGCGACGCCGGCTCGGGCACCGCCTCGCGCTGTTCGGGGTCGCCATGTACGTGGGATACTTCGGCGCCGCCGCCGGCATCCTGCTGCTCGTGGTGCTCGGCACCATGATCGGCGAGCCGCTGGTGAGGGTGAACGCGGTGAAGAACGCCGTGTCCGGTATGGCGAACGCCATGGCCGCGGCGTGCTTCGCCTTGTTCGGCGACGTGCGGTGGCCGCTCGTGGTCCCGCTCGCGGCGGGCTTCCTCGCCGGGGGATGGATCGGCCCGAGGATCGCCCGGGTGGTGCCTGCCGGCGCGTTCCGCGTGCTGGTCAGCATGGGCGGCCTCGGCCTCGCGGTGCGGCTTGGCATCGGCGCCTACCGCTGACATCCCGGTCAAACCGGGTGCCGGCATTCGGTCAGCGCACTACGATAAGCGGCATTCTTCGCATGCCGGCCAGGGGCGGGCAGTGCTTATTCTGTTGCTGATCGCGGTCCTCGTGGTGACGGGCTACCTCATGTCGGTGCGCATCCACACGGGGAGATTCCCCAGGCGATAACGGCGTGACGATCACCTTGCCGACGGCGCCGGCCTCGGCTGCCTCGTGCGCGGCGGCGATGTCGTCCAGCGGGTAGCTGTGCACCGGCAGCGCGGTCAGGTCGCCCGCGGCGAGCGCGGCGGCGATGTCGGTGACCGCCCGGTCGAGCGCGGCCTGGCCGACGCCGTACAGCAGCATGAACCTGATCGTGACGTTCGCGGTCATGCAGGCCCGCACCGGCAGCACGGGGTCCCGGGGCTCGGCCGCGTAGGTCACGATCACCGTCTGCGGCCCGGCCACCGCCAGGTCGAGCCCGAGGTTGGCGCCGAGCGCAAGCTCGATCACCCGGTCCACGACCGGCGCGACCGCGCGCACCCGCTCGACGGCGTCCGGCGCGCGGTAGTTCACCACCAACTCGGCGCCCGCCTTCTCCGCAAGCGCCGCCTTCTCGGGCCCGCTCGCGGTGGCGATGACACGCGCCCCGGCTCGTTTGGCCAACTCAATGGCGAAATGCCCCACGGCACCCGCGCCTCCGGCGATGAGCACCGTCTTGCCGGCGATCGGGCCGTCGGCGAACAGGCAGTAGTGAGCGGTCATCGCGGGGACGCCGAGCTGGGCGCCCAGTTCGAACGGGACGCCCTCCGGCAGCGGCACGGCCTGCCGTTCCGGCACCACGGTCCACTCGGCTGCGGTCCCCCAGCGCCGCCGGGCCGCGTACCATACCCAGACCCGCTGCCCGGCGCGGCCGGGATCGACGCCGGGGCCGACCGCCTCAATGACGCCGGCGCCGTCATGGTGCGGCACCTGGAAGCCGTCGATGGGGCGCGGGACCGCGCCGGAACGGGCCTTGTAGTCGGTGGGGTTGACCGCCGAGGCGTGCACCCGGACCAGGACGTCGCCCGGGCCCGGCTCGGGCCGGTCGATCTGCTCGACGCGCAGCACCTCGGCCGCCGGCCCGGTGCGTGAGTACAAGGCTGCCTTCATGGATGCAGACTAATGCCGCTGAACATCTCCGCTGCCGTCACGTCACCTGATCGATGGCAACCGGCGCGCGGCTGGAGTTATGTGGTGACATAGTGGGTCCTGCGGCAATCTGGTGCCGGTACCTGGTAATGGAGCACACGGTGACCGATGATTCTCCCGCCGCCGGGATCGATACCACCGTGTCGCATTCGGCCCGGGTCTGGAACTATTGGCTCGGCGGCAAGGACCACTATCCCTTCGTTACGTTGCGCTCCCCGGAGCAGATCGCTGCCTTCTTCGAGGGCCTGGAACTGCTGGAACCCGGGGTGGTCTCCACCACGCGGTGGCGGCCCGATGTCACCAGCGCCGGGCAGGATCCCCCGAAGTGGATCAGTTCTGCGCGGTCGGGCGCAAGCCGTAGCCCAGGTCCCCGGTCTTCCGTGGGCAGCAAGTGACCGGCACACTTAGCGTGTGGGCGACGGGGACGAGGCGGCTTCCGGGACGGCGATAGACGTCGCTGCTGCTGCGGCCGGCCGCACGGCGGACGTACCGTGGCAGGCCTGGGCGATCGGGGCGGCGCTTGTCGCGGTCGAGCTTGCGTTCAGCGGCCGGTACGGCTACGAGCAAGACGAGCTGTACTTCCTGGTGGCCGGGCACCACCTGGCGTTCGGATACGTGGATCAGCCGCCGCTGACGCCCCTGCTCACCAGGATCACCGGAATCCTCGGCGTCAGCCCGACGGCCGTGCGGGTGATACCGGCCCTGGCCGGAGGGGCCGTCGCGGTCTCGGCGGCGAAGTTCGCCGCGCTGTTCGGCGCGCGGCGCTTCGGCCGCATCCTGGCCTCGCTGGCCACGGCGTGCGCCCCGGTCGTCATCGGCGCCGCGCACGAGAGCACCACCACCCCGCTCGACCTGCTCGCCTGGACGCTCGTGCTGCTCAGCGTGACCATCGCGCTGCTGCGGGAGGCACCCCGGTGGTGGCTCGCCGCGGGCGCGGCGGCGGGCGTCGGCCTGGAGAACAAGAGCCTGCTGGTCTTGCTGGTGATCGGGCTCGGCCTCGGCCTCCTCGCCTCGGGCAATGCGGCCGTACTGCGGTCGAGGTGGCCGTGGCTCGGCGCCGCCATCGCCGGCGTGATCTGGGCGCCGAACCTCATCTGGCAGGCCGCGCACGGCTGGCCGCAGCTGGCGATGGCGTCGGCGCTGCACCGGGAGCACAGCGCGGTCACCGACTACGTGCTGGCGGTGCCCGCCCAGTTCCTCTATGCGGGGCTGCTGGTCATCCCGCTGCTCATCGCCGGCTACATCCGGCTGTGGCGGACGCGCGAGCTGCGGTTCGTCGCGGTGGCGGTCACCGTCATCGTCGTCTACGTCGTCGCCTGGGTGCCCGGCCGGCCTTACTACACGGACGGGATGGTGCCGGCCGTCCTCGCGGCCGGGTCCGTCACCGCCGAGCGGAGGATCGCCGCTGCCCGGCGGCCGGGGGCCTCGCGCGGCTGGTGGCTCGCCGCGCCGCTGATCGGCGCGGCCGCGGCCCTGCCCGTCGTGCTGCCGGTGCTGCCGGTCGGCCACCTTCACGACGTCCCCGGCCTGCACAAGCTGAACAGCGACATCGGCGACACGGTCGGCTGGCCGCAGCTCGTCGGAGCGGTCGCGGCCGCCGATGCGGAGCTGACCCGCTCGGGGCGCCCGCCCGGCTCGGTGTTCGCCGAAGCGTACGGGGAGGCGGCGGCGCTTGACGTCTATGGCTCCGCCTACCATCTGCCGCCCGTGCTGTCCGGCGACAACACCTACTGGATGTGGGGGCCCGGACGCGCGTCGGACCAGACGGTCCTCGTGGTCGACGCGCTCGGTGAGCTCCGGCCGTACTTCGCCCGCTGCCGGGTGCTGACCACGTACGACGCACCGTACCAGGTACAGAACGACTGGACCGGCGTGCAGATCGGCGTCTGCACCGGCCCGGCCGCCGACTGGCGGGTCCTGTGGCCGCACCTGCGCTTTTACGGGTAGCCCGCCGGTGTGCTGCGCTGGCCCCCGGTCCGGGGCGCCTGCAGGGATCCGGCGCGTCCGGCGCAGCGAGGCCCGCTCACAGGGAATCCCCAGCTTGGCCGGGCATTTTCTCAGGATTTATCCCTGGCGCCGTCAGGCCCGTTGCATCACAATTGGGTATCAAAGTTTATGCAAAAGCAACATAGTCCGGACGCGGTGAGAGGGTGAGGGCGGTCCGGGCGCGCGAGGCGGGTGCGGCGGGAGGTGCCGATGCGAGCGGGCCGGCTTACCGGACGCCGCCGGACCGTCCGCGGTCACCGGACCCTCCGCGGCCACCGGACCCTCCGCGGCCACCGGACCCTCCGCGGCCACCGGACCCTCCGCGGCCGCCGGTCCCGCCCCGGTGCCGGCGACCGGGAAAGCGCGCCCGGGGGCGAAGGCGGCACCCGGCCATGGTTCTCCCTCCCGCCAGCCATCGGCGCGCTCATCGCCGCCTTCATCGTGGGCGCGGTCGCCACGGTCACCCCGGTCACCGGCGCGGCCGGCGGCATCGCCGCCCGGCTGGCCCGGGCAGTCCACCACCTGGTGTCTCCGTCGCGCAACGGCGAGGCCTTCACGGGCACCCCCGCGGTCGGCGCCCTGTTCACCACGAAGGCTGGCAAGCTCGCCAGCCATTTCTGCACGGCGAGCGTCATCGACAGCCCCGCCGGTGACCTGGTCATCACCGCGGCACACTGCGTCAGCGGCAGCGACCCGCAGCGGACCGACGTGGCCTTCGTGCCCGGCTACCACGACGGCAAGGCACCGTACGGGGTGTGGGCGGTGACCAAGGTCTATGTCGACCACGCCTGGGCCACCTCCTCCGACCCCGACGACGACGTGGCCATCCTGCGGGTCAGCCAGCCTGACTCGTCGGTGCCGATCCAGGACGTGACCGGGGCCGACCGTCTGGCGACCGGCACGCCTGCCCGCCAGCTTGTCCAGGTCATCGGCTATCCCGACGGCGGCAACGAGCCGATTACCTGCCAGAACTGGACCAGGCACCCGATGGCGGACCAGATTGAGTTCGACTGCGGCGGCTACACCGACGGCACCAGCGGCGGACCGTTCCTCGCCGGGGTCAGCGTGGTCACGGGCCAGGGCACCGTGATCGGGGTCATCGGCGGGTACGAGCAGGGCGGCGACGTGCCGCAGGTCTCGTACTCGGCGATGTTCGGGGCGAACGTCGCCGCCCTGTACCAGACGGCGGTGGCCGGCGGCTGACCCGTGCTGTTCACTAAGTGGCCCGTGGTGCTGACGTGCCGCCGACCAGGCCGATTATCTGTATGGCTTTGGTGCTTCTGTAGCGAAAAAGCGGCCGAAAACGGCCGCTGGAGTCATACAGAAGCACCAAACCCGTACCGATATCGCCGCTGGCGGCCATTCCTGCCGCTGGAACGGGCGCGCCACGGCGGGCGCGCCACGGCGGCCAGCGCCGCGCACCTGGACCTCCCCGGTCCCGCCGATGCCCGCTCCGGCTTTTCGACACGCTAGGCAGCGGCGGCCGGCGGCGGGACGATCTCGTCGATCCCCGCCAGTTCGGCCGCCGACGGGATCCACTCGCCCGCGGCCGCATTCGCCTTGACCTGCTCGGGCGTCATCGCTCCCGCGATCACCGAGCAGCAGCCGGGCTGCGCCGCCAGGCCGCCGACCGCCACGTCCAGGATGGTGACGCCGCGCCGGGCCGCCCACTCGATCAGCGCCTCCACCTTGGCCAGCTTCTCCTCGGTGACGTAGCCGGGCCGGCTGGCCAGCCTGGTGCCGGGCGGCACCTGCTGGCCGCGCCGGACCTTGCCGGTGAGCAGCCCGTTGGCCAGCGGGAAGTACGGCAGCACGCCCAGCCCGAAGTGCCTGGCCGCCGGCACGACCTCCGCCTCTGCCGCCCGTTCCAGCAGCGACCAGTGGTTCTGCGCGGAGATGAACGGCGTCCTGCCGTCCCTGGCTGCCAGGTGCGCCGCGTCGGCAAGCTGCCAGCCGCAAAAGTTCGAGTGGCCGAGGTAGCGGACCTTGCCCTCGGCGACCAGTTCGCCGAGGGCCGCAATGGTCTCCTCGACCGGCGTCACCGGATCCGGCGTGTGCAACTGGTACAGGTCGATGTAGTCGGTCCGCAACCGGCGCAGCGACTCGGTGACGGCCCGCCTGATGTAGGCGCGGCCGCCCTTGGCGCCCGCCGCGGGCCCATAGCCCATGTCCGCCCGCTGATGGCCGAACTTCGTGGCCAGCACCACCCGGTCCCTGCGCCCGGCGAGGATCTCGCCGAGGAAGCTCTCCGACCGGCCGGCGCCGTAGCTGTCGGAGGTGTCGAGCAACGTGATGCCCGCGTCGATCGCCGCGTCCACCACGGCCCGAGCCCCGTCCAGGTCGAGGCGGCTGCCGAAGTTGTTGCAGCCGAGCCCGACCACCGACACCATCAGTCCTGACCTGCCCAGTGGCCTGTACCGCACGGTGACATGCTATCGGGGCGGGCGTGGCGGGCCCGGCGACGGAATGGCCGGGAAAGGCCGGATCGTTGACCGTGCGGCGGAAGGGGAACGCATGGCTGGCGAGGCTGGCGCGCCGGGCGCCGCGCCGGGAGCGATCACGCCGACGGCGTCGCGGCGCTACGTGCCCGGCGGCGGCCGGCCTGCGGCTGGACCGCTACCTGACCGCCGACCGAGCCTGGCTGCGGGCGGCGCCGGCCCCGGGCGGCGCCGGCCCCGGCTTAGCCGCTCTTGCGGCGGAACGAGCGGCGGCTTGCCGCCGGGCCGTGCGCGCCGTGCACCTTGCCGGTGCCCGGCGCGGCGCCTTCTGCGCTCGCGGTCGCATGCGCGGCGCGCTTGCGCTCGAGCGCCTCGCGGAACTTGCGCTTCACCTCGGTGAGGTCGGCCTGCGCGGGACCACCTGCCTGCGCGGGACCACCTGCCTGCGCCGGGTCCGGCCCCGATGGCACGGCGGCGGCCGGGACCGTGCCCGGGGAGGTCTCGGTTTCTGGCGGCTCCACGGCCATGCGGGCCTCCTAATCCTTGTCGCTTGTCGGCGGCTTTCTTACCCAGCCTCGCACACGAGGCTGCCGGGGACACCACCCATACTGGCACCATGGCCGAGGCGACCGGCCGGCGCCCGCGCAGCCAGCGACGGCGGGGCGAGGCGGGCGTCGAGCTGCTGCGGGATGCGGACAGGCGGGCGGCGTGGCTGCTGCTCGCCGACGGGGTGCCGCAGTCGCACGCGGACCTCGACGATCCCTTGTACCTGGAGTTCGAGTACGTCCGGAGGCTCGGGCACCTGATCGACGTGGCGGCTCCGGCCGGGCGGCCGCTGCGCGTGCTGCACCTGGGCGCCGGGCTGCTCACGCTGGCCCGCTACGTGGCGGCGACCCGGCCGGGCTCGCGCCAGCTCGCCGTGGAGATCGACGCCGCACTGGTGGAACTGGTCCGGCGCCGGGTGCCGCTGCGTCGCGACGCCAGCGGCGCCCGGGTCCGGGTGCGCATCGGGGACGCCAGAAGCGTGCTCGAGCAGCTTCGCGCCGGCTCGTTCGACGTCGTCGTCGCGGACGTGTTCGCGGGCGGGCGCACCCCGGCGCACCTGACATCGGCCGAGTTCGCGGCCGCCGCGCGGCGGGTGCTCGGCGGGGCCGGGCTGTTCGCCGCCAACGTGGCCGACGGGCCGCCGCTTGCGCACGCGCGCGCGCAGGCAGCGACGGCGCGCGCGGTCTTCTGCGACGTCTGCCTGGTCGCTGACCCCGGAGTGCTGCGCCGCCGGAGGTTCGGCAACATCGTGCTGGCGGCCGGCCCGGGCCCGCTGCCGACCGCCGCGCTCACCCGGCTGACCGCGGCCGACCCGGTGCCGGGACGCGTGCTGCACGGCGAGGCGCTGGACCGGTTCGTCGCCGGCGCCAGGCCGGTCACCGACGCGACCGCCAGCCCGTCCCCCGCCCCGCCGCCCGGCGTGTTCGCGTCGTAGCGCCGGCCGGGCAGCCCCCGCGCCGCGCGGGGGCTCAGCGGGCACGGGGGCTCAGCGGGCACGGGGGCTCAGCGGGCACGGGGGCTCAGCGGGCACGGGCGGGCCGCGCCGGCCTGGCCCGGGTGTCGCGCCTGGCCCTGGCCCGCACCGACAGCTTGACCGGGCTGCCCTCGAAGCCGAATTCCTCGCGCAGCCGCCGCTCGATGAACCGGCGGTAGCCCGCCTCGAGGAAGCCCGAGGCGAACAGCACGAAGTGCGGCGGCCGGACGCCCGCCTGGGTGGCGAACAGGATCTTCGGCTGCCGGCCGCCGCGGGCCGGCGGCGGGGTCGCCGCGATGACGCCTGACAGCCAGCCGTTCAGCCTGCCGGTGGGCACCCGGGTCTCCCAGCCGTGCAGCGCCCTGGTCAGCGCGGGCGCCAGCCGGTCCACGTGCCGGCCGGTGAGCGCGGAGATGTTCACCCGCGGCGCCCAGCGCGCCGCCTGGAGCTGCCTGTCGATCTCGCGCTCCAGGTACCGCTGCCGCTCGGCGTCGACCAGGTCCCACTTGTTGCAGGCGATCACCAGCGCCCGGCCCGCCTCGATCACCATCGAGACGATCCGCAGGTCCTGCTCGGCCAGCGGCTCGCTCGCGTCGACGAGCACCACGGCGACCTCGGCGCGGTCCAGCGCGCCCGCGGTGCGCAGCGCCGCGTAGTACTCGGCGCCCTGGTTCTCCCTGAATCGGCGCCTGATTCCGGCCGTGTCCACGAAACGCCAGGTCGTGTCGCCGAGCACGACGAGCGAGTCCACCGGATCCCTGGTGGTGCCCGCCGCGGCGTCGACGAGGGCGCGCTCCTGCCCGGCGAGCTTGTTCAGCAGGCTCGACTTGCCGACGTTCGGCCGGCCGAGCAGGGCCACCCGGCGCGGCCCGTCCTCGGCGCCGTCGGCGTCGGCAGGCGCGTCGGGCAGCGCGTCGAGCACCAGGTCGAGCAGGTCGCCGCTGCCCCGGCCGTGCAGCGCGCTGACCGGCGCGGGCTCGCCGAGACCCAGCGACCACAACGCCGCGGCCTCGGGCTCCGCCTTGGCGTCGTCGACCTTGTTGGCGGCGACGACGACCGGCTTGCCGGAGCGGCGCAGCACCGCCGCCACCGCGGCGTCCGCGTCGGTCACCCCGACGGTGGCGTCCACCACGAACAGGACGGCGTCGGCGGCCTCGACCGCCACCCGGGCCTGGGCGGCCACCCTGGCGGCGAGGCTCTGCTCGGCCTGCGGCCCCCGGCCGCGGGGCTGGTGCTGCGGGCCCCGGCCGCGGGCCGTGCCCTCGGCCGACGGATCCCACCCGCCGGTATCCACCAGCGTGAACGCGCGGCCGCGCCAGATCGCGTCATAGGCGACCCGGTCCCGCGTCACCCCCGGGGTGTCCTCCACCACGGCCTGCCTGCTGCCGAGGATCCGGTTCACCAGCGTGGACTTGCCCACGTTGGGACGGCCCACCACGGCGACCACCGGGACCGCCGGCTCGCCCGCGGCCGGCGGCTGCCGGGCGGGCTCAGTCATCGCCGTCGGTCCGGCGCGGGACCAGCCCACGCTCGCGAGCAAGGCGGACGATCATGCCGACGACCTGGTCCAGGTCGAGGCCGGTGGAATCGATCTCCACCGCGTCGGCCGCCTTGGCGCTCTGCGACGCGTCGAGCCGGTCGCGGCGGTCCTGGTCGGCACGGGTCCAGGCGGCAGCCTGGCTGGTCTCGGCGGCGCGGCGGCTCGCCCGGGCGGCGCCGTCGGCGGTGAGGAACACCTTGACCGGCGCGTCGGGCGCCACCACGGTGCCGATGTCGCGGCCCTCGGCGACGATGCCGGGCGCGGCCGCGATGATGTCGCGCTGACGGGCGATCAGGTGCGCGCGGACCTGCGGCACCGCCGCGACCGCGCTGACCGCGCCGGTGACCTCCCGGGTCCTGACCGCCGACGTCACGTCGGTGCCGTCGACCCGGACCCACGGCGCCCGCGGGTCGGTGCCCACCTCGATGGCCGGCTCGCCCGCCCGTGCCGCGACGGCGCCGGGATCGCCGACGTCGACGCCCTGGCTGAGCAGCCACCAGGTCAGCGCCCGGTACATGGCGCCGGTGTCCAGGTACCGCAGGCCGAGCGCGCGGGCCACGGCACGGGACGCGCTCGACTTGCCCGCGCCGGACGGCCCGTCCACGGCGATGACCGGCCGGGAACCGCCGTGCCCGCCGCCGGTCCCGCCGCCCGCGCCGGTGTCGGCCTCCAGGTCCGCTGAAGTCTTCACGGGTGCGATGGTACCGGCGAGCCGGATCAGGGCACGAGTCCGTGCCGGTAGGCGTAGCCGACCGCCTGGGCGCGGTCGCGGACGCCGATTTCCGGCAGCATGTGGCTGACGTGGCTCTTCACGGTGGCTCGCTGACGAACAGCCGCGCCGCGATCTCCGCGTTGGACGGGCCCTCTGCGATCAGGGCCAGCACCTCGGCCTCGCGAGGGGTCAGCCCGTCCGGCAGCGTCGCAGCGCCGGGCTCCGGCTGTGCCCCGGCGGCGCGGCCGTCCCCGGCCGCGATCGCCGCCGCGAGCGGCGATGCTGTTGCAGGTCTTCCCAGTGCCGCGGGGCCTGGTTACTCGGTGCCGTTGAACTGGTGGTCCACGTTCTGCCCGGCCGGGTCCTGGTGGCCGCCCGGCCCGTCGGCCTCCGTGACGCCGGCCTCATCGTGCTCACCGGGCGTCTCGGAGGGGGAATCGGACGTTGCGGTCGAGTTGCCGACGCCCGGCTGCCGGGCCGTGACAGCCGACGACGGCGGTGCGGCACCAGGGCTCGTCGCGGCGGCGGCCACTCCGGCTCCCGAGCCGAGCAGCCCGGTGGCGATAGCAGCGGCGACCACAAGCCTCTTGGTGATCATTTCTAGCTCCCTTCTCTGGGTACGTCTCCAGTCTTGGAGGCGCACCATGAAGGGACGGTGAGCCGGAGATGAGTGCCCGGCTACGGGGCAGCGCGGAATGTCACGGTGACCCGCGCCCCGCTCTGGGGCAGGTTCTCCGCCGTCGCGTGGCCGCCATGCGCGCGGGCGATTGCCTGGACGATGGCCAGGCCAAGCCCCGATCCCTGGCCGGTGTCAGGCACCCCGGCTGATCCCCTGGCGAACGGCTCGAACGCCCGGCCGATGAAGTCAGGGTCGAACCCGGAACCGGTGTCGTCGACGGTCAGCCGGACGGTGCCGTCCCGCTGGGCGACGCTGGCCCGGACCCGTCCGCCGCGCGGGGTGTGGGCCAGCGCGTTGTTCACGATGTTCTCGATCACCTGGCGCACCCGCAAAGGGTCCACCGCGGCGGTGACGGCACCAGAGTCGACGCGGACCTGCACTCCCGCCGCCGCCGCGCGGGGTGCCAGGGATGCGCAGGCGTCCCGCAGGATCTCGTCGACCCGGGCATGCTCGCGGTGAACCGGTATCCGGCCTCCCTCGATCCGCGAGTACACCAGGAGGGCTTCCGCGAGTGCCGTGAGCCGGTCGGTTTCCTCGGAGGCACTGCGAACCGCCGCCCGCAGTTCCCTCTCGGTCCTCGACCGCGACTGCGCCAGGTCGAGTTCGGCCTTCAGCAGGGCCAGCGGCGTCCGGAGCTCGTGACTGGCGTCATCGACGAAGCGACGTTCCCGGTCGAACGCCGCCTCAAGCCGGCTGAGCATGGCGTTGAGCGTGCCACCGAGCCGGGCTATCTCATCACGCGTGGCGGGGACAGGCAGCCGCCGTCCCCGGTCGGACACGGAGATAGCGGCCGCCTCCCGGCGCATACGCTCGACCGGGCGCAGCGCCGCGCCGGCCACTGCCCACCCCACGGCGGAGGCCGCCGCCAGGGTTACCGGGCCGCCGATCAGCAAGAGGGCAAGCAGTTCGGACAGCATGTCCCTGCGGCCTTGCAGAGAGGTGCCTACCACTACCCAGGTACGCGGCTGCCCGCTCTCCTGTGGTACCACCACCATGCGTGTGGTCCCGGGGATCCCGTGGAGCACCCGGTCGAGGTAGGTAGGTCCGCGGACGTGCGGCAGCAGCCTGGCCGGGACCAGCGGCACCGCGGCGGCCACCTGTGAACTCTCCTGTACCGTCCCGCCGGGCCCGAGGACCTGCGCAACCGAAGCCAGTCCTCGCGCTGTACCTGGCTCAGAACCGCCGAACGCGGCACCCTGCTGACCGAGCCCCGCGGCGACCGCGTCCGCCTCCGACAACAACGCCGCATCGATGGTGCGCAGCGACTCGGCCGCGAGCCGGGTGTACAGGAACCATCCGGCCACCGCCAGCAGGAGGGCCATGCTCAGCGTGAAGACGAGTGTCAGGCGGAGCCTAATCGGCAGGCGCATTCGGGACGTCCTGCCTCAGCCGGTACCCCGCGCCGCGGACCGTCTCGATTGAGCGGGTGCCGAACGGACGGTCGACCTTCTCCCGCAGGCAACGGATGTACACATCGACAATGTTCGAGCCGCCATCGTAGGCGAAGTCCCATACATGCTCGATCAGCCGCGACCGGGACAAGACCTGGCCGGGATGGCGCATGAAGTACTCAAGCAAAGCGAATTCCTTCGCCGACAGCTCGATCGGCGTCTCACCCCGGCGGACGGCCCGCGCCGCCGGGTCTAGCGTCAACCCGGCTGCCTTCAGCAGCGCGGGACGCTCATCCGCGCCCCGGCGCAGCAGCGCCCGGACCCGTGCGGTCAGCTCGGTGAAGGCGAACGGCTTGACCAGGTAGTCGTCGGCGCCGACATCCAGCCCGCGGACCCGATCCTCAACGCGATCACGGGCCGTGAGCATGAGCACCGGCACCCACCGGCCCCGATCCCGGAGCTGCCGGCACAGCTCAAAGCCATCCATACCGGACAGCATGACATCCAAGACGATGACGTCGTTCTCGTTCTCGATGGCCATCCACAGGCCATCCTCCCCGGTCCGGGCAACATCAACCGCGTAGCCCTCCTCCTCAAGGCCACGCTTGAGCAAGCCCGCCATCTTCGCCGAATCCTCTACAACCAAGACCCTCATGACACAACCCCAGGCTCTGATGCTAGGCCGGTTACATGAGAGAACGATGAACGCTGGCCACCCCAGCACGGTCCAGCAGAAGCCTGTGTCGTCGGCACGACGAATCGGATTTTGACATTTCTTTGAGCGCCGTGCCCACTGAAGTTTCGTACTTTTGATAGTGGCTGGGGGCTGGCGGTCGTCTGGGGCGCAGATCGGCGGATGTGGCGACACGCCCGGCTTGCGGGCTTTGGTGCGTGAACTGGCGGGCTGAACACGGAAGCAT
>Ga0209061_1001262_pt1 | contig 44235 bp, 42 predicted proteins | sample Coa_R1_10_FD_187157 | JGI IMG/M metagenome (GOLD analysis project Ga0209061, IMG submission 187157) | Surface soil microbial communities from Centralia Pennsylvania, which are recovering from an underground coalmine fire - Coalmine... | ecosystem: Environmental > Terrestrial > Soil >...
GCGCGTGCGCGGCGATGCCGTCGGCGATTGCGCCCGCGATATCGCGCTCGCTCATCATCGAGCCGTTTGATTCGCTTTCGAGCCCGCCGCCGTCGCCGCCGCCGTGATCGACCAGCTCGATCCAGGTTTGCCGTGCGCCGGTCGCTTCAGCGCGATCGAGGGTGCGTTCGACGAACTTCGCGAGATTCTCGCGCGCGGACGGATCGTGTGCTTCCTCGACATGGGCGTCCTTCGCCATGCCGTCGCGCAGCACGTAACGTTCGGTTCGCAGCTCACCTTCCGGCAACAATCCGCGCCGCGACGTCGTGTCCTCGACGACAAATTCGATCGACGGGTTGCGTGAGCTCACCGCCAGGGCCTGATTGATGACGAAGGCCTGCTCGTGATCGAGATTGTTGTCGCCGTCACGGTAGATGCCGAACTCGAGCGCAGTCGGCACAATTGCCATAGGGATCCTCGCTTTCTGTAGCAGGAGGCGTGCGTGCCGCGGAGTCCATGGATGGACGAGAGCGGCCTGGAGCGATATCCTTATGTGGACGAAACGGCGGATGACTAGGGCTACCGCTACGGAATTCCTGGCGTGCTTGCGCGCCCTCTCAGCTCTACACGCTTCGCGGTTTCAGGCGCAGTTGAGCGGCCACGCGCTCTAAGGCTTCATCCAGCGTCCACAGCTTGCAACCCGAAAGGATCGACGACGCGAGAAGGTGACAGTCGATCCAGCCGATTCCCTTTCCCCACAGACGATGTCGTTCCACAAATTGAAGGACCTCGTGATGCTGCGCGACGACTGCGGCGGGTAACGCGTCGAGGTCCGCTAAGATCTGCGGGCGCCTGCGCAGCGTACCGCAAGCAAGTTCCCCCACGATGAACGGGTGCATGAGGACCTGATCCGCTTCCAGGACTGAGCGCAACTCTGGCTTGTCTCGTCGAAAGTGATCGATCCAGACGGACGTATCGACGAGTATCACCGCGTCGTTCGAGGACGGCGCCGAGGTACCGGCTGAACCTGCGGCTCCGTCCCGCCGAGGGCGCTCAGCCTTCTAGCGGATTCGCGTGAGATGAGCGCCTTCAGGCCGGCGTGTACGAGGGCGGTTTTTTCCTGGATGCCGGTGAGCCGTCGAGCCTTCGTTAGGAGGTCTTCATCCAAGATCAGTGTAGTTCGCATATGCATGAGTATGCACGTTTCATATGCAAGAAAGCAAGAGGCGGTGCCCTGCTCTGGCAGCGCCGCAATCGCCGCGTGGGTCATCGAGATCGGGCAGCCATGCCCGGCTAGTACCTGCGACAAGGCCCGGTTGCGGCGACGCGACAAGTAACCCTCATGCGCCGCGTTTTCAAGGTTGCCGTTCTTGTGATCTTCCTTGCCGATGTGAGCCTGATGGCAAGCGTGCCGCGCGCGAGCGCGCAAAACGGGAGAACGCTGCGCATCGGGATGACGCAGGAACCGGCGACGCTCGATCCGATCGTCGGCACCCTGGCCGTCGAGACCGACATCGATCAACTGGTCTATAGCGGTCTGACGCGATACGACGAGCACGGAAACCTCGTGCCGGATCTTGCAGCGGAGGTTCCGACCCGAGCGAACGGCGGAATCTCTTCCGACGGACGCGTCATCACCTACCACCTCGTCCACAATGCGCGGTGGCAAGACGGCGTTCCCGTGACGTCGGCAGACGTCAAGTTCACCTACAACGCGATCATGAACCCGAACAACGACGTCGTCGGTCGCGTTCTCTACGAAGAGATCGCCCGCGTCGAGACGCCGGACCCTTATACGGTTCGGCTCGTGCTCAAGCGCCCGTGGGCGCCCGTGCTCGACGCATTCGGCGACTCCAATCAAGGAGCGATCGTACCGGCGCATCTGCTCGCGAAATACGGCAACGTCAACCACGTCGATTTCAACGACGCACCGATCGGCAGCGGTCCGTACAAGTTGGTCGAATGGCGTCGCGGCAGCGAAATGGTCTTCGAGGAGAATCCCCATTTCTATCGGGGCGCCCCGAAGATCAAACGCGTCGTCATACGCTTCTTGACGAACGACAATACGATGATGATCGCGTTGCGCTCGCACGAGCTGGACGAGGGCGACAAGCTCAATGTCTCGACGTACGCGAATCTCGGTAACGTGCCCGGAATGGTTCCGGCGCTCAGCACCCAGACGTGGTGGGAGCACTTGACCTTCAACCATAGTCGTGCTCCGACCAACGATCCGCGCGTGCGCCGCGCGCTTTGTTACGGCTTCGACGTCCACGAGATTTTTTCGAAAGTCGCGCACGGGCTTGGAATGCTCGGCCCGGGATCGGAGAATCCCGCCACACCGTGGTACAACAAACGACTGCGTTATTATCCGTTTGACCCGCGGCGCGCGGCGCAGCTGTTGGATGCGGCCGGATGGCACAAGGGCCCCGGCGGCATCCGAATCAAGAACGGAAAGCGGCTCACGCTGACGATCATGTCGACCAGCGGCAATATCACGCGAGAACAAACGGAGGTGATACTGCAGCAGAGCTGGCGCGCGCTCGGCGTCAATCTCATCATCAAGAACAGCCCGGCCGCGACGGTCTTTGCCCTCGCCCAGAACGGCGGCCCGCTCTACGGCGGAAAGTACGACATCGCGCTCTCAGCCTTTATCCAGGCGACCGCAGACCCCGAGCGGCTGAATTTCAATACGGAGCTAGGGCTGCCGCCGAACGGGAACAACATCTCGTTCTATCGCAGCAAGGAAATGGACCGGCTCGAGGACGAGGCCGCCGGCACCTTCGACACCGCGAAGCGCAAGCGGCTTTACGATGAGATCCAAGAGCTGGAGGTGCGCGACCTTCCTTATTACACGATCCGCTGGGAGGCCGGCAAGAACATGCGGTCTGTTGATTTGCGAGGATTTCGCCCGGCGGTCGTTGGGTCGAACTTCTGGAACATCGCGGACTGGCGGCTGGCTCGCCCATCCGCGCTATCTCATTAGAGTCGCTTCTCGCGCGCGGGATGGGCACGAGCTCCGCTCGCGAGGAGTTGTCGCGATTTCTACGACGCGCTTGGCCGCGCGCTTCCCCGCGTGACCAAGGACGGGCGGTCAGGTTGCGCCTCAGATACGGTCTCGAGAATACTGCCTTTCGTCTCCGACCCCAGAAACAGTACCGCGAGGGCTCCGATAATGGCGACCACCGCAACGAAAACATACGCGCGCGGTAAGCCGCCGCCGATCATGAACGCCATGATGAATGGCGCCAAAGCCCCGCCGAAGAGTCTGCCGACCCCTTCGATGAACCCGACGCCGGTCTCGCGTACCCGTGTCGGATACTGCTCCGCCCCATAGATCTTGATCGCCGGGTCGACGCCGATCCCGAAGAACGACATCACCATGCCGAAGGCTATTGCCATCGAGGCGTTGTGCGAGAACCCGAAAACGACCGCCCCCGCCGCGGCGACCACCGTAAACCAGACGATGGTGCCTTTACGACCGAAGCGTTCGACGCAGTAGGCCTCGAAATATTTTCCCGGTATTGACACGACGACGATGAGCGCCGTCATCAGGAAGACGTCGCCGATCGCGTAACCCTGTTTCACGAGAACGGTCGGCGTGTAAACTTGGAGCGCGTAGAACACGAAGAGAATACAGGGAAAAGCGATCCACATCATGATCGTCCGTTTGAGATACGCCGGACTGAAGATCATCGAGACAGGCACCGTATGCTCGCTGACGACGACGGCCGCCTCGGCCTGGACCGGCGGGAGCGGTCTTTGCGTTCTGCGCTCGACCTCGACCTCGAGTCCCCTGACGATGCGTTCAGCCTCGTCGTTGCGGCCCTTCACCTGAAGCCACCGCGCGGACTCCGGCATCCATATCATCAGTACGGGCACGTAGAGCAACGGCAAGCCGCCGACGTAGAACAGAACGCGCCATCCCAAATCGGGCGAAAGACTCGGGACCGTCGCAAACGCGATGAGCGGCGCGATGAAATAACCGAGGGACAAGAACGAATCGAGAATACCCGTCATCGCGCCGCGAAACTTCCGCGGCATATACTCCGACGCCATCGCGTACGGCACCGGGAATACCGCTCCCATGCCGAGACCGGCCAAGAATCGCAAGATCACGATCGCTATGGGACTGCCGCCGAAGCCGGCCGCGAATGAGAGAATCGCGTACCACGCCGTGCCGATGATAAGCACCTTTTTGCGACCGATGCGATCCGCGATCCAACCGAACGGAATGACCGACACGACGATTCCGATAGTCGAAGCCGCAGCGATCAAGCCCGTATCGAAGGCGCCGATGTGGTAGACCTTCTTGAGCGACGGCAGGACGTTTCCGATGATGCCGATGTCGTACGATTCGATGAACCATGCGATTCCTGCCAAAAGCATGATCCGGTAGGTCGTCCATCCGACCGGCAGGCGATCGATTCGTTCTGGAATCGCGCCTTGCGACGTTGTCTCCATGATGTCTCTCCGCTATCCGTCCGATATAACGAAGAGACGCTGCAAAATATTGAGGTGCCTAGCCGTTCGCTCGGTCCGCCTGGATAGGTATCTCGGGAACTTGGGGCCGCCGCCGTAACGTAAACTCGGTATGTTACCCGCAATTCTCGACGCGTGGCGGCTCGCACGGCCGTACTTTTGGTCTGATGAGCGATGGTCTGCACGCGGGCTGCTTGCGGTCATCTTGGCGCTCAACCTCATCGTCGTCTATATGACGGTCGTTTTTACGTACTGGTACAAGGTTGCCTATAACGCGCTGCAAACGAAGGACGCGCCGGCCTTCTGGGCATCGATGTTCACGTACCGGGTCGTGCCGGGCTTCCCGTACGTCGTTCCCGGCTTTGCCGAAATCGCCACGATCGCGATTCTGGCGGGCGTCTACGCCTATTACCTCAGTCAGATGCTTCAAATCCGTTGGCGGCGCTGGATGACTCTTCGCTTCATCGATGATTGGCTGACGCACCGCGCGTACTATCAGCTGAGCCTGACGGCGCCGGCCGGAACGTCCGTCGACAACCCGGATCAACGAATTGCCGATGACATCATGATCTTCGTTCAGAGCAATCTCACGCTGGGAGTCAGCCTCGTTTCGAATGCCGTGACGATCGGAAGCCTCACCGGCGTCTTGTGGACGATCGGTCCTCCGCTGCATGTCGGCACGGTCACCATTCACGGCTATCTGGTTTTGGCGGCGCTGCTGTACTCGATCGCGGGCACGTACTTCACTCAGCTGATCGGCCATCCGCTCGTGCCGCTGACGTTCCAACAGCAGCAGTTTCAAGCGAATTTCCGTTTCAATCTCGTTCGTGTTCGCGAAAATTCGGAGCAGATTGCGCTCTATCGCGGCGAATCCGAGGAGGCAAAGGGTCTCGCCGCCCGCTTTCAAGACGTCTATTCGAACTGGTGGCGGATCATGAACCGCACCAAGGCGCTGAATTTCTTTACGATCGGCTTCGCGCAGATCGCTGCGATCTTTCCGATCGTGATCGCGGCGCCGAACTACTTCACGGGCGCGTTCACGCTGGGCATCCTGATGCAGATCGTCACGATCTTCAGCAACGTCCAGAACGCGCTTTCATGGTTCGTGAACGTCTATCCGGACCTGGTTTCGTGGCGTGCCACCGTTCAGCGGCTCGACGGCTTCGAACGTGCCGTGCGCGATGCGCACCGGCGAGAGCGTTCCAGAGAGTTTGTCATGGAGGCGGGCGACGGCTCGCTGCAGCTCGAGGACGTGTCCATATCGCTGCCAACGGGCGAATCGCTCTTACGAGAGAAATATCTCGAAATCACGCACGGGGAGCCGTTGGCCGTTGCCGGCCGTTCGGGCGCCGGAAAATCCACGCTGTTTCGTACCATCGCAGGCATCTGGCCGTACGTTCGCGGGCGCATGGTTCGTCCGCAAGGCACGATCATGTTCTTACCGCAGCGACCGTACGTTCCGCTGGGAACCCTCAAGCACGCCGTCGTCTATCCGAAGCGGGAAGAAGAAGTTTCGGACGCCGTCGTGACGGGCGTTCTTGCGGAGGTCGGCCTCGGCGGTCTCGCCCACGAGCTGCAGCGGGTCGATAATTGGATGCTGCGGCTCTCGGGCGGCGAGCAGCAACGGCTGGCGCTCGCGCGCGTGCTGGTCGTCCGTCCTGATTGGATCTTTCTCGACGAGGCATTGTCGGCCCTCGAAGAGAGCGCTGCGTCCGAGCTTTTCAAACTCTTGCGCGCTCGTTTGCCGTTCGCGCAAATCGTTTCGATCACGCACCACTCGACGATTGAGGCGCTGCATCCACGTAAGGTGGTCGTCCGGGAACGTGGCGACCTTCAGGATATCAGCGTCTCGGCCTAAAAGCTTGCGTCATGATGCGAACGCTGGTTGCCGGAGCTCTCGTCGTGGCGTTCTGCACCGGAGCGTCGTCGGTTCCGAAGCCTTTCGCATCGATCGCCGGCGGTCTCGAGAAGGCGACCTAAAACTCGCGTTCAGGGCGTCACCGTAATCTGCTCGGACCCCGTGCCGCCGGGCTGGGACTGAAAGGTCACGGTCGTCGTCCCAACCGCCAATCCCGCCACGTAGAAGAACGTGTACGTCCCGGTCGCCGGCATGACGAGGGCGGTGGCCGGATCGGCGACGGAAAATGACAAGGGTCCATTGTAATTTTGCGCGCTGCATTGAATCACCGTCCGCTGCCCGACCGGGATGCTGACCGGCGACGGCGTGCAAACCACGGGCGCGGGCGTGGGCACGGAGATGACGATCTGCCCACCGGGACCCGAGCTGGTCGGTCCGGGCGTGGGTTGCAGCCGCGTTTGCGCGCCGGAGAAGAGCGCGCCGCCGACAACCCCGGGACCGCATCCCGTTGCCAGCGCGATCGCAAGGGCGGCTGCTCCTAAGGGGGCGGAGCGCGCGGAAGAGCTCACGGCGTGTAGATGACGACGATCAATCCCTGCCCGCCATTCCCACCGCTGGCGCCGGCATCGCCACCGCCGCCCCCGCCGCCGTAGGCGCCGCCGGCGCCACCCGCGCCGCCGTTGCCTGCACCGCCACCGCCGCCGCTCCCGAAGGACGCACTCCATTCCGTCCCGTTGCCGCCCGCGCCGCCCGCGGAAGCGGAGCCTCCGCCGCCTCCTCCGCCGTTCGTTCCCGCGCCGCCCGGTGCGGCGCCACCGCCGGCTCCGGCGGCGTTGTTGCCGCCTTGACCGGCGGGGCTGCCGATACCGCTTCCACCTTGACCCGCGCTTCCGCCGCCGTTTCCTCCGCCGCCCGGCGATATGGCGCCGGTCGTTCCGTCGCGGCCGCCGTTGCCGCCGGCGCCGAGGGGTCCGGCGGCGCCTCCACCGGCCGTCGATGACACGGCGCAGCAATTGGTGCCGCCTCCGCCGCCCGCGAATCCCGTGCCGACGGCGACCGTTCCGCCCGCGCCGCGCGCCGTTGCGGCACCCCGCTTGCCTCCGCGCGCCGCCACGATGACGTTCGCTCCGCCAACGCCGCCGCACAGCGTCGTCGCGCTGCAAAACCATGTATTGCCGCCGTTCGTGCCGGTGCCCGCGCTGCCGCCCGTACCGCCGGCGCCGACGTTGTACTTGACCGTTCCGGCAATCGTGGCGTTCGTGACGATCGCGTATCCGCCGCCGCCGCCACCGCCGCCGACGCCCGCACCGCCGTAACCGCCGCCGCCGCCGCCGATGACCTCGATCGAATTGTTTGCGTTGTTCCAATCGGCCGGGACGGTGAACGTTCCGCTGCTCGTCAGGAAGAATGCTTTTGCGATTGTCGTTCCCGTGCGGCAAATGTAGATGCTCGAATTCTGCGTGAGGGGAATCGCCGATGACGGATACGTCACGGCGGGCGTCAAGCTCGCAAGCTCGGCGGCCGTGACGTCGTTCGACGGGCCGCCCGACGTGACGTTGATCGTGAAGGTGTCGGTAGCGTTCACGCACTTGAAGTCGTACGCGTACGTTCCGGTGGCGGAAACAGTCGCGATCGAGCCGCCGGCGGGCGTTGTGACGATGCCGTTCGAGGGGTTACTGCTGCTTACGGTGACCGACGTATTGTCAAACGTCGATCCCGGTGACGTAATGGGATTTCCGGCTGCATCGCCGATCGTCAGCGTCCCGGTGCAGTCGCTGCCGCTGCACGTTTCGCCGGAAATCGCCGCGGTGGCGGCAACGCCGTCGAGCGTCAGCGTGCTGAGGGAATTGTTCCCCGCGACGATGACGTAGGACGCGGAATTTTCGGCCAAGACCGTATTCGGGGGCGTCCCGGCTGGGCCGGTGTCGATCTCGACCGCAAAGGTGTGCGAGGCCGGAACGGCCGAGGCGATCGACCAGCTCAGCGTGCAGCCCGGTGATGCGCACGCGGCGGATGCCGCGGCCGTCGCAGCTCCGTCGATGAACAGCGCAGCATGCGCCGTCGCAGCGGAGATATACGCCGGCCGCCGGCGTCGGCTTGCGTTTACGAGTTGTGGGATGGCAATCGACAACGTTCCGGTCGCCGTTTGTGCGGCTGGCGGCGCAGCCGTCGATACCGGGGCCCTGGGTAAGCTTCTCGCGCCGTTCCCGCCGGAGCATGCCGTCAAGATAACGGCGATGACGGCGGGGATCGCAAGGCGCGTTCTAGTTGATGGGCAGCGTTCCCGTGGCAGAGCTGATTACGCCGTTCGTGCAGGTGTAGCTCGGTGCGGTCGCTACCGTCGTAATCGATGCCGGGTATGTCAGTGCGCCAAGCTCACCCGCGGTGACGTCTCCGGACGGTGTCGTGCCGCCGCCGACGGTGATACCGAAGGTGCCCGTCGTTGACGCCGTCGCGCATTGCACCTTGAAGGTGTAGGCATTCGGGTTAGGAGCGTTCGTCCCGGTCACGCCGCTGACGCTCAGCGTGTTGGCGGCAAACGTCGACAGCGTGTAAGGACCGGTACCGTAGCTTTCCGCCGTTCCGATCACCAGACCGTTCGCGTTGCTGGCCGTAAGCGTAACCGGTGTCGCCGGCGGAGCGTTGTCGAAGACCGTGCCGGTCGTTGGATTGTTTCCCGCGACCACCGTGGGGTTCGCTCCGTTGTTGTACAAGATGGTGTTGCCGTCGAAATCTTCGAGCGTGACGGTTCCGGTGCAGGTGCCGGGCGTAACGCCGGCGGTTCCGGCAACGCAGCTGTTCGTAACGAAGCTGGCCTTTGCGACCACGCCGTTGAGCGTCAGCGCGGAGAGCGAGTTGTTCCCCGCGACGATTGCGTAGGTGCCTTCACCCTCAGCGAGGACGTTCGTGCCGTCGTCCGTTTCGACGGCGAACGTGTAGGACGCCGGTACGGCGAGCGACGTCGCCCAGGTGATCGTGCAAAACGTACCGGTTCCGGACGTTCCCGCGCCGCTGCAGGTCGTCGTCGCGTTCGCGGCGCTTGCTCCGCCGTTGATGAAGAGGCGCGCGTTCGTCGTGGATCCCGAGACGTAAGCCGGTTTGCGCAGGTGGTTGGCGAGCGTTAGGGCTTGCGCCGTAACGATCGGCAGCGTTCCCGTAACTTGCTGTGTCGCCGTCGCGGCGACTGAGCCCCCGCCACCTCCTCCGCCGCATGCCGTTAGGGTTAGGGCGAGAAGCGCGAGCGCGCAACTCATGCGCAGATGAAAAAGACCGGCGTGTTTCGCCACACGCGGTGAGCCGAGATGATTCATTCGTTCGCTTCCTTGAAGCCCCGTCAGATTGCGCCCACGCGAACGAGCACGCTCGACACCCTAGCGGTCGACTCGCCCCTCTGTAGGGTTGGGTCTCCGAGCCGGGGGCGGTCCTCGCCTTCAGGATTCCTGGGAGCTTAACAAATTATTAACTAAAAAGTTTATATGAACGAATTGTCACTTATTTCATTCAGTCCAGACGTCTGACGCAAATGCCTGAAAGGCTCCGATTCCGCCGCGGTAAATCGAGCGGACGCCGTTATGGATGGAATCATCGCGTTCACCGCGCAGTGGCTGCTGATCGTTCCCGCGCTCATCGTCGTCGCGACGATCGTGCGGCGGCGGCAATGGATGCCCGATCTCATTGAAGCGGCGCTCAGCGGCGCGCTGACGATTCTGCTCGTGAAGCTCGCGGGCGCGGCGATTCACGAGCGGCGGCCCTTCGTGGCTGAAGGACTGCGGCCGCTCGTGATGCACGCGCCGGACAACGCGTTTCCGTCGGATCATTTGGCGGCGTGCGGCCTTGCCGTCGTGTACTTGGCGCCCCGATCCAAGCCGCTCGCCGTCGTCGTGCTCTGCATCGCGGCCTTGATCGCGGCCGCTCGCGTCGCAGCGCGGCTTCATTGGCCCGTCGACGTGGCCGGCGGATTTGTCCTAGGAGCGCTTGCCGCGGGCATCGTGCTCCTCGGCAGGCACGCTCTGGGCAGATCGTCTCAGCGTTCGAGTTGATGGCTCAGGCGCCGCGACGGGAGAGCGCACAGCACGCAAGCGAGTGCCGGCGCGAACAGCCAGAGGGGATATGCGTGCGCGACCGGGACCGAGACGAATGAGATGAAGCCCAGCGCGAGCCCGAGGATCAGCAGCCCTCCGCGGCGCTCTGCTATTCCAAAGTAGCCCAGCGCGACCAAGGCTGCCGCGAACGCGACGGGCGCCCATACCGGGGCGATCCACGGAACGGGCACGAGGAAGAGAACGTCATAGCTGGTTAGCGTCGGATACCCGGAGAGCATCCAGAGCGCCGCATAATAGACGAGGTCCCACGCACCAAACGCGAAGAGGAACCCCCGCACGCGTTCCCGCGCAGAGGAACCGGCGAGCCACACCACGGCCGCAATGACGCCGAGCGTCGCGACCTCGCGCCCCATTTCCAGAAAATAGATTTGCGGCGGAATCATCGCCGCCGGCGCGTACGATGCGGAGCCACCGTGCGTCATCAGACGCCGGATGTACAAGACAATGATGGCTTCCTCGAAGCCGAATGCGAGCGAGAAGAGAGCGAGTGCCGAGTACCGCATCGTCGTTCTCTTTCCCATCTCCACCGCCGCCTACGGGCTGAGTCGCACGCTCAACTTTTCCTCGAACGTTCGATCCCAGGGCAGCGTGATGTCGAGTTTCGTCGCGCGATAAGCCGGATCGATCTTTTCCAACAAATCCAGCGCGAGGGGGCGCATGAGCGCCGCGTTTTCCGCCTCGGCTCGCGCGGCAACCGGCGGCAAAAGATAGGTGTGATCGGCTACCCCCTCTTTCGTCAGGTCGGCGTTGAGCCGCGGCCGAACGACTTTTTGAAACAACACGTCGTCGACATAACGCATGTACGTGAACGTCGTATGCGCGCTTTCATCGAACTTATTCATGCGCTTACCGGCGAGGACGACGAAGGCTTCCGGGATCGCGGTACCCACGGTATTGGCCGCGGTGTTCCACGACGCAAACGATTCGACGATCCCGGCGACGTGCCGCGCGATCAGTTCGTTCATGAGACGCCGTTGAATTGCAAGATTCGGGGCATGGATGAACGATAGGTCGGCAACGGCGGCGCGATACGGGTCTGCGGCGATCGAATCGGCAAAGGTCGCTTCCTGCGCATCGCTGGTGTCGGGCACGTTGACGTACAGGTCGACGTCGGCCGGTGCATCGGCTGGAACCTCGACACCGCCGCTGCTCCGGATGACGTCCCGAATCGTCGTCGCGATCGGAGCGAACTCGAGCGGATCCTGCACGACGCCGCCGTCCGGGCGCGAATAGATCACCCGTACGCGCGGAACGATCCCCGCTTGCCGCACGATCGCGCCGGCGACGTACACCATGCCGAGTTCGTCGGTCCCCGGCTCGATCGACCAGCGCCCGTACGGCATCGCACGGTCGGCGTACGCAAACAGCTTGTCGAGATCGGGGATGGCAAGTCCGACCGGGCCGGCATCGTCTTGACCCAGCACGACGCGGTCGAACGCACCGCGTGCATCATCCCGCAGCAAATCGAGGTCGAGCGCGAGATTCCGCGCTCGCGTCGAAAGATAGGCGTCGAGCTGCGGGCCAAGCTCCCGGCTGAGACGAGCAGCTTCTTCGCGCTGCTGCGCGGTTTGCGGCGGCGACGGCAAGTTGGCGTATTTTTGAATCTTCGGCCAGACATCGCCCGCAAACGGAAAATCTGCCGCGGGTCCCAGAGCCGGGACCCCCGTCGGCGCCAGCCGCATGACCGTCCCGAACACCGTGAACGCGGCAAGGGAATGATGCTCGCGCACCGAGGCGAGCGCGGCAAGCCGCGACTCCGCCATTGCGAGGCTCGTTGCAGGAATGCGCGACGCAACCAAACCGCCGTAGGCGATCATGTCGTTCGAGACGACGAACGCTTGCGTGTCCGGCGGCTGTGCGGCCAGCCAGTGCAAGAGCGCGGTGGGATCGCCGGCATTGAGATAGTTGCCGAGCAGTGAAGCCGGCGGCTCCCGCACGTCGACGCCCGCGATCTGCGCGAGCAGGCGCGGAAACTGCGCCGTAGCCGGACGGTCGTCGATTGGCACGAACACCAGCACGAACGCGAGCACCGAGCTGAACAGCGACGTCAGGGCAACCATTTCTCTTGCAAGGCGCCTATTCGTTGGAACGTGAAATGCTCCTGATGGAGCGGCGCGCCATCATCGATTCGGGGTCTCGTCAAATTTTCGGCTTTCTCGGCCCGAACGGCGCCGGCAAGCCGACGACGATCAAAATACTCACGACCGTTCTTCTCCCGACGAAGGGTACGATCGGCATCGACGGGGTATTTTTCGGAATCGAGATCATTTGGGACCGGCAATTCGGATTCTTAAAAGAAACGCTGGTCGCCCCCGTCCTGCGGCTGCAAATCGTACTCGGAAGAACGCTTGGCGGCGCAACAGTGGCTTCTATCCAAGGACGATCGTGTTCGCGATCTGCCTCTTGATCGGCTTTCGGCTGCGAGATCCAGTCTATTTTCCGATTGCGCTGTTCACGGCGATTGGCACCGCAATCGCGTCGGAACGTCCAGTTCGGTCTCGCCGATGACTTCATTGTTCTTGGCGCACTGACGCTGCTGCTGGTGGCCGTCGGCAGCTATCTCTTCTCGAGGATCCAGGTATAGGTCTCACACACGCTTGAAAGGATCGCCATGCTACAAACGACCGAGCTTGCGCTGCTGCAGCGGACGTCGCTTCCGGGAATATCGACATGGTCTCGCTGGCAGCCGGATAGGGCCCTGTTCTTCAACTCGTTCTTCCTCAAGGGAGAGGAGAACGTCCTCATCGACCCGCTCGCCCTCGAAGAAACCGACGCGCAGAGCATCGCGGCGGAAGGTGGCGTCGCATGGATCGTCATCACAACGCGCGATCACGAACGTGAGGCCGCAGGGCTCGCGAAGCGCTTCGGCGCGAAGGTGGCGGCTCCGGAGCTGGACGTTCCCGAAATCAAAGTCAACGTCGACCGCAAGCTGCGCGACGGCGACGTGCTCGGACGTCTGGCCGTCGTTCAGCTCGCCGGGATGAAGTCGCCCGGCGAACTCGGTCTCTATTGCCGGGATTGCGAGACCGTCATCGTCGGCGACGCGCTCTGGGGCGACCCGCCCGGCTCGCTGCGCATGGTGCCGGACCAAAAGCTGAGCGACCCCGCCAAAGCGGCGCTGAGCCTGCGCCGCTTATGGGCGCTGCGGCCCAAGAATCTTCTCGTGGGCGACGGCCATTGCATTTACGGAAATGCGACGCAAGCCATCGGCGACTATCTCTCGACGCGAAAAGACGTGCTGATCTATAAAATCAACATCGACGAGCTGGCGGCATGGACCACGCGCAAGGGGCCGGGGCGCTTCGAGCGGCGGCAGGCCGAAATCGGCTTCTTCATCGGTGCGGAGAAGTTGGGCTATCAGCTGTTCGAGATCGCCCCCGGAAAAATTGCATCGGCCATGCACGGCCACACGGAGGAAGAAGAGCTCTATATCGTATTCGACGGCGCTGGAACGATCCGGTTCTCCTTCGGCGAGTATCCTATACGCAAGGGGGACTTCATCGCGCTGCCGGTCGGCGAACGCGGCACGCATCAACTCAAAAATACCGGCACCTCGAAGCTCGTCGTTCTCGCTTTGGCCAACGAGGCGCTCGCGGACTGCGTGTTTTACCCCGATTCCGACAAGCTGCTCTTCGCGCGCAAGCTGATGCCGCGCATGGTCAGCGGAAACAACGGCGCCGACCTCGATTACTGGGCTGGCGAGAACGGTTGATATCTTAACACCGAAAGTATTAGGATACGGAACTTTCGTAGGCGGCGCCGCGTAAAAACGTTTGGGAATATGAGGTCGCTCACTCAGCGCCCGATGCGCATGCTTCCGGCTCTCGCCGGGCTTGTCGTGGTGGCACTGTCGATCCTGGTATGGAACTTTCTAAGCGTGCGAACGCAGATAGATGGAGCATTTCAGCGAGAGAAAACGCTTCACGCCGCAACGAGAAGAGAACTCCATGCGGGCCTGCAACGCCTATTTGCGGCGGACGCAACGGCACTCGTCCTAATCGCCGGAATCTTCATGGTGATGTGGGTGCGGGACACGCGCCTGAGGAAGTCGCTTGCGGATCTTGAAGCCGCATATCAGGCCGAGCGAAATGCGGCGCAAATGAACGCGCAGCTCGCATCCCGGCTGCAAAAATTGTACGAGCAGGAAGACCTTCCCGTCCTGACCGGCGTTCTTCTGAGCTCTTGGTATCAAGCCGCCGCCGAGGGTATTAAAATCGGTGGGGATTGGTACAAAGCTGTGCGGCTCGACGAGGATCGAATGCTGCTCGGGATCGGCGACGTGAGCGGTCACGGTATCGACGCGGCGTTGACGATGGGGAAGGTCAGGCGGCTCATCCTTACGTCTGCCCTCGTTGAGAAGGATCCAGGCCGTATACTCGAGGCGCTCAACTCGGCGATGCTCGCGGAGGGCCAGATCGTCACCGCGCTGCTGGGAGTGCTCTCCGTTCGAGAGGGGCGCGTCACGTATGCAATTGCGGGTCACTGCCGGCCGATTCTGGTCGCTCCGGACGGTCGAGCGCGCTTTCTTTCCAATGACATGTTCCCTCTCGGCGTTCAAGAGCAAGTGAAGTTTCGGCGCTTCTCGGAGCGGCTCGAGCCCGGAAGCCGCTTGATCTTGTACACCGATGGTCTTCTGGAGTTCAAGCGCTCACCGATCGAAACCGAACCGACCCTCCTCGATGCGGCGTCATCTCTTTCCGGCTATCACGACCGCGATTTTGCGGAGCGATTCGTGCGCGCGGTCATTGGCTCCGCGTCACCTCCCGACGACGTCGCGGTTCTCGCCATATCGATGCTCGACCAAACTTCTTCCATTCAATCGAGGATGGTCGCCGTCGGTGCCGGCAGTGCGTAGGTGCGTCACGTAGCGGCGCCGGAGCGCCGACAAGGCACGCTCGCGGCCCTGCGGCAACTAACCTTCCGTGACGAGCACGATGGCACTGTGGCGAGTCTTTCGTTCAGCTGCGAAAGGCTGGGGAAGGCACAACTGCACGAGGATCTCGGCTTCCTTGGCGTTCTTTTCCGTGTTCTCGCTTGCTCCGATGCTGATCCTCATCGTCGCCGCCGTCGGTATCTTCTTCGGCGCCTCGCGTGTCAAGACCGAGATTCAAGGACAGGTCGCGATGCTGATCGGCCACGGCGGCTCCGGCATCATCGGTGCGCTGATGAGCGCCTACGCTCGGCAGGGAGCGGACCGCTTCACGGTCGTCGTCGCAGGAGTGTTGGTCGTCGCCTACGCGGTCGGTCTCTTCGTGCAAGTACAGAACGCGCTGGACGACATTTGGGAAATCCCCTCGCACGTCAAGGGCGGCTTCGTCCAGGTCGTCGTATTTCGCGCCCACGTGCTGTTGGCTCTCGGCGCTCTCGCCGTTATCGCGCTCGCCGCATTCGGCAGCGTCGAAGTGTTGCAGGCTCTGGCACGCGCTCGCGCGGCAGAGATCGGCAGCATGGCGGTAAACGTCCTCGCACTGGCCGTCTTTCTCACGGTCGTTTATCGCGTATTGCCGCAAACGAAGATTCGCTGGAGCAGCGCCGCGATCGGCGGTATCATCACGACGATAACGCTGGTGCTTGGCGAAGCGGCGCTCTCATTGTATTTCCACAACGTCCATCCAGGCGCGCGCTTCGGCGCGCTGGAATCGTTCGTCGTCGTGCTCCTATGGGTTCACTACTCGGCCGTTTTGCTCGTATTCGGGGCCGAATTGACGCGCGCATTCGACATGGACCACCCATCGACTTGGGCAAATCGTCGATCGCTATTCTAGGGCGTGTGCGATTGCCTCGTGAAACCGCTCGGCCTGAAAGGGTTTGTTGACGACGTCTTTCACGCCCATTCTGAAGAGCTGATCGAGGATTCGCTTCTCCGTTTCGGAAGTGACGATCACGATCCGGGCTTTCGGATCCAGCTTCAGCAGCACTTGCACGACCGCCATTCCGGAAAGCTCGTCCATGTGGATGTCGAGCGTGACCAGGTCGGGCCGCTGCGTGTGATAGGCCTTGACCGCCTGCTCGCCGCTCGTGGCTTCGGTGCACTGAAACCCCTGCGCGTCGAGCAGCCGCCGCAGCAGCTCGCGTGTGGTGCTGGCGTCGTCGACGATGAGAACGCGTTTTAGGTTCGAGGCTTCCGCCATGGGGGGCCGGAATTCAGCGACTAGAGCAGCTTCTCCGGCGTGATGGGCAGGTCGCGAACTCGCTTCCCGGTGGCGTTGAAGACGGCATTGGCGATCGCTGGCGCTACCCCCGTGATGCCGATCTCACCGATGCCGCGCGCTCCGAGCGGATTGAACACGTAATCGGGCTCTTCGATGAAAAAGGCGTCGAGGTTGCCGATGTCAGCGTTAACCGGGATGCGATAGTCGGCCAAGTTGTCCGTGAGGATGCGGCCGCTCCGCGGGTCGAACGCCCCCTCCTCCAGCAACGCCATCCCAATGCCCATCACGATGCCCCCGAGTGCCTGGCTGCGGGCCGTTTTCGGGTTGAGGATCCTCCCGCAGTCGAAAACTCCGAGGGCGCGCGTAACCCGGACGCGGCCCAAGGCTTCGTCCACGCGCACTTCGATGAACTGCGCGCCAAACGATTGAAATGCATAGCGATTCGATTCGTCACCGGGCGCCGTGCCGGCTTCTGCAAAGTCTCCGCCGCTCGCGCGCAATTTCAGGCACGCCGCCTGCACGGCCGGCATCACGCTCGCGGTGCTCATCGAGCCGCCCGCAACGGGCGCATCCGGATAACGGGAGTCGCCCAGGCGGCATTCCACCTCGTCGAGCGCAACCTGCAGCGCGTCCGCAGCGACTTGCGCCATGATTGAGTACATGCCGGTTCCGAGATCGTGCGTTGCGACTTCGACGACATACTTCCCATTCTCGCGAAAGACGCGAGCGCTCGCGGGCGAGCGCATACCCGGATAAGTCGCCGTCGCAACGCCGCAGCCGATGAGGTCGTCGCCGTCGCGCCGCCCGCGCGGTCGAGGCGCACGCGCTTTCCAGCCGAATCGCTGCGCGCCGGCACGCAGGCACTCGACGAGATGCCGGCCGGAGAACGGCTGCTTCGAGTCTTGATCGTGCTGCGTGTCGTTGCGAACGCGCAGCTCGATCGGATCGATGCCCAGCTCGGCAGCGAGCTCGTCCAGCGCGGACTCGAGCGCAAACATCCCGGGCGTCTCGCCGGGAGCGCGCATCGGACCCGTCGGCGGCACGTTGAGCCGGACGGCTTCGTGGCTAATGCGCACGTTCGGGCACGCGTAAAGCAACATCGTCGTCAGCCCGGGCGGCTCGACGAACCATCCGGCTTGGGAGTCGGCGATTCGTGATGCATGATCGATTGCCGTGAGCTCGCCCTCGGCAGAGGCGCCCAGGCGCAGGTGCTGTTGGGTGGGCGAGCGGTAGGCGGTCTGCGCGAAAACTTGCGCGCGCGAGAGGACAAGCTTGACCGGCCGCTCGAGATCCCGCGCCGCCATTGCCGCGAGGACCGTATGCGGCATAGAAAAACCCTTGCTGCCGAATCCGCCGCCGACAAACGGCGAGATCACCTGCACGTCGCCCGGCGGCAAACCGAAGACTGCAGCCAAGTAGTTGCGCAAGCCGATAACCCACTGCGAAGGTTCGTGGACGACGAGCTTCCCGCGATCCCAGCGTGCGAGCGTGGCGTGCGGCTCGATCGCGTTGTGGAACTCCGGCGGCGTCGTGTAGCGCGCGTCGATTCGGACGGCTGCCGCGGCCAGTCCAACATCGACGTCGCCGCGCTGCGCCTGGAGCGGCCGGCCGAAGAACGCGTCGGGACGGCTGTGCTCGGCGCCGCGGTCGTCCAGCGAGAGGAGAGGAACCTCGCGGTCGTACGAGACGTGCAGATCCCTCGCGGCAGCGCGCGCCGCCTCGAGCGTCTCGGCGACGACCAGCGCCACAGGCTGTCCGTAGTGCACGATTTGGGAACGCTGCAACGGAATCGCGTTCTGCGCCGGCACCACGCCCTGCACGAAATCGATCGGCGGCGCAGTAAGCCGAGGTGCGTTCTCGTGCGTGTACACGCGCAGGACGCCCGGAATGGCCAACGCATCGGCTGCCGCGACCGCGGTGATTTTTCCGCGCGCTATCGTGCTGGTCACGATTACCGCGTGCGCGACGTTTCCAATTGGAGCGTCGGCCGCGTACCGCGCTTGCCCCGTCACCTTTAACCGGCCATCGATCCGGTCCACCGGAGTACCGACGGTGGTGGGCGGTGGCGCGACGGTCGTCGTCATCGCGCGCCTACGGCGTCGCGCAGAGCGCGGACGACGGCGTTTTCGGCGAGGGCGACCTTGAAAGCGTTGTCTCGGCGCGTCCGCGCGCCGCTCAGCGCGGCGCGCGCGGCTGCGTGAAAGACGGCCTCGGAGGGTTCTTTGCCGATCAGCAGGTGCTCGGCATCCCGGGCGCGCCACGGAATCGTGCCGACGCCGCCCATCGCAAGGCGCGCCGCCGTAAAGCGCCGATCGCGTACGTCCACACCCGCGGCGACAGAGACGAGCGCGAATTCATAGGAGGCGCGGTCGCGGACTTTCAGATAGATGGATGAGCGCCGCGCGTCGGCGAGTGAAACCTCGACCGCCGTGATCAGTTCGCCCGCCTCGAGAGCATTCTCGATCCAGGGCGTCCGGCCGGGCGGCACGTAAAACGCTTCCAGCGGCATGCGTCTCGAACCGGACGCGCCTTCGATTTCCACGACGGCATCGAGCGCAACCAGCGCTACCGCGGCATCCGAGGCATGCGCTGCAAAGCACGAATCGCTCGTTCCGAGAATGGCGTGCATGCGATGCAATCCTTCCGAGGCATCGCATCCCGATGCTTCTCGACGCTTGTTGCACGCGGCTGCCGGATCGCGAAAATACGTACAACGCGTGCGCTGTAAGAGATTGCCCCCGACGGTCGCCATGTTGCGCAGCTGCGGCGAGGCGCCTGCGAGAAACGCCTGCGAGAGCATCGGGATTTCCCGTGACACGGCCGGATGATACGCGACGTCGCTGTTGCGCGCGAGCGCTCCGAGACGGATACACCGTTCGTTCGTGTCGATGCGCGCGAGCGGCAAATTGTTGATGTCGATGAGCGTGAGCGGTGCCGTCACCCCGCACTTCATGAGATCGAGAACAGTCGTGCCGCCGGCGATGAAGGCGGCGCCGTCGTGCCGCGCGATCAGCGCAAGCGCTTCTTTCGTGTCGCTCGGCCGTAACAGATCAAACGCTTGCACGGCGCACCTCGCTTATCGCCGCGACGATGTTCGTGTAAGCTCCGCAACGGCAAAGGTTTCCGCTCATCCCTTCACGGATCTCATCCTCGGAGTTTGCGCGGCCCTCGGCAAGCAAGCCAAGCGCCGAAAGGATCTGACCGGACGTGCAGAAGCCGCACTGAAAGGCGTCATGCCGGATGAAAGCGCGTTGCAGCGCGTGCAGGGCACCGTTCTCGGTGAGGCCTTCGATCGTCGTGATGTCGTCGTCGGCATGCATCATTGCGAGGGTCATGCACGAGAGGATGCGCCGTCCGTTGAGTAGCACGGTGCATGCGCCGCACTGACCGAGGTCGCATCCCTTCTTCGTTCCGGTTAAGCCTAGGCGCTCGCGCAGGGCGTCAAGCAGCGTGACGTTCGGTTCCAGCTCGACGTCGCGCCGGGTGCCGTTGACCTTGAGCGAAAAGCGAGCCATGCCGGATACGATGCCTGCAGATAGGCCGAGGTCTCAGCCTGCCTCGGGGGGCGGGGCGGGAACTACGGGCGGCCGCCCGCCGCCCCTCGCATCGTCATCGACGGCGCGTGCGCGGTGGTGTACCATAGTGCGATGGCGACAAACACAGAGCGCGCCGTTTTGGCGGGTGGGTGCTTCTGGGGGATGCAAGAGCTGCTCAGGCACCGTCCCGGCGTGATCTCGACTCGCGTCGGCTACGCCGGCGGCGACGTGCCCAATGCCACCTACCGCAATCACGGCGCGCACGCCGAAGCGGTCGAAATCGTTTTCGATCCATCTCGGTTGAGCTATCGGGAGCTGCTCGAGTTTTTCTTTCAGATTCACGATCCGACCACGCCTAACCGTCAAGGCAACGACCGCGGTACGAGTTACCGGTCCGCAATCTATTACACGAGCGAAGAACAGCGGTTGACGGCGCAAGATACGATCGCCGATGTGAACGCCTCAGGCATTTGGCCCGGGAAAGTCGTGACCGAAGTTGCGCCCGCAGGCCCGTTTTGGGAAGCGGAGCCCGAACATCAAGACTATTTGCAAAAGCATCCGTACGGTTACACGTGTCACTTCATCAGGCCCAATTGGAGGCTACCGCAGCGCGCGAAGGCTTAGGGAGCGCTCGGCGGCCTCGTTGCGTGCGATAAGCGATCGATCGCGCCTAATACCTTCGGCAGCGCCGCAGTAGGGAGCTGTGCCAGGCCGCCGAACGCGACGTTGGTAACGTATGGTGACGAACGCGTCGCTCCGGATAGTTGTCATTTCCGCGTTCTTGATGATGTCGTCGGCGGCGGCGCGCGCGAACGGCTTGATTCCGGTGCATGGATACGTGCTCTCGCCGCTGCGTCGCGGACGCGTGATCATGCGATTAGATCGTGTCGTCGGCATGCTGCGCGGCGGCATGTACTCGGTCGATGCGAACGTGAAGGTCCCCGCACCGGGCACGCAGGTCGACGCGCTGGTCGTGAAACGGCCCGATGGATTAGCGCTGGCGGGCTCCCCTACGCCGGCGAAAAAGTTCGTCGCCGGTGTTCCGGACAAAGCCGTCAAGCATCTCATCGGCGACGGCGATCGCGAGCCGGCCTACCTGCTCATCGATCAAAACGGCCGCGCCTTTCGGTTGAGCGACTTCAAGGGCAAAGTGACGCTGCTGAGCTTCATCTTCACGCGCTGCAAAGACGTGTGCCTGACGATCAGCTCGAAGTTCCAGCAATTGCAGCGCTTGCTCGATCCGCGCGATTTTCACTTGGTTGAGGTCAGCATCGATCCGTCGTACGATTCGCCGGCCGTCTTGGCCGCATACGGCCGGAAGTTCGATGCCAATAACCGCATGTGGACATTCGCGACCGGTGAATCGGCGGTCGTCAGTTCGATCATGAACAGTTTCGGCGTTTCGTCGCTTGCCAACGGTGATGACGACTTTCTGCACAACACGAGCCTGGTAATGATCGGTCGCCGGGGCGTGGTGCGCGACACGGTTCAGAGCGCCGGCTGGGATCCGGCGGACGTTGCGGCGACCGCGCGAGCCCTCGCGGGGCTGCAGTCGAATCCTCTGCGCCAGTTCGTTTTCGCTTCGTTCTCGGAAGTACAGGCGTTCTGTGGCGGCGACCAGTCGGTTGCGGTCGTCATAATACTCTCGGTGGCAATTCCGTTCATCCTCTGCATCACGATTCCGATTTTGTTGTGGTTCCGACGTCGAATATTCTCTCGCGCCGGAACGTCGTAGCGGCGCTCATCGCGGTCGCTCTCGGGTTGGCGGTCGCCGCTGCCGGCCTCGTAGCTCGAGGCCACGGCGCGCGCACGGCCGGCGAGGTTGCGGCGGGGATGCCGGATATCAGGAGCGCCCCGCAGTACGTACTGACGAACCAGCTGAACCAAAGCGTCAAATCGGCGGCATTCAACGGCAAGGTTCAGATCGTGGCGTTTCTGTTTCCTTACTGCACCTCGTATTGTCCGCTGATTGCCGGCGAGCTGGTGCGCTTCGAGCACGACCTCGAGACCGCCAACTTGGCAAATGACGTGCGGATCGTCACGTTCAATGTCGATCCTTCCGGCAGCGGGCCGCCGCAGCTGCGCGCCTTCATGAAAGAATTCGGCTGGAACCCGCGCGACACGCGCTGGGAATTTTTGACCGGCTCGCCGGCGGAGATTCATCGCGTCGTGTATAGCGGCTACATGGTGTACTATAAGAAGGAGAGCCTCGCGCAAGAAGCGCGCGACGCAGCGAAGGAGCGCAAAGAGGGCGTCTACAGGCCCCAGCCCTCGTCGGAGAATCCGCTCGCCTCGAAAGCGCACGTCGACTACGACGTCATCCACAACGACGTGCTCGAAATCGTGGCTCCGAACGGCCGAATTCGAAAAATCTATGACGACGCAGAAAAAGTTCCCGAAAAGGAGCTCTTCAGCGATATCCGCGAACTCTTAGCCTCCTGAGCCTGCAGCAGTTTCTTCTCGACATCGCCCTCGGAGTCGCTGTCGGTTTTCTCGGTGGGTTGTTCGGGCTCGGAGGCGGCTTGTTCGTGATCCCGGTGCTGGGATTCGTTTACAACTTCGATCAGCAGCACGCGCAAGGAACAGCGCTGGCGATGATCATCCCGAACACGCTCGTCGCGATCTGGCAGTATTTTCGCCGCAATAAGATCGACGTCCGGATTGCTGCGGCTCTCGGCGCGGGCGGTTTACCCGTGACGTACTTGGCCGCTCATTTTGCAACGCGCACTGCGAGCGCACCGCTGCGCCGCGCGTTCGCCGCCTTCATGCTGGCGATCGCGATCTATTATCTTTGGCAGGCGTTCAAGGGGCGTCGTAACGCGGCTCCGCCGTACCCGCATCCCGAACGCTGGCCGTATGCGCTCGCCATCGGCGCGACGGGCGGCGCGCTGTCCGGGCTCTTCTCGACGGGCGGCGCAGTCTTCGCCGTGCCCGTCGTGGCCGCGATCTTCGGCGTTTCGCAAGCCGCGGCCCAGGGCTTGGGCCTCGCGCTCGTCGGCCCCGGAACGTTTGTCAGCCTCGGAACGTACGCCGCAGCCGGCGACGTCGTGTGGCACACCGGAATCGCGCTCGCGATCGGCGGCATCGTCGCGATCGGATGGGGCGTGCATCTGGCCCATCGCTTGCCGGAACGGGCTCTGCGCGCGCTCTTTTCGCTCATGGCCGCCTACAGCTCGGTCGCGCTGTGGCTACGCGCGTAGGCGCGGGTAAACGCGACGGCTGTTTTCTTCGAAGATATTACGGCGCTGGGCGTCGGTGATCGGCGCTCGTTCGATATAACGGCGCGTGTCGTCGAAGAAATGTCCGGTCAAAGGGTCGATGCCTCTCACGGCTCCGATTAGCTCGGATGCGAACAGAATATTGTCGGTCGGAACGATGCGCGTGAGCATGTCGATTCCTGCCTGATGGTAGACGCACGTATCGAAGAAGATGTTCTGACCGATGATCGCGTCGAGCTCCGGCTTTCCGCTTTGGAGCGCGATGCCGCGGTAGCGGCCCCAGTGAAACGGCACGGCGCCGCCGCCGTGCGGAATGATCAGGCGAAGCTTCGGGAATCTTTCGAAGAGGTCCGATAGGATGAGCTGTACGAACGCCATCGTGTCGGCATTGATGTAATATGCCCCGGTGAAGTGCAGCGCCGGGTTGCAGCTCGCGCTGACGTGAATCATCGCGGGAACGTCCAGCTCGACGAGCTTCTCGTAAACCGGATACCACCAGGGATCGGTGAGGGGCGGCGCGTTGAAATAACCGCCTGACGGGTCGGGGTTGAGATTGCACGCGACGATGTCGAGGTCGCGTACGCAGCGCTCCAATTCGTCGATGCAGAGCTCCGGGGAAACGCCGGGGGATTGCGGCAGCTGGCAAACGCCGGCGAATCGTCCGGGAAACAATCGCGGAACGCGGGCGATGAGGTCGTTGCACAGCCGCGACCACGCAAGGCTGATTTGAAAATCGCCGATGTGGTGGCCCATGCCGGAAGCCCGCGGCGAGAGCAGAGTGAGGTCGATGCCGCGTTCGTTCTGAGTTTTGAGCTGCGCCGGCTCGATGCACGCGCGCAGCTCGTCGTCCGTGATCTCAACCGATTTGGGATCGGGCGGCTTAACGCCGTCTTTTACGGCGGAAACCTGCCGTTCGCGAAAGTCGAGCAGCGCTTTCGGTTCGGTGGTGAAATGAACGTGGCAGTCGACGATCATTCGGCAGTGCGCCCGCTGAGCCGAAGGCCCGATTCGAGCGCTCCGTACGTACGCGCCGGCGCAGCCATCAAAAATCGATAGCCCTCGCGCAGCAAGCGTTCCATGTTTGCGGTCTCGGCATGGGGGTGCCCGACCGCGACGCCGTGACGTTTGCAGGTCTCGACAATTCGCGACATCCATCGCACCACGGTCGGATGCTCGTATTGGCGTGGGTAGCCAAGTTCTTGCGAGAGGTCCCCCTCGCCGATGAGGACGACGCCGATGCCGGGAACTTTCTCGAGAATTTCGGGCAGATTCTCGATGCCTTTCGTGTCCTCGATCATGATGATGACGAGCAGCTCACCTTGCGGGTCGAGCGGCCACACGTCGGCGCGCTCATAATATTCTTGGTTGCCGAGCCCCCAATACCGCGCGGCTGCCGCAGGGCCGTCGCCGCGCACGCCGGCGGGTTCGTATCGCGGCTTGTCCACAAGACGCGGATAGCGGCAGGCTGCGACGGCGTTGTAGGCTTCATCGACCGTTGAGATGTGCGGCCACACGATGCCGTAAACACCGAGGTCGAGTGCTTGCTTCGCCTGAAATTGCGCCTTCTCGGCGCCGTTCGGCGGAACGCGAACCAGCGGCGCAACAACCGGCGCGATCGAACCGGAGCGTGCGATTTGTGCGCGATTGAGCAGATACTGCAAGCAGTCTCGCAGCAGGCGCGGATCCCACGGATTGTGCTCCATTTCGAACACGACGCCGTCGTATTTGGACGTGCCGAGCGCGATCGCGCTCTCCGTATCCGGCGGACAAAAGGTCGCGAACGCGTGCTTACCCGATTCGAGCGCCGCGATGACCGGATTGAGGCGTTGCGGCAGGCTCATGAAGGAAGACGGAAGGAGACGATCTCGTCTGCCTCGCGATGATTCGTCCAGAACTGCTCGCCGTCGAAGGCCAGCGCCCTTGCCGCAAACGGGACGCGCGCAACGTCCTCGAAGGCCGGCTTGCCGTTCTCCCGCGACACGCGAGTGATCCAGTAATCCGTCGTGCGCTCGTCTTCCGTCGTGACCAGATAGAACTTGCCGCCGACATACGTTTGGCCACAGATTTGATGCGGCGCCGCAATCGTCTCCGTGACGTTTCCGCGTTCGTCGACGCCGAGCAAACGCCGGTTGTACCACTGACTGATGAACAGCCGCGAGCCGTCGAAGCTCAGTTGCGAGCCGGTATCATCCGGACAGCGAAAGCCCTCGCCGCCGGCGAAGCCGCGCTCCGGCAAAAGCCGCCGCACGTAGCGGTCGTCGTCGTCTCCTTCGCCGCAAATGACGCGCAGCTCACCGCCGGTGAAGCATGTCATGCCCCACGGCTTTCCCGGCGCATCGAATTGCCGCGATGCCACCAGCGTCCGCGGATTCATGCGATACACCTTGCTTGTCGCGATCGAACCGATCCACAGCGACGCGCCGTCAAATGCGGCGGACTGCGGCTTCTCAAACGGGGCGCGCCGCCTGCTTGTCTCGATGACGTCTTTCATGGCGGCCTCAGTATAACAGACATCTGTCATAGCGCGAGGCGGCGCATACACTATAATGATAAAGTCATGTGCCTTGCGGCCCTTTAACAAAAAGGGCTCATTCTTTTGCGCCACCTTGGGGTTGCCGCGACGTGGTTCGTCGCGGCTTGCGCGGCGAGCCTCGCCGCCATAACGCTCGCTCGCGGCGATTTGCCGACCGTTACCGTCACCTCGCCGTTGCCGATTCTCGATCTCGCGTTCGGTGTCGGCGTGCTGGCCGTTCCGTTTCTCTTCCTGCTGGCGTTGCTGGCTCTTGCCGTAGGCATCTGGAGCCTCGAGCGCGGAACCGGAAGGGACGCGGCCTTGGTCGGCGTTTTTGCCGGCACCATGCTGCTCGTCCTTTGCGCGCAGAGCGTTGCGGCATTCTGGATCGCATGGGAAGCGATGTCGCTCGTATCCGCAATTCTCGTCGCAACGCATTTCGAACGTCGCATCGTTCGCCGGGCCACGCTAACGTATCTGGCGGTTGCGCAGGCCGGTGCGCTGTGCATCATCGCGGCGCTCGTGCTGCTGGCCCTGCACGCCGGATCAAGCTCGTTTGCTGCGATCGCGGCGAACGCGAGAAATTTGCCGAGCGGTGTTCGCGATGCCGCTTTCGCCCTGGCCCTCGCCGGGTTCGGCTCGAAAGCGGGTTTCGTTCCACTGCACTTTTGGCTGCCGCGGGCGCATCCCGTCGCGCCGGCAAACGCGTCGGCCATGCTCTCGGGCGCGATGTTGAAGGTCGCGGTGTACGGGCTTGCGTTCGTCGTCTTGCAACTGGCCGGGCCACCGCAATTGCTCTGGGGAATCGTGGTCGCGGGCATCGGCGCGGCAAGCGCGCTGATCGGTGTCCTTTATGCGATCGTCGATCACGATCTCAAACGCCTGCTCGCCTATCATTCCGTCGAAAATGTCGGCATCATCGCGATGGGCTTGGGCGTCGCATTCATGATGATTCCGCTGGGCAAACCCGCGATCGCCGCTCTCGGGCTCGTTGGCGCGCTCTTCCATACGATCAATCACGGAGTCTTCAAAGGCTTGCTCTTTCTCGGCGCCGGTACCGTTTCCGATCGCGAGGGTACGGTCGACCTGGAACGGCTCGGAGGACTCTGGGGAAGCCTCGTCTGGACGGCTCCGTTCTTTTTGATTGGCTGCGCAGCGATTAGTGCGCTACCGCCGTTCAACGGTTTCATCTCGGAATGGACGACATTCCAAGCTCTGGTTGCCGGTCTACCGGCATCCCCTCCTGGCGTGCAATTCACGCTGGTCGGAACCGTTGCTGCGCTCGCGCTCACGAGCGGTCTGGCCGCAGCATGCTTCGCTAAGGTATTCGGCGTCGCTTTTCTCGGCAAGGCACGTCGCCCCGGCCAGAAACGGGAACGGGAAACGCTGGGACCGGCAGCGGCGTCGCTCGGACTGTTGGCGACAGCGTGCTTCGTCTTAGGCATCTTGCCGTCACTCGCGTTCGTGCCGCTGGGCCGTGTCGCCGGTGCGATGGTGGCGGCCCCGCTCGTGCTTCCGAACGCCCCGTTGCTCCCGGTTCTGCTCGTGACCCTACCCATAGTCGGAGCATCGCTCTCGTGGTTGCTCTCGCGCCGCCGCGGCATTCGAGCGACTCGGACTTGGACGTGCGGATCACCGGTTACGCCGCTGGCGCAGTACTCCGCAACGGCGTTCAGCAAGCCGATTCGAACGATTTTCGCGTTCTTTCTCGTCCCCGAACGTCGCCGCATCGTCGAGCTCGGCGGCTCACCCTGGTTTCCGCAGCGAATAATCTACACTACACGGAGCCGTTACATCATCGACGAGGTTGCCCGCGGGTTCACCGCTCTGACGCTCGGCATTGCTCGGCGTTCGCGGCGTCTGCAAAGCGGCAGTCTTCGTGTATATCTTCTGTATGCGGTTGCAGCGCTGATCGCTACCATGGTGTTCGTGCGATGACCGTCTTGCAAATTGCCGTCATTTGCGCGGCTGCGCCGCTCCTGCAGGGCGGTATGAAAAGCCTTCGCGCCAAGCTCGCAGGTCGACCAGGCCCTTCCATAACGCAGCCGTATCGCGAGATGGCAAAGCTTTTGAAAAAGGAAACGTTGTTGGCAGAAGAGATGTCGCCGCTGGCGACTCTCGCGCCCGGGTTGGCGCTCGGGATCGCCGTCGTCTTTGCGGCTGCAATTCAGTTTTGGGGCAATCCCCTGAACAACTTCGTCGACATCATTGCACTTGCGATGCTGCTCGCTCTCGGGCGTTTCGTGCTCGTCCTGGTTGCGCTCGATTCCCGCAGCGCCTTCGCCGGCATGGCGGCTAGTCGTGAGATGACGTTTGCCGCGCTCGTCGAGCCCGCTCTTATTCTTGGCGTTCTCGGCGGTGCCGGATTTGCCGGCATTGCGCCGCTGCTTTCCGCGGCTGCAATAATTATCGTGATCTTGGTCGAGACTGCGCGAGTTCCAATCGACAATCAAGAGACCCATTACGAGCTTACGATGATCCACGAGGGACTCGTGCTGGAATACTCAGGCCCGTTGCTCGCGATATTGCAGTATGCGGCGCAGATTCGGCAACTGTGCTTCTTGCTGCTTGCGGCGTTGTTGCTGCCCGGAAGCGGATGGCTCGTACACCTCATCTGGGTGCCGCTGCTTGCGATCGGCATCACGCTGACCGAAACATTCTTCGCAAAAGTGCGCCTCTTCGAGGTTCCGCAGCTGCTGACGGCGGCGTTGATTTTTTCGATTATGGGATTGTTATTGCGCAATGGGGCGCTGCCGCTATGATCGTGGATGCCGTTGTGCTCCTGGCCGGTGCGGCGCTGATGCTCTTCGGACGCAGCTGGGCGGTCGTGTGCGCTTACGTGGTCCTCGCCGGGTTGGCGACTTTCGTATCATTGCCTGCATCCACCTCACTGCTCGCCGGCGCGTTGCTGATGCTATCTGCCGTCTTGAAGCTTGTCATAGCGCCGCTCGGCGTATGGTTTTTCGTGCGGGCCAATCCCGAGGCGCGCGACCTGCGGCCATCCGTCGGGATACCGCTGCGGCTCCTTGCCGTCATCGTTTTTGCACTCGCAGCGCGTCACGCCGGCGCAATTCCTCCTCTGGGAGCATACGTTGTTCTGTGCGCCCTCGGCATGCTGGTGGTGCAGCGTAGTCTGATCGCGCATATCTTGGGGCTCTTAGCGCTCGGAGCAGGCGTTTCGATCTCAGCCTCAGAGCTTGGACCAGGTTTACCGGAATCCATCGAGTTGGGCGCAACCTTCGATGTGCTCGTCGTCACCTTCATCGGACTTGCGATTGCGCGCGCCTTCATCGTGCATAATCCATTGCTCGACGTTGAATCGTTGCGGAGATTGCGCGGATGAAGACGGTAATCATCGTTGCGCCATTCGTCGCCGAGCTCATCACGATGGCGTTCAGGCCGATCGAAACCCGCCGAATAGTTCGTATGGGACTAGCGACGTTGGCGGCGCTGCTGCCGCTCCTGCTCTTGGGCCGAGTCTCGGCTCTTTCGATGCTGTTTGCGTTCCTGGTGTGTGGGCTTAGTTGGTGCGCGACGTTATTTTCGACCGGCATCTACTCGTTTGACTGGGGTGTCGGCGAAGCGGTGTGGTCACGTAAGTCCGTTTACTTCGTCCTGCTTGGAACGTTCTGGAGCGCGATGCTGCTGGTTGTGCTATCGTCGACGTTCGCGATGATGTGGTTGGGCATCTCGATGACGACACTCGCGACGACGTTCCTTGTCGGATTTAGCGGTGAGCGCGACTCGCTCGAAGCGGCGTGGAAATATCTCGTGCTGTGCAGCGTAGGGATTGGTATCGCGCTGCTCGGAGTGCTGGCATGGTTGCAGGCGAGTCCGCAGAATCCCGCGCTCACCATTGCCGCGGTCGCGCTGATGATCGTCGGCTTCGCGACCAAAGCCGGACTCGTTCCGATGCATGCGTGGCTTCCCGACGCGCATTCGAAGGCGCCGGCGCCGATTAGCGCGCTGCTCTCAGGGGTGCTGATCTCGTGCTCGCTCTACGCCATCCTCCGCGTCGTCGGTGCGGCCGAAGCCGCAGGCGACGGTGCATTCGCGCGATCGCTGCTATTGGTTCTGGGAACGCTGTCAACCAGCGTGGCCGGCATCCTGATGCTGGTGCAGAGCGATATTAAGCGTCTGCTCGCCTATTCCACCGTCGAACACGCCGGGCTCGTCGCGCTGGCGCTGGGATTCGGCGGTACGTTAGGAATATTTGCGGCGCTCTTTCATCTGCTCAATCATGCCCTGGCGAAATCCGGTGCATTTTTGTCGGCAGGCATGGTGCAGCGAGGTGCAGGCCCGCGTTTGCTCCTACCGGCGATGGCGGCATTATGCGGCTTGCCGCCCTTTGGGCTCTTGATCAGCGAGTTACTGATCGTTGCCGCCGGCGTCGCGGCGCATCAGTGGTTTGCTCTTGGCGTTGCGGTAACCGGAATGATACTAGCGTTCATAGCTTTGGTGCGCACGGCGGTCGAAAACGCATCGGCACGGCGGACGGCTGCGCAGACGGCGACCAAGCTTCCCCGAAGGTCGCTCGCTGCAACGGGCGCAGTCCTCGCCGCAGCATTGGTCGTCGCGCTCGCGCCCTGGATCGGCGGCGCATCGCTACTTTCGTCGTTGGCCGAAGGGATCATCAAGGCCAGATGATTCGCAGCGAGGTACCCGGTTCGATCGAGGAATTCCACGCGGCCGTCGTCCACGAATGTGAGTCATCGGTGATTCTCGGTGCATATGCGTCGCAGCGCTCCGCGCATTATCTCTTCGCCGACGCATCGCGAGGAATCTACGAATTATCCCATGCTCTCGGTGAAGATCGGTGCCTGAGGGCGGTCTCCGGCGCCGTCGCGGCGTTGTCGTGGGACGAACGAGAGATGGCCCAAGAACGCGGCATCCGTTTCGAATCGCTGCCGGACGCACGACCGCTTCGCGATCGCTTCGGCGTGATGCCGCAGGCCGTCGTCGCTCACGGTGAAGGCTTGATGCATTTCGTCGTCGGGCCCGTCCACGCCGGAATCATCGAGCCTGGACGTTTCACCATCAGCTCGGGCGGTGAGACGGTCGTTCATCTCGACGCGCAGCTCGGCTACGCGCATCGAGGAGTCGAGCTGGATTTGGAAGGCGAGGATGCGCGCGAAGCGTCGCGGAAGATCGCACGGATCTGCGGGGCCTGTACAGTTGCGCGCTCGTATGCCTATGCGCTCGCCGTCGAAGAGCTGGCCGGCATCGAGGTTGACGTGGAAACTGACCTCGTACGCTTGATTCTTGCTGAGCTCGAGCGCATCGGCAATCATCTCTCCGATCTCGCGGCCAGCGCGTCGGGCGGCGGCTGGAATCCGGGATTGACGCGAGGTCTCGGCCTCAAGGAACGCATGATGCGATTGTGCGATCGTGCCGCGGGTCATCGCTTACTTTTCGACAGTATCGTTCCGGGCGGCGTTCGCGTGCGGGACTTGCAGATGGCTACCGAGCTGCGGGCGCTGGAGCAGGAGGTTTTCGCATATCTCGACGCCCTTTTCGGCAACGCATCGCTCGTATCACGGTGGCACCGCGCCGGCGTCCTGTCGCATGCGGTCGCGCGCGCCGGCGGCGCGGTCGGTCCCGCGCATCGGGCCTCACGAGGTAAAGTCGATCTGCGAACGGTTCTCCCGTATGGCGCATATCGGGTACTTGCGCCTAAGACGGCGAGAGCGCATGCGGGTGATGCCTTCAGCCGCTGCACCGTCAAGCGGGATGAAATCGTCGAATCGTTTCGCCTGATCGGCGATGCTCTTCGCGCGCTCGGCCGGACGGCGATCCCGCAACCAGTTGCGATACCACAGATTTCCGGCCGTACCGTTGCCGCAGTCGAAGGACCGCGCGGCGCCGAGATCGTCGCCGTGCACGCGGATGCCTGCGGTCGGCTCGAGCGCGTGCACGTGATTTCCGCATCCTATCGTAATTGGCCGCTCGTGGCGCGCGCGATGGACGGCAACATCGTACCCGATTTCCCGCTCGTCAACAAATCGTTCAATCTCTGTTACGCGTGCGCCGACCGATGACTACGTTTCGCCGCTCGCTCGGGATTCGGCATCTCGTTTGCGGGAGCTGCAACGGCTGCGAGCAGGAGATGAACGCCCTTTCGAACCCGATGCATGACATCACGCGCTACGGGTGGGATATCGTCGCATCTCCACGCCACGCCGACATCGTGACGGTAACCGGGCCGATCACCACGGCGATGCGCGCGGCCGCTCACGAAACAATCGATGCGACGCCGCAGCCGCGCATCGTCGTCGCAATCGGGGATTGCGCTGCAGGCGACGGTATTTGGAAGGATGCGGAGTCCAGCGGCGAGGGCGCCGTCGCGGAGCTCGGTGCCCGCGTCGTCGTGCGCGGATGCCCGCCGGCGCCGGAAGCAATCGTCGCGGGTCTGGAAGAGGCTTCAAAGCTCCTGGGCTGAGGCCTTTTGCGGTTTGGCCGTGTTCCGTGTGGTATGGTTGTCAGGGCTTACGCTAGGCGAACATCAATTCTTGGCGATGTTCGATCCGCTGTAACGTCGTGAGAGCAGGCGTCGTCTTCGAGAAATAACCATGGACGCTGATATCGCAATCATCGGCGGCGGAATCGTCGGCACGACGGCGACGCTCGCGCTGCAAGATGCCGGGCTGCGGACGATCACCTTCGACCCGCTGGAGGTCGGTGCGGGGACCGCGGAAGGTAGTGCCGGCTTCCTGCACGACGGTGAGATCTTTCCGCTGCCTCATCCACGGCTGTTGACCGCGGTGCCGCGCATGCTGCTCGATCCGCTCGGCCCCCTGGTCTTCCGGTGGCCGCACCTGCCGCGATTGCTCGGGTGGAGCGCGGTCTTTCTCCGCGCCATGCGCAAAGAAATCCGTGAAACCGGGATCGCCGCGCTCTCGCAGCTCAATAAAACGGCCGTCGATATGCTGGCCGGCATGGCGGCGACGGCCGGCGCAGGCGATCTCATCGTTCGCAACGGCGGCTTGAAAGTGTGTCGTGACGCGCGCACGCTGGACGCGCTGGCGCGCGAGATTGCTCGGTTCGAGCGCGCTGGAATCCCGGCGCAGGTTCTCGATGCGCGAGCGCTTTCCGCGATGGAGCCCGGCCTCAGCCAAAGCCTCGCCGGCGGCATGTTCTTTCCGAATTCCGCGCACTGCATCGATCTTGCCGAAATGGGCCGGCGGTTGGGCGCTCGCGTGCGCAGCCGAGGCGACGTCGTCCTGGCCGCGGTGGAACGCATCGCGCCGCAGCGTAACGGCACGTGGACGGTCGCGTACGGACGCCGCGAGCGCGTCTCGGCCGCGCGCGTGCTGGTCGCGGCCGGGCACGCATCGGCGAAGCTGCTCCGGCCGCTCGGTTATCGCGTGCCGCTCGCGCCCGCGCGCGGCTATCATCTGATGCTGGCAGATCCCGGCGTGCAGCTAGGCCGCCCCGTGATCTTCGAAGAGCCGCATTTCGGTGCGACGCCGATGCGGGCCGGATTGCGTTTGGCGGGAACGATGGAGTTCGCGGCGGCGGATACGCCGCCCGATATGCGCCGCGCGGAAAATCTATTCCGGCTCGCCATGCCATATTTGCCGGGCCTGCAGCGCGTGCACGCCACCGTGTGGATGGGCGTGCGTCCCGTCAGTGCGGACGACTTGCCGATCATCGGCCGCGCAGCCGGGCATCCGGGCCTCTATTATTGCTTCGGGCACGGTCATCTCGGCTTGACGCAGTCCGCCGTCTCGGCGCGCGCCGTCGCTGCGCTCGTCACGGGAGCGCCGTCACCGGTCGATCTGCGCCCCTTCGACCTCTTACGGTTCTTCGCATGAGTGCTCTTCGCGGACGGCGTATGCACGAGACGCCGAAAGGAGGAAGAGCGTGAGTTCAAGTTCTGTGTGGTCACGAAGGACGATGCTGCGGACGCTCGGTGCAGCTACGGGCGCGGCTTTCTTAGGGGCGCGCAAGAGCGAAGCGGCGGCTCCGAACGGCCGCGTGGTGATCAATGCCGACGGGGGCGCCTACGAAGAAGCTGAAGCCAAGGCGATCTACGAGCCGTTCACCCGCGAAACCGGCATCGAGGTTGTGCGCGTCCCGGCGACGGCAACGCAGGTGCTGGCGATGGTGCAATCGGGCAGCGTCCAGCTCGACGTTCTCGACAACGCGGAGGCGCAGATGTTGATGCTCGACAAGCAAGGGGCCCTCGCGCCGATCGATTACGACACATTCAAGTATACGAATCCCATGGATCTCGTGCCCAACATCCGCCGCAAAACGATGTGCGGTAACATCTATTATGCGACGGTGCTGGGCTATTCGAAGAGAAAATTTCCAAACGGCGGCCCCAAGAGCTGGGCGGACTTCTGGAATACGGCAAAATTCCCCGGATCGCGGAGCTTGGAAAGCGCGAACGCCGGGCTGGTGCCGCTTGAGTTCGCGTTGATTGCGGACGGTGTCGCTCTGGACAAAATCTATCCAGTCGACATCGACCGAGCTTTCAACGTCCTGTCGCGTCTCAAACCGCACGTCTCCAAATGGTGGACGACCGGCGCGGAATCGATCGAGCTGCTCGAAGGAGGTGAGGCGACCGCGGTCGGTCTTTGGAACGGCCGCATTCAGGGTCCCATCGATTCCGGAGCGCCCTTCGGCATCGAATGGAACGGTGCGATGCGGCTCAAGCAATTTTGGGGCATCATCAAGAACTCGCCCAATGCTGCGAACGCGCAGAAGTTCGTCGATTTTGCGCTTCAGCCGCACGTACAAGCAAACCTCGCCAAATATATTCCCTACGGTCCGACAAACCGCAAGGCCGTCCAATATATCAGCAAAGCCGATCTCGAGAAATTGCCCAGCAGCCCGCAGCACTATAAAGTTGGATTCGATGAAGATGCGGCGTGGTGGACCGAGCATCTCCAGGAAGTGGTTTTGAAGTGGCAAAGGTGGCTCGTATCATGAAGTTGACGCGGCGATCGATCCTCGGCGCAGCTGCAGCATCCGCGGCTGCTTTACTGTCCAAGCCCCTCGGCGGCGCAGCACAATCCTCCGGTAAGCTTATCATTCGTTCCGATGGCGGGGCGTACGAAGAAGCGGAACGCAAAGCCATTTACGATCCGTTCACTGCCGCTACCGGGATTCAAATTCAGACGATTCCCTCGACGGCGGCACAGGTGGTTGCGATGGTGCAATCCGGCAGCGTCCAGCTCGACGTGCTGGACCTGGGCGAGTCGCAGATGCTGCTGCTCGACAAGAAGGGCGCGCTGGCGCCGATCGACTACGCCGATTTCAAGCTGACGAACCCGGGCGATCTGATCCCCTCGATAAAGCGCGACCGTATGGTCGGGAACATTTACTTTGCGACGGTAATGGGCTATTCGACGCGGGCCTTCGCGGGTAGCGCACACCCTAAGAACTGGCGCGACTTTTGGGACACGGCCAAGTTTGCCGGACCGCGCACGCTCCCGGATGTATCGTCGGGAGCGGCACCGCTCGAGTTTGCGCTCTTGGCGGACGGGGTTCCGATGGGAAAACTCTATCCGCTCGACGTGCAGCGCGCGTTTAGGTCGCTGAGCCGCATCAAAGCGCACGTCGTGAAATGGTGGACGACTGGTGCGGAATCGATCGAGCTGCTCGAAGGAGGAGAAGCCCTCGGCGCGGCTCTGTGGAATGGGCGCATTCAAGGTCCGGTTGACAAGGGGGCTCCACTTGCCATCGAGTGGAATCAATCGATGCGCCAGCGCCAGTTTTGGGGGATCATCAAGGGTGCCCCGAACATCGAGAACGCACAGCGTTTCGTCGATTTCGCGTTGCAACCGCGCATACAGGCCGAGCTTGCGAAGTACATTCCTTATGGGCCGACCAACAAGAAGGCATTTCAATATATCAACAAGGCTGACGCCGCGAAGCTCCCCAGTTCGCCCGAGCACTACGCCGTCAGCTTCGACCAAGACGCACAATGGTGGGTCGACCATCTTCAAGATGTCACCGTCGCATGGCAGAAGTGGCTGATTTCGGGGTAGCACAAGAGCGCAATCTCGACTTCACTCTCGTCGAATATCGCGAACGCTTGGAACGCCTTCGCAGCGCGATGCGAGAGCGTGGTGCCGAGGCGATGCTGCTGGATGACGCGGAAATCCTTGCCTACTTTGCAGGATATGAGCGCTCCGTCAGCTTCTATCGCGCCTGTATCGTCGATCTTTCGCGAGAGCCCGTGATGGTGCTGCGCAAGCTCGACGAGGCGCCGTTCCGCGAGAGGACGTGGCTAGCGGAATACAAAGGGTTCGCCGATACGGAGGACTCGGTCGCGCGTGTCGCCAGCATTTTCCGCGAACGCGGCTACTCGCGCAGCGCGATCGGCATCGACTTCGGCAGCCACGCAATGACAGTCGCGTACTTCCGGCATCTCGAAGCGCTTCTCCCCGAGGCACATTTTGTGGACATGACCGGGGTGCCGTGGGAGCTGCGATTGATCAAATCACCCACCGAGATCGCGTACATCGCACGTGCAGCAGAGATTGCCGATCAAACCATTCGCGAGGTGGTAGCGACGGCACGCGCGGGGATTTCGGAGCGGGACGTTGCAGCGTTCGTTGCACGCCGGTTTATCGAACAGGGCGCGGATCCGGGACACATCGGGCCGATTACGGTCGGTCGGGGTTGGAACTTTTTGCACGGACATTTGCACGATGTCGCGCTTTCCCCGGGCGATGTTCTGCATCTCGAGCTGGTGCCGCGCGTGCATGGCTACAGCGCGCGAGTTATGCGGTGCGTCGCTATTGGTGGCGCAACGGAAGAACAGCGCGCCACGGCCGCGCAGATCATCGATCTCCAAGATCGTCAGATTGCCGCGATGCAGCCGGGAGCACATGCCGCCGACGTCGATCGTATCCTGCGGCAGGGCGTCCTCGCTGCCGGTCTGCGCGAAAGCTACGATAATATTACCGGATACACGCTCGGATATTATTCGCAGCAGCCGCTGCGCTCCAGCGATTTCACTAGAACCTTCAACCCTGGTGCCGAATGGCGGATCGAGGCCGGAATGGTCTTTCACATGTATACCTCGGCACGGGGATTGGCGTTTAGCGAGACAGTGCACGTAACGCCATCGGGACCGGTGAGGCTTACGCGGGTTGAGCGCCGACTCTTCAGCGCTTGAACTGCGCGGTGCGACTAAGACGTACGGTCGCACGCATGCGTTACGGGGAGTCGATCTTCGGATTTCCACCGGCGAATTTCTGACGCTGCTCGGTCCCAGCGGATCGGGCAAGACGACGGCACTCATGCTCTGGGCGGGATTCGTCGAACCGACCTCGGGAAAGGTCCTCATCGGGAACCGCGACGTGAGTCACGTCCCGCCGCACCGCCGCGGACTCGGCATGGTCTTTCAGCACTACGCACTTTTCCCGCACATGAACGTGCGGCAGAACGTCGCATTTCCTCTCGTTATGGCGAAGTGGAGTCGGCGGCGCATCGATGCGCGAGTCGACGACCTGTTGGAGCTCGTCGGGCTAGCGGGCTTGGAACGCCGCTTCCCGCGCCAGCTTTCGGGGGGCCAGCAGCAGCGCGTCGCCCTGGCGCGGGCTCTTGCTGCGAAGTCCCCAGTCGTTCTGATGGACGAGCCGCTCGGCGCGCTCGATCGCAAGCTGCGCGAAGAGTTGCAAGAAGAATTTCGACGCATCCATCGCGAAACCGAAACAACGTTCGTGTACGTCACCCACGATCAAGGCGAGGCTCTCTCGCTTTCGGATCGCATCGCCGTGATGCGCGACGGCTCGCTCGAGCAAGTCGGGTCGCCCGAAGAGCTTTACGAACATCCCAGAACGGCCTTCGTCGCAGGATTCTTCGGGGAGGCGACCTTTCTCAACGGCCGTGCCGGCGCTAGGATCGGCGACCTCACGGTGCTTGAAACCGACACGGGTAGCTCCGTTCGCATCGCCGCGCGGGGTATCGAAGCCGGGCAGAACGTCAACATCGCGATCCGCCCTGAACGGTTTCGATTGCTGGCAGCCGGCGAGCCTGATGAGGGCTTGAACGTCCACGCTGCGCGGGTAGCCGATCGAAGCTACGGCGGAGCCGTCGTGCGGCTACGACTGGAAACGGAACGCGGAGAGCGCCTCGCGGCTAGCCTACAGCCCGAGCATGCCCATGCGCTCGCGCTGGGCGACAGTGTGCGCGTAGCCTGGCGTCCCGGCGACGAACGAGTCATTGCCCCATGACTCGGACGCGCCTGCTCATCGTTCCGCCTTTGCTGTTTCTCGTCGTCTTCTTCGTCTACCCGATTGCCGCGATGCTGGCGCGCAGCGTCACGGGAACTCAGGGCGGCGTAACGCTGCAAACCTATGCGGCAGTGCTCAAGGAGCCGGTTTACCTGCTGATCCTCGCCAACACGTTTCGCATCGCCGCGATCGTCACAGCTGCGTGCCTTTTGGTGGGTTACCCGACGGCGTACTTTCTCTCGCAGGTTGCGGGTAACCGCGCGCCCGTGTACTTGGCATTCATCGCCGTCCCGTACTTCACGAGCGTTCTCGTTCGCACGTACGCTTGGATGGTGCTACTGGGCCGCGACGGGCTCATCAACCACGTGTTGGTGGGGCTGCACTTGGCTCCTCAGCCGGTGAAACTACTCTATACCGATTTCGGTGTCGTTGTCGGAATGACGTACGTGCTGCTGCCGTACATGATCGTTGCTCTGTATGCGGTGATGGAGGGCATCGATCGGACGCTCGTGCGCGCTGCTGCCGCTTTCGGAGCAAGTCCGTGGGAGCGGTTTCGTCGCGTATTCTTTCCGCTGAGCCTTCCTGGCGTGGTCGGCGGGTCGCTGCTCGTGTTCGTCATCGCGCTCGGCTTTTTCATCACGCCCGCGCTTATGGGAGGACCGAGCGATCAGATGATTGCGATGCTCATTCAGACGGCGGTCGAGCAGCTCCTGAATTGGAACCTGGCCTCGGTGCTCGGTACGCTGCTTTTGGCTGCGACGCTGATCGGGCTCATCTTGTACGATCGTCTGGTTGGTTTGGAAAAGTTGATCGGAGGCGGTGCGCTGTGACACTGCGATTATTCTGTCTAGCCGTGATCGTGTTCCTCATCGCACCAGTCATCATCTTGGTACCGGTCGCGCTGAGTTCTGTAAGCTATCTTTCATTTCCGCCGCCCGGATGGTCGCTGCGCTGGTTTTCTGATTTCTTTTCCGATCCCGGCTGGCTTTCCGCGCTCTTCTACAGCGTTCGACTTTCGGTGATCGTAGCATTCGTAGCGACCGCGCTTTCGCTGTGCGCGGCATTGTCCTTCGTACGTGGCGCACTGCTCTTTCGCAAGGCAATCTATCTCGTGGTGCTTGCCCCAATGATCGTTCCAGAGATCATAACGACAATCGCGCTCTATTTTTTGTTTGCGAAGCTGCATTTGGTAGGAACCGGCACGGCAATCGTGATCGGCCAATCGGTGCTCGCAATTCCGGTCGCCACGATCCTCATCTCCTCGGTCCTTGCGGGCTACGACATCCGCTTGGAACAGGCCGCAATCGTTCACGGCGCATCCCCCATGCAGGCTTTCGCACGCATCACGGTTCCACTCGTCGCCCCCGGCATCGTTGCCGCGCTGTTGTTTTCCTTTCTTGGCGCGTTCGATAATCTGTTGATCGCCTTGTTCATGGCGAGTCCGCTGCAGCAAACGTTGCCCGTTCGCATCTGGAGCATGGTGCAATTCGAAATGCAGCCCGTTATCGCGGCTGTCGGTGTAATAGTCTCCGCGCTCGGTGCAGCAGTGCTAGTTGCGGGCGCGTCGCTGCAATCGCGCTCTCGAGCAGCGCTCGCCGAAGCGCAAGCGATGGCAGCACAAGCATGAACGACACCCAAAGGCGCGTTATCGCAGCCATCGACGAATCGAGACTCGTGCAGCTTTTGCAGGACATGGTGCGGCATAAAAGCTACAGCAACTCGTCGGGAGAGGGCGAGCTTGCAGAGTGGCTTGCCCGTTACATGCAGCCGCACGGGCTCGAAGTCGTGCACCAGCGGGTCGAATCGGGGCGGCTGAACACGATCGCGCGGCTGTGCGGTGCGGGCGGTGGTACGTCGTTGATGCTCAACGGCCATATCGACACGAACATGGTGGGTCTGGACTGGACGCGCGATCCCTGGGGAGGGGAGGTCGAAGGCGGCTTCGTCTACGGCATCGGAGTCTCGAACATGAAGGCCGCGGATGCCGCGATGATTGAAGCCGCGTGTGCGCTGCAGGAGTCGGGCGTGCGTCTGCGGGGCGACCTGATCGTTGCGCTGGTGGTCGGTGAGCTGCAAGGCGGCGTCGGCACCGTCCATATGATCGAAAGCGGCATTCGCGCGGATCGTTTCATCGTCGGAGAGCCTACCGATCTTGCGCTGCTGACGATGCACGCGGGCTCGTTCGAGGCGGAAATTTCGGTACACGGTCGTACGCGTCATCTTTCCAAGATGGAAGAAGCGGTCAATGCCGTCGAAAAGGCCTGCGAGGTCATCGGGGCACTCAAGGGCCTGGGCTTTTCCGGTGCGGACAGGCCGGAATATCGCGGCCTGCAACGCTGCAATGTCGGCTCGATTCGCGGTGGGGTGGGACGGGAGTATCTCGATTGGCGCACCCCATCGGTCCCGGATTACTGCACGATCAAGATTGCCGGACGCATCGCTCCGGGCCAAACGCCGCAGTCGGCTCTCGAGGATATTTGCGGCATGCTGGAGCGTGTCGCAGCGCACGACCCAACCGTCAAAGCGGAGGCACGTCTGGTCGAATCGACGCAGCGAATCTACATGCCGCCATTCGAGATTGCCGTCGACCATCCGTTCGTGCGGGAGGCTGAAGCGATCTACCAAACGCTGACGAACCGGACGGCGCGCGTGGGCGATGTCGCCCCCTATAAGTTTTATGGTACGGACGCCGCGCACCTGGCGAGTAAAGCCGCAATGACCGGCTTCGTGTGCGGACCGGGCGGCAAGTACAATACGATGCCGGATGAACGAGTCGAGGTCAACGACGTCATTGCGGCAGCGAAGTTCTATGCGTTAATGGCGTTACAAACGTGCGCGTGAGCCGAACCATTACCGTCTCGGCTCGGCGCGGAGCCGGATTTTCGGCGTTCCGCGGTACGCAGTTCCGAGTCGTCAACGTGTTCGGAACGCAAGTCGTCGACATGTGGGCGTTCAATCAGACGGAACCGTCGGAATTCATGGCGATGGAGCACTCGCGCGTCACGATGGGCCGCTGGCGGCCCAAAATCGGCGACACGTTGGTGACAAATCATCGGCGCCCGATCATCACGATCGTCGCCGATACGACGCCCGGGATTCACGATACGGCGTTCGCGGCATGCGACCGCTACCGCTACGAGCTCCTCGGGCATCACGGCTATCACGACAACTGCAGCGATAATCTCGCCGCCGTTTTGAAAGAGCACGGATTGCCGCCGGTGCCGACGCCATGCCCCTTCAATCTTTTCATGAACGTTGCGTACCGTGAAGACGGCGTCATGGAAGTTTTGGCGCCGGTCTCGAAGCCCGGGCAGTATATCGCTTTCCGAGCCGAGATGGATTGTTTCGTTGCGGTCTCTTCGTGTCCGCAAGATTTGCTGCCCGTCAACGGCGCCGATTGCACGCCGCAGCCGGTGGAGGTGGTGCTCGTCGGCTGAACGTCCGGTGCGCGAACTCCCGTACCGAGAGGTTCCAAAAAAGTTCCGCGGGCGGCGTATGATATACTGCCGCCACGATGGTGCTTGCCGCTCCGCCAGACGACGCCGTCCTCAATCTTCTGGTTGAAGCATTACCGCATCTGCGCGGCGGTTTGCGCTCGGGTTCGGCGAAATTCACGGCGCGTCTGCTCTACGAACATCTGCGGCTCGACGCGGCGGCCGTCGTATCGCGGGATCGCATCCTCGCGTTCGTCGGTCTGGGGTCGGATCATCATCGCGTCGGCAGGCCGAACATCACGACGCTGACGCTGCGCGCGCTGGAGACCGGCGAAGTCGCGCGAACGTCGGATCGGGCCGAGATCGGCTGCCCGAACGACGACTGCCCGCTTTCCTCCGCCTTGGTGGCGCCGCTCATCGTCCGCGGCAACGTCGTCGGCGCCCTCAAGCTGTATCACTCCCGCGGCCGCGTCATCATCGACCGCGACGAGACCATCGCTCGGGCCCTAGCACGTGTCTTCAGCGTCTATCTGGAGCTTGCCGAGCTCGATGCTCGGGCCGCGCTCGTCACGCGCGCGGAGCTGGAGGCGCTGCGCGCCCAAATCTCCCCACACTTCCTTTTTAATACGCTCACCACGATCGCCGGCTTCACGCGCACGGATCCACAGCGAGCTCACGGTTTGATCGTCGATTTTGCCGAGTTCTTCCGCGACACGCTCTCGCAGCACCGCGAGCTCATGCATCTGCAGGACGAGCTCAACTACATCGAGCGCTACCTTCGCTTCGAGCAGGCACGTCTCGGCGACCGGTTGGTCGTCGAGCACGAGATCGACGACCGCGCACGACGTCTGCTCGTGCCGGTGCTGACGGTCCAGCCGCTGGTGGAAAATGCGATGGTCCACGGCATCGCGCCGAAGAGCGGGGTCGGCTGCGTGCGCATCTCGGCGCGCCAGCGCGATGACGGATTCGAGATCACCGTCGCCGATAACGGCGTTGGAATCGCGAAGACCCGGCAGCGGCGGCTGCTCGAGCGCGGGAGCGGCTCCGGCCTGGGCATGGGGCTGAGCAACGTGCACCACCGGCTCATCGGCCACTTCGGTCCCGCCAGCGGATTGCACATCGAAAGCCGTAAAGGCGTCGGGACGACCGCGCGTTTCTGGGTTCCGCTTTCCGGTCCGAAGGCGGTAAAGCGGTGAGAGCGCTGGTCGTCGACGACGAACCCGTCGTTCGCAAGGATCTCGTCTACACGCTGGGCCGCGTCGCGCCGGATTGGAAGGTCGAAGAAGCCGAGAGCGCCGTCGAGGCGCTCGCGCTGCTGCAAAGCTCGCAGTACGACGTCGTCTTTCTGGACATTCGCATGCCCGGCCTGGACGGGCTCAACGCAGCTGCGGTGATCAATCGCTTGCCCAAACGCACCAACATCGTCTTCGTGACCGCCTATCCGGACTACGCGCTCAGCGCCTTCGACGTTGCGGCTTCGGATTATCTCCTCAAGCCCGTAAGTGAAGATCGTCTGACGGACACGCTTCGCCGGCTGCGTTCGCAGCCCGGACCGAAAAAGCCCGAACAACCCGAACACGCGCGCTTGCCCGTCGTCGACGAAGGTCGCACGCTGCTCTTGCGCATCGAGGACATTCGTTACGTCGAAGCGCGCGATCATCTCGTCACCGTGCGGCTCTTCGATCAATCCTATCGTTTTCGCGGTCCCTTAGGTGAATGTGCGGCGCGCTTGGAACGGCACGGCTTTCTGCGCGTGCATCGTGCCTACATCGTCAATCCGCGTCACGTCGTCGAAGTGAACGGCTTCCTGGGCGGCACGTACGTCATCCGGGTCGACGATCGCACGCGCTCGGAAGTTCCCGTCAGCCGGAACTTCGCTCCGGCCGTCCGGACGGCGTTCGACTTATAAGCCGTTTTCCGCATTTCGCGGGCCGTTTTTGTCATTTCGCGCAGACTTCGTCGACGCCGGCGGGTGGTGATTGCTACGCTGTCGGCAACCCGGCGGGCGGGCGTCGTCGCTCGAGGGGCTTCACGGCTTCGACGGCGGGTTCGCCGGGTGACCGGAGTATAGCATGCATACGTCCTACGATGTCCTGATCCTCGGCGCTTCGTACGGGTCGCTGCTGGGGAGCAAACTCTTGCTTGCCGGGCACGACGTGACGCTCGTGTGCCGGCCGAGCACAGCGCAAGCGATCAATAAGAACGGTTTGCGGCTGCGCATGCCCGTCGCCGGCAAGCACGAGCCGCTGGAGATCGATTCGCGCGAGCTGCCCGGTACGCTTGCGGCGTGCGGTCCCGGCGAGGTCGATCCGCGCAATTACGATTTGGTCGTCCTCGCGATGCAAGAGCCGCAGTACGGCTCCGACGGCGTCCGGGAGCTTCTCGACGAGATCGCAACGTCACGCGTTCCGTGCATGTCCATCATGAACATGCCGCCGCCGCCCTACCTGCGACGCATTCCGGGGCTAGACGTCGATGCGCTGTCGGCGTGCTATTCCGACGCACCCGTTTGGCGAAATTTCGATCCCGGATGCATGACGCTGTGCAGTCCCGATCCGCACGCGTTCCGGCTTTCCGACCAGGATGTCAACGTGCTGCACGTGACGCTGCCGACGAATTTCAAAGCGGCGCGTTTCGATTCGGATGAGTACACGGATATCCTGCGCACGATTCAAGCGCACATTTCCGTGGTTCGATATCACGATCATCTCGAGCTTCCCGTGAAGCTCAAGGTATCCGATTCGGTCTTCGTCCCGCTGGCAAAGTGGCC
>Ga0209061_1001264_pt1 | contig 44210 bp, 38 predicted proteins | sample Coa_R1_10_FD_187157 | JGI IMG/M metagenome (GOLD analysis project Ga0209061, IMG submission 187157) | Surface soil microbial communities from Centralia Pennsylvania, which are recovering from an underground coalmine fire - Coalmine... | ecosystem: Environmental > Terrestrial > Soil >...
CTGAGCGCCTCACCCGGGCGCGATAATCGAAGCAAAGGCTCTTGGCGGACGAGTTTTGTCGCCATGAGCGGGCCAGTTTTGTCGCTAACCCATGGAGCGGACGACGGGATTCGAACCCGCGACCCTCACCTTGGCAAGGTGATGCTCTACCAACTGAGCCACGTCCGCGTTCTTGGCTCTCAGGATAGCGCGGCGGGCAAGAGCCGGCTACCTCCCCTTGCGAAGCGGCAAGAGGCACTCGAAGGGTTCGCCGACCACTCCCGGTTTGGCGACTTGGGCGACAAGGGTCCCCTTGGGGCAGACGCTTTGCTTGCCGGCCACCACTACGGCCACCACCTTGACGGCTGCGCCGGCGCAGCTCACGGGCGCCGGCGAGTACGCCCCGGGCCCCGAGCCGGCCTCAGCCGCTAAGCACTTGCCCACGAGCGCCTCGGCAGAAGCGATGTCCTGGCGGGTGGCGTGCGCCGGCGGGCGCGTCGCCTGGTAGATGGCGGCGGCGACGATAGCCAAGGCGATCAGGAGGGGGGCCAACCGGTAGGGCGAGGTCATAGGGCGGCGCCTCACCATGGCGTCTGAGCGAAGTCCGCCAGCTGGCCGAGGCGGCTTACGGCCGTCACCGCCCTTTCCGGCCGCCAAGCCAGCGTCAGAAGCCCTAGGCGCCCACGCCGGCGGCAACGGAGGGGCGTCCTGGCCCCGTTCCCAGAGCACCCAACCGCCTAGCCCCTCGTTGTACCAGAACAACTGCCCGCGCCTCGACCTGCGCCAGGGGACCCCGCGGTGAACGATGTCCTCGCCGGCAGGGAGAGCTTGTGCCTCCCTCACCTGGACCTGAGGAGCGCTAGCGTCGGACCTAGCCGGCGCCTGGGCATCAACGGCCGGAGCCGGCGTGGCTGTCGTAGTGGGGCTAACCCCCCGGCCCGACCGCCGGCTGGGAGGAGCCACATCGGCAGGAGAAGCGCCTGCCGCTCGGTCGTCCGGGCGAGCGCTCGCGGGGCCTTGGACAGGGCGCCGGGGCGGCTCTTTGGCCGCTCGGCTCCGGCCCAGCCCTCTCGCCTGCTCGCTCACCCGTCCCCTCCCCTCTCGCCTGGCCAGGTCATTTGAGCAACCTCGAAAGCCGCCGGTCGGCGAGCACTTTGCCCCCGGTCTGGCATTCCGGGCAGTACTGGAAGCTGCGGTCCGCGAGGTGGACCTCCCTGATGAGCGAGCCGCAACGAGGGCACGTTCCCCCAGCTCTCCCATGGACCGAAAGCCCTGCTCGTTTGGCGTCTTTCAGTTCCTTGGCGGCCTGGCCGGCGCTGCGCTCGACGGCCCGCGCCAAGACGCCCTTTAGTGACCGGTAAAGCCGTGCCATTTCGCCGGCGTCGAGACTGGCGACGGGCTTGAACGGGGAAAGCCTCGCCTCCCACAAGATCTCGTCCGAATAAGCGTTGCCGACGCCGGCAACGACCGACTGGTTGGCCAAGACGGTCTTGAGTTGCCCGGACGTCCCGGCCAGCGCGGACGAAAGCGCCTCCAAGTCGAAGCTGGGGCCCAGTGGGTCGGGCCCAAGCCGAGCGACCCCTTCCACCTCAGAGGGATCGGCCACTAGCCAGATGGCGAGCCTTTTCTCCGTGCCCTGCTCGGTCAGGTCGAAGCCCGCGCCGCTCGACAGGCCCACTCGAAGAGCCAAGGGGCCCTTGCCTGGACGGGCTTTAGCTAGGGGGAGCGGGTCGCGCCATACCAGCCAGCCCGCCCGGGCCAGGTGAACGACGAGCCACAACCCGCTGGCGTCGAAGCAGAGGTATTTGCCCCGCCGTGACACGCCTACGAGCCGGCGGCCGACGAGGGCGGAAAGCGGCGGGTCGTAGGTTTTCAGGGCAGAGAGCGAGCCGAGCTCGGCCCGCTCGAGAACGCTCCCGCCGGCCTGCTCACTAATGAAGCGGGCGAGTGCCTCTACTTCTGGCAGCTCGGGCGTCGCTCGACCCTCTCAGGCTCCTAGCGGCCGCTGTGGCCGAAGCCTCCGAGCCCACGCTCTGAGGCGGGCAGCTCACCGGCTGCGACAAACTTCACCTCGGCCACCGTCTGGACCACGAGCTGGGCGATCCTGTCCCCGCGGCGCACCTCGTAGGCTTCGCTGGGGTCGGTGTTGACGAGCAGGACTTTTATTTCGTCTCGGTAACCCGAGTCGATGAGGCCCGGGGCATTGAGCACTGTCACCCCGTGGCGCAGGGCAAGGCCGCTCCTCGGCTGGACAAAGCCGGCGTAGCCCGGAGGTATGGCCACGGCCACCCCCGTCGGCACGAGCGCCCGGCCTCCCCTCGGGCTGATCGTCACCGCGCTGCGAGCGACTAGGTCGGCGCCGGCATCGCCCGGCCGAGCGTAGGAGGGCAAGGGGAGATCGGGGTCGAGCCGGCAGACAAGGACGCTTAGGGCGGTACCGGTGGATGAGGAGGTTGTGGCGCCGTCGTTCACGTTCGCCAAGCTAGCGCCAGCCAGAGCGCTGCTAGCTGGGGCGCCCCGGGTTAGGTAAAGTCCGCTGATGCTGGTTTGGATGGACCTCGAGATGACCGGGCTCGAGCCGTCTCGCGACCGGATAGTCGAGATAGCCACGCTGGTCACCGACGACGACCTCGAGCTGGTAGCCGAGGGCCCCGACCTCGTGATCTCGGCGCCGCCGGAGCTCCTTGCTTCGATGGAGGACGTCGTGCGCCAGATGCACGTACGAAGCGGCCTGCTCGAGGCCATCGCAGCGTCGAGCTTGAGCTTGGAGGCGGCGGAGGCGGAGACGCTCGAGTTCCTCCGTTCGGTTGTCCCTGGCCCGGGAAAGGTCCCGCTTTGCGGCAACTCGATAGGGACGGACAGGCGCTTCCTCGCCTCGCAGATGCCGGAGCTCGACAAGTACCTCCATTACCGTTCGATCGACGTCTCGACGGTAAAGGAGCTGGCCAGGCGATGGTTCCCAGAGGCCTACGCGGGCGCCCCTAGGAAGGCCGGCGCCCACCGTGCCCTCGATGACGTGAAGGAGAGCGTGGCGGAACTGGCTTTCTGGCGGGAGACGATATTCCGGCCGAGACTGTTGCCGAACACCAGCGGGGGTGGCACCATGGAAGAAGGTACAGCTACAAGAGACTGACCGGAGACCTGGAGGTTCGATATGAGCCGAGTGATGGAAGCTCCGTTCTTGGTCGATGCTCGTGGGCGCCGGCGCCAGAGCAGCCGTTCGGCTCGCCACGCCGTTCGCAGCCACCTGCACGTCGCCAGCCTGGACACTGAAGCCTTGGACGAAACGGTGTTGCCCGTCGTGGCGCACGACGTCGGCCGCAAGAGCTCGCCCAAACCGCGGGAGGTGCCCGAACCGCCCAGGCGAGGGGGGTTCAAGGTGTGGAAGACCGCCTTTTGGAAGCGCCGTCGCCAGCTCTGGGCCGAACGCAACGCGGCTGCTAGAGCGATAGCCGAATCCGAATAGCCGGTACCGGCGGGGCCGGTAGCTGTGGCGCCGGCGGGGCCGGTAGCTGTGGCGCCGGCAACCAGCCGGTAGGGTGCCAGGTGGTCTGAGCGTAGGCAGCTGGTCTGCGTCCTCGGGCGGGCAGCGTATGTAATGGGCGTCTTGGCGCGGCTGCCACGTGCTCGATGGGCGCAGGCGAGCTTTCCGGCCCCGAACAGCTAACCTCGGCACCATGCTCGATGAAAACGTGAAGTCACTAGCGCAGGGCAAGAACTTTGCCGCCTTCACCACTCTTTTGCCCGACGGTCAACCCATGACCCACGTCATGTGGGTTGACGCTGACGACGAGCACATCCTGATCAACACCGAAGTGCACCGGCAAAAGTTCAAGAACGTCTCCCGCGACCCCCGCGTCACGGTTACGGTGATCGACTCGGCCAACCCGTACAGTTATGCAGAAGTGCGCGGCCGCGTCGCCGAGGTCGTGCGGGGGCCAGAGGCTCGCGCTCACATCGACAAGCTGTCCGAGAAGTACACCGGCGGCGCCTACTCGAACCCCATCACGAGCGAACGAGCCCTGTTGAGGATCGTGCCCGAGCGGCAACGAAGCCAGGGCTAGCCCACAAGGGCCAAAGCGCCCTGGCGACATACCTATGCGCTCGGCGCAGGCGAGAAGTCCAAAGCGAGCGAGTTGATGCAGTAGCGCTTGCCGGTCGGCTCTGGGCCGTCATCGAAGACGTGGCCTAAGTGCCCTCCGCACTTGCGGCAAACGACCTCGGTGCGCACCATACCGTGGCTATGGTCGGGCCGAAGCTCGACGGCCTCGGCGACCGCGGGTTCGAAGAAGCTAGGCCAGCCCGAGCCAGATTCGAACTTGGTAGAGCTGTCAAACAGCAACGCCCCGCAGCCGGCGCAGTGGTAGGTCCCGTCGGCGTGGTTGTGCACGTACTCGCCAGACCAAGGGGGCTCCGTCCCGGCGCACCGGAGCACTTCATAGCGTTCGGGGCCCAGCCGCTCGCGCCATTGTTCGTCTTGGAGTTGCCTGACGCTGCTGCCGGTGCCGGCGCCAGCCGTGGTACTTGCGCCCCGGCCAACCTGGTCTTGCGTACTTGCCATACAACCAAAGTACCGGCTGCCCTTTGGGTGGCGTGGAGCCAGGCGGCTTAGCGCCCCGCCGACGAACAGGGCCTCTCCGGCGGCCGACCTCGCCCTTGCTGCCATTAGGCTTTCGTGCGTGGCTCGCCTGGGGTTCGGTGTCGATATAGGTGGTTCGGGGATAAAGGGAGCCGTCGTCGACTTGGACGCCGGTACGCTCGCAACTGAACGGTACAAAGTCCTGACGCCTCAGCCCTCCACGCCAGCCGCGGTCGCCGGCGCCGTAGCTGAGGTCGTGAGGCACTTCGGCTGGCAGGAGGCCTTCGGCTGCACCTTCCCGGCCGTCGTGCAAGAAGGCGTGGCGCGCACGGCGGCCAACGTGGACCAAAAATGGGTGGGGACCAACATCGAGAAGGTGCTTGGCAGCTCGACCGGCCTCGACGTGTACGCGGTCAACGACGCAGACGCCGCCGGCGTAGCCGAGGCGACTTGGGGAGCAGCCGCGGGTGTGGACGGCCTCGTCATCGTGGTGACGCTCGGGACGGGTATCGGGACTGCCCTCATCTACCGCGGGCTGCTCGTGCCCAACAGCGAGCTCGGCCATTTGGAACTCGACGGCGTGGACTACGAGACCAAGGCCTCGGCGGCAGCACGAGAGCGGGACAGGCTCTCCTGGGAGAAATGGGCGAAGAGGCTACAGCGTTATTTTTCGGCCCTCGAGTTCTATCTCCGGCCGGCGCTTTTCGTTGTGGGAGGGGGCGTCAGTAGACGGGCCGACAAGTTCCTGCCGCTGCTTAATCTTGACGCTCGTATCTTGCCGGCGCACTTCCACAACGAGGCGGGCATCATCGGTGCCGCCTACCTCGCGTCCAGAGCGGGCTGTCGGCCCGAGCCGGCTCCGTCGGCCGCGTCGGTAGGCGTCTCGCCAGCGTCGGAGACGGGCGTACTGGCCGAGGAGCCGGCTCCTCCTGCCGCCAGCTTGGAACCCGCGCCGACCACCTGAGCTCCTGCTGCCTCTTCAACGCTCATAGCCCCCTGCGCGCCACTGCCCACAGCCGGGGCGCCTGTGGCCGACCTCGCGCCCGTCGCTAACTGGACGCCCCCGTCCAAAGCCTCGTCACCGGCGAACTGGGCACGCCTGCCACCTGGCGCGCTCTCCCCGCTAGCTGCGAGCCGGCGCTCTCCAAGCCGAAGCCGTCGGGGGCTAGTCCCTCTGGCTCCTGGTCAGCGAACTGGGTGTGGTACAGCTCTGCGTACAGCCCACCCGCCGCCAACAGCTCAGAGTGTCGACCTCGCTCCACTATGCGTCCCCGGTCCACGACCAGGATCAGGTCCGCGTCCCGGACGGTCGAAAGGCGGTGAGCGATGACGAGGGAGGTGCGGCCCGCGAGCACCTTCTTGAACGCTCTCTGCACGGCGAGCTCGGACTCAGAGTCCAGGTGAGCAGTCGCCTCGTCGAGCACGACCACGTCGGGCGCCTTCAGCAGCAGCCGAGCGATGGCAACCCGCTGCTTCTCCCCACCTGAAAGGCGGTAGCCGCGGTCGCCTACGACCGTGTCCAAGCCATCGGGGAGCGACGAGACCAAGTCGTAGATCTGCGCGTCCGCGAGCGCCGCCCAAAGCTCGTCTTCAGTGGCGTCTTGACGGGCATAGAGCAAGTTGTTCCTTATGGTGTCGTGGAAAAGGTGCGCCTCTTGAGTGACCACCCCCACCACTTCGTGAAGAGAGGCCAGCGTTACGTCGCGCACGTCCACAGCGTTTATGAGCACTGCGCCAGCGGTCACGTCATAGAAGCGGGAGGCCAGGTGGCTGATCGTGGTCTTGCCGGCGCCCGAGGGGCCCACCAGGGCAACGAGCTCCCCGGGCCGGGCCACAAAGCTCACGTCGAACAGAACCTGCTGCCCGCTGGCGCGCTCTTGCACCGCCACAGACTCGAGAGAAGCCAGAGAGACCTCCTCCGGAAGCGGGTAGCGAAAATCGACGTGCTCGAAGCGCACTTCGGCCGGGCCCCGCCGCAGCGGCACTGCGCCCGGCTTTTCGTCGATCATGGGCCTTAGGTCGAGGACTTCGAAGACCCTGTCGAAACTGACAAGAGCCGTCATGATGTCCACTTGGACGTTGGAGAGCGACGTGAGCGGGGCGTAAAGCCTAGTCAAGTACAGCGTCATAGCCACAAGCGTCCCGAGCGACAGGTCCCGGTCGACGACCATCACGCCCCCGAAGCCGTAAAGGAGCGCGGTAGCCAAAGAGGCCGTCAGCATTAGGCCGGTCCCGAAGAGCCGCCCGTACATCGCCGTCTTCACACCGATGTCCCGGACCCGGCCCGTGCGAGACCGGAAAGCCTGCGCCTCATAAGCTGGCTTGCCGAATATCTTGACAAGCAAGGCCCCAGCCACGTTGAACCTCTCGCTCATCATCGTGTTCATCTCCGCGTTTAGCCCGTACGCCTCGCGTGTTATCGCAGCGAGCCGCCGCCCGACAAAACGCGCAGGGAAAATGAAGACGGGCAGCATCAAAAGCGCCAGGACGGTGAGCTTCCACGAGAGCACGACCATGGCGACGAGAGTGGCGCCCACGCTGATCGTGTTGCCGATGACCGAGTTGAACGTGTCGGTGAAGGCTTGCTGGGCCCCTAGCACGTCGTTGTTGAGCCGTGATATGAGCGCGCCTGTCTGAGTGCGGGTGAAAAAGGCTATCGGCATGCGCTGGACGTGGTTGAACACGCGGTTGCGCATGTCGAATATGAGCCCTTCTCCCACCCGCGCCGAGATCCACCGCTCCCAAAGACCGAGCCCCGCGTCGAGCACCGCCAACGCTCCCATGACGACCGCGAGCAGGACCACAGTCTCGCGGACGCTGCTACCACGGCTGGCGAGCCCCGCCGTCAAATGGTTGATCATCGAGCGGGCGATGAGCGGGTTCACGACGCCGACGAGGGCGTCCACAACGATCAGCACCAAGAACACCGAGAGCATGCCGGCGTAGGGGCGCGCGAACGAAAGGACCCGCTTGAAGGTGCCCTTCGGCAACTTGTGCTGGGTCACCGAGCGGTCTTGGCGCATCATGCGCCACATGGCAAAGCCGCCGCCGCTGTGGACCATCATGAGACCAGTCTCTCAGATGGACAGGCCCTTGCGGCGTTCCCTAGGGGATGCCGTTGGCGGCGATTAGCCTCTGGTACCAGGAGAAGCTGTCCTTCTTCACCCTCTCCGAGGTCGGGTAGTCGACGAAGGTCAAACCAAATCGCATCGAATAACCCTGCGCCCACTCGAAGTTGTCCATCAGGCTCCAGACGAAATAGCCGCGCACGTCTACTCCTGCACGGACCGCCTCGCCCACCGCGCCGATGTGCTCCCGCAGGTAGCTGACCCGTTCGGGGTCGTGGACCGCGCCCTCGGGGCCTCGGTAGTCGTAAAAGGCGGCGCCGTTCTCGGTCACGTACAGCGGTGCCGGTGTGTACTCGTCGCGCAACCTGACCAAGAGCGCAGTGAGCCCGCTGGGGTCCACCTCCCAGCCCGTGGCCGTGCGCTGCAGCCAGGGCCGGCCAACCATGGCAACTCCTAGCGCGGCCGGCGAGCCGGCTCCGTTCGGGCCGTCGGGAACTACGTAGCCGGCCTGGCGGGCCTCCGCCAGCCGCTCGGTGCTGGCGACGACCCAGGTCATGTAATAGTTGACGCCGAGGAAATCAACGGGGGCCGAAACGAGCGCCATGTCCCCCTCCTCCACGTTGTCCAGCGAGAGCCCGCCTTGGGCGGCCAGGTCGAGCACGTCTTCGGGATAGGCGCCCTTGAACACCGGGCCCAGGTACATGCGGTTGAGCCCCCCGTCAGCCCGCCGAGCCGCCTCGACGTCAAGTTCGTGCTCCGAGGCAGGGATCTGGGGGGCGAGGTTCAAGGTGATCCCGACAGGTGCCCTGCTGTCTCGCCGGAGCACCTGAGCGCCGAGGCCGTGAGCGAGGAGCAGGTTGTGAGTTGCACGCAACGAAAGCTGCAGGTCGCTGCGCCCGGGAGCGTGCTCGCCGGTCCCGTAGCCGAGCCACGCCGAGCACCAGGGCTCGTTGAGCGTGACCCACAGCCCCACTTGGTCGCCGATGGCGCTGGCAACCATCTCTACGTACTCCGCGAAACGTTCCGCCGTGTCGCGCACCGGCCAGCCACCTGTGTCTTCGAGGGCTTGGGGCAGGTCCCAGTGGTAAAGAGTGGCGACAGGTACCACCCCCCGCCGGCGCAAGCCCTCCACGAGCCGACGGTAGAAGTCGAGACCGGCCTGGTTGGCAGGTCCCTTCCCTTCCGGCTGCACCCGAGGCCAGGCCACAGAAAACCGGTACGCCTTGAGCCCAAGCTCGGCGATCAGGTCCAGGTCCTCGTCCATCCGCTCGTAGTGCCGGCAGGCGACGTCGCCGTTGTCCCCGTTCTTCGTGCGCCCAGGGGCATGTGAGAAGGTGTCCCAGATGGAAACTCCCCTGCCACCTTCGTGGACAGCGCCTTCGACCTGGTAAGCTGCGGTCGCTGCGCCCCAGAGGAAGCCTTCGGGAAAACTCATAACTTCTGCCACGGGGCGAGGCTACCCGGGCAAGCGCAGGCGCGCCAACCAACAGCCTGGCGGTGCTGCTAAGAACAACGACCATGCACGCAGCAAGCCGGCGGGCGTGCCTGGTGGCGCTCGTCGCTGCCACCTTGGGTGTGCACGGGGAGCCAGTGGAGGCGGGGGGCGCCACCCCTCCCCCGCTGGTAATAGTGGCGGCGCCCGAGCCACGGTTACCCGATAATTTCAACCCTTTCGCCGTTACGAGCTCACTTTATGCCACGGGCGCACCTTTTTACATTTATGAGCCCCTCGTCCAGTACAACGAGCTCCAAGACGGCCAGTACTACCCGTGGCTCGCGAAGTCTTGGGCGTTCAGCTCGAGCGGCGACACGGTCACCTTCGAGCTGCGCTCAGGGGCTCGCTGGGACGACGGTTCGCCGTTCAGCGCCGCCGACGTCGCCTACACCTTCAACCTGCTAAAGCAGTACCCGGACTTGGCAAGCCCGCTCCCGATAGTTTCAGCAGTGGCGACCACGCGGCTGACGTTCACTCTGACGCTCAGCCGGCCGGCATATTCATACCTGTATTACATTGCGAAGGTCCCGATAGTAAAGGTAGGCTTCGCCGCCCACCACGACCCTTTGACCTATGTTGACAGAGCCCCCGACGGGACTGGGCCCTATGTCTTAGCGAAGGCGTCCGACGCCACGAGCTCCCGCGTCGTCCTCAGCGCGCGCCGGAGCTACTGGCAGGGTGAGCCGCCCGTCCCGAAACTGGTCTTCCCCGCCTACCCCGACCAGGCGGCCGTGGAAAAAGCGTTCGCCAGCGGCAAGGTCGACTGGGCCTCTTTTTACCCGGGCAATTCTCAGCCGGGAGGGCGCTCGGCGCGTGGGACAGGGTATTGGTTCCCACCTGTGAACGTCGTCGCTTTCGAGCTCAACTTGGCAAAGCACCCCGAGGACCAGCTCGGCTTCAGGGAGGCGGTCTCCGATGCGCTAGACCGGACGAGGCTGTCGACCTCGGCGACGGCAGGCATGGAGCCGCCCGCCACGAGCTTGTCCGGCCTCGTGCTGCCAAGGGACGCCTCGTACCTCACCGCGAAAGACACCAGAGACGTAGCAGCCCACGCTGACCCCGCTCGCTCGGCAGCGCTCATGCGGGCCTTGGGCTACAAGCGTGGCGCGAGAGGGTACTGGACGAACCAGGCCGGCGAGATCCCCGTGCTCGGGATCCAGGATCCCGCCGGCACTCTGCTCGGGAGCTTGGCCGGCTCCGTCGCAGCTCAACTTCGGGCCGCCGGTTTCCCGGCCAAGGCCAACTTGGTGAGCCTCGGGCGCTGGCAGAGCGACCTCGCCACGGGGTCCTTCGACAGCTCCCTCGTGGCCGGAGCGCGCGGCCCGTCCCCGTTTTACGAGTTCCGGGGCTGGCTAGACGCGAGCTTGGTGTCCCACGGGCTGGCAAGAGGAGGCGATTACGAACACCTCGACGCGAGCACCGACCCTTCTTTGGCTGCTCTGGCTAGCCGCGAGCTCGCCGCTTACCAAGCAAGCCCTCCCGGCACGGCGGGGGAAGACTCGTCGCTTGCAGCCTTAGGCAACCTTGTGGCCACCTACCTGCCTGTTGTCCCCCTCCTCTACGGCGTGGCCTGGGGAGAGCACAGCACAGCCCGCTGGGCCGGGTGGCCGACGGGCTCGGGCCCCTACGAGCCTCCTGACCCAGAAGGGCCGTACGCGGAGTACACCGTGCTCCAGCTCTCGCCCAGCTCCTCCTGAGGCCTCGGCGGAGGAAGGGGTTCCCCGGCAAGGCGCGCCCGGTAAGCAGATTGGATCTCCCTGACGCTCGCCTCCAGGTCTCTGCCCCTCACCCAGTCCTCACCGGCCTTTTCCATCGTCCTCAGCCACTGCGGGTCAGTGCGCAGCCTCTCCACCTCGGCAGCGAGCTGAGCTACGTCGCTCGCTTCGACAGCGAGGTGCCGGCTCACCATTTCCCTGGTGGACGCGATCCCATGGCCAGCCAAAGGAGCAAAGGCGACCACGGGCCGGGGCGTGCGCAGTGCCTCCAGCACGGTGACCCCGGCACCGTTGGTCACGACCACGTCAGAGGCGGCCATCATCTCGGGCATGTTCGTCACGTACCCGAACACAGTCAGCGCCCCCGGACGGGTTGCAGCGAGAGCGCGAGCACGGGCTTCGAGCTGGGCGTTCTTACCGCAAACGGCGAGCACGTGCATAGGCCGCTCAGCACCGGAGCCAGCCTCTCTGTTGGCGCCGGCAGGCCCGTCTGCCAGGCTGACCAGCGCTTCAACACCGCTCGCCACCGCTCCGAGCCCCCACGCCCCGCCTGTCACGAGCACCACGAACTCGTGCGGGCCGAGCCCGAGCGCCCGGCGGGCATCTGCCCGGCCCACTTCGCCGAAACCTCGCCGCACCGGGGGCGCGCCGACCCTGAACGAACGTTCGCCTCCAGGCAGCAAAGCATCCTTCGCAGCCGTGTCGTACATGGCGAAGTGCAGGTCGACGCCCTTGTAGGCCCAAAGGGGGTGGACGTGGAAAGCGGGTATGTAAGTGACGGTGAGCGCCCTGGTACGACCCCTTCTCCGCATCCAGTCGAGGGCTGCCGACCCGAACGGGTAGGTAGAGATCACTATGTCCGGGGCGCTCCTCTCCACGGTCTTGGCGATCCGGGGCCCGAAGAAGGCCCGGACCACCGCTCGCGAACCCTCGGCTACCCGTTGTGAGCGCGACATAACCGAGTAGAAGGCCTCGTAGCTCCAAGGCCACACGTTGAGCTGGAAGCTGTAAGACCACCTTGCCAGCCGAGCGAAGCGGCGCCCTCGTAGTTCCATGGTGTCAACCTGTTCAACGACGCAGCCAGGCCAGCATTCGCTGATAGCCTCGGTCAAGGCGGCCGCGGCCGCGTTGTGGCCCTCTCCCATCTCTGCCGAGATGATGAGCACGCTGCGCGGGAAGCTACCGTCTGCGCTGGTCATACCGGCTCCTGTCTAACAGAATGCGTTCCGGTCCCGCCATAGGCCATGTTGATCGTCGGTAGCATACTCGCGCTCGTCTCCGGCATGATGATGGCCCTGGCGGCCGCGCTGGAAAAGCACGAAGGCATGCGCACGGCGCTCTCCCGTCAGGGCTTCGCCCTGCTCGCCGCTCTCGCCCGCCGGCCGTTATGGGTGATAGGGGTACTATCCAGCGCTGTCGGCTGGATCCTCGAGGCGGCCGCCCTCACCCTCTCCCCGGTCCCAGTCGTCGCCACTATGCGCAACGCAGGGAGAGGCATCCTGGTCCCGTTCGGGGGCCGGTGGCTCGACGAACGGTTCAGTCGAACGGAGCTCGCCGGCGTCGTGCTGACGATCATAGGGGGGACCGTGACTGCGCTCGGCTCGGCGGGCTCGTCAATTATGCGCAAACCCTTGTCGAACCTGACCTTGCTCGAGGTGGCCGCCGGCTGCGCCCTAGCCGCCGCCACCGTGGCTGGCCTCTCGCGCTGGCTGGCCCCCGGCTCGCTGCCCGGCTCCGAGACGTCCAGCGGCGAGTGGCGGCGCTCTCGGGCAGCGGGGATAGCTGCCGGCGCCGCCGTTGGGCTCCTCTTCGCGGGCACTGGTGTGTACACCAAGGAGATAGGCGACCGGATCGCCCTCCACGGATTGGGCGGCCTCGCCTCCTCGTTCGCCAGCGCCAACCCTTACCTCATGGTGGCGAGCACCGTATGGGCGCAAAGCATCCTCCAGCAGGCGTTCAGGCGCGCCAATGCTGCCAGTGTCGCTTCGGCCAACGCGACAGTGGCGTCAACGGGGCTGATCGCCGCCGGCTTTGCCCTTTACGGCGAACACGTTTCTCCTGGTCTCGGCGCGGCAGCTCTCTGGGGGGGCATATTCGTGGCGACCGTCGGCACGATCATGCTCGCAGCGTCCAGGCCAGTAATAACGGTGGCCGAGAATATCGCTGCGGCCCCCCTGGACATCCCCGAAGAAGGCTGGGCACCTGAAGAAGGCTGGGCACCTGAAGAAGGCTGGGCAAAACAAGCTAACCGTGCCCAAGAAGGCCGTACTGAGAGGGCTCACGGCGAAGACGGCGGCGATGAAGGCCGGCATGGCGGGCCTCAAACCGACGGGAGCGGGGCCAGGGCCCGCACCGACGGGCCGTTCGGTTTAGAACAAAATCCCAAGCTGCACTAGCGGCCTCCCCCCAGAGCCGCCAGCTGCGAGAAGAGCGGCAGGGCCACAGGCCTCGGGCCCGCTTCGGTTACTGACCAGCCGGGGCCGCCTTACCTTGGCCTTAGCTGACTGACCGAGCTTCTTACCCGCCGGCGCCTCTCAGCACCTGAAGCTCTGCCCCCAAAGGTTCGAGGGGCTTGCACAACCTCCTGGAGGCCGCCGGCGGCACGACAATCCAGAAGGTCGATAATGTGCTACGTACTCGAAAGTCTTGGCAGAGCGCGCGTCTGCCGCCTTGTTTTGGAGGTTCTGGCCCACCACGAGAGCGGGCGAGAGGGCCAGCTGGATGAACTTTTGGGACACCCCTGCACCATGACCACAAAGCCGGCTGCCGCAATGAACCCGGTCCCCTCGCGAGCACGTGCGCTTCCACTGGTGAGGCCGGCAAGCCGAGCAACGAAATGATGCAGAAGAGCCAAAAGCAGGCCATCGTCCCGACGTTGTCCGTGATCAGCACCGCCAAGCGTTTGTTGAACCGTGCATAGGCATTGTTGGCAAGCAGGTGGCCGACGGCCCTGGCATAGACGGCACGGCCGAGCATGGTGAGACCCGAACGTCAGTCGATGTACCCCCTTAGGTGCCACGAGAGAGAGGTGCTCGTGGCTGTCATGGGCCCCGATCTTGGCGTCGGCGCCCTCGCCGGCCGAGGGCCTTTGGGCGTACTTCTCGCTTTTGGTCGCATTATTGGTCAAGGGCGGACAAAGAGCGCGAGCAACAAGGGCAATTACGCCCAAAAAGAGCTCACCCACGGCTGGCGGGACTGCCCATGTCCAAGGCCGGTCGGCGTGGCCACCCCAGTGCCGACAGCCGGCAAGTCGCCCAAGGACGCCGGCGGGCTAACCCGCCGCCGGCACACGCTCGAGGGCTGCCCGGACGCACCTGCCTTCGGCGACCTCCAGGCGCTCGCCGTCTGCGAGCTCCCCGTCCTCGAGCCTAACTTCGCGAGCCAGAGTCTCGCCGGCGACAAGCCCCAAGTTGGCCTCGACCGCCCGCTTGAGGGCGCTGTCGCCAGCGAAGCCGAGCACCAGGCTGATGTGGTCAGATACATCGAGGCCCGAGCGCTTACGCAGCTCTTGGACTTGGCGGACCACGTCTCGGGCCAAGCCCTCAGCTTCTAGCTCAGGGGTCAAACCGAGGTCGAGCGCGACAACCAGCTCGTTGCCGGGCAGGGCCCGAGCTGAGCGTGGGTCCTTCGGCACTAGGGTGAGGAAGAACTCGTCGCCACCCAGCGCGTGCCCCGCCACTTCGACGCCCCCGCCGGGCAGGCGAGCCCAAGACCCCCGTCGTACGGCCTCTATCACTTCTTGGGTCGCCGGCCCCAGGCGCGGACCGAGCACCGCCGGGTTCACCTGCAACACGAGGTCGGCCACGCCGGCGACGTCGCCTACAAGGTGCACTTGCTTCACATTGAGCTCGTCGGCGATCAGGTCCGCGAAGGGGCCGAGCTCTGGCGCCCTCTTCCCCGCCACGGTGACCGACGCCAGCGGGAGCCGGGCGCGATAGCCGACGGCCTTGCGAACGGAATGGCCCGCAGAGCACACGTCCCTTACTGTGTCCATGAGCGCCACCAGTTCGGTGTCCCTGGGAAGCAAGACGGCGCTGGCGGAGGGAGCTCCCGCGGGGGCCGGGCTGGCGGCTGCGCCCGTTCGGGGCTCGCCGGCGGGAGCCACTTCGAGGCCAAGGGGCCAGTCCGTTAGGTGCACGCTCCGCTCCCCTGTGAGCCCGCGGTAGATGCCCTCAGCCACCATAGGCAGGAGCGGCGCGGCCAGGCGGCAGAGAGTGTGAAGGACCGTGTACAAAGTGTCGTAGGCATCTGCCTTGGAGCGGTCCGAGGCCGCGCTCGAGCCGACCCGGCTCCAGAACCGGCTCCTGCTGCGCCTGATGTACCAGTTGTTCAGCGCCTCGAGAAAGCCGGCGACTGCGTTACAGGCCCTCGCCAGGTCGTAAGCGTCCAGCGCTTCGGTCACCTCTTCGGCCACCAGGCGCACCTTGGAAAGCACGTAGCGGTCGAGCACCTCGGTCGCGTCCGCCCGCCAGCGGCCCCTGATGCCGTCGGCGTTCGCGTACATGGCGAAGAACTTCCAAGCGTTCCACAGCGGGTTCAGGACAGCTCGGAGCGCCTCGGAGGGGCCTTTGCGGTCGATGACGAGGTCCGCCCCCCTCATTACCTGCGACGAGAGCAGGTACCAGCGCATAGCGTCCGCGCCGTACCGCTCGAACATCTCGTCGGGGTCTGGGTAGTTGCGCAGCCTCTTCGAAAGCTTCTGCCTGTCCTCTCCCAGCACCACGCCGTGAGCTAGGCACGTCTGGAAAGCGGGCTTCCCGAACAATGCTGCCGCTAGGACGTGCAGGGTGTAAAACCACCCCCTCGTCTGGCCTACGTACTCGACGATGAAGTGGGCAGGAAAGTGGCCCTCGAACCACTGAGCGTTTTCGAAGGGGTAGTGCACCTGGGCAAAGGGCATTGAACCGGACTCGAACCAGCAGTCGAGCACGTCCTCCACCCTCCGCATCATCGAACGTCCGGTCGGGTCGTCCGGGTTGGGCCGAACCAGCTCGTCTATGGCCGGGCGGTGGAGGTCCGCAGGGCGGGTGCCGAAGTCGCGCTCCAGTTCGGCAAGGCTGCCGTAAACGTCGACACGGGGGTAGGCGGGGTCGTCGCTCTTCCATACCGGCAGCGGGCTGCCCCAGAAACGGTTGCGCGAGATCGACCAGTCCCGGGCACCCTCCAGCCACTTGCCGAAGGCGCCGTCACGCACGTGGGCAGGCACCCACGTGACCTCTTGGTTGAGCTCCAAAAGCTTGGCCTTGAGCGCCGTCACCTCAACGAACCAGGAGGTCACCGCCCTGTAGATGAGCGGAGTGTCAGTGCGCCAACAGTGCGGGTAGGAGTGCACGTAGCGCTCCTCTGAGACCAGCGCACCCCTTTCCCGCAGCGCCCTTATGATCGGACGGTTGGCGTCGAACACTCTCATGCCCTCGTAGGGGGGGACCAGAGAGGTGAAGCGACCACGCGAGTCCACCGGGACCACGACCCGGATGCCCGCTCGCTCACAAGCCCGCTGGTCGTCCTCGCCAAAGCCCGGGGCCATGTGGACGATGCCGGTGCCCTCCTCGGTCGAGACGAAGTCTTCGGCCAGCACGACGAAGGCGTTGGGCTCGCCGGCGAAAAAGTCGAACAAGGGCTTGTAGCTCAGCCCCGCCAGGTCCCGGCCCATAACGGTCGCCACGCTTTGGCCGCCGGCGAGCTTCGGGCCGAGCGATTCGCCGAGAGCCTCCCAGCGAGCAGCGGCCAGGACCCAGCGTGCCTCTCCCGCCTCGACGACTGCGTAGGGGATGTCGGCTCCTACGGCGAGGGCCAGGTTGGAAGGTAGCGTCCAGGGTGTAGTCGTCCAGGCAAGGGCGAAAGTCGGCACGCCGGCGCCAAGCTTTGACGCAAGCGGGTGCCCAGCCGGCGGTGGCTCCAGTTCGAACGCGACCGTGACTGCCGGGTCCTCCCTCGGCCGGTAGGAGTCGTCCATGCGGGTCTCGGAGTTGGAAAGCGGGGTCTCGCACTCCCAGCAGTACGGCAAGACCCGGTACCCCTCGTACAAGAGCCCCATGTCGTAGAGCTGCTTGAACGCCCACATGACGCTCTCCATGAACGGGAGGTCCATGGTCTTGTAGTCGTTGGCAAAATCGACCCAGCGAGCCTGGCGAGTCACGTAGCGCTCCCACTCGGAGGTGTAGCGCATGACCGATGTCCGGCAGTAGTCGTTGAACTTGGCCACCCCGTAGCGCAGCACGTCGGCCCGCCCGGGAAGGTCGAGCTCCTTCACGGCTTCCATCTCGGCAGGCAAGCCATGGCAGTCCCAGCCGAAGCGCCGCTCGACCCGCCAGCCCCGCATGGTCTTGTAACGAGGGACGGCGTCCTTCACAAAGCCGGTGAGCAGGCTCCCGTAATGGGGCAGGCCGTTAGCGAACGGCGGCCCGTCGTAGAAGACGAACTCCGGCGCCCCGCTCCTGGCCTTTAGGGACGCCTCGAAGGTGCCGTCCTCCGCCCAGTAAGCAAGGATCTCTTGTTCGAGCACGGGGAAGTCCGGCCGGTCAGGGACGTGAGGATATGGCTCTCGAGGGCTCGTCGGCACCCGACCATGCTATGACCTCGCCCCGCCGGCGCCGTGACCTTGCCCCGCCTGGGCGCCCCAACCCAGGCTCCTCGTCGAAGCGGGGGCCGAAGCCCCGCCGGCGCCGTGACCTTGCCCCGCCTGGGCGCCCCAACCCAGGCTCCTCGCCGAAGCGGGGGCCGGAGCCCCGCCGGCGCCGTGACCTTGCCCCGCCTGGGCGCCCCAACCCAGGCTCCTCGCCGAAGCGGGGGCCGGAGCCCCGCCGGCGCCGTGGGCTATGACGTTGCTTCTCGGTCCTCGGTTTGGTTGGGCCCGCTAGCTACCGAGTAGCCGTTGGCGCTCTCCGCGTCCTCGTCGTCGTCCTCAGTAGCCAAGCACCACGAAGCGTGCGGCTTTCCCGGCATAGCGCCACACTCTGCGCACGGCTCGCCCAGAGGTTCGTCCAACTTCAAAGCACGCTTTAGATCTCGCGCTTCCTCGAAGCGCCGATGCCGTCCCTTTTTCACAGTTCGCTCCCGTCCCTTGGACGCGCAGGACCACCTGCAGTTTAGCCGGGCACGCTTACTTGTGACCGCCACCTTTGGCGGCGGCACCAAGCCCTCGTGTCCCTAACATAGCTCCGTGGCCGACAGTTTCGACGCCGAGGAGATGCTCGAACGGTTCCGCCAGCGTGCCCGCGCCGTCCGAGAGCGGGGCATACCACCGCTCGAAGGGCCCGAGCGCAAGCGCTTCATCGAACAGGCCAAGGCCGACTACATGGACTACGCGATGATCGGTGACGCCAAGGCGAACCTGGAGGACGGCATCTTGACCCTCACCATCGACCTTCGCCCACAGGCGCCGGCCGGGCCTCCATGAGCAGGTTGCCCTTCCCGTCGAGCGCCAAAGAAGCCTCCCCTTGCACCAGCCGGCGCAGCGGTGCCCCGACTAGTTCCGCCCGCCATCCCTGGCCGAGGCGCGCTCCGTCCCTTCCCGAAAGCCACTCGACGATGTCGGCCCGGGTGGCAAGCAAAGGCGCTGCGATGCCCTCGTCACGGGAGAGCTGAGCCACCCAAGCCGAGGCCAGCGTGACGGCGGGCCGGAGCTCCCTGTTCACTCGTTCGCCCTTGGGAGCGCGGACCTCGCTCGGTGCGAGAGCCCGCCCGCGCTCCACCGCCTCCATGATCTCCTGGCCGGCACCGCCAGCCAGGTGCCTCTGGTCAAGGCCCCGCACCTCCCGCAGAGCTTCGAGGCTCCTGGGCGGCTGGTGAGCGATAGCCAGCACGGCTAAGTCCGGCAGGACGGCCCGCGGGACAAGGTCGAGCTGTCTCGCCTTGCGTTCCCTCCAAGCCGCGACCTCTTGGGCGACCCCCCGAGATTGTCCTTGGAGCGAACGGTTGTCGCGCAGCTTCCACCAAGCTTCACGAGGGTCAGGGGGACAAGGCGGGCGCGCGAGCAGTTCAGCCGACTCCTGCTCGGCCCAGCCCAGCCGGCCCCGGCGGTCCAAGTCGGCACCGATCGCGTCGGCTAGGTCGAGCAAGTGGGCGACGTCCGAGGCCGCGTACGCAACTTGGGAGGCAGTGAGCGGCCGGCGGCTCCAGTCCGAGAGGCGGTCGGCCTTGGTGAGGCACAGCCCCAGGAACGCCTCCACCAAGGAGCGCAGCGACGCCGAGGCGTAACCGAGGAAGCCAGCCGCTACCTGGGTGTCGAACAGCGCTTTCGGCATGGCACGGCACGCCTGCCAGAGCACTTCGAGGTCCTGGCTGGCCGCGTGAGCGACCATGACGCCCGGCCCCTCTAGGATCTCGGCTAAAGGGGCTAGGTCGACTGACTGGGCGTCGACGAGGGCCACCCTCACCCCGCCGGCACCGGGCGGTCGCCAGGCCACCTGAACGAGTGCCAGCCGTGGCCAGTACGTGCGCTCGCGGTGGAACTCGGTGTCGAGAGCGTAGCGGGGCGCGGCCGTCAGTTCGGCCACCAGCCGGCGGAGCTCGGCCTGGCCCGCCACCACGTCCACCTGAGGGGCTTCAGCCGCCATAGTTGAGCCGGGTGTCCTCCATGCGGAGCACCGGCGCCTCTTCGTCGGGCGCCGAGCAGTCGACGACCTCCCCCAAGAACAGCGTGTGGTCGCCGACGTCCAGGTCGTGGACCAGGGTGCACTCGAGCCAAGCCACCGCCTGGGCGAGCACCGGTACCCCAGTCGAGCCCGTCCGTACCGGCACCCCCGAAAGCTTTCCTTCCTCGGAACCGTCGGCGGGCTTGGTGAACACCCGTACAAGGGCGCGGTCCTCCCGCCTGAGGAAGCTCAGCGAAAAGGCCCGCCCTTCAGCGAGCAGCTTGTTGGTGAGCGCGTCCTTGCGTACCGCTACCGCCAAGAGCTTTGGGCTCGTGGCTACCTGCATGACGAGGTTGTGGGTCATGAGGTTGCGCCGGCCCCCGGCCGCGGTGCCGAGCAGGTAAAGGCCCGAGGGCATCCGCCAGAGGGTCCGCCGGCGGAGCCGGTCGTAGCTCTCGGGATCTTTCCCGGGCGGGAACGGCCCTACGAGCTCCGGCGCCATCAGGAAGCGCCCTGGCCCGACCGCTCCGGGTCAAGCTGCCTTAGGAAGATGGCGCAACGCTCGGCTTCGTCCTCCTCGCCGATAGCGGCAGCGAGACGACGGAGGGCGTCGAGGCTACGCAGGAAACCCCGGTTGGTCGGGTGACGCCAACGAACATAGCCCGACCCGCGCCACCCCGCCGCTCTCAGGGCGTCGAGGCCCCGGTGGTAGCCGGTCCGGGCGAACGCGTACGCCACCACCTGGTCGTGAGCCTCCTCCAACTCGGCGAGCGCCGCCCACGCCGCCGAGTAGCGGGGCCAGCGGCGAGCGACCTCACCCAACTGCTGGAGCGACCGCGACCGTTCCGCGGCCTCTAGCGCCTCTTCAGCGCCGGCTGGCGGCGGGGGCAGGACGGTCTCGGGGGGCGAAGTTCCCAGGTTGATATCGGCCATACTTCAAAGACAGTAACCTCGCCTCCACGGCTGGTGAGTGCATCTTCGACAAAGTGGTGGACGGCCGGGCAACGGCGCATGTCGTGCTGGACGAAGCCGACTTCGTGGCCTTCTTGGACCACCGCCCCGTCTTCGACGGCCACACGCTCGTCGTCCCCAAGCGCCACTACCCGACCCTGGCGGAGCTGCCCCCCGAGCTCATGGGGCCCCTACTAGACGTGGGCCGGCGGGTGGCGGCGGCACAGAGGGCGGCACTTGGGGCAGAAGGCGCATTTTTCGCGCTGAACGAGGTGGTAAGCCAGAGCGTCCCTCACGTTCATCTGCACGTCGTCCCGAGGCGCTTTGGCGACGGCTTGCGCGGGTTCCTATGGCCGCGCCACTGCTACCCGAGCGAAGAGGCCGCCACTGAAGTCGCTGCGCGCCTTCGGGCCAGCCTCAGCCGAGGCGCCGCCTGACCTTCGGGCCCTGCCGGCGCCACGTGCCAGAGCACCACGTCGAGGCGACTGCGGTGGCCAGCTCTTCTGGCGGCTCTACAAACTGAGAAGCTGGTCGGCGTGACTGCCGGCCAGGTTGACGCTGCGCCGCGGCGCCGGCGCCACGGTCACCCGGTCGCGCCCGGACCGCTTCGACTCGTAGAGCGCCGCGTCGGCGGCGGCCATGAGGGCCTCGCCGTCGCTCCCCTCGCCGGCCACCGTGGCCACCCCGGCGCTCGCCGTCACCTTGGTCAGGGAAGTGGACGACGAGATCGCCGCCCTTACTCGCTCCACGACGAGCAAAGCTCCCTCGCTCGGGCAGTTTGGCAGCACGACGGCGAACTCCTCGCCACCATAGCGGGCCACGATGTCCACGTCACGCACATGCGAGGCCATCGCTCGGGCCACCTCCCGGAGGACCTCGTCTCCCGCCAGGTGGCCAAGGGTGTCGTTGATGCGCTTGAAGTGGTCTATGTCGAGCACCGCAAGCGAGAGCGGCTCGCCAGTGCGCTGCGAGCGCGCCACCTCGCGGGCAAGTGACTTGGTGAGCGAGCGCCGGTTGGCGAGGCCGGTCAGGCCGTCGGTGTCGGCCATGCGAGCCACCTCTCCTTTCAGGTCGGCGTTCGCGAAAGTGAGAGCGGCATGAGCGGCGAAACGGCAGACCATGTCGATCGAGCGCCGGCTGATGCGGGGAGCGCCTGCCTCGGCGAGCAGGAGGCCGAGGCTCTCCTTGCCAGCCGACAACCCGACCGCGAGCACGTAGGTCGAGCCGGGCAGCAAGGCCTCCAGGTCGGTCTCGCCCGCTCGTGCCAGGCTGCGTACCCGAGGTGGCTCGGGGCCAGCGAGGGCACGCTTCGCCAGGCTCCCTGCTAGAGCGCTCTCGCCTACTTGGACAACTTCAGTCGACAGCGCCTTGCCGGCCTCGGAGCCAGCCCTGGCCGCGAGCAACTTGCCTTTTCCCTTCCAGATGACCGCCGCCCGCTTGAAGCCGAAGGTCTCGAGCACGCTCGCGAGCAAGACAGGGACGACCGCGCTGGCGTCGAGGCCTTCGTCAGCAGTCTCCATCACCTCTTCCATCGAGCGCGCCATGGCAGAGAGGGCGTCCAACTGGTCCTTTTGCCGGCGCAGCTCGCGCTCTGAGAGAGCGGAAAACCAGGCTGTGCACAGCGCCACCGCCCAAAAGCTGCTGGTACGGACCACCACCTCGCCTGCCGAAGGCGTGTAGGCCTGCTGGACGCCGAGCAGCTGCGCAACGCTGCCGCCCAAGCGCAAGAACGTGACCGCGAGCAGCAGCGCAGAGTCCCACAGCGCCACCCTGAGGCCAGTTCGCCGGCCCGCGAGCAGGGTCACGGATATGAGCTGCACCGTAAAGATCCAGATGAAGTCGCTTTGTGCACCGCCGGAGGGAACGGTGAGCAATACCAGGTAGATAGAGTCCGCAGGTAGGAGGGCGAGCTGGAACAGCACACGCCGGCGCGTTCCCCTGAGGCGTGCCCTGCGGTCAGCGAGCAAGTCGAAGCTCCAGCCCGCGAAGCTGACCGCGAGGTAGCCGGCGCTCATCTCGGCCACCTCGCCCCACCTCATACCGAGCGCGCGCGGTACGAAGTAGGCGGTCGCCAGCATGAAAGCTACGAGGGCCAGCCGGGTGAGCTGGAGGGCACCGAAGCGCCTCTCCAGGCTCGTGTGCTCGGCCCGAGCAGGACGAGCGCTACTCGAAGCCAACCGAATCGTCGTCCTCGCGCGAGGGTGCGTCCAAGAACTTGGGGTCTCGGCGGTCTATCAGCCACTGCACGACGAAGAAGACCAACGCAAGGCCGGCCAGCGCCGCGGGCACGGACAGGATCGTCGCCACGTCCAACGCCCCGCCCTCCCAAAGGTTGCTGGGAGAGATGAAGCCAGCACCACCGGCCCGTTCTCCAAACGGCACCGTGGTGGTCGTGGTGGTGGTGGTCGTGGTGGTGGTGGTCGTGGTGGTGGTGGTCGTGGTGGTCGTGCGGCGGGTGCGGGCAGTGGCCGGATTTGCCTTTCCGTTCGCACCGCCGACGTTTTGCCCCCCAGCGGCCGCCCCTTGGCGGTGCCCGGTGCCGGCGAGGGCGCCTCCGGTCGAGGCGTCGACGCCCCCGCCCAGGGTGGGCGAGCCGGCCCGACTACGGCCTTTGGCGCCGGCTGTACCTCTAGAGGGAGATGGCCCCCTGCTGGGAGAACCGCTGGGAGAGGTCCCCCTGGTGAGAGAGGTCCTAGCCGAAGGCAGCCCCTCGGTCCCAGGGGGGCTGACAAGCGGCTTGCGGGTGGGCCTAAGCCGTGGCCGCCTTATGTGGCGGGTGGGCGCCGAAGGCGTGAGGTGCGCCAGGTGGGCTGGTGCGGGAAAGGTTTGGCCGGTCCCAGACGGTTGCGTCGGGACCGAAGCTCCAGTGGTGACCGGGGCGGTTGCTGGCGAGGCGGACGGGGCCGCCGCGGTGGTGGTGGTGTTCGCAGGCTGTTTGGGCGCGGGTTCGTGCGGGCGTGCTGGCCCAGTGGTCGCCGGGCCAGTGCTGGTGCGCTGCCTGCCAGGGGGCACCCTGGTGGTAACCGCACCGGTAGGGCGTGGCGGCAGTTCGGTCGTTGGGGCTGTTGTGGGCGATGCCGCCGGCGACGGCTGGGCCGCCGGCGATGGCTGGCCCACCGTGGTCGGCACGGCCGTGGGCGGCACCGGCGAAGTCGTCGTCGGCAGCCCAGCCGAACTGCGGCGACCGGACTCCTGACCCGTCTGCACGGTCGTCGGAGTGGTGGCCGGAGGCAGGGTCGTCGGCGGCGTGGTGGTCGTGGTAGACGCCGGCGGGGGCACCGGGGAACCCGTCGTGGTGGGCGGCGCCGTGGTGGTCGTGGCGGGCGGCGCTGTGGTGGTCGTGGCGGGCGGCGCCGTGGTGGTCGTGGTGGGCGGAGCCGTGGTGGTCGTGGTGGGCGGAGCCGTGGTGGTCGTGGTCGCCGTCAGCGGCACGCTGACCGAGATGGGCGGGAGGCTCACGGTTACGCGCGGGAGGGTCGTCGAGCCAGGAGGTGTCGGGGGCAGGTTGGCAGCTACGTCACTCGAGGTGAGGGGCGTCGCCAAATGGCTGTGGGAGACGTTCAGCGAGGGACCGATCGTGCTCGCCCCCGCCTTCGCCGCCCCAAGCAGGGAGAAAGCCGCGACAAAGGCGCCGGCGACCGCCGGCTTGGCGAAAGCCGAACCCTTGTCTCTCTTACCACGCCGCTCCGGGCCCTCGCGGGGAGCAGCCCGACCACCTGCCAGCAAAGGAAACCTCCCGCTGCGCTCGAGACCACACCACCGTCTCTGCGCCTAGTATCGGGTGCCAGCCCGCGCTCCTTGAGGCCGTAGAGAGAAAAATTTGCGCGCTGAGTGGTGGGGCTGGTCAGAGGGCTAACCCCGCTAGGCACCCGCCGCCTACTCGCGCAGAACCGGAAACCGCGCTGAGTCACTCTCAAACATCCTAGAGTGGCTGAACCAGGGAAAGCACCGCAAGAGAAAGCGGGACGCCCGCTAGCGAGCAGCACCCGGAAGGACCCGGCGTCGCCGGCCTGTTAGCTGCGCGCACGTACCGCCAGACGGCCTAAGCGGCCTGTGTGCTGGCTGGCCAGTTCGTCGAGGTTGGCCTCGGGTACCCGGCCAGCCCGTTCATGGCCTTAGACGGTTTGGGCCCTACCCTGCTGCCTTTGAGGCGGTCCGCACAACGTTCACTGCTTGGAGGCCCTTGGGGCTCTCTTGAACCTCGAACTCAACGGGCTCGTTTTCCTCCAGAGTCCGGAAGCCCTGGCCCTGGATGGCCTTGTAGTGCACGAACACGTCTGGCCCGCCCTCCTGTGAGATGAAGCCGTAGCCCTTCTCCGAGCTGAACCACTTGACTGTGCCGGTTGCCATGTCTATCCCTCCTTTCCTGGCCTCACCAGGCCCTCAGTTACTTGCCTGGCTGGCCTCCGGCTGGGTTGCCGGGAGGGACTGCTCGGACCTACCGGACCTACGACCCTCGGACGCACAAGGTACCACGGCACTCGGCCGCCGCAAAGGGCAGCCAAGCCGAGGACTGCCTACCAAGGTGCTCTCCGTAGGGAGATGCCCTCATAGCGAGGTGGCCTCGCGGCAAGTCGCTGCCTCAGCTCTAGGCGGCGTCCTCGCGGGTAACCACGGGCACCCTTTGACCCTGATGCCAGTCGCTTCCTGACGCCGCACAGCCTGGCGCTCGCGCAGCTCCAGGCGGTGCCTGCTAGGGCGGGCTCAGGCGCTCGAGGCGGCTCGCCAGCTCCCCGGTTACGAGCGGCACGAGCTCGATCGCAGCCAGGTTGTGGCGAAGCTGGCCGGCGTTGGAGGCTCCAAGTATGACCGTCGACACGTGGGGGTTGGTCAGGCACCAGGCGATCGCGAGCTGGGCCATGTCTGCACCGACCTCCTTGGCGATCGCTTGCAGCTCGCTCGCTACCTGCACCCGAGCGGGGTCTTGGACCAAGCGCTGCACCCACTCATAGCCCGGTAGCGACGCCCTGCTTCCCGCCGGCGTCCCGCCCAAGTACTTCCCAGTGAGAAGCCCGCTGGCGAGAGGGCTAAAGGACGTGAGCCCGTAGCCCAAGTCTTCGAAAACCCGCTCGTACTCCTTCTCTACGCGCTGGCGCACCACGAGGTTGTACTGGGCCTGCTCAGCTACGGGCTTGCGAAGGTGGTGCCGTTCGGCGATCTCCCATGCTGCCCTGATGTCCTGGGCCGGCCACTCTGAGGTTCCCCAGTACAGCGCCTTGCCGGCCGAGACGATATCGCTCATGGCCCAGACCGTCTCTTCCACGGGGGTATTGGGGTCCGAACGGTGGCAAAACAAGATGTCTACGAAGTCGAGCCCCAAGCGCTCGAGCGAGCCGTCGATGGCCTGCAACAAGTACTTGCGGTTGAGCGTGTTGCGCATGTTGACGTCATCGTGGATGCCCCAGAACACCTTGGTCGATATGGCGTAGCTGTAACGCGGCCAGCCCAGCTCGGCGAGCGCCTTGCCCATGATCTGCTCGGCCTTTCCGCCTGCGTAGGACTCAGCGTTGTCAAAAAAATTGACGCCGGCCTCGCGGGCGAGGCTCATCGACTCGACGGCGCCCTCGAGATCTATCTGCTCTCCGAAAGTAACCCACGAACCGAAGCTGAGCGCACTGAGCTTCAGCCCGGCCTTCCCCAAGCGTCGGTACTCCATGCCAAAGAACTTATAGCCGCCTTTCTGCCACCGCCATTTGTCCTTGGCGTACGGCGTCTTGTTCGCTCCCGTCCCTACTGGCAGCGCTGCCTCCTCGAAGCCGCTGCCTTGTCTCACGCCGGCGGCACGCCGGCGCCCCGCCGACGTCCGCCAACTACATTTGCTCTGGGGCCGCTATGCCGAGCAGCGAAAGCCCACGAGCCAGCACCGAGCTCGTCAGCCCGCAAAGCGCCAGGCGCAAGGAGCGTTGCTCGTTAGTGGGCGCCCGCAAGACCGGGCAGCGCTCGTAGAAGTCGGTGAACGCGCTGGCGAGGTCGAAGAGGTAGCCGCACAACTTGTGGGGCTCGTAGCCCTCCAAGCTCGCCGCCACGGCGTCACCGAAGCCAAGCAGCCGCTTGGCCAGCTCCCGTTCAGGGGCCTCCGCTGGCACCGCCGGGCCAATGGTGGCCCTTACTTGCCCAATAGCTCCCTCCGCGCCCTCTGCCTGAGCACCGGCACCCTCCACCCCCAGTGCGGCGCTCTCTGCCGGCGCTGGGGAGCTCCCCGCCGGTGCAGTGGCCTCGGCAGGCGGTGCACCAAGCAGCCCTTCCTCCTCTGCTTTGCGCAGCACGCTCACCGCCCGGGTGCGCGCGTACTGGATGTAGGGGGCCGTGTTCCCGTCGAAGGACAGCATGCGCTCCCAGTCGAAGCGGTAGTCGCGTGTGCGGTCGTTGGCGAGGTCGGCGAACTTGACAGCCCCTATGCCGACTGCCTCAGCTACGGCGTCGACCACAAGGTCTCTGGAAGCGTCTCCCGCCCGGGCTAACAGCAGCGAGCGCGCCCGCTGCACCGCCTCGTCGAGCAGCTCGCTCAGCTTCACGGTGCCGCCCTGGCGAGTGCGGAACATCTTGCCGTCCGGCCCGAGCACGCTCCCGAAGCCGACATGGACAGCCTCGGTGCCGGGAGGGAGCCAGCCGGCCATGCGGGCCACGGCGAAGACCATCTGGAAGTGCTGCGCCTGGGGCAAGCCAACGACGTAGAGCAGCAAGTCGGCGCCGAGGCGGCCCACCCGGTCCCGGATGGCAGCCAGGTCGGTGGTGGCGTAGGTGTAGCCTCCCGCCGAGTTCTGGACTATGAGGGGGAGCGGCCTGCCTTCCCGGTTGGTGAACCCAGGTGGGAAGGCACAAAGAGCGCCGTCGCTTTCTCTGAGCAGGCCCGCCTTGTCCAAGTCGGCGACCACTCCAGGGAGCATGTCCTGGTAAAAGCTCTCTCCCACCACGTCGTCGCGAGTGAGCTTGGTGCCAAGCCGGCGGAAAGCCTCGTCGAAATGGTTGATGCTGCGCTGCACGAGCGCTTCCCACAGCTTCTTCGTCTCTGGGTCACCGGACTGCAGCAGTACCACTCTCGCCCTAGCCCGCTCGGCAAAGGCGGGGTCCGAGTCGAAAGCCGCCCTGGCCGTTTGGTAGAAGGACTCGAGGTCGCCGACAGCCAGCTCCCGAGCCGCCTCAGCCTCGCCCAAGTCGAGCAGGTGCTCGATCAGCATCCCGAACGGCGCACCCCAATCTCCCACATGGTTTTCCCTCACCACCTCGTGCCCAGCGGCTTCTAGCAGCCGCACGAGGGCGTCGCCGATGATCGCCGAGCGGAGGTGGCCGACGTGCATCTGCTTGGCGGCGTTGGGCGAGGCGTAGTCCACCACCGCCCTTCGCCGCCGCGCCGCCTTAGAGATACCGAGGCGCGCGTCGCCAGCCAGTCCTCGGAGCCCCTCAGCCAGGAACTCAGGGGAAAGGGTGAGATTGATGAACCCCGGGCCGGACACCTCGGCTACCTCGCAGATCTGAAGAAGCCCTCCGGCGCGGGCCTCGTCCAAGATCTCTTGGGCTATGTCGCGCGGCGGCCTTCCCAGGGCACGGCCGAGAGCGAGCGCCCCGTCCACCTGGAAATCGGCGCGCTGGGAAGGACGGAGCCCCACTGCCGACCCAGGCAAGAGCGCTTCGAACGCCGGACGGAAAACAGCTTCTATGGCCCCGATCACGCTGCCCACCCAGCCATCCTCGCATCCCCGCCCAGTTCCAGGCCAGCCAGTTGACCACTAGGGCGGGGGCCGCTCTTGCTACCTGCTCGCCGGCCGCCGACGTCCTCCACCTAGGCGCTTGGCTCACGAAGGGGCGGGCAGCTCTTGCTAGTGCTGGCCGCTACCTTGGCGGACCGATATGGCTAGCTCGTCCACCACCGGCGCCCGGCAGCCCGCCGCCACAGAGAGGGGCTCCGTCCGAGAGGGGCCAACAGGCGCGTGGGGCAGCCGAACACCGGCGCTCTGGCTGTACGAAGTGGACCTCGACCGGTCCGGCGCTCCGGTCCTGCGGGGCATCAGCTGGGAGGTACGCCAGGGGGAACGCTGGGTGGTGCTCGGGCCTAACGGTTCTGGCAAGACGACGTTGCTCCAACTCGCCTGCGGTTACCTCCACCCCACCCGAGGAGTGGTCGAGGTGCTCGGCCAGCGCCTCGGGCGCACCGATGTGCGCGCGCTACGCCGCCGGGTGCCACTGGTCTCGGCCAGCGTGGCCCGGCTTGTGCCGCCGCAGCTAGCTGCCCGGGAAGTAGTCGTAGCCGGCCGGGAGGGTGCCCTCGAACCGTGGTGGCACGACTACGGTGCCGCCGATTGGGACCGCGCACGTTCCCTGCTCGCTGACGCCGGCTTCGCCCACGTCGCGAAACGCCCCTTCGGGCAGCTTTCCGAGGGCGAACGCCAGCACGTGCTCCTCGCACGCGCCCTCATGGGTTCTCCCGAGCTGGTGCTGCTCGACGAGCCGTGCGCCGGCCTGGACATGGGAGGCCGGGAACGGCTCCTCGCCCACCTTGCATCGCTCGCCGCCCAACGCTCCACTCCGCCGCTGGTCATGGTCACCCATCATGTAGAAGAGGTGCCGGCCAACTTCACCCACGCCCTGCTCCTAGGCAAAGGACAAGTGCTCTCCGCCGGTCCCATCTCCACGACCTTCACCGCCGATGCGCTAAGCCGCTGCTTCTCCTTGCCTCTCGAGCTCCGCCACGACAAAGGCCGCTGGTCGAGCCGCCTGCACAGCAGCGTTGAGGCAAACGGCCGGGCAGTTGCAAGCCAGCCCGCTGCCAGTGCCATCGACAGCGGCCTTAGTGGTCAGGAGGTGGGGAGGAGCGATCCTAGCCTGTCGTTGATATCGGACACCGAGTAGAGGTTGCGCCGGAGCGTCTCAGTGAGCCACCGCTCTACCTCGACCCTGGCCGGGCCTTCTTCTAGGTAGCCCCAGAGGTCGAGCAGCCGGTCCTGGACCTGCGACGCCGGTACCGACACTTGGTCGGCCAGCTCCGAAAGCCAGGCCTCGGCGACGGCCCACGCGCTGTCTTGCTGCCGCTCACCGCCCCGCTGGGCGGTCTCCGCCGTGCTGAGGACGGCACCGGCCTCTGGGGTGCCGGCGGCCGGGGGGGCACCTGTGCCCCTCGTGCCCGCTGCGCCACCTGAGCCCTGCCCAGCCGCTGCGCCACCTGCGCCCTGTCCGCTGGCGTCAGGCCCACCCGTCATGGCCACGCTTGCGTCTGTCATGGTTCGATCCTACGGCCTCGGCATGCCTAGCGATGAGAAGCGACCCGGCCTGCGAACCGAGACACCACTCTCAGTGGTTGGCACATCGAACGGTCGCCCGGGCACGGGCCGTCGCTTCCCGCAGGAGGCAAAGTGCAGGCGCCCCACGCTTCGGCTTTTACCTCTCTGGACGCAAACATATTAGCCCTGGTCAGAAATCAATTTTTCGGGGGAACTTGACTTCTGGGCCCGGGGCACCTTAACATAATCGGCAGCTAAAAAACACGCCTTTGGGCACCGGGCCCAAAACATTGCGATATTGCCCTTCTGACCAGGGAGGCAATGGCGGGTACCCGGCTAGCCCTGCGCTTTGGGGCCTTGTCTCGTCGCGCCCGCTGAGAGTAGGGCGACGGGGCGGCGCTGCCCCCGGCCTAGTCGGGCCAGCTGGCCCGCTCTGGCTCGCGCGCCCTTTGGAGGAGGTAGACGATTGCAGACCAAAGACGGCTCGGTCACGGCCACCAGAGGCCAGCTGAGCACAAAGCCGCCCTACGGCAACGATGCAGCGGGCACAACACGCCAAGCCCACCGGCCCAACTTGTTGAGCCACGGTGCGGCACGTCTTGTGCCGTTCGTGGTTTCTACGGCCATTGCGGCTCTCGCTGCAGTTCCCCCCGCAGGGGCATTACCTACAGAAAGCGTGCGCAGCCAAGGCTCTGGCGGCCAACCACAACAGCACAGCCCGCGGCCTGTGGGTGCACCGACCACGCGTCGGGCCAGTTCCGGCGCTCCCCGTTCCCGGTCACTGGCGCCATCGTTGTCCCAATCCCCTTCTGCCACAAGACTATTTGAGGCCGAGCACGATGTTGCCATGAGAGCGGCCCGAGTTTTGTCCGCCGCGGGAAAGCTGGCTCTGCGAGCAGTAGATATAAGGGCCGCAAAGCCGCCTGCTGTCCTGCTTGCCTCCTCGGCAGCTGGCACCCAGGCGGCTGCCCGCAGTGGCCGGCCGGCCGGCCGAGCTCAGCCCAAACCCGCACATTTGCTGCAGTACTTGGGCACTTTTCTCGTGACTTGCTACGACCTCAGCGGCACCACAGCCTCAGGTGCCCCAGCGGGGCCACAAAGCGTCGCCGTCGACCCAGGAGTGATCTCTCTAGGGACGCAGATCTACGTGCAGGGAGTTGGAGTACGCACAGCCGACGACACTGGCGGCGCCATCATCGGTCACCACATCGACATTTGGGAACCGACTTATTGGCAGTGCGCCGACTGGGGCGTACAAGAGCGTGCCGTGTACGCCGTCAGCCCGGCGGGGACCTGAAGAGAAGAACGGGAAGCTGCCAGCCTTGGTGACCGATGTGCACAGGCGAGCTCAAAAGCGAGCCGAACGCCTGAAAGTTCACCATGAGCACGGTTCATGGCCACCTAAATCATAAACAGGCGACCGAGGTAACGCGCTCTGTACCCTGGCTCCTTTTGGACGCGTTTTGGTCCCTGGTCGCGCCTTTGTGGCGGTCAGCGCGCAAACGACGCCCAAAACTCACCTTTACGCGCGAAAGAGGGCGGCAACCCTGCACCGAGCGCGCTGGGCGCCCTCACCCCGCTGGCGGCGCCTGCGGGACAGAACCTGAAAGGGGCGCCGGGGAAGCCAGCTAGTCAGGTGCCGGCGACCAGTACCGCCGCGCCGCGCACACGGTCGTTGGCGAGGTCGCTCAGCGCCTTGTCGGCGGCGTCGAGAGGATAGGGGGTGGTCGTGACCTCTACGTGGAGACGGCTGGCGGCCGCGAGCATTTCCTCCCCGTCGGCACGGGTGTTGGCCGTGACGCTCGTCAAGGTCTTTTCCTGGAACAACTGGCGCTCGTAGTTGACGACGGGGATGTCGCTTAGATGGATGCCCGCAACCGACAGGGTCCCTCCCCGGTCGAGCGCCTCCAAAGCGACGGGCACGAGGTCGCCGACGGGCGCGAAAAGTATGGCCGCGTCCAGCGGCTCAGGGGGTCGGTCGTAGGCGCCTGAGGCCGAGGCCGCCCCAAGCAAGAGCGCGAGCCGCTGGGCCTCCTCTGAACGGGTGAGCACGTGCACCACTGCCCCCTCCTTGATCGCTATCTGCGCTGCGAGGTGGGCCGAAGCGCCAAAGCCGTAGATGCCAAGACGCCCGAAGGGAGGCAAGTTGGCCCGCCTGAGCGCCCGGTAGCCGATGATGCCCGCGCAAAGCAGCGGGGCGGCCTGCTCATCAGGGAACCCTTCGGGGAGCCGGTAGGCGTAGCGCTCGTCCACCACGGCGTACTCGGCGTAGCCGCCGTCTTCGTCCCAGCCCGTGAAGCGTGGCTCCAGGCAGAGGTTTTCTCGGCCGCTCCTGCAAAACTTGCAGGTCCCATCGGTATGGCGCAGCCAGGCGATGCCCGCGCGCTCGCCGAGCTGGAAGCGCTGCGCCCCCACGCCCAGGGCGTCCACAGTACCTACCACCTCGTGGCCCGGGGTTACCTCGGGCTTGTGGACGGGTAGGTCGCCCTCTGCCACGTGAAGGTCGGTCCGGCACACCCCGCACACGCTGACCTTCAGGCGTACCTCTCCTGGCCCGGGCTCGGGAACTGGCTTTTCAACCAGCGCAAGGGGGCCGCTAGCGATCGGCCCGGGCTGCTTTACGGTCCAAGCCTTCACTCGACAAGGCTACCGGACCGGCCCGCCGCCATGGCACCGATCGGCCAGGAGCGGCGGAGCGGAGCTAGGCATCATTAGCCCGATCGGGTATAATTCGTTCAAACTTGCCCTCGAGCCTAGCCGTATCGAGAGGACCGCTTTTCGTGGCCGCCGGCGGGCTCGGTAGCCAAGGTCCTTAGGTCCTTGGCCTGTGCGGTGCCAGAGCGCAGCGCACCTGCACCTGGCACGCACCAAAGGACACGACACGGAGGTTGACATGCTCTTCGACGACGTAGCAGAAGACGTAGTGGTAGGGGACGTAGTGGCAGAAGTCGGGCCCGGCGGAGAGCAAGTGCTCGAAGTAAGTTCAGGGGAGCTCGCGCTCCCGCCGGTGCTGAGGCGCCCCTCGACCCGGAGGGTCGTGCTGGTGGGGACCTACCCGCCCCGAGCGTGCGGCTTGGCGACCTTCACAGCCAACCTGCGCGCCTGCATCGACGCCCCCGACAAGGGGTGGACCGCGGACGTGGTGAGGTTGGTGGAGCCCGACGAGCAGCGCCTGCGGGCAGGCCAGAGCAGCCCAGACGCGCCCGAGGTGGTGGACGAATGGGTCACCGGCGACCTGGTGACCCTCAGCCGTTCGATAGGGACCATGTCGCGCTTCGACGCGGTGCTGCTCCAGCACGAGTACGGCTTGTTCGGAGGCCCTGAAGGCGAAGAGGTGCTCGCGCTCGTGTACGCGCTCGAAGTGCCGCTCGTATCGGTCCTCCACACCGTTCTGGCGTCCCCCAAGCCCGCCCAGCGCCGCATCCTCGACGCGCTGACCAGGGCTTCTCAGGCCGTCGTCGTCCAAAGCCGAGCCGCCAAGGACCGCCTAGTAGCCGTCCACGGGGTTGACCCCGGCTTGGTGACCGTCATACCCCACGGCGCCGCCCCCAACTTTGCGCCTGTCAGCGCCCCCGGCCGGCCCCCCAAGCTGCTCACTTGGGGCTTGCTCGGTCCTGGCAAAGGGATCGAGCACGCCGTAAGAGCCGTGGCGGGCCTGCGCCGGCGGGGCCTCGAGGTCTCCTACACCGTCGCCGGCCAGACCCACCCCAAGGTGCTCGGCGTCCACGGCGAGGCTTACCGGTCCTCCTTGCAGGCGCTCGCCGCCGAGCTCGGCGTGGCGGACCTCGTCCACTTCGACGACCGCTACCGGGACTGGGCGTCCTTGCGGGCGCTGGTGCGTGCGGCAGATGCGATCTTGCTGCCCTACGATTCGACCGACCAGGTGAGCAGCGGCGTGCTCGTAGAGGCCGTCGCGTCGGCGAAACCGGTGGTGGCGACCCAGTTCCCCCACGCTGTCGAGCTCTTGGGCGACGGTGCGGGCGCCTTGGTCCCCCACGGCGACCCGCTGGCCATGGAACGCGCGCTCGCACACGTGCTGTTCGAGCCGGGCGTCGCCGAGCAAATGTCGGCGGCAGCCCGGCAAGCAGCTGAGCCCCTTCTCTGGCCCAACGTCGGTGCGAGCTATCGGCGCCTCGTGGCCCACGTATTGGAGAAAGAGAACCAAAGGGCACTCGTGTGAGCAACCAGGCGGGCATCTCGCGCGGCTGGCCCACAGCGCCAGCCCGCTCCGCACCTCCGCCGTCACTACGCCACCTGAAGGACCTGACCGGGCCGTTCGGGCTCTACGAGCACGCCCGGCGGAGCGAGCCCAGCCCCAAGCACGGCTACTGCACCGACGACGCCGGCCGAGCGCTAGCCCTCGCCTGCCGTCTGCCCGAAGATCCCTACGCCGAGGAGCTCGCTTGGCTCACCCTTAGGTTTTTAGAACGGGCTCACGCCGGCGGCGGGCACTTCCTGCTCCGCCTCGGGCCTGGCGGCAGCTGGGACGAGAGCCCGCCGAGCGACGACGCCGCCGGCCGGGCCCTGCTCGGCCTCGGCACTGCAGCATCGTCGGCCCCTTGGCCGGCGCTCCGCCAGCGAGCAGAGGCCCTCTTCGTCGAAGCTGCGGGGTTCACCTCACCCGCCCCCAGGGCTGCCGCGTACGGTACGCTCGGCGCGACCGAGGTCCTCTTGGCCCCCGGGGCCGAGGGCCGCCTCCGGCGTGCCGCCCGGCAGCTCGCCGAACGCCTTGCCCCCCTGGCACTGCCCGAGGCCCCCGCCGGCGGGCCTTGGCGATGGCCGGAGCCCCAGCTCAGCTACGCGAACGCCCTCTTGCCGCACGCCGCCCTGGCGGCAGGGGCAGCGCTGGAAGACGACGGAGCGCTCCGGGCCGGCCTTCTCCTCCTCGAGTGGCTAGTGCAAGAGGAGTGCTTTGAAGGGCGCTTCAGTTTCGCCCCAGTAGGGGGACGAGGCCCTGGGGGCGAAAAGCCGGCGTTCGACCAGCAGCCGATCGAGGCCGCCGCCATGGCCCACGCCGCCGCGCGCGCCCACGCGCTCACGGGCGAGGGGCGCTGGGAGGCACCTATATGGGCGGCTGTCGGGTGGTTCCTCGGGGACAACGACACCGGCACTGCCGTCTGGGACCCGGCCACCGGAGGGGGTTTCGACGGGCTGAAACGCCACGGCGTGAACCACAACCAGGGCGCGGAGTCGACGATCGCCTTTGTCGCGACGATGGCGCTCGCCAGGCATCAGGCAGCCTCGAGCGCAGCCAGCAGCTCCGAGACCGACGCTGTCGCCGCTCCGACGTAGCGGTCGGCCGCCCCGTAGGTCAAATAAAGCCTGTCACCTTCCCGGTGGGCGCCTTGCACGAACACGACCCGGTCCACGTCACCGTGACGCTCCCAGGGCAGCTCTGGCTCCAGCAGGGCTTGAGGCAGCCGGGCGAGGACACGGCCCGTGGAGCGGTCCAAGAGGGCGAGGTTCATGGTGTAAGACCCGTCGGCGCGCCTTTCGTGGAAGAAGAGCAGGAACCCCTTTTCTGTCTCCACCGGAGGCGCGCCGGCGCCCACGCCGAGGGCTCCCGGGCTCGGGGCGATCAGCGTGTGGGAAGCGAGATCTTCCATGTACGAGCTCCAGTAACCCTCGCCAGGGTCGAAAAGCTCCTCTAGGTCCTCGAAGATCGCGAGCTGCATGTTGGGGTGGACGCGGTGCACGAGGGCGACCCGGCCATCTGAGAGCGAAAAGACCACCCCGTCTTTGTTGGGCACGCCCTCAGGGCCCAGGATGCGGCCGCTGCCGGCCACGAGCCAGAACCTTCCTTCGCTCCAGGTGAGCCGGTGGGCCCCGATGCGCCAGGGGCGCCCACTAGCCGCCGGCGGCAGGAAAGTGTAGGTCATAACCAGTTGCTCCCCCGCCGCCGTGGCCACCCGCTGGACACGGGGGTCCTCGAAGCAGGCAGCCCCGTCCGTGCCGGCTGGCGCCAGCACGTAGCCGAAACGGTACGAAAGGCCATCGGAGGAGGTGAGCACGACTATGTCGGACAAGTAGTCCAAAAATGAGCTGCCCGGGCCGGGGTTGCGCCGGTAACCCGAGCGCACCGCCCTGGCGAACATATGGAACTCTCCCTCGTGGAACATGAGGCCGGGGTTGAACATCGCACCGTACCCCGGGGCCAGCCCTGCGTCGGCAACTGGCCGGCGAGCAAGGCGCCTCACGGGGCGGGGAGAGCGAGCGTAACCGCGGCCGCCGGGCCGCGCGTCGGCGCCATAGCTGCCGCCGCCGGCGCCGCCCGGCGACATATCCTTTCCTTCACCGCTACTGAGCCTCATTTTGAGCCGTAACGATACATGAGATGACAACCACTATCGGTGATACCCGCGAGCTTTTCCGCCGTTACGAAGGCAATCCTATCATCACCGCGGCTGATTTCCCACGCATGGTGAACGCCGTGTTCAACCCGGGAGCGACCGTGGTAGACGGCGAAACGCTACTGCTGCTACGTGTCGAGCACCGCACCGGGCTTTCCTCCTTGGTGGTCGCCACGAGCGCCGACGGGCTCACGGGCTGGAAGATCGACCTCGGCAAGGTGCTCGAGCCGCGCCCGGGGCGCTTCGAGGAGCGCTGGGGCGTAGAGGACCCCCGCATAACCAAGGTGGGCGACGACTACATGGTGGTCTACGTCGGCTATTCGCCAGCCGGCCCCCTTCCCTGCCTCGCCGAGACGCGGGACTTCGCTTCTTGGGAGTACCGGGGCGTGCTGCAGCCACCCGAGGACAAGGACGCCGCGCTGTTCCCCGAGCGCTTCGAAGGCCGTTGGGCCCTCTTGCACCGCCCGGCGCCGGCGATGGCCGGCCTCGGGGCCCACATATGGATCTCCTTCAGCCCGGATCTGCGCCACTGGGGCGACTCGCAGGTCCTCCTGCCGGCACGGCGGGGAGGGTGGTGGGACGCCAACAAGATCGGCCTCGGTCCACCGCCGCTTCTCACGAAAGACGGTTGGCTCATCTGTTACCACGGGGTGCGGACGACGGCTTCTGGTTCGCTTTACCGCCTGGGCTTGGCGTTACTAGACCGCGACGACCCCACCAAGGTGCTCGCCCGAGGCAACGAGTGGGTTTTCGGCCCGAGAGAACCCTTCGAGCGCCACGGCGACGTGGACGGTGTCGTCTTCCCCTGCGGCTGGGTGCTCCGCGACGACGGCGAGACCCTCCACATGTACTACGGGGGGGCCGACTCGGTGGTGTGCGTGGCTGAGGCCAAGCTTTCCCAGCTACTGTCCTACCTCGAGTCCCATCCCTTCGCCGAGGACGCCGGCGGCCCTCCCCAAAGCGCGCTCGGCCACAACGCCGGCGCCTGAGCCGCCGCCAGCTTGCCTGGCCGGCGTGGGGCGTGGGGCTCCCAACCGAGCTATCTCACCTCGGACGAGAGCTCAGGGGCCGCTGTCACGTCGAGCTCAACGCCTGCTCTAGTGCCGAGCGCAAGGCGCGGCCTCAGGAGGGAGCTCGAGGCGTCATCTCGCGCCGGCGGCCCCTCTCCAGCGCCGGCGGCAGCGGCCGGCGGTAGACGATCGCCAGGCGTCGAGTGCAGCGAGTGATGGCGACGTACAGGGCGCGCAGGCCCTGGGGAGCCATGTCGGCTATGAGGGCCGGCTCGACCACTACGACCGAGTCGAACTCCAGGCCCTTGGCGTCGCCCAGCGCTAGCAGGCTCACCCGAGCGTCGAGGGCACCCGCACCTACTTCTCCAAAGCTCGTCCCGCTTGCCAGCAGCGCGGCGCGCACTTCGCCCAAGAGCTCCGGCGGGACGATCACGCCCACGTTGCCGTCCTCCCCGCCGGCGCCGCCTGCAGCCACGGCCGCCAGCTCTTCTTCCACGGTCTGGGGCAAGACCGGGCCCCAGCCAGCAGATCCCGGCCGTACCTCGATGAAGCGCGGGTACGCGCCAGTGCGGCGCACCGGCTCAGGCGCCGAAGCGCCGGGGAGGGCTTCGGAGAGGACTTCGGCCGCGAGCAGCATCACTTCGGCCGGAGCGCGATAGCTGACGCTCAGTTGGGCTTCCCGCCAGCGCCGCGCCCGGTCTGGGCCCCTTGCGCCAGGCTTGGAAGGACCGCCGAAGGGCAAGTGCCGGACCACGTCTTCCCAGGACTCCGGCGCCCACGGCCCAGTCGCTTGGGCGATGTCACCGACCAAGGTCATAGACCCAGAAAGCGAACGCCGGCCTACCATGCGCAGCTCCATCGGCGAGAGGTCCTGAGCTTCGTCCACAACGACGTGACCGTACGCGCGCGCTCGCCGGTCGTCTTCGAGCGACGCACCCGAGCGCGCCCCCAGCAAGAAATAGGCCTCGTCCAGCAAAGCCATGTCCGCCGCCGACCAAACCAGCTCAACAGGAGAAGAACTGCGCGGCCGGTACAACAGTCCCGCCTCCTCCGCAGAGAGGAGGTGGCGGGCGGCACGGTCCAAGAGCGGCTTGGCGCCAAACAGGTCGTGCAGCAGCTCCTCGGGGCTGAGCCTTGGCCACATGCGGTCAAGGAGCTGGACCACGTCAGCACGGGCCTTCAGCTCGCCAGCGAGCTCGCGAGGACCGGGCCGGCTACCGCGACGGACCTCGAGCTGGGCGGCCAGCTCTGCCCACAGCAGACGCTCGACTATGCGCCGGCGAGCGTTGTGGGTGCCGTGGCGCCGGCGGGCCGCCTTTACGATCCTCTCGCTCGCCTCCGGGGTTACGACAAGGGTCAAAGAGCCGTAGGGCAGCTGCACCGGTGCCCGCAGCGCCCGCTCTCGCTGGCGCACCGCCCGCTCGATAAGGGTTGCCATCCTCGGGTCTCCTTTCAGGCGGGCGACTTCGAGCGGTTCGGTGAAAGCCGGCGAGGGCCGGGCGCCCTTGTAGAGGCCCCGGGCCGTCGACAGCTCCACTCCCGTCTCCCCCAAAGAAGGCAGGACCTGGTCGATGTAGCGGAGGAACGTCGACGTCGGCCCCACCACGAGCACCCCCTGGCTCTCGAGCGGCCAGCGGTGAGTGTAAAGCAAGTAGGCGGCCCGGTGGAGAGCCACTGCGGTCTTGCCGGTCCCAGGTCCGCCCTGGACGACGAGCGTGCCAGCGAGCGGCGCCCGGATCACCTCGTCCTGCTCTGCCTGGACGGTGGCAACGATGTCGCGCATGCGCCCTGTGTGCGCCCGAGAGAGCGCGGCCATCAACACGGCCGGGCCCGACAGCCCGAGGACCTCCAGGCCCGCTGCCTCGGCGGGGCCAGCCGCCCCGGGCTCGGCGAAAATCTCGTCTTCTATGTCCACGACACGGCGGCCCTCGGTCATGAGGTGCCGCCGGCGCCGCAGCCCCATCGGGTGCGCTCCCGTGGCGCGGTAGAACGGCTCGGCCACAGGGGCCCTCCAGTCCACCACGAGAGGTTCGTGCCGCTCGTCGGAGAGGGCGAGGCGGCCGATGTGGTAGCTCTCCCCCTCCTTGTCGATCCGTCCGAAAATGAGCGCCTCCCGGCCGAGCTCCAGCTGTTCCAATCGGCTCAAGCTGTGGCGCACCTTGATGTCGCGCTCGGTGTAGGACTGGAACGTCCCCCCGCGCTCGCGGTAGGCCTCCTTCAGCCGGCTCTCCACGTCGGCGCGCACCGTCTCGAGGCGCTCGTAGGCCCGGTCGAGATAGGCCTGCTCAGCTGGTAGGTCGGGGTGGGCCATATCTAAGGTGATGGGCCGGCGCGCAGTTCCTCGCCGCCCAGGTTAGGTTAGGCGGGTGGCCGGACCGCCCACGTTCATCGCCGCCTGCCGCCGCCAACCAGTGCCCTACACGCCGGTGTGGTTCATGCGCCAGGCCGGCCGGCACCTGCCCGAGTACAGGCGCCTGCGGGGCGAGGGGAGCATCATGGAGGCTGTCCGCCGGCCCGACCTCGCAGCCGAGCTCACCCTTCAGCCTGTGCGCCGCTACGGCGTCGACGCGGCCGTCCTTTTTTCCGACATCATGGTGCCGCTCACGGGCTTCGGGGTCGAGGTGGCGCCCGGGACCGGGCCGGTCACCAACAAGCCCTTTCGCGAGAAGGCGGACCTCGACCGGTTGCGGGTGGAGGAGCACCCCTATGTGGCCGAGGCGGTGCAACTGGTGGTGAAAGAGTCGCCGGTGCCGGTCATAGGGTTTGCCGGCGGCCCCTTCACGCTCGCCAGTTACCTGGTCGAAGGGGGCCCGTCACAGAACTACTTGTCCACGAAAGCCCTCATGTGGCGCGACCCGGCCCTGTGGGGCGCGCTCGCCGACCGCCTCGCTTCCATCGCCCTGGCCAGCTTGAAGGCGCAGGTCGAGGCGGGCGCAGCAGCCGTACAGATCTTCGAGAGCTGGGGCGGGGCGCTATCTCCGGCCGCCTACCGCCGCTTCGTGCTGCCGGCCCTGCGCGTGGTCCTCGACGGGCTGGCGCCCCTCGCCGTCCCGCGCATCGTGTTCGGTGTCTCGGCGGGCGAGCTGCTCGCCCTCTTCGCAGAAGCCGGCGCCGACGTAGTCGGGGTCGACTGGAGGGTGCCTCTCGACGTTGCCCGCCAGCGCACCGGCCCCGGCGTGGCGCTCCAAGGCAACCTCGACCCCGCCGCCTGCCTCGCCCCCTGGGAGGTGCTGGCGGAGGAGGCGCGGGCCGTGCTCGCGGTGGCCCCCGAGACCGGCCACGTGTTCAACCTCGGCCATGGGGTCCTGCCCTCTACCGACCCCGGGCAGCTCGCAAGGCTCGTCGAGCTCGTGCATGCCGAGACGGCCAGATGAAGGTAGCCGTGGTGGGTGCCGGTATAGCAGGGCTCGCAGCAGCCTGGGAGCTCACGGGCGCGGGGGCGGAGGTCACGGTGTACGAACCGGGGCGCCTCGGGGGCAAGCTTGTCACGTCGGAGTTCATGGGCCGGCCCGTAGACGAAGGGCCGGACGCGTTCTTGGCACGGGTGCCAGAGGGGGTCGCCCTCTGCGAGGAGCTGGGCCTCGCCGGCGACCTGGTGGCGCCGGCGGCTTCCGAAGCGCTCATCTGGTCAGGCGGGCACCTCCGCCCCCTACCCAGAGGGCTGGTCCTGGGCGTGCCGGCTCGGCTCTGGCCGCTCGCCCGCTCTGAGCTGCTGTCGCCGCGCGGGCTGGCCAGGGCGGCGCTGGAGCCACTGCTCCCGCCAACACCCCTGGGCGACGACGAGAGCACCTGGGAGCTGGTCGCGGCGCGCTTTGGCGATGAGGTGGCCGACAAGCTCGTCGAGCCCCTCGTCGGCAGCGTCAACGCCGGTCCCACCCGACGGCTCTCGGCCGCCGCCACCGCGCCCCAGCTCCTCGCCGCCGCCAAATCTGCCCGCAGCCTGCTGCTCGCCCTCCGGCGCAGGGCGGGAGCTCCCGCCGGCCCAGCCTTCTTCGCCCCTCGCTCCGGGATGCAAGCTATAGCGGACCGCCTGGTCGAACGCCTAACTGAGAGAGGCGTGCACTTCGTCGCCCTCGAAGTCAGCGCTCTCGGCCTAGCCGACCGCAGCGTCGTGGTCGAGCCCGTCGGCGAGGCCTACGACGGCACCGTCCTCGCTGCTCCCGCCCCTGTCACCGCCAGGCTGCTCGGGACGCTTGGTGTAGACGCCAGCGCCCTTGCCCAGATGGAGTGGGCGTCGGTGGCCATCATCACGCTCGGCATGCCCGAAGGCGCTTTGGACGTCCCGGAGGGAGCGAGCGGCCTTTTGGTGCACGGCGCCGGCGGGGCTCCGGCCCCCGCTTCGGCACGGAGCCTGGGTTGGGGCGCCCAGGCGGGGCAAGAGCACGGCGCCGGCGGGGCTCCGGCCCCCGCTTCGGGCCTGCTCATGACGGCGTGCTCGTTCGCCAACAACAAGTGGCCGCACTGGGCGGCCCCTGGGGTTGCGGTTCTGCGCATCTCTGTGGGCAGGGCCGACGACCGCCGCTGGGAGGAGCTGGCCGACGAGGAGCTGGTCGAGCGAGCCCTCCAAGATGCCTGTCGCGCCCTCGGCCGACGGGCGCCGGCGCCGTCCCCCCTGGCGTGGAGGGTGAGCCGCTGGCCATCGGCGCTACCCCAGTACCCAGTAGGGCACCTGCAAAGGGTGGCCGAACTGCGGGCCTCCCTCTCGCGCCTCGCGCTCCCCGTCGGCCTCGCCGGCGCCAGCTATGGGCGGGTGGGCGTGCCGGCATGTATCGCTTCTGGCCGCCAGGCTGCCCGTACGGTGCTCGCAGCGCTGCCGCTCAGGGCCCGCCCGGGGGGATAATGGGGGGCGGCGATGGGGAGCAAAATACGCACTGGATTTCTCGCGCTCGTCTTGGCCGCCACCTCTCCGCAGGGTTGCGCGGCCGCGCAAACGGGTGCCCCGCCCAACATCTTCTCCAACGATTCCAAAACCCCTTGCATCTACGCGTCGACGAACATCCCGCTCATGAAGAGCTTTGCCCGGCTGACCGGGAAGGACTTCGACTGCGTGGTCGTCTACAACAACGCCCGCCCCACTTGGTACTGGTGGCAAAGGCTCTGGGTGTCGCACCCGCCCCACCCCGGCATGAACCTGATCGGCTGGGTGAAAGCTGTCCCGGGCCGCCGCCTGGTGATCTCCCAGCCGATGGTCCCCGACGACGTACCGGCCAACTGGCGCCAGCTCGGGGCGGCAGGTGCTTACGACTCCTACGCCAGGCAATTCGCTGAGAACTTGGTCGCGCTCGGGCTCGGCGACTCGGTCATCCGCCTCGGCTGGGAAGCAAACCTCCAGTCCGACACCGAAACCGCCCTCGGCACGACGCCTGCTGACTGGCACGCCTGGGCGCAGTACTGGGCCAACATCGTAAAGTCCATGCGGAAAGTGCGAGGGGAGCACTTTATCTTCGACTGGACGGTCAACGCGGGCGTGGAGCCCGTCCCGCTCGCCGACTGGTACCCCGGCAACGACGTGGTCAACGTGATCGGCGTAGACGCGTACGATTCGGGCATCTACAACAGCTCCCTCACACCCGAGCAGCGCTGGCAACAGCTCTCGCACGAGCCAGACGGCCTGGACGCCGTGGCCGCCTTCGCCGCCGCCCACGGCAAACCCCTTTCGCTCCCAGAATGGGGCTTGGTAGCCCCCGGGCCAGCCGGCGGCGCGGGCGACGACCCGACCTATGTGAGGGGGCTGGCGCAATGGGTGAAAACCCACGACGTCATGTACGAATCGTACTTTTACCAGCCGGGCGACAATGACCTCGTGCTTTTGCCCCATGCGCCGGCGTCTTTGCACGTCTATGAGCGCGACTTCCCCAATGGGCCGGCGCTCGGCCCCGCCAGCGGGGAGCAGTCGCAGGCTTCATCACGCTGAGCTCGACGAAGCCCTTGTCTTGTACCCGGCCCCGGGTGGCGAACTGCGCACCTCCGGCGCCCAAAGAGCCCAGGCCCTACTTGGAGCGGACGGCGCAGCTCAGGAGGCGCCGCCATGGCGCACCAAATAGGCGTACGGCCCGAAGTCCGCGGCGCTCAGCAGGCGGCCGAGCTTGCGCATCTCGCGTTGCACTGCCTCGACCACGACCTCCATGGTGATGGGGCCGCTGGCGTCTGCGGCCAAGAACGCTGCTGTGAGCGCGGCGTTGCGGATGGACCCACCAGAAAGCCTGAACAGGTTGGCCAGCAAACCGGTATCCAAGTCTTTACAGGGGGCTCCGGGCGGGAAGCTCCGCTCCCAGATGCGCCGGCGCTCGAGCTCTTCTGGCATGGGGAAGTCCACGCTCACCGTTACCCGGCGCAGGAACGCCGGATCTACGTTGGTGGCCAGGTTTGTCGCCATCATGACCAGGCCCTCGTAGCGTTCGAGCCGCTGCAGGAGGTAGGCGAGCTCGATGTTGGCATAACGGTCGTGGGCGTCCGACACTTCCGAACGCTTGCCGAAAAGGGCGTCAGCTTCGTCGAAAAACAGGGCCACGTTGCTTGCTTCTGCAGCGGCGAAGACGGCCGACAAGTTCTTCTCGGTCTCGCCTACCCATTTGGAGACGAGCGCGGCCAAGTCCACCTTGTAAAGGTCGAGGCTGAGCTCACCCGCGATGATCTCCGCAGCGAGCGTCTTGCCAGTGCCCGAAGGGCCGGAAAACAGAGCCACCACGCCCGCAGAGGGGAACGACGAAAAACCCCAAGCGCTGAAAACCGTCCTTCGGTGACGGCAACGGGCCACGACCTCCCGGAGCCGCTCGGTGCGCTCGGCGTCGAGCACGAGGTCGTCCCAGCGCCGCGAAGGCCGGGTGCGCGGCGCGTACGCGCTGATGTGCCCGGCGGCCAGGCGCCGAACGGCCGCCGCCACGTCGCCGCCCAAGCCCGCTGCTGCCTGGCAAGCAAGCTCCAGTTGCTCGGCAGAAAGCCCAAGCCCCAACGCCGCGTGGGCCTCCGTGGTCCCGAAGGCAGCTTCGAGTTCCTCCTCGCTCGCCGGCGCGGGAGCCACCGGCAGCTCCTGCCAAGCCAGTTTGGGGAGGCAGTCGAGAGGCAGTTCCTCTGGGCTGGCTAGCGCCCAGGACAAATGGCTCGCGTCTGTCACCCGCTTCATGGCGTCGAGCGGCGGAGGCTCAGCCAGCTCCAAGAGGACCGGGCCACGTCCACGCAAGTGGTGTACGAGCTAACCACCACGCGATCTGTTTTCAGCTTACGCGCTGAGCGGGGAGGGGAGCTCCAGGGCCGGCCCTAGTTCGTCATGGG
>Ga0209061_1001265_pt1 | contig 44204 bp, 46 predicted proteins | sample Coa_R1_10_FD_187157 | JGI IMG/M metagenome (GOLD analysis project Ga0209061, IMG submission 187157) | Surface soil microbial communities from Centralia Pennsylvania, which are recovering from an underground coalmine fire - Coalmine... | ecosystem: Environmental > Terrestrial > Soil >...
ATGCCGCCCGATCGATCGTCGAAGGAGCTGCCTACGATAACAATCTGCTGTGCATCGGCGAAAAGGAAGTGTTTGCCGTTGCCGCCATCTTCGACGAATTATGCGATCTGATGACGCGCTATAAGGCCGTTCGCCTGGATGCAGGGCAAATCGCGTCCTTGACAAAAGCCGCCTTCGTCAAGGACGCCAAGGGCCATGAGATGGTCAACAAGGATCTCATCGGCCAAGATGCCGCGGTGTTGGCCGAGCGCGCCGGCGTCAAGGTGCCCGCCGATACCGAACTGCTTTTCGGCGAAACCGACGAACTGCATCCGTTCGTCGATCATGAGCAGATGATGCCTTTTGTGCCGTTCGTGCGTGTGCCGGACGTGGATACAGCAATTGCGCTGGCAAAAAAATATGAACATGGTTTCAAGCACACGAGCATTATCCATTCGCGCAACGTCGAGACGATCACGCGCATGGGCCGCGAGATGGACACGACGTTGTTTGTGCAAAATGGACCGAGCACAGCGGGTTTGGGCAGTGGCGGCGAAGGCTATTTGAGTTTCAGCATCGCCACACCGACCGGCGAAGGCGTGACAACTCCGATGACATTCACGCGGCAACGGCGTTCAACGACGGTTCGCGGCATGAGGGTGTTGTAAGGAGATGCTCATGCAAGTGGGTCGTATTGTCGGTTATGCAGTTGCGACAGTGAAGCACCCTAGCTACCAGGGCTGGCGCTTACTGCTCGTGCAGATGCTCGGCACGGATGACAAACCCGATGGTGAGCCGATTCTGGCGCTGGATCGTCTTGGTGCGGGAGTCGGAGATCGCGTTATCGTGTGCAATGATGGAGCGGAGGCGCGGGCGCTGGTCGGGGCGAAGAATTCGCCGGCGCGGTGGTTCGTGATGGGTTTGGCAGATCGATGAACGGCAACGGGCAAACTGGATCGGGATGGGGCTATGCCGTGGAAGGCCGGCCCTCGACAATGTTGCAAATAGCCCTGCGCGCCGTTAACCGCAATGGACATTCGCCCCAATTATTGCCGGAGTGCAACGGTGAAAGTTGCGATTGGGTTCGGCGCGTGGCAGAATGTTTACAAAACGGACAATGCCAGAGAGCGATATTGTTTTGCCACGATGCCTGCCTGGCCTGCTGTATTGCCAACAAGGTACCGGGAGTGCGGGCTGCGGCAGTATGGACCGTGGCCCAAGCAGAGCGAGCGCTGGAACAATTGGGTGCGAACTTGCTGGTAGTCGAGATGGCAGATCGCACATTCTTTGAGTGTAAGGAAATGTTGCGCTTGTGTTGTGAGGAGGCCAATTGTCCGCCGCACGTTGCCTGCATCTTAAAGGAGTTGGATGGCCATGCGCATCGCTGAGATTATTGGCAATATCACCCTATCGCACGTGCACCCAAGCATGGTAGGAGCGCGTTGGCTCATTGGCGTGCCTTATAGTCTGGCTGCCTTACGTGATAATGGTGTTCCCGATGGCGAAGATGTGGTGATTTATGACAACCTCGGCGCCGGCGTTGGCGCTCGCATCGGCTTCAGCGAAGGCAGTGAAGCGGCGGCGCCTTTTTACCCAGAAAAAAAGCCCGTGGACGCCTATTGTGCGTGCATCTTGGATACAGTTGCAGTCAATGATGGAGAATGAACCGTGAATGAATATAAGTTGAAAGAACAGATCTGTGAGATTGGCCGCCGTATCTACGCCAAAGGATTCGCAGCAGCCAATGACGGCAATATTACGGTGCGTCTCAATGAACGCGAATTCCTCTGTACACCGACGATGGTGTCCAAGGGTTTTCTTAAGCCAGAAGACATCTGCAAAGTAGACATTGAAGGCAAGCAGTTAGCCGGCACGCGGAAGCGCACCAGCGAGGTGCTATTGCACCTGGCAATTTACAAACAGCGTCCCGATGTGATGGCGTGTGTGCATTGCCATCCGCCGCACGCCACCGCTTTCGCTGTCGCTCATGAGCCGATTCCCAAATGCGTTCTGCCCGAAGTCGAGGTGTTCCTCGGCGAAGTGCCGATTGCCGTCTACGAGACGCCCGGCGGCCAGAAATTCGCCGATACTGTTGTGCCCTTTGCCAAGGATTGCAATACGATTCTCCTGGCCAATCACGGCACCCTCACATTTGGGCCAGATCTGGAGAAAGCGTATTGGAATACGGAGATCATCGACGCTTATTGTCGAATTCTCATTCTCGCCAAGCAACTGGGGCGTGTCAATTACTTCGATGAACAAAAGACACGCGAGCTGTTGGAATTGAAAAAACGGCTGGGTTATGACGACGTGCGCTTCCGCGATGAGAGCTGTCCAATCTGCGGCGACAGCAGCTTTGATGAATCCTACACGGATTTCGTGCCCCAGCCGCATGCTTTCCGCCGCGATTCCTGCTCGATCGCGCCTTCGCTTAACGGTCAAGCGGGCAGTGGGGGGGACATGGAAGAGTTGGTACGGACTATCACGGACCAGGTCATGGCTGCGCTGGGCAGCGCGTGCGTCTGAAAGACCCGCACCAGCGAGGGTGCAACGAGGCGGACGATGTTTAGCTTTCGCCGAGACAAGACAGGTTTTTTTGTCACGATCATCTTGCTGACGATCGTGACCGGCACGGTGATCAGCACGTTGGTCCTCCTTATGATGGGGATCGCGCAGGGCAACTGGAAAGAACACCTGCTGAGTGTCAAATGGATCCTCGGTTCCGCGTGGGTGGCATGCATCATCACGGTGCTGATCCGGCTGAAGATTTACAAATGGCAACACGATCAGGCCCTGAAGCGTCAGAAGGCTGAAAGGGAGTCAACAGCCGACAAGCGAACGCCCGATACGTCGGGCTCGCCGGAGTAAATTTTGGACAAACCGAATCAGAAAGAAGGTGGTTCATCATGGCCAGCAAGAGTCTTGAAGAGCGCGTGGCCGTTCTGGAAACAGAAGTTGCATAGCTGATGAAGGAGCGGATGATCGATCAAGGGGCCAGGAAGGCTGGTTGGGAGTTGTTATCGCGCAACCATAGGGATTGTGGACAGATTACAGATTTGAGATTGGAAGTCTGGACGACATAACCTTTCGATCTCTTTCGATGGGATGATCGGAACCAACAATCGGCGAGTGATACCATGAAAGTCAGCATTATCGGTGGCGGCGGGTTAGTCGGCAGCATGGCCGCTTATGCTTTGCAGTGCGGCGGCATTGTCAATCATCTGTGCCTCATCGATGCCAACGCCGATGCAGCCAAAGGCCATGCCCTGGAGTTGCTGCACGGCGCGGCCCTGGCCAGCGATCAGCGCCTCAGCGCCGGCACGATGGAAGACGTGGCGACGAGTCACATCATTGTCATTACGGCCGGCCTACGCCGCAAGCCGGACGAGAGCCGGCTCGACCTCATCAACCGCAACGTTGATCTGTTCTTGTCGTTGCTCGATCAGGTCAAAAACGCCGGGCTTAAAGACCATGCCTATCTCGTCGTTGTCAGCAATCCGGTAGACGTGTTGACATACCTGGCCGTGCAGCGTTCGGGTTTGCCGTGGCAGCGTGTCCTTGGTCTGGGCACGCAGCTGGACACGGCGCGGTTTCGCGGCTATCTCGCCAAGCGTTTGGAAGTGCCAGCGTCGCAGGTGCAGGCAATAATTCTCGGCGAGCACGGCGATAGCATGGTGCCGATCTGGTCGAGCGCCACGGTGGCCGGATTGCCGCTGGAGCAATGGCCAACATTCACGCCAGCCGTGCAGCGCGAAGTATTTGAAGACACGAAAACGGCAGGAGCGCAACTCATCAAGCTCAAAGGTGGTTCGGGTTTTGCTGTCGGATTAGCGATCCGTGAAGTCGTTGAGTCTCTGGCCCGCGACAGCCGCCGTGTGCTGCCGGTCAGCAGTTTGCAACAAGGGTTGTACGGCATCCGCGACGTGTGCCTGTCGGTGCCCACGGTAGTCGGCTGCGGTGGTGTGCGCCAGCAAATTGAGCTGCCGCTGACGCCAAAGGAACGGCTGGCGATGCAGCAGTCGGCCCGGGTACTGCGCGAGACCATCGATCAGGTCGAGGCACGCGTGGGCAAAGTACGAGTAAGCCATGCTACAGCGGCAACTCCGAAGGGCAACGCTGTTCCGCAGGGAAATGGCCGAGCGATCCCGCGAACAGCCTGGCAAAAAAAATGAACTGCCAAGACGTCGAGGATGCCAAGAAAAAGCGGAGAGGCCCCAACCTAATTTCTTCGCCTTTTCTCCTCTTGGCGTTCTCGACATCTTGGCGGTTAATCTGGAAAAACCGTCATGATTCAGAAATCTCTTGATCTCAAGCTGGCCCGCATTCACGCTGATCCGTACGGCTCGAAGGAGTTCATCCTCGCCGACGCCAAGGACGCCGACATGGCGCTGGCCATCGGTGCTCCGGGGCGCTCGCCGGAAGTGCACAGCGGCGAATTACGCTATCGCAGCCTGGCCGAGTTCCGCGACATCATCACGCAGATTGTCGAGGCCAAGCTGGTGGATATCATGCTCATGTCCGCCAGCACCAGTGAAGTGCTGACCATCCACAAACGGTTGTTCGATAACAGCCCCGTCACGCCCGCGGTGCGCGCCAACGATACCACCGACATTCACATCATTCGCGGTAGCAAATATCCGTCATCGCCGTCGCTGCCTTTCCGCACAGCCACCCTCGATCACATCCAGTGCGGACACATCGATTGCAAACCGGAAGAACGCCATCTTGGCGCCAATCTCGGCCTGTACAGCATCACGTTCAACAACGACGCCGTGCTAGACCGCGCCGCTCTGGAGGAATACAAGCAATTTCGCCTGGAAGCCGAACGTAAGGGATTCCGTCATTTTCTCGAAGTGTTCGATCCCAACCAACCGGAGGCGGTGGAGGCCAGCCAGCTGCCCGGCTTCATCAACGATGCCATCGTCCGTACGCTTGGCGGCGTCACCAGCAAGGGCCGGCCGCTCTTCCTGAAGATGGTTTATCACGGCCCCAAAGCGATGGAGGAGCTGGTCCACTACGATCCGCACCTGATCGTCGGTATCCTCGGCGGCTCGGCCGGCACTACCTACGATGCCTTCAAGCTCTTGAGCGAAGCCAAGAAATACGGCGCCCGCGTTGCTCTCTTTGGCCGCAAAATCAATAATGCGGAAAATCAGCTCGCTTTTATCCATTTTCTGCGCCTCATCGCCGATGGCGAAATCTGTGCAGAAGACGCAGTGAAGGCGTACCACGGTGTCTTGCAGCGTCTCGGTATCAAGCCGTATCGTTCGTTGAACGATGACATGCAGCTACAAACCAATGTCATGAGCTATGGCGGGAATGGCGTCGTTATCAGTGTGCCGCCTAGCACCGGTGAAGCGAAAAAGAACAAAGAACCAGTCGCCACTTGTGCCTGTAAAAACACAGCCCATACAGCCTGCGGCTGCCAAAACAAACAAACGAACAAGCCGGAGGCTAACGGCACGGTCGATTTCACCAAGATGACAGCAGCGCAGAAGATCGCCTACCACAAGGCGCGCTGGAACCGCATTCTCGGATAAAACATTCATGAATCTTCTCGATGAAATCTCGACACCGCATTTGCTCCTTCGTCGTCTGACGGCGGATGACCTCGACGACCTGACACGCATGCACCTCGACCCGCGCGTCATGGCCACACTCGGCGGCATCCGTTCACTGGACGAGACGCGCACCTGGCTCGCTCAAAAGCTGGAACATTGGCGACAATATGGATTTGGTTTGTGGCTTGCGCGCGAGCGAGAGACGGAGCAGTTCGCCGGACGTGGAGGATTGCAGCACGTCGCCATCGACGGCCGCGACGAGATCGAAGTGGGCTACAGTTTTCTCCCGGATTTCTGGGGATGCGGCCTGGCAACGGAGCTGGCCCGCGCCAGCATCCGCATCGCCTTCACTGTGTTGAATTTGCCAGAGATCGTCTGTTTCACGCTAACGACCAATCGCGCCTCACAGCGCGTCATGCAGAAAGCCGGTTTCCGGTACGAGCGTGATTTTCTCTACCAGAACCTGCCGCACGTTCTCTATCGTCTTCGCCGTACCGACGTTGCCGCCGCCGATTAGATTGAGCGTGCCTCTTCGCCAGCAACGATGGTGTTACCTTTGGCACCCCCACACGCTCGGCCGAACAAAAAAGCATCAAGCGACAATTTCCCTGGTCCCTGCAAGAGGAACAGAATTGCCGCGGCCAAATAAACGGCGGCCAACTCGTAGGACGGCTGCCCCGGCGCGGTAGCGACGAAAGCATGCCCCATGCGCAGATGTACCATGCCGAGGGCCGTGGCCATCGTGCAAGCAATGCCCAGCGCCGCCAACAGCGTCAACAGTCCCAAAATCAGGGCCGCACCACCGCCGAACTCCGCTATTGCCGCCGCTGCCTGCAACGCTGGCGGTACCTCGGAACCGCCCCGCGTCTCCATCCAGTGCAGCGGATTTTGGATCTTCGGCCAACCATGGAACATAAATGCTGCGCCCATCACTACGCGCAGCAGCAAAAGGCCGATCGAGCCTCGGCAACTGACTGCGCCCGGATATAACACTGCTCGCATCGCTTTCTCCTTAGATCGCAAGGGATCTCTGGCCATCAACCATCAATATACACATTGCGCCACGTATCCGGTCAATAGAATCACGAACCGAGGAGTGCAGACAGCAAAAACGGGAGGGGCGCGAAGTAAACTTCGCGCCCCTCCCGTCAAAAGCGAGAGCGTGCTCCGTCAGCGGAGCCTGTCTCAGGTCGTTTTCATCAGCTGGCAACATCAGATGCGGTGGAACAATTTGCCCACGTCAGAACCCAAGCTGCCGAGTGTGCTGCCCAGAGTGGAGGTCGTGCTTCCTATCAGGCCGCCGATCTGGTTCAGCTCTGCCGAAAGCAGAGTGAACAGCTCATCGATCAGCCCTGTCGAGATGCCAGAAGCACCGTTGACCACGCCTGACAGCAAGCCGGCGACATTCAGAGTGCCCAGCAGTGAGTCCACCTGCGAGATGGTGGTGCCGATGGTGCTACTGAGAATGCTCGTCAATTGGCTCAGAAGCGGCGTGGTCAGGCTGGGCACCAAACCCGATAAGTCGCTGAGCGTGCCCGCCAAGGTGTTAAGGCTGCTGGACACGTTCATCAGGGCGTTGCTGACCAGCATGGAGGTGCTGCTCAGCGTGGGACCGAGAATACTGGGCAGTTGGCCAGCGAGCGTGTTAAGGCTGCTGCTGATACTGGACAGACTGCTCGAGACGTCGCCCAGCGCCGAACTCAAGAACGTCTGGGCGTCGCTGAGCGACAACGTGGCGGCCTGCGGCAACACACTGACGAGGGTAGTGAGACTGCTGTTCACGGCGCCTACGCTGGTATCCACGTCCATCAGAATGTCGTTGAGCAAAGTCCCAGCTGCGCTGGCCGAGCTAGCCGTCACCCCACTCAAGGCACTGGTCAATCCCGCCAAGTTGTTGGACACGTTGCTCAGGCTGCCAGCAATGTCCTTTTCCACAGCCTGAAGCAGCGACAGCGTGGTGACCGTCGTGCCACTGGTCAGACCGCTAAGGTTGCTGGCCAGGGAGGAACTGGTGCTGGAGACGTTGGAGAGCAGTGTGCTCAGGGCGCTGGTGACACCGCTCAACGTGCTGCTGGTCAAGCTGGGCGCCACACTGCTGATAGCATTAAGCGTGCCAGTCACGGAATTAAGACTGTTGGCGATGTCCTTGATCGAACTGGCCAAGGTGCTGATCGCCTGCTTCGAGGTACTGCTGGCAAAACCTGGCAGCAGATTGGCGATGCCATTGAGCTGGCCGACCGTCGTATTCACCTGCCCCGTAATGGTGGACAGGAGGCCCGGCAGACTGCTCGTCGTAGCACTACCCAGCGAGCTAACATCGTTGGTGAGATTGCTCGCTAAGGTATTGAGGTCAGTGACGGCCTCATTGATTAGCGAGGACACCGTGGCATTGATGCTCACCGAGCCGCTAGCGCTGGCGTGGAGGCCCGCAAACAACCCGATGTTAGCCAGATTGTGTAGCTGCGTCGCAAACACGGCAACGGGGCTTGCTTGAGGCGGCAGCGTCGGTACGCCGGAAAAGGGGGACAAGACCGTACGATCTTCCAGCACTTCCAATTGCAAAGGCTTCCGCTGCGGCGCTGCCTTGGCAGGCCGGCGTCCCGAAGCATTGCCCTTGTGCCGCGAGCGGAATAGTTGACCAATCTTCATGCAAGAACCTCCTCTTCTGAGACGAACAGATTGCCCCACAGGACGGACCGCCCCCGTGGCATCCTCCGGCATGGGGCTGGAACGATGCTTCCCGTCATCGACGGGTCAAATAAGCGATGGATGCAAGACCGGAGCGAACCGGTTGCAAGATAAGGGCGAACGAATTGGCATCGACGGGGATGCTCGGGAGGCAGGCCGGGCGGTTCGGAAAGCATTCCGGAGTTCAACCCGATCCGCTGGCAAAACGGATAGTCGGCCCGAAGCTCCAAGCCTCGTTGCTCCAGCGAGCGGGAGGTGAGTGAACAAGGGCCTCCATTCCTCCCGCGATCATCGGTAGGAAGGAGCTTCGCATATCAAGTGCCGAGTTTGCAGGAGCAAGAAATGAAGAAGTCGTTTCATTTTTATTTATTTATTGACGGTGCATTCGTAACTTCTTCTCTACGAAGTGGTTAAGGTCGAAGATTATTCGCGAAAATGATTCACGGAGATGCGGCGGGGATCGGTTGGCCGGTCCCTGAAGCTGGGGTTTGCAACTATCAAATGAGAAGCATACGCCTGCCCAAGCGGAAAACGTCTTCCCAGATGCCGTCCGCTTGTCCTGCAGTATTGGCCCCACGTGAAGATCCTCCAACAACTCCTGTTTTTCCGTTTACAGAGTTCGGCGAATCTGCCGAGTGAGGGGCAAGCGACTCAAACTGGATAAAGATATGCGGACTTTCCAGCCGAAATAAACTTTGGCGAATCACAGTGATGGGAAAAGATGGAGCAACGGTGCGTTCCAGCGGGGTGCCGGACTATCCTCTTCCCACGGACAAGGAGCAATCGACCATGACGCGTAGTGGTAAAGTGTTGAGTGTGATGCTTGTACTGTTTTTAGGATTATGGGGCTGTGCCCGCGGGCCGTTAAGCCCTTCAGCCCAGGCGGAGCGTATCCGCTCTCTGGAAACCAAGTGCGCCAAACTGGAGGACGATTATCGTTCAGTCGCTGCTGCTCGCGATCAGGCGCGGAAACAGCTGGCTGCGCTGGAAGCCGAGAAGGCGCGGCTGCAAAAAGAATTGGCCGACAAGGAAGTCATTGTCAAAGAGCGCGACGCCCTGCGGCAGCAGATTGCGGCGCGCACCAACGAGCGCGATCATCTGAAACTGCGCTGCGATCGCTTGAAGAAAGGATTGCAGGAGCTGCTGGGACAGGACGATGCCCTGCTGCCGGCGCCCGCCGCGCCAACCGCGGCCAGCAACAACACCTCGGTGTCGCCGACGCAATCATAATATCCCTCATCTGAACCGCGACTGTTAGGGAGCGGATATTCTTTCAACCACTCCCTAACGGTCGCGGCTCGGATTAATCACAGCGATCGATGACGGCCTTGCGTTTCAACTCTTTGACGATACTCTCTCTCTCGCGCAGGATCACAAGGTTACGAAGCTTATCGCGGATCTCTTTCTGCACTTTGGCATCAAAAGGGATGGGGCCGGCGTACTGGCGTTTGACAAGATGGACGACATGGAAGCCGTGCGGGCACTCGACAATTTCCGTGTCGCCCTCGCGCATGCGGAACAGAACTGGCTCGGCCTCTGGAGGAAAAATTTCGCCGTGCTTATGGCCATGACCCGCGCCCTTGCGGAACCGGCCGCTCTCGCCATTGTCGAACTCGGCGGACAGCTTGACAAAGTCCTCCCCCTGACGCACGCGCTCGGTCAGTGTTTCAGCAAACTGTCGTGCTGCGGCGCGGGAGGCATGCCGCCCCGCATCGAGGAAAATGTCTTGCCAGTCCACGCTATCGGGTTGCGTGAATTCATCGCTATGGCTGTTATAGTATTCAGCGATTTCGGTATGACCGATGCGGTTGAGGTGTGGTTCGAGCCGGGCATGGAGGTACCCCTGAGCCATCCAGTTGCGCTCCCACCAGCGGCGAAACATTTCCAGGGACATGCCCCTCTGCCGCAGGTAAGAGGCAAGCTCCGTGCGATTGGCGAGGTGCTTTTCTTTCAGCATCGGCCGCAGTACGTTTTTGTCGAACTCTTTATCGGCTGTTTCTTGAATCTGTTTGAGCATGGCCTCTCCCTGCTTTCCGCCGCGCTTTAGCATGGCATTGGCGTGTTGTAACAGAAGCTCACGCTCGATGAGATCCTCCACTGCCTGTTTGATGACGGTTTCTCGTTCCTCCTGGGTACGGGCGGAAAGCAAGCGTTGAAGGAGCGCATGGGACATGTGGCAGGCCAGGAGGGCTTCTTCTTCAAGAATCAGATCGCCGTTAACGACAGCGCGGATTTTGGCGGCCGCACTGGCATGGGCTGCCTCGGCAGGCTGATCCACCGGCAGGGTAAGGAGACGACAGACAGCCTCCCTGTCGTTCCCACGCTCTGGAAAGGGACTGGCGTCCGGCTTCTGCGCGCGTACGGCGTCTGAGGCGGCCGCAGACGGCGGCGCCGGTATGGGTGGCCCGTCCGCCAAAGTAGACGCCTTGCTGAGACATCCGCAGGCCGTCAGGACCAGCACTGCCCAGGTCGCCGCCAGCCAACCACGCCGGCTCATGGCCTGAATCTCCCAATGAGCCGCAAGTGTAAGCGGCGGCTCCCTAGACGCGCTTACACTTGCGGCTCGTATTGAAAGGGACCGTATCGCCCGTGGCAGCGGAATATAGCGAGGGCGCTGGGCCATGCAAGATCAATCGGCAACGGGATAATACACGCTTGGCGGTGCAACACAGCTGAGATGATCCAGCTCGGCAACAGCGGCGCGGAAGTCGCCGGTCAGAGCCGTGTGTGTCATGATAACCAGAGGGACTCGGCCGCCTTCGTGGTTCTCCGGGGCTTCGTGCTGAATCACTGAGGCGATGCTGATCTGATGCTGGGCCAGCACGCGCGACACATCGGCCAAGACGCCGGGCCGGTCTTCGACGAACAAACGCAGATAGAAGCGGCTGCGCACCGTGGAGGAAGGCTGTAATTGAATGCCGTTGCACCGGCCGGACCAGAGTTTCAGGGTCGCAAATGTCCGTTGTGCCCGGCCGACTGCCAAGTCGATGAGGTCGGCGACGACAGCGCTGGCGGTTGGCATCTGCCCCGCCCCCTGCCCGGCGAACAGTACATCGCCGACCGCGTCGCCGACGACATGAATGGCATTATAGGCGCCGCGTATCATTGCCAAGGGGGCCAGCTGCCGCAGCAACACCGGCGAGACATGCAGGGCCAGCTTGGCGCCGCTCAGCCAGGTCTCGGCCAACAGCTTGATCGTGTAGCCCAATTCACGGGCAAAACGGATATCAAGAGAGTCTATATCAGCTATGCCCCGGCGATCGATGTTCTCGACCGACACGGATAGGCCGAAAGCAATCTGCACAAGAATGGCCAGCTTGTGCGCGGCATCGGTACCATTGACATCAAGAGTCGGATCAGCTTCGGCGTAGCCGAACCGCTGCGCCTCGGCGAGGGCATCAGCATAGCTTTGGCCGTTCTCAGTCATACGAGTGAGGATGAAATTGCAGGTGCCGTTGAGAATGCCTTGCAGCGATTGGATCTGATTGGCGGCCAGACACTGAGCGAGGGCAGCAATAATCGGCACACCGCCGGCCACACTGGCCTCGAAAGCGACGGTTCGGCCATATTTGCGGGCGGCATCGAACACCTCGGCGCCGTGCTGAGCCAGCAGCGCCTTGTTCGCCGTCACCACATCTTTGCCGGCCGCCAAGAGCGCCAACACAGCTTGCTTGGCCCAATCCACGCCGCCGACCAACTCCACACCAATGCGGATGTTCGGATCGCCCAGCACGGACTGCAAATCCGTCGTCACCATGTCGCGCGGCAGCTCGACCGGCCGCGGTTTGGCCGGATCACGGACAACGACACGGCGGAGCAAGAGCGGCCGGCCAGCGCGAATAGCCAGACGTTCGCCTTGTTCTTGCAGCAGGCGAGCCACGCCGCCGCCCACCGTCCCACAGCCAATCAGGGCGATACCAAGAGCTTCACTCACCTGTACATATCTCTCTTACAAAACCGTGGATACCTGGATTATGGGCCACAATGCGCATGCCCCCTCTCCCCTAGCCAAAATGGGGATGAAACAACGCTACGAATACGCTGACATTTTATCATCTTTAAGACGACGCGGCGTACCCTATACGGATATAATGAAGGCGATTACACAATCCTATCACTGCCAGCAGATACGCTGGCCGCATGCCCTACGGTTTCGTCCGGTAGCTCTAATCTTATCGCTCTCCGTCCTCGAAGAGGACACGGTGCCAAGGTAACAGGCAGCCGATATTCTCACCTTGTAACAGTGTTCTCTTCGCTGGGAGCGAATATGCGGCTGCGGGTGGGAGTGATTGGTTTGGGGCGGTGTTGGCGGCGTTATCGGCCGTTGCTGGGACGGCTGCACCAGCATGTGGAAGTGCGGGCCGTGTGCGATCAGATCCTGCGCCGCGCGGAGATTGAAGCGCAGCAATTCGATTGCGCTGCGACTGCTGGTCCTGCCGAACTGCTCGAACGTTCTGATGTCGAAGCGGTGCTGTTGCTCGATGCTCAGTGGTACGGTCTGTGGCCGCTGGAACATGCTTGCCGCCTGAACAAGCCTGTCCTCTGCGCCTTGTCGCCGGCCAGTGACGAAGCGCACGCCGATGCCCTGCACGAACGGATCCAGACCTGCGGCCTGCCGGTGCTGATGGCCTTGCCGCTGTTGTTGGCGCCAGCGACGCGGCAGCTGCGCGAGCTGTTGACACATCGGCTGGGACAGGCCCGTTTGGTGCGTGCCGATTGGAGTAAGCTGCCGAGCTTCCCAGAAGATCTTCTCAGCGATGCGGCTGTGCTGCCGTTGTTGGCTGCTTGTGCCTGGCTACTGGACGATGTGCCGCGCAGCGTCTGGGCGCTGGACGGCGAGAGCGCCTCGTTTGTCACCCTGATGCTGCGTTTTGGCCGCGACCGGTTGGCCCAGGTGAACCTGTGGACGGCGACAGCGGGCCGCACGCCGCCACGCTTTGAGGTGGTCGCCGAAACAGGCACGGCCACGGCAGAGCTGCCGCGCCAACTGCGTTGGCGCGACGCGGACGGCCAACACACTCAGCGTTTGCCGCCACGCTCAGCGGAGCAGAGCAGCCTGGAGCGCTTCATCCTGGCGCTGCGGGCGGGACAGCCGTTACGGCCGAGCTTCGCGGATGCTTATCAGGCACTGACCTGGTTGCGCGCCGCAATCCGGAGCCGGAGCGAGGGCAAGTGCATCCTCGTTACGGAGAAAGCAAATCTTCCGCGATCTCCCACCAATTAACTTCGGAAACCGCTTCGGAAAGCAGGTCTCCATACGGTTTTTTCACCCAGGCAGGGATTTTACTCTTGACCTCGGCCTTTAATTGCTGCGCCAGTTCTCGGATCGCTACCGTCTGCAATTTTTCGACCTTATCATCTCCCTGGAGAGACCAACGCGCCAGGTCGAGCTGCCGCTGGGCCTGTTCCCGCCAATAACGATTCGCTTCTTTGTCGGTGTGGATCCAATCGCTGACCAGCTTGGTGCAAACACTGTTCGGCTCTCGGCTCAGATACGGATTGCGGCCGCGTCCCAGGGCAACGTTTTCTTCCAGCGGAATGTTGCCTGTATCCGTTTGTTCCATCATAGCCCCGGTGCGTTTGGGCTGCCTGGTGAACCCAATACGCGACGAGTTAAATGGGTCATTGAAGTAAAACGAAACGGCTCGTCGAATGTTCTGATCCTGTCCACAGATCCACATCACCAAGAAGAAGGCCATCATGGCGGTCACGAAGTCCGCATAGGCCACTTTCCACGCTCCTCCGCCTTTTGCTGCCACAGCTGACTCCCCAACTTGGTTTGCTTCGGTTAGCCGCGGGCCGATTTATCGTTTCACACTAAATTATCCCTGTTTGAAGATCTGTGTCATCTCCGCCTGAGTGGGCCGGCAATCACTGCCCACCATCCGAGCGGCGCGGGTGATTACCTCACGGGGGTTCTCGCCCGCACCGATTGCCACCACTGCCGTCGAGATGGCGCGAAAGAAGATCAGCTCGGCCTCGCCCAAAAACTCCATTCGGCCCGCCATCGGAGCAAAGAAGCCATACGACATCAAGATCCCGAGAAAAGTCCCCACCAAAGCGGCCCCGACCTTGTGGCCGATCTCGTTGGCCGGACCATCAATTGCCTGCATGGTAACCACGATGCCGAGGACCGCCGCCACAATGCCGAACCCTGGCAAGGCGTCCGCCGTTTTCAAAAGAACCGCCACGGCCGCATGATGCTCGCGCTCTACCACCTGCAATTCTTCCTCCAGAGCCGCTTTGACCTGTTCCGGCGTCTTGCCGTCTGGAAGTAAGGCCAGGGCATTGTTCAGGAAGTGAAGGACATGCGGATTTTTCAATAGCTTCGGGTATTTCTGAAAAAGAGGACTTTCCTGAGGCTCGCCCAGCTGCGACTCCAAAGCGAGCAAGCCATCCCGCCGTGTTATCTTGGCCGCATTATAAAGCAAATCGAACAATTCGACATAAGTTGCCCGGTTGTAAGGCGTCCCCTTAATGACCTGCACAATACAGCGCACCAGGTCCAAGAGCACTTTCTTGGGCGACATAATAATCAGCGCACCAAGGGAAGCGCCGCCGATCGTTACCAATTCTGAGGGATGCAGCAGCGCGCCCACATGGCCGCCGGACATCGTGAACCCAACCAACACCGCGATGAGGACGACAAGACAACCTCCGATCGTGACCATCCGCTTGCCCTCCACCCTCTCGTTCCCCTGCCGAGCGGGGGAACGCGATCAGGCGAGCATCTGTACTGTTGATGTACTACTACTGATCGGCGGAATCAGGCCGCGTCGCTCCAGGTCAATCGCCTCCGCACGGATTTTTTGAAAGCCTTCGCGCAGAATGCGCAGCACGTTCAGCGCTCCCCGCACATCCTCGACGGTCCCTTGCCCCAGGGCGTGTTGGGCGTATTCGTAAAGCTGCAACATAGTCGTCGTTACGGGGTCGCCGTCGGGGACGACGCCGGAAGCCAGACCTAGCACAATCAAGCGCGCCTTGACCAGGAGATTTTTGGCAGTGTGTTGATCTTGGCGTTGTATCGCTGCCAATGCCTGTTCGCAGCGATCGATGCTGCCATCAAAAAGAGCCAGAAGCATGTCGATGCGCGTCCAGGCAGGCGTCGTTTGCCGTTGGTACGTGACATAAGGGTTCACGATGTTTATCCTTTGTTGCTACTGGATGAAGTGAAACTGGTCAGCGAAGCGCTCAGAGCGTTGCTGACGCTCTGGATAGCTGCCAGGTTGCTCTCCATTTGTACGAATTCTTGCAAGAGCTGTGCTTGCTGCAACTGCATGCTTTGCTGCAACCGGGTGATGGACTGCCCGATATTGCTCGCTTGCGTTTGCAGGGATTGCTCGAGCACGGTCAGTTGACCGCTCACCGGATCGAGCATCTGGTTGAGCACATTGCTGATTTGAGCGCCAATGCCTTGGGTGATGGTAACGCTGCCTTCAGGGGTGTTGGTGATCTGTGCCGGTGTCAACGAGGAACTCACCACCAGGCCGGCCGTATGGACATTGGTGGAATTGCCGGTCAAGATCTGCCCCTTGCCGGTAGCCGGCTCACTGACGCCGTTGACGAGGAAACTGCCAGCTACGTCTTGCCCCGTTCCCGCTTCGCTGCCGGTGAAACCCAGAGACGCCAAGGCGTCGCCACTACCGAGAACAACCGTGGAGTTCGAGCCGTAGGTCTGGGACGTCAGCACCAACTGACCGTTGCTGTTGACGCCGACCGTCACTTGGTTGCCGCTGAGCTGGGCGCTGGCGTTGAGGGCCGACTGCACCTGCTGGGCCAGCTGCTGCGGTGTGTAGGTGCCGGCCGCCAGGACAATAGGACCGGAGGCATGGCCGTTCACTGTGATAGTGAAGGTGTCATTGCTGCCGCTGGTGATCGTTGTCGAAGGGGCCAGAGCGTTGGTAGCCGTGACACTGCCCTGGGTAGCGGCTTGAGTAATCTGCACCTGGATCGGGGTACCGACGGCCTTAATGTTGTCGGGGGCATAGACGAACTGAATGGCGTTGTTGCTCGTTTGGCCGTCTTGCACGAATAGGCGGCGCACGTCCTCGGCCGAGACACCGGACTGTTGGCCGCTGAGCGCCTGGTTGAGCGTATCGTTGTTAACCGATAGGGTGCCGTCAGCGTTGACAGTGATGCCGATTTCAGCAAGGTTGTTTGCCAGGGTATTGACACCGGCCACGGCAGAAGTAACCGTTTCGCCGAGATGGTTGAGGATGCTGGTGGCCTGGAAGTCGCCCAGCAGTATACCGCCCTGCTGTGTCTGGGGGTTGTAGGTATTGTTCTGGTTGATGAAGCCGACTACCGCGTTATAGGCATTGACGAAGTTAGTGATAGCCGTTGTCGCTGCCTGGGTATTGTTGGTTACCGTAACGTTGACGGTCTGAGTAGGATCGGCGCCGACAAGATTCAGAGTGATGCCATTGAAGACATTCTGAATCTGATTTGTAGGACTGGTGATAGTCATGGCACCGCTGCCCGAACCAAGCGTGATAGAGGCATCGGCTGCCGCTTGCACGTTGGGATCGAAACCTTTGATGGTGAAGGTATCACCCGTGACGAGTGTGCCGGCGTTGAATTGCACTTGAATACCCTGGGCGACGGTTTTCAGGACGCCGGCATCGCCGGAATTGAGGGTGATGGTGCCAGTATGAGCGCCTGTGCTGTCGGTGTAGGACAGCGTGATGCCGTTGTCGGTGCCGACGGTGCCGCCACTGGTGACGGTGAAGGTGTAGGTGTCATTGCCGGGCCCAGTGTAGTTGCCGCTGCCGCTGTTGGCAGTGGGTGTCGAAGTACCGCTCCAGTTACTGCCGGTGACAGCGGCGCCGATATAAGTGGTATTGAATTCCGGCCGCATGGCGCCGCTGCTGCTGGCGGCGAGGTTGTTGGTGATGGTGATGGCATTGGCCGTACCGCTATTATTCGATGTCAAAAGTAGATGATAGCTCTGGGAAGAGCTGCCGTCGTTGATAATGGAAGCAGTAACACCGGCGTTGGCATTGTTGATAGCATTGGCCAAGCCTTGCAGGGTATCGTTGGTACTATCAATAGTGATGGTATTGACGGCACCGGAGCCGACCTGGAACTGAAACGTCCCTTGTGTGATGGTGCTGTTAGCCGAATCGTAACCTTGTGAAGCGATCTCTTGAGCCTGGGCCAGGCTATTGACTTTGAAGCTGTACACGCCGGGCGGAGCACCGTTGGAGGCCGAGGCCGTGGCCAAGTTGGTGTTGCTGGAGGTTGCCGTACGGCCGTCGAAAACGTTATTGGTTGTGCTCGATAGACTATTGACGGCAGACTGCAAGGCAGTGAGGTCAGCCTGGATGGTGCTATAGATCGTTTCGCGCTGAGTGATTGCGTTTTGCTGATTTTGCAGATTGGTGATTTCTTGCTGCTGAGGAGCAAGCAGCGCCTGCACAATTTGATCGGTATTGAGTCCGCTGGCCAAGCCTTGGAAAGACACACCGCTGTCATTGAGGCCGATCAGGCCAGGACTGCTTGACGAGTTGTTGCTTGTTGAGGTGTTCAGCGTATTGGCTGACGAAAGGCCGCCGATTGAGGACAGCGAGGACATAACGTGCTCCCTTTATTGGTGATAGGTGGTTAGGTGGTTAACGAGCCAACCACCTAACCACCTAACCGCGTTATCGGCATTACTGGAGCAGTGCCAACGCCAGTTGCGGCAGCTGGTTAGCATTTTTCAGCACTTGCGTGCCGGCCTGTACCAATACTTGGTCCTGGGCGTAGGTGGCCGACTCCTGGGCGAAGTTGGTGTCGCGGATGGTAGAGTTGGCCGCCGTGGTATTCTGGAGCGATGTTTGCAGATTGGCGGCCGTGGCTTGCAGTGTGTTGTCCTGGAAGGCGCCGAGAGCGCCAGCCAGATTGGACACGTCACTGATAGCCTTATCGATGACATTGAGGATGTCCGAGAAGGACTGCTTGGCGTTTGTGACATCGATCAGGCTGAGGTTGGTAATGCCGCTGTTGTTGGCCACACCGATACCGAGAGCGTTGGCTTGCATGTTCTGGATGGCCAGGCTAGCAGTCTGACCGGCATTGGCACCGATCTGGAAAGTCAAGGAGTTGTTGGACACCAGCACATCGATTTCGCCGGTCGCGGTAGTGGCCGTAGGATCCGTGGTGACCGTAAGGCCGTTAGACGCCGTCAGTACGTTGCCGGAGGCGATTACATTAACATTCTTGCCATTGGGATCTGTAATTGTGCCTACGACGTCTGCCCCGTTCTGGAAGGTTACACCTTGAAGCCCTAAGCCTACACCGGCTGTCATTCCTGACATAACTGTGCCCTGGACCCCGCTGTCGGCGATTGTGTAGTTATTGCCGGCCTTGCCATAGGCATTAGCTGTAAGAACGATGTATTTGCCGGTTGTATCCAGAGAAGCTGTAACGCCTGTCTGACTGGACTGCTGATTGATGGCCTCAATGGCGCCGGTGGAATCGAGTCCGGTGGCGCCGCCGTTGAGCTGGATCTGGATACCATTGATCGTGAGCGTTTCCGTCTGGCCGGCTCCCACCACCGGGCTTGTGGATATGTCTACGGTCCCGGTGGCCGCCGCTCGTGCGGCTAGCGACGTGATGTTGACCTTGTACGTTCCGCTGGCCGTGTCTGCTGTGGCCGAGGCGGATACCGTCCCCGAACCGCCCGTTAAGGCATTCGAGCTAATGGTCGCCGTCGAGGCATGACTGCCATCCAGCAGCTGTTCCTTACCATACTGTGTTGAAGTGGCGATACGCGTGATTGTTTGCAGAGCGTTGGCGATCTGCGCCTGATCGGCAGCCAGCATGTTGGGATCGTTGGCGCCGCTGTTGGCCGCAGCCACGGCCAAGCCGCGGATCTGCACCAACAAGGCGTTGATTTCGTTGAGACCGCCGTTGGCGGTCTGCGCCACGTTAATGTCCGTGGAAGTATTGGAAATGGCGGTTTGCAAGCCGCTCATCTGGGCTTGCTGGATCTGACTGATGACCAGACCGGCCGGGTCGTCTGCACCGCTGTTGATACGCAGGCCCGACGACAACCGCTGCAACGACGTGTTCAGCGCATTGTTGGCATTGCTCAGGTTGTTCTGGGCGGTCAAGGCCGAAAGGTTGTTGATAAGGGACAGCATAGTGTGTTGTTTCTCCCGCGTTAAGAGGATTCAGTCCGTCCGCATAACTTGCCACCTCAGCGTGGCTCTCCTGACTTATCGAGTCTCGCTCCGAAAACTTGCCCAAGAAAACCAAAGCGTACTTTTTCACGCACCGGCGACGTAAGGCAATCGTTGTAACGTCCCTAATCGGAATAATTGGGAAAAATGGAACACGGCTAACGAGCCGAAAGCGTAAGCGACGGCAAAGCAACCGTTGTTTACACTTCCGGCTCGTTGTCCGCATTATTTTTACATGCCCAGGATGGCACGAGCAGTCTGTTCGAGGGCGGTCGGCGTCTGAAGTTCGCCCGTGTTGAGACGACGAACGGTTTCCGCGATGACCTCTTGACGGACCGGTGGAACCTGCTGCAACGCCGCAGTGAGGCTGAGAAGTTCAAAGGACGGCACAAGCACGTCTGGGAAGGAGGGAAAAGTTGAAGAGGAAGCAGACGATGCCGAGGCAGCAGCATCGCTGCGCGGAGTCGGGGGAGTGTCCGCGCGGTTGCCAGTGGAAGGAACGGGTGTCTGGTTTTGGTTCGTGATCCGCATGGCTGCCTCCTGAGCGGGGGGCTTGCGCCCCCTGAGATCCCCGTAACAACTTCTCCTTGCCTATCTCTTATCGAATCGATTTGCAGAAAGTTGCCTGCGTTCCTGTCTCAAGAAATCCATTTTAAGCGACGATAACTTTTGCGGAAAGGTGATCTCTAACGGTTGTGAGGATTGGAACGGTTATGCGGCGCGGATGGAAAGCGTTCTTCTGGCCGCTGGTGTGCCTGTTCCAGTTGGGGCTGATCACTGGCACGCTGATACTTGGCTCCCGCTTCACCGATACTCTGGCGACTGGCGAGACATCGGTCTCACCAACCGACAAGACGCCGCCTGTTCCCTTGCCAAGCCCGCTCGCTGCAGACTGGAAGAAAGAATGCCCCGATCCGGAAAAGGTCCGCGCAGCCCGCAGCGAATTGGACGACGTGGATCATCTTCTGCGCGCCGGCCGCTATGAGTTGGCACTGACCGTGTGCCGCTCCTTCAGCGATCGCACTGTCGCCGAGTTGCGCGATGCCTTCCAGTATCGCCTGGGATTGTGTTTGGAAGGGCTGGGCCATTGGGACGAAGCGTTGACGGCGTATCGCAAACTGGCCAGCCACGCGCCATCGACTCGAACCGCTGCCATTGCCGCACTGGGGCAGGCGCGCGTGTGGCTGCGCATACGCCGGCCGGTCGAGAGCAAGGCGCTGTTGTACGATGTGCTCCGCCGTTCGGCCTTGCCGGCCCTGCGCGGCCAGCCGTTCTTGGCCGATGCCCGCTATTTCTTGGCTTTGGCCGCTCCTCTCGAGTTGCTGCCCAACGAGCCACCAGGGCCGCTCAACGATACCCCCGCTTGTTCGCTGACTTCCGACTGGTCGCTGGACCGCGCCCTCGATTGGGACCGTCCGGGCCGGCATCCGGAGCCGGAGCCGGTGGGCGGCCAAGAGGTCGTCGAGAGCCAACCAGGCGGCAATGGCTCCGTTCGCATCTACGTCACGCAATCGCCGCTCACCAGTCTGCTGGATCGGTTGGCTGAGCAAGCCCATCTGCGCCTTGAGTGGTCGGCTGCGGCGCGGCGGCAGGTGGAGGAACGAAGTCTGATTGTCGCCTTGGACAGCACGTCGCTGCCAGAGACATTGCGTCTACTCGTCGAGCCGCTGGGGTTGGTGTGGACCATTGCTGAGGGTAAGTTAAGTCTGCGCAGCGAAGACGAGATAGGGGCGGCAGAACGAAAGTCGCGGTGTCTGGCCAACGCGCGGCGGAGTTTGGGGGAGGCCCTTCGGGCCTACCCCCGTCATCCATTGACTCCCGCGGCCTACCTGGAACTGGGCAACCTGGAGGCGCTGACCGGCCATCTCGACGAGGCGCTGGCCTGGTACAACCGGCTGACACGCGAGTGGCCGCGCTCGCCGTTGGTAGTCGAGTCCTACTACAATGTTGGCCTGCTGCGCTACCGTCAAGGTGATCCTGCTGCCGCGCGCCAGGCGTTCTATCATGTAGTCGATCGCTCTCTTGGCCATGAGTTGGCGCCCTTGGCCTACTGGCGTATCGGCCGAATCTACCTGGAGCAAGGCGAGGCGGAGCAAGCGCTGTCGCCCTTGCGGCGGGCTTGTTCGTTCCCGGGCGGAGCGTGGGAACGAGGCGGCGGTTCCCCTGTTCAGGCCGCTGCTGCCCTCACGATCGCTGCGGCTCACCTGTTGACCGATAACCCGCGCGCCGCCAATGCTGTCCTCTGCGAGCACCGCGAACTGATCAGTCGCGACAGTTACCACAATGTTGCCGCTTTCCTGGATACCCTGGCGCGCTTTCGCGCCGCCACCGATCGCCGCCGCCGCCACCGAGAAGCCGCCGACTTGCTGGCTGCGCTGCTGACCGTGCAGGATAGTCCGTTGCTAGGACCGGAAGGGCTGGCGCTGATGGGGCAGGCTTACCGCGAGCTGGGCATGCCGGGGGAGATGATGCGTTTCTATCAGAAGGCATTGAAACGACTACGCGGGCCGCTGGCATCCAAGCTGACTCTGGAACTGGCAGAGGAGTATTGGGCAGCCAACAAACCCGGAGCCGCGTTGCCCTTGTATCAAAAGCTGGTTGCTGGGGGGCCTTCTAATGAGGGTAAGCGCGCCCGGCTGCGCCTGGCGGAGATCGCCTTGGCCGAAAAAAAAACGCAAGATTGTCTGAAGTGCTGTCGAGAATTGTTACAAGAAAAGACCGGAGTGGACGTACCGACTGTACTGCGTTTGATGGCTCGGGCCTACGAGCAAAACGGCGAACACGACAAGGCTATCCGCTGCCTGTCCGGCCAATTGCCGTGAACTGGCCGCTAACGCTGTTGGTTCGCCGCATTCTTTCGACGCCGTTGCTCGGCGAGAAGAAAGCGCGACAGCGCTTGCTCGACTTGGCTGTTGATACGCACATCGGCACTGGGCAGGAAGCGAAGGCCGCAATGCCATTCCTTGCCGTACTGCGTCAGAAAGACGACGCGCGACGGCACGGACAGATTCAGCGTGACGGGCGCCGGAGCATCTCGGCCGAGCAGGCGGGTGACGAGAGAATCGCCGACGCCAAGCGGATCAACCAGCTTTTGCAGCCGGGCGCGCATACCGCCGAGGGAGAGGTCGATCACCTCGCAAGCGAGGGTAGGCCGTCCTGGTCGATATAGCTCGGCCCGCAAAACTTCCTGCGGATCGAACAAATGGCGGTAGGTTTGCCGTCGATTTTCCATAGGGTCCGATGCCCTCCTCGTTCCCAAACTCTGTTTGGGAACGAGGAGGGACGTTCCCAAACAGGGGTTAGACATGAGGAGTAACTCAAAACCCTAAAAAAGTCAACACGGGATCACATGATGCACGTATTGGTGGTAAGTTATTTGGTCGGATTTCTGGGGGCTGGCTCTCTATCCTCGGCGACGCCTGGCACGCTGCCGCCCTCTGTCCCGCCAGCGAAACGCGGCCAGCCTGTAGCGCAAGCAAGGCCAGCTCTTGCCCTTGCTTACGCGGCGGGTTGGCAAGCAGAGGATGCTGCCTTGCCTCCACCGCGTGCGGATGCTTCAACACCTCCGCCCTCGTCGGGGGAAGGCAAGATGGGAACAATCGTGGAAGAACCGGCCCCAGCACCGCATGAGCTGCCGCAACCATCTGGTGGGACCGCTGTCCCGTCAGCCCCGCTGTTTCGCGATGAACCAGCACCGATGCCACGCGAACAGACGCCGCCAGCCCGTTTCGGGAAGCCCGGCGTGCCGCACGACCCATCTCTGCCCGATGTGCAGTCTCTGCACCGCGAGATCGAGAACTTGCGGGTAGAACGCGCGGCCATGCTTGCTGAGGAGACAGACTTAACGACCGCCAGGGACCTGCGCACTGCCAAAAGTGCCCAAGCCGACTTGCAAAAGCGCATTGTCGAATTGATCGCCAAAGTCGCTCAACAAGCCAAAAAAGAGAAAGAAGCAGCCACTGCCTCGTCGCGCACGCCAGCCAGAGATCAGAAGTCAGAGATCAAAGATCAGAAATCAGCGGCCGGCCCCACGCTGTCTGTCCAGTCTGCACTTCCGGTGCAGCCTCCGCACCGGCCTTCCCCTTCGGCGTCTGCGAAGCTGCCGGAAGTTCCCAAGCAGAATGAAGGAACGAAGAAAGAAGGAATGCAGAGCGAAGCAGTTACGGATGCGCCGGTCGATCCGCTGGCGCTGGCCCAGTCGCTCTTTCGGGCGGGAGATTATGCGGCAGCCCTGGACGCCTATCGTAAATTGGACAAAGAGGACCAAAAATTGGAAGATCGCATCACCATTCAATACATGATGGCGTGCTGCCTGCGCAAGCTGGGTCAGGTGGACAAAGCATCTCTTCTGTACCGCGAGGTGGCCAATTCGTCCGGTAACGAGTTTGTGGTAGAAAACGCCCAGTGGTATCTGCGGGCCATGAAAGAGCGGCGCGAACTGGAAGCGCAGTTGGAGGAACTGCGGCAACGCCGCCAAGCAATGACGCCGAGGAAACCATGAACGCTAGCCCTCAGGCTCTGGCATCCGCACTGTATACGGCTTACCAAGATGTGGCGAAGCGCTACACCGCAGCCTTGCGGATGGTCGGCGAAGTGGTCGCCGCCTCTCATCGCGGCGAAGCGATCGATGAGCAGCTGGGCCAAGTCTTGGCCTTACTCGCGGAGACAACCAGTCAGGATGTCTCCCTCGCCCCGGTGAGACAGCAATGGGAACAGGCTGGCCGGCCCTGCAGCGACACCCTGCGTACCGTGATGGAGTCCATTGCTTCGCTCATCCGGCAAATCCAGAACGAACTGCAAGTCCTCTCGCAGGCCGTGCAAGCGCGGCGCGATCAGCTGGCCGACGAACTTGACGCTTGCAACCGTCGCTGCCGGATGCAACGCGCCTATCAGGGGAAATCATGAGGGTCCGTAGTCTCGGCAGACTGCACCGGCGCGCGGCATGTGCTATTTTACAGCTGAAGTGCTATACCCACCGAGTTACGGACCCCGCTTCCATGCCCGCGCTCTCCACTTTGTCCCTTCTCTCCACAGCTGTTTCCGGCTTGATCAACGTCGCTGGACAGGTGGCGGATGCGCTGCACAATGCGAAGTCTGGTTCAAGCGTTTGTTCCCACGTAGAGCATGGGAACGGGGCGTCCTCGAATCAATCCCAGGATGCGAGCCAGCTGGCCAATGTCTTCGCCGCCTGTCTCGCCGCTGCCACTGCTTCTCCGACCAGCCCGCCGCGCCAGCAAGGGATGCCCTCGCCGACGCCGCCGGCTAAGTCGGCAGCCTTTCCTCAATCCGCAAGAGAGAGCGCGCTCTCACTTTTGCCGCTGTCGATGATGCTGGCTGTCGGGCCGACTACGGCGCTAACGGCGGCCACTGCACTGCGTTCCACGATGACAGGAGGCAACACAGCTTCTTCTCCGCCAACCACCACGCCTTCCCGCGTTGCCGGGCACGCTGCCTGTATGCCCGACACGTTGCCTGCGTGCCCTACCGTACAGACAGCAGCGCGAACTCCGGGAGCGAATGCCCGAAATCTGGGAGCGAACACAATCGGCCCGTCGCTGCCCTCCCTGGTACAGGGGACAGCTCCAACGGCGCCTACAGCGAAACAACCTGCTGTCGCAGGCGCGAAAATGGACCTGCACTCCCACAGGGAGCATGGAAACAAAGTCCTGGTTGCGAACGTCGGTGAGCAGACGCTTCCTGCCCCGGGCAAAGGGACGCCAACCACCCAAAGGGGGGGACACCCGTCCTCCGAGTCTCCCCAGCCCAGAGGATCGACGCCTGTCGCTCAGCAAGTGCTTCCTGCGTCTGGCCAGAAGACGACGACTGAGATTCCCATCCTTGCTCTCCCCGATGTTCCAGGACCGAGCCTGCAAGATAATCCGAAATCGGCCGCTGTTTTCAATGCGTCGTTGAGCAGCGAACGATCCGCATCAGCCAGTTCGTCAAACACGCACCAGCCGGCGTCCGCCAGCCGCTCGCCCATGGAAGCACCATCTGATTCAGGAGTTTCACAGCAAGGTCAAGTGGCTCGCTCTGGTTCCCCCCTTCTGTTTCCCTCTGGTTCCCGAACTCTGTTTGGGAATCCTCCTTCGCACAACTCGGTTTCGCCTCTGCCGTCGCACGCTGGTGAAGCAGACGCGAAACCAAGCTTCGCAGACAGTGTCTCCAAACAGAGTTTGGGAACGAGAAACGACAGTACCAGATACGAATCGACCTCGTCTCTGCCCGTGTTGCCGCTTGTGACGGCGGATGGATCGGCCGGTCCTCTTGCAGGGAACACAGCTGCAGCGGCATCGAATCATGCACCGACGAACGTGCCGGTTGCCGAACAGCTCAGCCGCGCACTCGTCGCTCAAGCGGCTATCGTCAACCAGGCGGGTCGAACGGATTTTCATCTGCGCCTGGAGCCACCGCAGCTGGGCAGCGTGCAAATCCATCTGACGGCCACGAACCACAACACGGTCTCGGCTCGCATCGTCGTCTCCCAAGAAGGGACGCAGCAATTGATCGCGGGACAGGCGCATCAGTTGCGGCAATCGCTGGCCGAGTCCGGCGTGATGCTGGGCACTTTCGACGTGATGCATAGCGGCGGCGGCGGTTTCACACAGGGCGGACACCATCAGCCGCCAGAGCCGCCGCTGCCTCTGACCGACGTGCGGAGTACGTCGGCCACAACAAAACAGACGCACGTTCCCACGCTCCGTGTGGGAACGAGGTTATATGTCCCTACGGATGGCATTGACATCCTGGCTTGACGAATCACCTCGTTTTAGTTGGGAGCCGCAGAGCACACTGGCCAGCGTGTCCTGCGACTCCCAACTAAAACGAGGTCATGGAGGAAATAAAGTCATGGCAGTATCGAGCATATCTGGCGGAACTACCCTGACGACGCAAGGTAGCAGTGGTTCGTCGCAGGTCCTGCTGACTCAGCAGCAATTCCTGCAACTGCTGACAGCGCAGTTACAGAACCAGGATCCCCTCAACCCACTCAGCAGCCAGGACTTCACGACGCAGTTGGCCCAACTCTCGACCGTTAGCGGCCTTCAACAGTTGAACAGCAACATTCAACAGCTGTTGCAATTGCAGCAGCTTAGTCAAGGAGCGGCTCTCATGGGCAAGACAGTCACTTACTCTGGCGCCAACTCATCGGGCAAAGGTGTTGTGCAAGGCGTCAGCCTGCAAAATGGCCAACTGCAAGTTCAGGTTGGCGGCCAACAAGTATCGATCAGCCAGATTAACGGCATTGCACAATCGTAGTCTCTTCGGTTAGCCGCGTGCCCTGCGGGTCGCGGCCAACCGAAAGAATTCACACCAGGGAGATGCATCGATGTCTGCTTCATTACTCGCGGGTGTTTCGGGATTGACCGCTGCTCAGGATTTGCTCGATGTGGTGGGAAACAATCTCGCCAATCTCAATACCACCGGCTTCAAATCGCAAACGCCGTTGTTTTCGGATCTGCTCTATCAGACGTTGTCGCCGGCCTCGGCGTCCAGCAACGGTAGCGGCACCAATCCGATCCAAATTGGTTACGGCACCTTGACCGCATCCATGGAGACCAACTTCACCCAGGGTGCCTTAAACACGACCGGCAATCCCCTTGATGCCGCTATTCAGGGACAGGGCTTTTTCGTGGCCAACGATGGAACGCAAAATCTGTACACGCGCGCCGGCGCCTTCAGCATTGATGCCGCTGGCTACCTGGTCGATCCGGCCACCGGCTACTTGATTCAGCGCACGGGCACGGTCGGTGAAGCCAGCGCTACCAACCCCGGTTTCCAGACGCCGGGCAATGACAATATCCTCATTCAGATGGGCACCGGCATTCCAGGCAAGGCGACCTCCACGGTCACGTTGACAGGCAATCTCAGCGCTCAAGCCTCCGGCCCGTTGGCCCAGACCTTGACCTCGGCGACCCCCTTCCAGACCAGCAGCGGCCCGGCCACGACGGCGACGACCCTCAACAGCCTCTCCGACAACATCCGTCCGTATCAGCCCGGTGATTCCATCCTCTTGCAGGGCACGACCACATCCGGAACACCGGTCAACGCCACCTTGCCGGTCAATTCCTCGACTACACTCGGCGACCTGATTAACGCTATCAATACGGATTTTCCCGGCTCGACCGCATCGCTGAACGGCAACGGCGACCTGATTATCCAGTCCAATACCCCCGGTCCCTCGAAATTGAGCGTAACGATCAGCGACAGCGCCGGCGATCAAGGCGCGTCCAGTTGGAGCACTCATACTTTGCAGACGACAACCACAGGCACTGACGGCTCTAGCGTCAACACGGCCATTCAGATTTACGACACGCAAGGGACGGCGCACACGCTGTCGCTGACGTTTCAGAAGCAGGCCAACAACACGTGGAACTTGACGGCTTCCATTCCCCCCACCGACGGCACCATGATTAACAACACCGTCACCGGCATTACCTTCAACCCTGACGGTTCCTTCAACATGGTCAGCGGTTCCGGGACTATTTCTTTCGCCATTAACGGTCTTCCAACTCCGCAAACGGTGGCCTTGAATTTCGGCACGCCGGGCGGTTTCAACGGACTGACGCAGTTCGGCGGGGGATCGTCGGTAGCGGCGACGGCCCAGGACGGCTATGCAGCCGGCACGCTCACCAGCGTATCCATCGCCCAGGACGGTACAATCAACGGCCTGTTCAGCAATGGCCAGATTTTCCCGCTGGCGCAACTGGCCTTGGCCACCTTCGCCAATGTGGATGGACTCAGCCGCGTGGGACAGAATTACTATCAAGCGACGATCAACTCCGGCTTGCCGCTCATCAGCGGCGGCCAGGTCGGCAATGCCGGTTCCATCCAGGGAGGAGCGCTGGAATCTTCAAACGTGGATGTGTCGAAGGAGTTCACACAGCTCATCACCGGACAACAGGCTTACGAGGTCAACTCCCGTTCTATCTCCATCAACAACCAGGTGATCCAAGATTTGGTGAACATCATCCACTAAAGCGCGGTATCGCGTGCGAGGTATCGTTTTGCACAAAACGCGATACCTCGCACACTATATCCGTTTTTTCGGTTCCGCAACTTCCTTAATGCGGACGGCGAAGCGGTCATCGACAACGACGACTTCGCCGCGCGCCAGCAATACGCCCTGAACCATCAAGTCCACAGGTTCAGCGATGCCGCGATTCAGTTCCAGTACGGAATGGACATTGAGGTTGAGGATAGCGCTGATCGGCAGCGTCACGCGCCCCAGCTCGGCGGTGACGGTGACCGTGACATCAAGCAACCGATCCAACGGTGCCGGCGCTCCCGAAGGGGGAGCGGCGGACTGCTCGGCGAAATCGGCGACATGGGCCACTACCCCCCTCTTATCCCCTCCCCGCGCGGGGGAGATAAAGGGAGGGGGATCGCTGTCCGCATCTTTAAGAGCAGCGGAGGGATGGATAGCGCTGACAGACTCTGGCGCAGGTATTTGGCTTTCCGTGGTCATGTTCTCTCACTCCCATAGAGATTCAATTTGCAGCGATTGCCGCGAGCCGACCCGGCCGGGCCAGCCCCGGAACTTCGCCTGCTTATCCACACGAACGGTTAACGGTTCCGAGACGCGCTGGTTAAGAATCAACAAGTCTCCCTCTGCCAAATCGGCTGCCTGCGCCAGAGGCAGCTCGACCACGCCCAACTCCACGGACACTTCAATCGGCAGCTCACGCACCAGCGCCTCCAGCTTGCGCAGCGTGTCCTGCGAGGTCCGCGCGGCCTCGTCTTCTCCCGCTTGGTTGAGAAGCTCGTACAGGGCAGGGTAGGGTGCCAGCCAGTACCAGTTCTGTTCGCCGAACGAGGTGCGTAAGGTGAAAGTGCATTGCAACACCTCCTCGACCTGAAGAAACAAGCGTGTCCAGCGCGGCGAAGGCTCAAGTTCCGTCGCCGTCAGTTTCAAGGGGACCTTCCCCGTCCATGTCTCTTGCAAAGCAGCGGCGGGCAACCCCTGCATCAAGTACTCGCATAACGCCAACTCGACGGTGCTTAGCTCCCGGTCTTCGGGCAGGGCGGTCGGTGTCTCGCCCATCAAGCCGGCAATCAGGGCGAGGACCAGTGGGCGGGGCCAAACGAACAGCATCGTCGGCGGCTGACCGGCCAAGGCGACCCGGTAGCCGATCAGGGCGTCGGACAGGCGGGCCAGGGCCTCGGTCGGGGAAGTGATTTCCAGAGAATGCGGCGTTATTTCGATGCGGAAGGGAAAATGTCGGGCGCCCTTAACAGCAGCCAGTTGGCTGGCCGCGCGCAACCATGCCGTCAAACGTTGCTCCAGGGTTCCCGCCAGCCGATCCGGCTTGCGAAAGTTGTAGGGCCGGTGCGTCATTGCACAACGAATTCTTCAAAGAAGATATCGAGGATTTTCTCCGAGCCATCGGAGTACAGTTCCGTGTTGAACTGGTGCCACATTTCGCGGCGTAGCTTGTTCATACCCGCAGCTCCGCTGACCTCTTGGAGCGACTTATCGGATAAATGTGCGATCAGCCAGTTCTTCAGGAGTGGCTTTTTCTTCTGAACCAAGTCCGTCAATTCCTTTTCTTCCCGTATATCGCAAACGAGAAGGATCTTGACTTTCAGGTAGCGCGTTAGGCGATCTTCGTTGAGGTTGACGATGATCTCGCCGAACGGTACGTAGGCCTGTTTGAAACCAGAGCTTTGGCCGTGCGGTTCGTCTGGCTTGCTGGGACCGTCCTGGGCCGGCGTGCGCAGCAGAAAATAGGGCACCCCCCCGCCGGCCGCCAACGCCAGCAGAGCGCAGGCGAGGAACAAAATCCAAGTCGTTCGCGTGCCGCTCTTCGCGGGCGGTTCAGCCTTTTCGTTCGCCATGATCAGACGGTCTCCGCTGCGCCTTCGCCCCCGGCGCGTTCAGCCGATCCGCCCTCTTTCAGCATCGGTTCGTCGGACGGACGGCCTTGAGGATCATTCGGAATTTAGCGTCCCATGGCCCTGGCGCACAGGCAGCGTGCCCGAGGCTAGCTGAGATGGCGCAGCCACTGGTAATAATTGTGCAGCTTCTCGCGTGCTGCAGCTTCGCTGAAGATTCCGTGATTTACCAGGTCTGCGGCCAAGACTTCGGGCGGATCCAGCTGCAAGGCGAGCAGGACAGCCAACTGTTCCTGCCCCAAGAAGCCACGCTCGCTTACAATCTCGTCAAAACGTCGCCTGCTCGTCCGCCGCTCACGGAGGATGAGTCGCAGCTGCTCCGTGGTCAGCCAGCCAAGACGGCGGGCCAGCCGGCCTGGTGTCTCAAGACGGGCACTGCGGCGGCAAGACGGCATCTCGATGCCCAATCCTCTCAACCATGTCCCAAATCGCCTCTGCTCAACGATAGTCAGAAAGTGTTGGTCGGCCTCGCTGAGCAGAGAGACAAACGAGATCTGATTTTTGCCGCTGGACTTGGCAGCATACATGGCCTGATCGGCAATGTGGAGAAGGTCTGTCGCCGATTGCGGATAGGTCCGCGGCAAACACAGGACTGCGCCCAGGGAGGCGCTGACCGCAACACGGCGGCCCTCGGCAGCCAGAGCATAATCCTTAAGGACTCGCCAGAGCCGATCGGCTACGATGTGCAGTTCTCTCGGCGAAGTGTTCTCCACAAGGACACAGAACTCGTCTCCGCCGTAGCGGGCAACGAGATCGCCGTGCCTCACCGCAGCGAAGAGACTGTTGGAGGTGTCCTTGAGGACGCGGTCACCGAAAAGATGGCCAAAGTGGTCGTTGATTCCCTTGAAATTATCGAGATCAATAAAGACCAGGCCCAGCGCCGTACCCCGGCGACAAGCGCGGCGGAACTGCATGCGCAACTGCTCTTCCAGGCATCCACGGCTGAAAGCGCCTGTGAGCGCATCGCGTTGTAACTCACTACGCAAGCGATACGCCTCCTGTTCCGCTTGCTGCATCTGTTCGCGGAGGCGTGCCTGGTCCACGCTATTCTCCAGCGTCAGCTGGGCCAGCGTCTCGGCGGCGCGGGCCAAAATATGGGGATAATGCTCGCAAGTGCCGATGTCGAGATCCACAAGGGTGGCGAAATCTTCAATCTTTTTTGCCAATGGTTCGAGGAAGGCAGCCAGAGCGGACTCATCCAGGTCATAGTGTCGTCGGCCAAAAGCGAAGATGTCGCGCAGCAGTTCCGCCTGCCCTGCATCCAGCTGGAGCTGAGCGATGTCGCTGGCAAAGGCTAGCAGACAGGCGCGCTGAGCAACGACGTGCGGGAGATCGTCGGCACGTTCGGGGGCGTGATGATGACGGATGGCCTCGGTGATCTCTTCGGGCAGCCACCAGCGGCGGAGCAAGAAGGCGCTGACTTCGGCGTGATCCACGCCCAGGAGCTGCTGCTCTCGCTGGCAGCGGTCCCTCCCGCGTTCCCACGTTCCACGTGAGGACGAAGCGTACTCCAGCAAGCGGGCATATTCAGTGGGGCAAGCCTGGATCAGGGCCAACATACCGATGTCGCGCAGCAGCCCGGCCACCAGGTCGTCTTCGGGACTGGGACGCCCCAGGCGAAGGGCCAGCTCGTGAGCGATCATGGCGCCGGCAACGGATTCTTTCCAGAAGGTCCGTGCGATCGGCAGCCGGGCCGTCTGGCGTTGCAAAGCCGGCAGAGAAAGGCCCAATACCAAAGAACGCAGCGGTTTAAGACCAAGCAATGCAACGGCCTGTCTGATTGAAGTTATGGAGCGCGGCAAACCATACAAGGCGGAATTGACCGTGCGGAGGATTTTACCGCACAGAGCCGCATCGCGGTGGATGAGCATGGCCAACTCCGCAGGCGCGCAATCGAGCCGGCTGGTCATTTCCAGGACTTGCAAGACGACCCCAGGCGGACTGGGCAAATGGAGATCGTCTGCCAGCCGCGCGAACACGCTCTCGCGGGGAACACAGTCATTCTCTCGGAGCTGGGCTGTGCAGAGTGACATTGCTGCCTTGATTTAACCATCTCCTTCGGAACCCTTGCTGTTGCTACTCTGGCTCACAAGAGACGATTCGTCAAAAACGGGACCTTGATTTCTCGTTGCCCAATCAAACGATAAACCGGAACGCCTCAAGAGCCAAGACGGCGCAACCGATACAACCGGCATGAGCCTTAACGTCCCACAAGCCGATCTCCTGACGCGTCTGCTGGACGTGGCCGCTTTGCGCCATCAGGTGATTTCCCAGAACCTTGCCAATGTTAACACGCCAGGCTATCGCCAGCTGGAAGTGTCTTTCGAGGATGCGTTTTCCCGAGCCCTGGGTAAACAGGGCGAATCTGGTGCTCTGCGCCTTGTTCCGCGCATCGTTGAAGGGCAGGAGAATCCGATGCGGCAAGACGGCAACACCGTCGATCTCGATAGGGAAATCGGCAGCTTGAACAAGAACTCGGTTCTGTTCGGCACAGCGATTCAGCTGTTAATCAGCCGGATCAATATGATGCGCAGCGCTATAACGGGACGCTAATGAGAGGGAGATAGCCCATGCATGGAAATCCCTTGTTCGCGGCGGCAGACATCAGCGCATCGGGGCTGGCCGCCGAGCGGCTGCGCCTGGAAGTGGTGGCCAACAACATCGCCAACGCTTTTTCGACGCGCTCGGCCAACGGCGGGCCGTATCGCCGCCAGGATGTGGTATTCTCAGCCGTGCTCAACCAGCGTCTGGGCGGTCGAGCGGGGCTGGGCGGCGTCCAGGTGGCGGGCATCGTCGAAGACATGTCCGACCTGCGCCGCGTCCACAACCCCGGCCATCCCGACGCCGACAAGGACGGTTACGTCTCGATGCCCAACGTCGATCTGCCAGTGGAAATGGTCAACATGATAACGGCCAGCCGAGCCTACGAAGCCAACCTCCGCGCCATGCAGTTTTTCCGGCAGATGACAGAACAATCTTACAGCCTGCTGCGCAACCAAGGAGGATAAATCTTCCTCGCACTTCCATAGAGCGTGGGAATGAGAGAGAATACCTCTCCAATGGCAGTGAGGATGCCTATGAGCGTTTCTTCGGTATTATCTGCCGCTGCGGCCGAATCGGCTGGCCGCCTCGCTGTTCCGGCCGGCTCCGGTGCCGGCGCCTTCGCACGCGTGTTGACGCAGTTTCTCAACGAGGCCAGCATCCACCAGGCCCAGGCCGAGAAGAGCGTAACCAACCTCGCCGCCGGTCGCGCTGACAATGTGCATAACGTGATGTTAGCGATGGCCAAGGCAGACTTGAGCTTCCATCTCGTTCTGGAAATTCGCAATCGTCTCAGCGAGGCGTATCAGGAAATCATGCGGATGCAGATTTAGTCTGAGCCGTACCCATAAGGGAGCGGTTGGGAACTACGGATTGCCATGCGCTTTTTTCGTCAACTCTGGGAACAGTTGCGGGCCATCTATCAGGGCATGAGCCGGCCGCGGCGCATCGCCCTCTTGGTCCTGAGCGGCGTCTGCGCAATTGCGATTTTGGCCGTCGGTATCTATTCCTTTCAAACCGACTATCAAATTCTCTATTCCGGCCTCAGCGTTGAAGATGCCGGCGCCGTCACTGCCAAGCTCCAGAACCAAGGGGTACCGTTCCGTTTGAGCGCCAATGGTACAACGATCCTTGTACCAGCCGAGCGCGTCCACCAGTTGCGGCTGGATCTGGCTGTTGAAGGTGTGCCAAGCAAGGGCAAAGGCTTCGAGCTTTTCGACGAGGTGAACGTGGGTATGACCCCGTTCCAACAGCACATCACGCTCGATCGCGCCCTGCAAGCCGAGTTGGCCCGTACCATCATGCAGGTTGACCCGGTTGTGCAGGCGCGCGTTCATCTGGTTCGGCCGGAGCCGACACCCTTTGTGCGCGAGCAGAAGCCGGCCACAGCCAGTGTCATTCTCAAACTGCGGCCAGGGGCGGTGCTGTCGCGTAGCGCGGCCCAGGGCATCGTCGCTTTGGTCTCGCGTAGCGTTGAGGGCTTAGCACCGGAGAATGTGACGCTGGTGGACACGTCGGGCCGCATCCTCAGCGAAACGCACGGCGACACACCGGCGCCCGTGACAACGCAGATGGAATATCGCCGCGACCTGGAAACGTACCTGTCGCACCGTGCGGAAGAGATGCTGGCGCAAGTGCTCGGTCCCGGTCGAGCCGTGGTCCGCGTCACGGCGGAGGTGAATGTTCAACATCAAAAGACGAGAAAAGAGAGTTACGATCCGGACCAGCGCGTGCTTGTCAAGGAAACGATCACCAACCGCAAATCCACGAGCGGCGCCCCGACGAACCGGGGAGCAGCCGGTGCCGTCAGCAACTTGCCGAAGAAGAACGCTCCTGCTCCCGCAACGGGCCAACACCACAGCAATGAGAATGAAGAGAATACCGATTCGGAATGGCGGGCAACCAAGATCGAGCAAGAGATGGAGGAAGGGCGCAGCAACATCGAACGGCTGACGGTGGCAGCGCTGCTGGATCTCTCGCGGCCAGAGGGAGCAACGGGGCCAAGCCTGACAGTCGCCGAGGCAGAAGAAATCATCAAGCAAGCGGTCGGCTTTAAGAAAGGCCGCGATGAGATCAAGGTGAACGACGTGAAGTTGGTTGGCGGGGCGGCCCTGGAGAGCGTGGAGGCGGAATATCAGCAGGCGCAGCGGATGCGCTGGTATCTCGCCCTGGCCCGCAACGTTTCGCTGGGCATGGCCGCTTTGTCGGCCTTGCTTATGGGCTTGCTCTACTACCGGCGTCTGCGGCCCAAGCCAGAAGTTAAAGAGCAAAAGCCGGAAGGCGGAGATCAAAAACCAGAAGTCAAAAGTCCGAACGACCGTCTGGCCGAGATCGTAAAGGACAACCCTGAGCTGCTGGCCAAGGTACTGGCACGTTGGATCGATCAGGCGGAAACGCCAACGGAATCTCCAGCCGCTCGGACAGCGGCGTAACCAAGAAGACCAGCCTCACAATCACGGAGAACGCAGAGAAGAAAAAGAAGAAAGCAGAAGAACAGCCGGGTAATTGATGGGCCTGTATACGGTTTGTTTTTTCTTATCCGTGTTTTTTTCTATGGTCTCAGTAACTCTGGGGTTAGCTGAAGGCGCTATATGGCGACGCGTACAGGGATCGAAAAAGCCGCTCTTCTATTACATGGTCTTCCACCCGAGGCAGTGGAGAAAGTGTTGACCGCAATAGGCCCCGAGCGCGGCGAACGTCTGCGGAACGAACTGGCGAAGCTGCAGCAGCAGGAAGGCTCTCCTGATGATATCGGCGAAATCATCCGCGAGTTTGAGGAGCTATTGCTCCAGAGCGACACCGCTTCCCCAGCTGCGCCGACGCCACGGCAGCTCGCCGCCTACCAACCACCCTCGGACACGGATATCTCCCTGCCGCCGTTGCCGAGCGATCCTGTGCAAGCTTTACACGCTCTGCCGCCAGATCGCCTTGCGGCTGTGCTGCAAGGCGAACAAGCGCACACTATTGCCTTGGTGCTCAATGACCTGCCGGCCGAGACAGCAGGAGAAATTCTCCGCCAGCTGACTCCGGAAAGACGTCGCGAGGTATCGGTTCGCCTTAGCCGGCTGAACGGCAGTGCCCCGGAATTGCTGGTTCGCATTGCTCGTGCCCTGGTCCAGAAGAGCCAGGCCCTGAGCGGCAAACGCCGCGGCGCCAGCGCCGATGCTAAATGCGAGAAGATGGCGAGCATGCTGCGCTGCCTGGAAAAAAACGAACGCCTGGAAGTGCTCGCCGCTCTGGAGGAAAGTGACCCGGAGACGGCGGCACGCATCAAGGAAATGCTGTACACCTTCGAGGACCTGCTGCGCGTCCACGATCGTTCGCTGCAGAAGCTGCTGGCAGAAATCGACTCCAAGACGCTGAGTATGGCTCTCAAAGGGGCCAACGAGGCGATTCGGGAAAAGCTGCTGACGAACTTGAGCAAGCGCGCTCGCGAGGCGCTCCAGGAAGAGATGGAGTTCGTGGGCATGGTGCCTCTCCCTCAAGTACGGCAGGCCCAGAAGGCGATTGTGGATGCGATGCAACGTCTCGATCAGGCGGGCGAATTGATGATGAGCGAATGATGGATTTCATCGTTTCGCGCGAAACGATGAATTGCGCGCCGAGGAATTGCGGCGAAACGAGGCCGCCGGAGGAGCGATGCGGGAACACAACTCGGTTCGCAGCTTCGAGATCGTCTTTCGTCCCTCGCCGCGGCTTTACGAAATTGTCCGCGCTAGCCCGCACCTGCCGCTGCCGCCCGTGCCGTCGCCCAAGCCTCCACCGCCGCCGCAGCCACAGCCGGCGCAGCAGGAACGCGAAGAACGGCAGGCGATCGAGCGGGTATTGGAACAACTACAGAAAGCTGCGGAACAGCTCGCCGCACGCTACGATGCGGCGCGCGATGAGATGCGACAAGCTGCGATTGAATTGGCGATTGCTGTCGCCGGGCGCGTCGTCTTCGACAAGCTGCAAGCCGGGGAATTTCCCATCGAAGAGATGGTGCGCCAGGCATTGGCACATCTGCCGGCTGCTCCGGTCCTGACCGTTTACTTACATCCGGAAGATCGGGCACTGCTTCAGCGCCGCCTTGCGGATAGATCGTTGCTGCCGACGCGGGAAACACAATTGCGGATCGAGGCGGATGCGTCGTTGAGGCGAGGTGGCTGCCGGGTGGAAGCGGGCGAGATTCACGTCCTTACCGACCTGGCGGATCAACTGGCCGGGCTGCGCCAGCATCTCTTGTGGAGCGCAAACCATGCTCAATCTGGATCTGGATCGGCTACGTCGTGAGGCGGCCCGATACGAGTTGTTTCGCACCAGCGGTGTGCTCCGCAGTGCTACAGGCTTACTCTTATCGTGCAGTCTGCCAGCGGCGATTGGCGATCAATGTGCCATCCATAAACCTGACGGCGATTCACTACTCGCCGAGGTGATCGGCTTCCAAAACGGCGTGGCCTACGTGGTGCCCTACGAACATGTCGAAGAGGTTCATTCCGGAATGCGTGTGACCCACCTGGGCCGCGGCTTGATCACGCCGGTGGGCCGGGGGTTATTGGGACGCGTTGTGGATGGGCTGGGCCGGCCGATCGATGGCGGCGGTCCTCTACGCGGCTGTGAGCTGCGGCCGGTGCGGCGCGGCACACCGCCGCCGTTGACGCGGGCACGTATCTGCCAGCCATTCGGGACCGGCCTGCGCGTCCTCGACGGCCTGCTGACCTGCGGGCAGGGCCAGCGTCTCGGCATCTTCGCCGGCAGCGGCGTCGGCAAAAGTACACTGCTGGGTGAAATCGCCAAGGGATCACAGGCCGATGTAAATGTGCTGGTGCTGGTTGGTGAGCGCGGCCGGGAGGTGCGTTCCTTCCTGGAAGATTGCCTCGGTACGGAGGGGCTGAAGCGCTCGGTGGTGGTAGTGGCGACCTGCGATCAGGCGCCGCTGATGCGCGCCCGCGCGGCCCAGGTGGCGATCACGATGGCAGACTACTTCCGCGCCCATGGCGCCCATGTCCTGTTCATGCTTGACAGTTTGACGCGCCTGGCAATGGCCCAGCGCGAACTGGGCTTGGCCTTGGGCGAGCCGCCCAGCGCCCGTGGCTACACGCCCTCGGTATTTCAGGTGTTGGCCAACACGGTCGAGCAACTCGGCAATGCTGCGACAGGCAGTATCACCGGCATTCTCACGGTGCTAGTCGATGGCGATGACCTCGATGAGCCGATCGCCGACGCCGCGCGCGGAATGCTCGATGGACACATTGTCCTCGATCGCCGCTTGGCCGAGCGCGGGCATTACCCGGCGGTTAATGTGGCGCGAAGCATCAGCCGTGTGGCCTGCGAGGTGACGGATGCGGGGCATCAACAGTCGGCCCGCAAACTGCGCGAGATCCTGGCCGTACACGCCGAGACCGAGGATCTCATCCGCATCGGCGCCTATGCCCGCGGCAGCAGCCCTCAAGTCGATCGCGCCATCGAGCTGATGCCGTCTGTGCTGGAGTTTTTACGGCAGAACATCGGCGAACACGCAACGCTTGCCCAGACACGCGAACGGATGGACCGCATCGCCGCCTTGTGGCCGTTCTGAGAAAGGGAGGATGAACCGCCAAGGATGCCAAGACCGAAAGAAGAGAAAATGATTCAAGCACGAACAGCAAAGAAGACAAATTAGACCTTTATTTGTTTTTGTGTTGATTCTTCCTTCTTGGCGCCTTGGCGGTTTGTTTATGAAACGATTCCGATTCCGTCTGGAGCGTGTACTGTCGCTAAAAGAGCAACGCGAGCGGCTGGCCGAGAAGCGGCAGCAGCAAGCGCGGGCGCGCTGGGAGGAAGCGCGGGCAGAATGTGTCCGCATCGAGGAAGAGCTGGCGCGCACGGCGGCGCGCGCCATGGAAAAGCTGCGTGAGGCCGCGATACTGGGAACATGGCAGAGCCATTATGAACAGGCGGCCCGTTTGGGAGAGTTGTTGGCGGCAGCGCAACGGCGGCTCGCCGAGGCCGAGAAGCTGTTGCAGGAAGCGAACCGCTTGCGTATACAGCTGGCCCGGGAAGTGGAGATGCTGCGCGATCTTCGTAGGAAAGAATGGCAAAATTACCAAAAAGAGGCGGCCCGGCAGCAACAGAACAAATTGGATGAGCTAGGATTGCAGCGCTGGCTGGCGGCGCGGTCCTCAATGCACAATGGCGAATGACAAACCAAACATCTTAAATGCTGCACTCTGCATTGGCGCGGAGGGAGATGGAGCATGAAAAAGTTACTGATCATCGGCATAACGAGTCTGATCCTGTTTGTGCTATCAGCTTCGGCATCCTATTTCTGGCAACAGAAGATGCGTTCTCACGCAGCGGATGGCAACGCGAAAGGTACGGAAACGACGGGCAAAGATGTACCGGCCTCCAAGGAAACGGTACGTTCTCACGCTCCGAGTGGGAACGAAAAGACACCGAGCCGCGACGACAATGCACTGCGAGCAGCGGTACGACCGACTTACAACGCTGGTGCCGAGGAGATCGCCCGCATGACCAACGAGCTGCGTATGCGTCTGGCTGCTGTACGCGAGCGCGAGGAACAGCTGGCTGCCCGCAAAAAAATGATCGATTTGATTCAGGAAGATATTCGCGGCGAACGCACGGCGCTGGATGAACTGCGCACCCAGATCAAGAACGAATTGGAAGCCTTGAACGAAGCCATGGAAGGCGTCGAGAAACAGCGCGGCAGCCTCGATGAAGAGCGCCAGAAAATCAGCAAGAGCACTCAAGAGATGGAGGCGCGGATCGTGCAGCTGCAAAAGGAGGAACAGGAGAATTTGAAGAAGATGAGCGGCATGTACAATTCCATGTCGCCTGAAGTCGCGGCCAAGATCCTGCAAAATCTCGCGGACACGGGCAAGATGGATACAGCCGTCAAAGTACTTGGTCAGATGCAGGAGAGGCAGGCTGCGAAGGTTTTGGCGGAATTGACCGACGCCGGCCTGGCGGCGCAGCTGGTGGAAAAACTCAAAAGCCTGCGTCGCGCTTCGCCTCCAGCCGAGCCACGACCGTAAATTCCCCGAAGCGGGAGCTTACGTCCCTGAAACATCCCTCATACAGGTTCCCGCTGATCCTATCTCATCACTGCCTTTCTTCCCCCCTCCCCTTGTAGAGGAGGGTTCGGGCAGAGGGGAAACCTTCATCCCCTTCCCCATAAGGAGAGAGAGGGGGGAAAGAGACAGTACCATCGGGATCTTGTATCAGGAGATGTAAGCCCCCGCTCCGATTTTGAAATTACAACTACGATTGCCGCTCGAATTATCCGCACATTCGGAACAATCCTCAAAGTTTCCTCAATTGCAAGTCGATAGCTTGAAGTACCCTGTCGCTGCGTCCACAAGAGTATCTCTTACAGACGCAGTAACAGGGTAAGAATCACGGTTCGGGGTGCGTAGATCATGTTCCCGTCCGAGAAACAGCCGCCGTCCACAAAGGCGATGCCGACCTGGCCGATCTTTTGCGCACTGGGCTTGGCAGCCATGATTGGCGGTCTTTGTCTGCCTGGTGCGTTCGCGCGCAAACTAGGGGAGCAAGAAGGTATCCAAAAAGGTATCCAAGGACCAACCGCAACGATCCCTGCGTCTCAGTCGCGTTCTCCGGCAGAGCCTGGGAACGGGAGGAAGGGTGCGCTGGAATATGAACCGCCTGACCTGCCGGAGATGGCGCCGCCTGGCCCCATATTGTTGCGCTTGGCTTTAGGAACTATTTTTGTACTTATACTCTGTATATTCACATTATGGGCCGGCAAGCGTTGGGTCCGTCCCCTGGCTGTGCCCGTAGGCGAGAACAGAAAGCTGCGTGTGCTGGAATCGTTGCCGCTGAGTGGACGCTGCTCGGTGTTTCTGCTCCAAGCGGGCGAAACGAATGTTCTTGTGGGCATCGATCCGGCGGGACTCAAGGCGCTTTTGCCGCTGCCGCAGTCTTTCGAGGGCGCGCTGGCGGAGCTGGAAAAAGAGGCGAAGCCGAACTTCGCAACCGTGTGTTCCCAAGCAAAGCTTGAGAACGAAGGAATGGAAAGAGGGGCGTCATGACGGACCCGATGTCGATGGTTGAACGCCTGAGCGACGCCGGGGGAATGCAAAATCTGTCTACACCGCTTCAGACGGCCTTGTTCCTCGGCGGATTGGTACTGCTACCGACGCTCTTGGTGTGCCTGACCCCCTTCACACGCATCATCATCGTGTTGTCGTTCGTGCGCCGGGCAGTCACATCACAGGATATTCCGCCCAATACGGTCCTGTTAGGGCTGGCGCTATTTTTGACGCTATTTGTTATGGGGCCGACGCTCGATGAGATCAACGCCAAGGCCTTGACGCCGTATCTGGACAAGAAGATCAGCGGCAGCGAGGCCGTCCGTGCCGGCGGCATTTCTCTGCACCAGTTCATGCTCCGCAACACGCGGCGGCAAGACCTGGCGCTTTTCATCCACCTGGCTGGGTACAAATCCCTACAACAGCCGAGCGATACGCCCTGGCATGTCCTCGTTCCTGCTTATGTCGTCAGCGAGATGAAGACCGCATTCATCATGGGTTTTTGCATCTATATTCCGTTCCTGTTGGTGGATCTGGTTGTCGCCAGCATCCTCACAGCGATGGGCATGATGATGATGCCGCCTGTCATTGTCTCGGCACCGTTTAAAATCCTGCTGTTCGTGCTGGCCGACGGCTGGCATCTGGCGGCGCGGGCGTTGAGCGTGAGTTTCGGGTAATGAGGACTCCTTATGTCCATTGAACAGGTCGTTGAAATTAGCCGCGATTTGCTGTACACGGCCCTGCTCTTGACACTACCGACTTTGGCGGCCAGCCTCCTTGTCGGCCTTATTATCAGCATTTTGCAAGCCATCACCAGCATCCAGGAACAGACACTCACGTTTGTGCCGCGTCTGTTAGCTGCCGGCCTGGTCCTTGTTGTGGCGATGCCGTGGACCATGCAGATAGCCATCCATTTCACCATGCGCATGCTCGAACGAGCCGCGGAGGTGGGACGGTGATCGAACCGCTGGTGCTGTCGTTCGCTCTGATTCTGGCGCGAACCGGGGCATTCGTCGCAGCCCTGCCGCTGCTCGGCGGCAAGGCCACGCCACGCACCGTCAAGGTCGGCCTGGCCGCGGCCCTGGCCGTGCTGTATTTCCGGCTGCTGGGCAGCTCGGCGACGCCGCCAGTTCTTGCCGATAGTGAGCCGGTATCGTGGTTGGTTTTCGGTATCGTTCTGGGCAAGGAAGTCTTGCTCGGTGCCTTCCTTGGCTACGTGATGAGCCTGGTCCTTTTGCCGGTGCAGATTGCCGGTGATTATCTGGGGCAGGAGATGGGGCTGGCCCTGGCAACACAGACCGATCCGTCGGCGACAAACCCATCGCTGGTAATCAGCCAGCTTTTCCAGATGTTGGCCGGCTTGCTGTTCTTCGGGCTGAATGGGCATCATCTGTTCCTGGCCGCACTGCACAGCACGTTTTTGTACGTTCCTCTGGGCGGCCTCTCCCTCGTTCCTACGTTCCGTGTGGGAACGGCCATGGCAGCGATGATGGGAGGTCTCTCTTCGGCCCAGGAATGGGGCCTTGTGTTGGCTGCTCCGGTTGGTGCTCTCTTGTTTCTCGGTTCGATTGTCTTGGCCCTGATAACACGCGCGGCACCGCAGATGAACCTCTTTTCGATCGGTTTCGCACTGCGCATTGCCATCGGCCTGGCCGCTTTGTTTGTGCTGTTACCGGATTTCATCTTCGCTGTGATGCGCTGTATCGCCCACATGAGCACTTTGCTGGAACGATTGGTGTGATCTCATGGCGGAAGACCTCGGCCATTCACGGACGGAAGCCCCGACGCCGCGTCGGCGTGAAGAAGCACGCGCGCAAGGCCGCGTGGTTATCAGCATGGAACTGGCGGCGGGACTGCTGCTCTTGGCCGCAGTGGGCGTACTGTGGTTTGGTTCGCGCGGCATGGGGGCGGAACTGTTAGAGGCAGTGCGTTACGGAATGCTGTGCAGCTCTGTCCACGATCTGGGACCGCACCAGACACGCGAGCTGCTGACCTGCTTCCTGATGAGAGGAATGCAACTCTTAGAAGTCTTATTTGGCCTGTTGTTCGTGGTTTCTCTCGGCGTGACGGTGGGCCAGGCCGGTTTTCGGGTCTTGCCGGCGCTGGCGGCGCCGAACTGGGAGCGCATCGATCCGGCGGCGGGACTGAGACGGATGTTTTCGCTGCCCGCACTGCTGCGCGGCGGCGCGGCCACGACGAAAGTAACGTTGACTCTCGTGCTGGCCGTGGTGCTGACGAAAAGGCGTTTCGCCCGGCTGGCGGCGTTCCAGCAGCAGGACTTACCCAGCGCCGCTGCGCAAACGTGGGACATGGTGTTACTTTTGAGTCTGGCCGTCGCCGCCGTTTTCCTTCTCGTCGGAGCGGCCGATTATATCTTGCAGCGCCTGCGCTTCGAGGCATCGCTGCGCATGACACGCGAGGAACTGAAAGAAGAGATCAAACGGGAAGAAGGCGATCCGCACATCAAGCTCCGCATCCGTAAACTGGCGCGGGAGCTGAGTCAGCGACGCATGATGCGCGAGGTGCCACGAGCCACCGTGGTAGTCACGAACCCGATTCACCTGGCCATTGCTCTGCGTTACGACAAGGGGGCTTTGGGCGCTCCACGCGTCGTGGCCAAGGGCGCCGGCCACGTCGCTCGCCGCATCGTCGAGACGGCCCGGCGACATGGCGTGCCGGTCGTGGAACGCAAGCCGGTGGCACAGGCGCTTTACAAAGCGGTGCAAGTCGGCCAGGAGATCCCGGCGGCGCTCTATCAAGCCATCGCCGAGGTGTTGGCTTACGTGTATCGGTTACGAGGATTAGCGTGATTCAGGCGAGCGGGGTCGCGTAAGCGCCCCCGAGAAATCTTATGTCGAGAGCAATGATGCTTTCGGATCGTTCCCAAGCTCCATTGGGGAATGCGCTGGGGCAGCGGAGCGAGTTGGTGCTCTCCGTCGCGCTATTGGCCGTGCTGGTGGTACTGCTGGTACCGCTGCCACCGCCGCTTCTTGATCTGCTCTTGGCGTTGAACCTTGGTTTGACCATCCTGTTGCTCCTGGTCACACTGGGGGCCACCAAGCCGCTCGATTTCTCGGTGTTTCCTTCGCTGCTGTTGCTTTTGACGCTGTTTCGGCTCGCCCTCAACGTTGCCACGACGCGGCTGATTTTGCTCAAAGGCAGCGCCGGACACATCGTTTCTACTTTCGGCAACTTCGTGGTCGGCGGCAGCCTCGTCGTCGGCCTGGTGATTTTTCTTATCCTCATCATCATTCAGTTCGTGGTTATCACCAAAGGGGCCGGCCGTATCTCGGAAGTAGCGGCACGCTTCACTCTTGATGCCCTGCCCGGCAAGCAGGTGGCCATCG
>Ga0209061_1001266_pt1 | contig 44193 bp, 28 predicted proteins | sample Coa_R1_10_FD_187157 | JGI IMG/M metagenome (GOLD analysis project Ga0209061, IMG submission 187157) | Surface soil microbial communities from Centralia Pennsylvania, which are recovering from an underground coalmine fire - Coalmine... | ecosystem: Environmental > Terrestrial > Soil >...
TGTCGGGGCGCTGCGGATCGTTTTCGGTACCATGATCGTGCCGCAGTGCATCGAGGACCCGCACCACGTTGGAGAGATACGGCTTGGTCAGTGCATCGCGGATCATCCGCTGATAGCGCTCGGCTGGCTCGATATAGCGAGTAAACGTATCCGGTTGATCAATAGCCAGTTGCCGGGTTTGCTCGACAAGTTTGCGGCCCAACTCCACGGCATGACTGCGGTAGCCAGGATTATCGGTCGTCTCGCTGTTGGGCAGGACGATCAGCTCCTCCGCGCGCACGCCGCTCGTCGGTTCTGGGTCCCAACGCGAACGCGGCAAAGCCCGGAAATAGCGATCGATGCTCAGGTAACGCAAGCCGGTGCGGTATTCCGCCAGCGTCTTGACAGCCTCGTGCTTGGGATCGCGGAACAGCAGCTTCGGCTGCTCATCGAAGCGCAGCCGATCTTTAGCTTTCTCTGCGCGCTGCTCTTCCGTTTCTCGGCCGTCGGGATTGAGTGGATCGAACGGTTTGTTCTCAATCAGTACCGGGAACAGACCGTTGAATTTTTTGAACAGCGTATCGTTGTAAAAAACGGGGCGCACTTTGTCACCGAGAAAGAAGCACAGACTGCCGCCATGTTGAACATATTCTTGCACTTTTTGGAGCGTTTTTATGCTTTTAATTTCGCTAACGTTGAGAAAAATGACTGTCGGATACAATTCGAGACCGATTTTGTCGAGATCATCTACCTTGCAGCGCTCAATTTCATAGGAGCGTGCCGCCTCGTAGGCGGCACGCAGGTGCTTCAAATCGCCACCGTCGAGGTCGGGATCTTGGCCAGTGCCGTCTACCGCCAAGGTCGGCACACGCTTACGCACCTCTACCACCATATCGCGGACGTTGTCTGCTTGCAGGCCAGCCTCTTCCGGGTCTAGCTCCGCCGTCACCTGCACGAATTCCTGATCGAGCCGCCGTTTGCGTTCGCGGTCCTCCGGTAAATCACCGGGATTGACTGGCAGCGATGGCTTTTTCTTGGCGAAGATGAGCGTGAACTTCTCGGTCACACTGTCATCGGCAGGAACGCGGTCGATGGGCCGCGAACCGGAAAAACCCTTGCGCACATCGCCATCCACCTTGATGTGCAGGAACGTCTTTTTGTCGCTGGAGCTGAAATTGCGGATGGTGACACTGAACTCTGTCTCAACACCTTCAGCGACGACGCGCGATTCCGCATGCAGGTCGGTGATAGCCAGGTTATCGTGATGCAACGCCACCTGCCGCGATGGACCGCGATAGGGATGGGCTGTGTCGATCAGACTCAGGTGAATGCCGGATTCAACCAGTTTCTCGATAGCCTTGTTCAGCTCCTCCGCACCGGGGCCGCTCCAGTCCCCATCGCGGAAATCGCTGACGAGGTGCAGAATCTTCTGCCCCTGGGCAATATCGTTGAAGAGCATTTGTCCCTTATGGATACCTTCAATGGGATCGACGTGCAGGGCCGACGGTTTGAGATCGCGCAGCTTTTCATCGATGGCATCGCTGGCGCGGTCGCCCAGGCGCTGGTCAAATAATACCGTATCGAGATCGGATAAACGATAAATACGCATCTGCTGATGGGTGGGCGCCTGGGCGGCGCTGCGGGCCAGCAGCTTGATCTGTTCGCGGGCCACTTCAAGCGAATGGGTTTTCGATCCCTTTTCCGTAAACTGATCGGCCATGCTGGGGGTGTCGTCGAGGATGACGATGTGCGTGGCCCCCTGTCCGGTCGGCCGGGCACCGATAAAGCGCGCCACGAGAAAACCTGCCAGAAGCACCAGCAGACAGCGTAGCGCCAACAGGATCATCTGTTCAATAATGAGCCGGCGACGATTGCGCTTCTGCGATTTGAGCAAAAACTCCATCGCTGCCCAGCGAATGCGCTTGAAGCGCATGCGATTGATGAGATGAATGATAATCGGCGCACTGACGAGCAGCCCGCCGGCAACCATGAACCAAGGATGCAGAAAAAGCTCCATATATGACCTCAAACCGACCACGGATTACACGAATAACACAGATAAAAACAAAAAGTCAAATAATATATCATGTTTGTTCTGTTTTTCTTTTATCTGTGTTATCTGTGTAATCCGTGGTTAATGTTATTATACTGGCCCGCGGCTGCGCACAGTGGTGGTGCGGTCGGCCAGACGGTGGCTGAGGAATTTCGACAATACCGCATCGAGATAATCGCCAGTGCGCACCAGTTGATAATCGATGCCCAGCCGCGTGCAGCCGCGCCGTACTTCGACCAGATATTCCTCCAGCGCTTCCAGGTAACCGTCGCGCAGGGCGCGCGGATCGCATAACAAATGCGGTAATTCCTCCATGCCCTCGAAACGTGTCGTGCCAGCGAAAGGGAATGTTACTTCGTCGTCATCGAGAACGTGGAAGGCAAGGATGTCATGCCGCCGCTGGCATAGCATTTCCAGTCCCTTGAGGAGCGGCCCGCGATCGACCAGGAAATCAGAGACGAGGACAATCATGCCACGCTGCGGAATGGTTTCGGTGACGCGGCGGAGGATGCGTTCGATGTCGGTTTTGTCGCGCGGCTTGCTGACGTGCATGGAATTGCAGATGGCATCGAGATGCGTCTGCTGACTGCGCGACGGCACAATCTGCCGCACGTCCGCATCGAAGGTGATGACGCCGACGGCGTCCTGTTGACGCAACAGCAAATATGCCAGGCAAGCTGCGATGGTGCAGCCGTAATTGTATTTGTTGAGGGCACCGCGACCGTAATGCATCGATTCGCTGACATCAATAACCAGCGTGCAGCGCAGATTGGTCTCTGCTTCATATTGTTTAATATAATAGCGGTCTGTTTTGGACCAAACTTTCCAATCGAGATGGCGAATGTCGTCGCCGGGAGTGTACTCGCGGTGCTGCACGAACTCGATGGAGTGCCCAAACAGCGGGCTTTTGTGCATGCCCGCAAGGAACCCCTCGACCACCTGGCGGGCGCGCACGTCGAGCCGCGAGATCTTGGCGATGGTCTCTGGATGCAGAAAGCGACGCGGATCGTCTTCTTTTACGGGCATGGGTATCACGCATAATTCGGATGAGCAGGGGTGTTAATGCCCCGGTATACTTACCAGTAAGTTAACACCTCCCGCTCGTCGGGGTTGTTCCTAGGATGCAAAAATCTTTTTGAACCGCTCATCGCGGGTCAGCTCGTTGTCCTTGGACGGCGTTTCCTCGATCAGCTTCTTGATGACCGTATCAGCGGTGATGCCTTCCGAAGCAGCGGTGAAGTTGGTGAGGATGCGATGCCGTAGCACCGGGTAAGCCAGCGCTTGAATATCGTCGGTCTGCACGTGGACGCGACCATGCAGCAAAGCGCGGGCCTTGCCGCCGAGAATGAGATACTGTACGGCACGTGGGCCAGCCCCCCAGGACAGCCATTCACGGATGAACTTGGGCACGCCCGGCTCGCCGACGCGCGTTTGCCGCACCAACGCCAACGTATAGCGGATGACGTGATCGCTGACTGGCACCCGCCGGACCAGATTTTGGAGTTCCAAAATCTGCTCGCCGCTGAGCACCGCATCGATGGTGTCATCTTGCAGCGACGTGGTGCGCCGGGCGATCTCGAACTCTTCCTCGAACTTGGGATAACGCACGAACACCTTGAACATAAAGCGATCCTGCTGTGCTTCAGGCAACGGATAGGTGCCTTCTTGTTCGATGGGATTCTGCGTCGCCAAGACGAAAAACGGCGCATCAAGACGATGACGAATACGGCCGACGGTGACTTGCCGTTCCTGCATGGCTTCAAGCAGAGCGGCCTGCGTCTTCGGCGGCGTACGGTTGATCTCATCGGCGAGGATAACGTTGGCGAACAGAGGGCCAGGGATGAATTTGAACTCGCGCTGGCCAGTCGAACGGTTCTCTTCAATAACTTCGGTACCGGTGATATCGGCCGGCATTAAGTCGGGCGTGAACTGGATGCGGCTGAAGGCCAATGATAGCGAACGTGATAGCGTTGAGATCATGAGCGTCTTGGCCAGTCCGGGCACGCCTTCGAGAATACAGTGCCCTTTGCTGAAAAGTGCAATCAGCAGCTCTTCGATGACCTGATCCTGGCCGACGATGATGCGGCTGAGTTGTTTTTTGATGTTATCGAAGGCGTCGCGCAGGCGGCGGACTGCTTCCAGATCATCATGGCTAATCTCGGCCGCTTGGTTCATTGTCTCGTTCATGCGGTTCTCTTTCAGTAAAGGAGAGTTTGGCGAGCGGGGGCGCGTTCGCGCCCTGCGAAGGACCTCGGGGTGCGAACGCGCCCCCGCTCGCCGGATCCGTTCGTTAGCGTTGGTAAATCGGCAAAGCCGCGTTGTCCAGTTGCAGGATGGTCAGATACACCGGCGTGATGAAGTTGGCCCCGACCATGCCGCCGGACCAGCTGCCGTCGCTGGATTGAGAGCTAATCATGCCGGGGAAGTTCTCTTTTTTGTAGCCCGACCAGGTCAGGCGCTCGCTGGGCTTGGAGTTGGGGAAAAGCCGAGCATAACCGTCTTCACCGAGTATGTAGATCGCTTGTGCGTAATAATAGTGGGTATACTCATCGTGTCCCATGCGAGCACCGCCGAGACCTTGCAGGTTTTGCTGGCAGAATTTGAACCATTTTTTGATGAGCGGCGAATTGTAATCGCCGAAACTGAAGCCACAGGCGATGGCCGCCGCCGTCAGCGCGGGCCGGCCGCCGCCGGCCGCCATGCCGCTACCCAGACTGTAGACCACGCCGCCGCTGCTGTCGGTCGAATCGCTGAGGTATTTCTGGGCCATTTTGATGGCTTGCTGCGGCACGGCGATGCCAGCGTTCCGCGCCGCCCGCAGCGCCTGCACCTGCGTGATTGTCACCGAGCCTTCATCAAAATTGCCGCCCTCGCGGGCCGAGATGTAGCCCCAGCCGCCGCGGTTGGTTTGGGCGGCGTGCGAGAATTTGCAGGCGCGTTCGAGAATGTCCACCAAGCGGCGGCGGCGGTCGCCTTCTTCTTCTTCACCGACGACACAAGAGAGAAAGAGTGTGCCAAAGCCGTGGCCGTACATGTAGCGACCGGCCTCGCCCGGCATGTTGGGATTGCCGATCATGCCGTTCGGTTGGGAATGAGCCATCAGCCAATCGACGGCGCGGCGAATATTGTCCTTGTACTTGCCTTCACGGATGGTGCTGCCTTCCATCAACAGCGCCATGCCGGAGATGGCGGTCATGGTGACGGGGTATTGATCGCTCCAGTGGCCGTCTTTGTGCTGGTTTCGGGCCAGCCATTCCAGCCCTTTGCGCACCGCTTTGCGCTGTTCTGGCGACATTTCGTCGGCCCACCCCCCTGGCGCCGCCAACGCTGCCAGCGCCAATACAGACAAAATCAGATCTCGAATGCGCATGAGAATGCGACTCCTTGTCTACCAGACCCGTCGAACCATTTCGCGGGGTGTTCCTCATTATGACGATTGCCACGAAAATTTCTGACAGACGATTCCTAATCGGCGAGCGGGGCGTGTGAACACCCCGGTGCAAGCAACCGAAGCGTTCATGTACCCCGCTCGCCGAATCAAGACGCTTGCCCATCATCCCGGCGGCAAGGGCGGAGCAATTTCCCGGATGCGGTCGCGATCGAAGGCAGGACGAGGCGCCGGAACTTGCGAGCTTCGCCGCAGCCCATCGCTGGCAGCTGGCTTGGCGTCTTTGGCGTCCTCGGTTAGTGGATAGTGAATGATCTTCCATTGTTGGCTCAATAGCTCCACCGTATTGGCCCGCAGATCGACACGCACGCCAAAGAAAGGCGTGGCCGATCGTGCCGATAGTTTCTCGTTGCAGACCACTTTGCCCGTGCCCTTATGGATACTAAGGATTTTGACCTCCGGCGCCATGTTTCCGGGCATGACCCGCCCGCGTACAATCATGCCCGGCACACCAGCTTGTACAGCCGCGTTCCCATCCAGGGACCGGGCGGTCAAAAATACAAGAGGCAGATCGTCAAACTGTTCGAGCAGGATGTATTGCGGCATCTCGCGGGACGAGTAGTCCCAAACCAGGTTACCGCTCTTGCGGTCGAAGGCATGCAAGTAACCGTTCAGCGGTACGGTACGCATCCCTAGATGGACCATGACGTTGAGTGCAGCCATTGGAATGCCGCCGTTCGGCGCCGCCATCTGCGAAGCGAAATAATAATAGTTGCGGTCGGATAACAGATGAAACGCCTGTACGTTCTTCAACCGCTCGGACGGATCGTATATCTCTCCGCTCATCACTTCCTTGCGCGCCCGCAGATCGATGACGTGGACCTTGCCATTCGGTTCAACAATGCCGGTGAGTCCAGCATCCTCGCTGCGGGCCACGATCGAACGCGCAGGATAGTTCTGCTTCCACACGTCCTGACCCGTAACAATGTCGTAGAGCCGAACCACCACGCTGTTGGTGGGTCCGGTCTCAGATAGCAGCAGATAACGGTCGAACACTTGCAGCCGTTTCTCGAACAGGGCGGTGAAGTCGGGTGCCTTGACGCTGATGCCGTCGGCGGCACGGAAGACGCGTGTGGAGCTGGGATGGTTCTGGTTGTCCAATTCGACAACGAAGACATAATCTTCATCGGAAAAAAGATAGTTGCTTGAATGGACATCCATGCGCGACCACAAAGTTCGCCCGGTCAGTGGATCGAGGGCACTAAGCATCTTGGGAGTCTGGATACAGATGGTCTGCCCCTGGAACGGACTAACTTGGCCGAGACGCAACTTCCACTCATTGGAGTAGATCACCAACAAGCTGCCATCATGCGAATCCGGCACCAGCGACATGGGCCTCCCATTCGTTGCTGCGGATCCGGGAGTGTCTTGCAAGAGGTCGCGGTCCCAGAGCAAACGATGGTTGACTGGATCGATGCCGAAAATCCGACGCCCCACGGGCAGGACGATGAGATGGCCTACCGTCTCATAGGGAAAACGGGTGAGGGGATGGTGAGCGTCCTGGATCGGGACGATCCATCCCCCGGGGAATTGTTGTTGGGGGTTTTGTCGCTGCGCGTTCACCTCGGAGAATCCCGTATTTGGTAAGGGCGCTGACCACACTTCTCTCGGCAATTCATGGCCATCCTCCAGATTGCGATCGAGGAGCTTGAATTGCTCATTACCATGAGTGAGGGTCAAGCCGACAATGTGATGGCGGAAAAACGGCAGTTTCTCGCCGCTGTGTTCGAACTGGAAGAGTTGCCCCCGGTAGGGCGGCTGAAAATCGCCGCTCTCTTTTTTGGAGCCGAACTTTCGCACCGAGCCAAGCGGCTGCGGATCGTCGAGGTAGGGGAGCAGGCGCTTATCGGTGGCGGCGTCATCCTCATAGATCTGCCGGCCCGTCTTGCCCTTACGGATGAGAACATCAGCATACTCTTTGCTGAGCTTGCGATAGCAGTAGGCAGCATCTTCGAGCAACCCTTTGCGCGTGTACAGCCGGGCCAAGGCCTCGGTGGCGCGGGCGGCCAATTCGGGACGGTGCTTTCCTGTGCGGAACTGATTCAACTCCAGTTCAGCCTCCAAAAGCGGATGTTCGTCGCTGCTGTCTTTCCGCTCCATCAGTCGCTCGGCCAACTCCAGGCGAGCCTCTTTGCCGGCATCGGAGACCGAGCCGAACATGCGGACGAACGCGCGCAGCTCTTGGAGGTCGTTGGTCTCACGGAGCTTGGTCCACTTCTCAGCAATCAGTTTTTCCAGCGGCCGGCGGTTTTCCGGTGTGGCCTTGTTCATCATGGCGATGATGCGGCCGCGCGACCAGACATCGGGGGCAGCCTTGACTTGCCGATCGTCGACGGCGGGCACCAACTCGGACTGTTTGCCGGCTTCCTGGGCAAACTGCTGATATTTCTCGAACGCCTCGACGAGCCGACCCTGCTCCTCGCGGCCCTTGCCAACCAGCCACAGGTAGGTAGCTCGCCGCCGCCGCTGCTCAGCTTCGAGCTTGGCCCGTTCTTTCTCCGGTGCATCCTCGAGATCGAGCTTGCACAGCTCTTCGTAGTCCTTGAGGTACTTCTCGGCGTCGTTGAAGTGATCGGCAATATAGACCGTCAGCGTATCATACAGTTTGGCGCGGGCCTTGACGCGTGTTTCCTTGCCGGGATGATTCTTAAGGGCGCTCGTCAAGTCGTCGATGGCGCCCTCCAAATCGCCCTTGTCCAGACGCAATTCGCCACGCTCCGTCAGGGCATTGGCATCGTTGGGATTTTTGGCGATCAGCTCGTCCATCTCGGCAATCTTGACCTTGAGCTGCGGATAAGCGACTACCTCGCCCTCCCATTCGTGTTCGCTTTTGCCGAAAGGAGTGACTGAGACGACCTTGCCCTCGGCGAAGATTAAGTTGCCGGGCACATCGGCGTCGTTTTTATCGGGTTCGCTGGGCCGGGACTTGCTGCGCGAGACGATCCTGCCGCGATCCATATCGATGCCGATGATTTGCGGCTCCTCCTTACCCTTGCCGCCGTCCTTGAGCGGCAAGTAGTAGATGTGGTCGCTGCCGATGCCTTGGCCAGAAGGCGTGCCGGTCTCCAGCGTCCACAGCGTTTCGCCGCTGGACAGACTGAGGGCGCGAACGTTCTTCTTGCCGACAATCAACACCTTGCCGTTATAGACATTGCCCAGGTAAAGGTCGTCTTCTTGCTTGGGAAAATGCCAGATCGGCGAGCCGTCGCGTAGGTTGATGCAATGGATGGAGCGGGCATCCGGAGCGGTGAAGACGACCTTGCCATCAGAAATAATGGGAGCGGTGACTTTCCATTGGTTGTGGGAATTCCCGACGGTTTGCATCGGCTGCTCAATCATAACACCGCCGCGAATCAGGCGGGCCCGTCGATTCCACATCGCCTGTTCTTGCGGCGACAGCTCGCGGACATCGTTCTTGTCCCGGTAGGGATAGGCCCAGACCAGGCTGTTTTCCAGCAGATTGACGCCGAAGACAGCGCCGGCGTTGGTCGGGCAGACGAGGATACCTTCGCCGTAGGCCAGATGGGCCGCCCAGGTGCGACGCAGCGGATCGTTCTGCATCTTCTCCTGCGTCATGCCCAAGGTCTGGATAGAGACGATAGCGCCCTGGATGTTTCGGTTGTCTTTGGCCAACACCGATGGGTCCAGGCAGATCAGGCGAATTTCCTGCTGTTTGTCGGCCAGCAGATAGAGTTTACCGGCCAAGGGCAAAGGCGGCCCCAGGAAGTAGTGGTCGAGCAGCGGATCTTTCTCTTCTGTGCCCAGAGACCAGGTTAGCTTGCCGGAATTCTGGGCCAGGCTGTAGGCATACAGCTTATTGTGAGAGACGGCGCTCTCCAGTTCCGGGCTGAGGTTGCTTTGCATCGGCATTCCGCCGGGAACAATCATGCCGTTGTTGAAGTTCGGCTGCGGGTACGGCGGGATGGCGAGATCCTCAACGACGTAGACAAACTGTCCATCGGTGCTGAGCGTACCGACTGTGGAGTTTTCGAAGAGAATTTGTGGATGTTGGTTCTCGTAAAATTGGAGCCACTGGGCCACAGCTTGTTTCTTGGTATCGCCCTGGCTCAACATACGCTGCAAGCTCCAGTCAGAGGGTGATGCCCAGGACAGAGTGCCGGTGCGCAGATCGACGGCCGTGACGCCAAAGAAATTCTTGTAGATAAGCAGAGGTGTCCTCTCGCCTTTGCGATCAAGGACCGACAGGGCGATGGGCGAAAAGGCGAAGATGATCGGCTGATTCTGGCCTTTCAGGGCATCCTTGGCCTTGCGGATATACGAGCGCGCGGCAGAGAGACTACTACTATCCTTATCATACAACAGGGAGATGCCCCATTCGCGTGTCATGAAGGCAGGTCCGCCGATCAATTGATTACTGCGACTGGGCGTAGCGCGATACAGCAACGAATCCGTGGCATTGCGCTCCAGGCGGGAACGATCCAGCTTGGCGACGTGTTCTTGCAGATCGTCTACAGAGATGGCCTGCTCGCCAAGTGGCACTTCGCGCGTGCGGGCGCGCAGCATCTTCCATAACTCTTTTTCACTGAACACATTGGCCGCGGTGACGATGTTTTTGTCCGAAGAAGAAGGCGGCGCCAGATGAGCGGCCCATGCTGCCTTGGCCAAAAGCGGCGCTGGCACCTTATCCGGGCCGAGCCGGTTGATGAGCTTGCTGTAGCACAGCAAGGCAGGCATGTATTCGCCGCGATCGAATTTATAGTCGCCCAAGAGTTTGATGGCCTCGGCCCCGGCATCCGTGTGCGCGTACTTTTTCATGATCTCGTTGAGCAGGCCGGGATCGCCGTTTTTCTTGGCCTTCTTGAGCAGGTCCGCTGCCTTGGCGCCATAGGTCGCTTTGTAGAAGTCCATCCCTGCTGGCGGCAGCGTACCGATGAGGCGGTCGGCCTCCTGCTTGGCGCTAACCCAGACATACACTTCATTGCCTTCGGCGTTCTTGCGCTTGAGACGCACGAAAACGTCTTCGTCGATTTCCAGGAGCTTCTGCAAACGCTCAACAGCGGTAGCCCAATTTTCATCGTTGATATAATCGATGGCGGCCTCGATTTGTTTACCGCGGCCCTTCTCGTCTTTGATGAGATGGATGCCGTTTTTGAGGAAGCCATCGGGGTCCATGTTGCCACCCGGCGGCGCCGGTTGCGTCGCCCCCCCTTTCCCCACTGGGGGAAGCGGCACAGGAGGGGCGGGAAGGATCTTTACCCCATCTTTCTTGACTTGGGCGCGCCCTGGCTCCAGCCAGACAGTGAAGAAGGCAAAGATTAGTGGCAGCAGGACGATGGAGGCGCGACGTGCATTCCACGACATTGGCGTGATTCTCCCTGCTTCCTGGGTTGCAGCCACGGCGGGCACCGCCGTGGAGATGGCTTCTGCCCCGATTGTCTCAAAGTTTGCCGAATAATGGCAAGCGCAATCTCTGTTATCATAGACGATTCCGCCTGCATCCGACTAACAATATCCTACCAGCCCGCCACACCCGTAAAGATGAGCAGGGCGTTCATACGCCCCGGTGAATGCTACCGGGGCGTTTCCAACTCCCGCTTGCTGGGCATACAATCGTTGTAAGCGTCCTTTTCGGAGTTTTTGTCCATGTCCCGCTCTCTTTCACCCATTCCGACCAATACGCGCGGCGACATCCGCTCTGTCGGCCGCCGTACGCGTACTTTTCGTCCCAATTATCTGTCTTTCGCGGGGACGTATCAGTGCAATCTTGCCTGTCCGCATTGCTGCGTGCCGATCGAATGGCCAGATCGTCTCGACATCGCTGCGGCCCAGCGCTTCCTGGAAGACGCACACCGAGAGGGCATTGCCGTCCTTGGCTTCACCGGCGGCGAGCCTTTTCTCTATCCGGAATTTCTGTTTGCGCTGTGCCGCCGTGCTGCCGAACTGGGGTTTCGCTTCGACAAGATTATGAGCAACGGCGTCTGGTATGACGATGCTGTCCAGCTGGAGCGCATGCTGAGCGAATTGGCGGCGACCGGCTACAGCGGCAAGCTCGGCCTGAGCGTCGATAAATTCCACGGCCGGCACACGGCCAAGGCCGCCGAGTTTTGCCGCGTCGCGCGCCGTGTTTTCCAACGCGATAACATCGTGTCGTTGTCTTACGCCAGCCGCCGGCTCGACCTCGGCTTGGAACCGGTCCGTGATCTGGCCCGCGAACTGGGAACGGTCCTCGCCTGGTCAGACCTGCTGCATCGCTATTTGTTGGTGTCTGACGAATGGACAATCACGCTGAACTGGAACCACCTGGCGCCGGTGGAGCGTGCTGAACGTTTCTCAGGAGCATGGGATGGCCAATGGTTTGAGGAAGACTATTGCGAAGGTCCGGGTCAAGCATTGATCGTAACGCCGCGAGGCGAGGTGAAACCGTGCTGCGGCTTCGCTTCGGACCTCGAGCAACTGACCATTGGCAACATCTACCACGACAACGTGCGCCGCATCATCCAGCGTGCCCGACGTCATCCCTATGTCGGCACGGTCTTTCGCAAGGGACTGACGGCCATTCGTGATGAAATTTTGGCGCGCGCTCCGCAAGCACTACCGGGGGCGACAAGCAATCACTGCTTTTTCTGCTGGTACGTTCTCACGCAAGGCATTTTCGATCGCACACGCGCCAATCCGGCAGAACAGGTCGGTTGCGGCGGCAGTCCGTGGCAAGAAATCAAGAATAGTCGCCTGTCGTTACCGCTGCTGGCGGACTAAATCCGAACCGCGACTGTAAGGGAACGGCGACAATTGGAGACGGCATCTTTTTTGCAAAATTATCTCTTTGGAAGAATCCAAAACGAAAAAAAGACCACTATGCACGTGAACGAGATCATGGGAATCGTTTCGCTGGGCGATGAAGTGATTTAGTTCGTGTTTCGCCCATTTGCAGTAGGAGAATTCCATCATGAACCAAGCGACCGCAACCCAATCCAGCGAAGAATCGGTTCGTGTGACAGCTGGATCCGTCACCCTGGAGGGGGATCTCGGAATTCCGGAAGGTGCCCGTGGTGTGGTGTTGTTCGCCCACGGCTCCGGCAGTAGCCGGCACAGTCCGCGCAATCGTTTCGTCGCTGAGCAACTCCGCCAGGCACACCTGGCAACCTTGCTCATCGATCTGCTGACCGAAGACGAAGAAGCCGTGGACCGCTACACAGCTCATCTGCGCTTCGACATCAGCCTCCTTGCCGACCGGCTGGTCGGCGCCACCGATTGGCTGGCCCAAGATGGGCGGACGGCAAACTTGGCGCTGGGGTATTTCGGCGCCAGCACCGGTGCAGGGGCTGCCTTGGCAGCTGCGGCCCGCCGTCCGGATCGGGTCCGCGCCATCGTCTCCCGCGGTGGGCGGCCTGATCTGGCCAGAGACGTTTTGCCGGCCGTACAGACCCCAACACTGCTTATCGTAGGCGGCGATGATGAGCCAGTCATCGGCATGAACCAGGAGGCACTGGGTCAGCTGGCCGCGCCGGAGAAACAGTTGGTGATCATTCCCGGCGCCTCGCATCTCTTCGAGGAACCGGGCAAGCTGGAAGAGGTAGCCCGGCTTGCCGCCGAATGGTTTGTGCGCCACCTGAAGATGATTTAGGGCTAGCAGACAAAACCCTTCCTCCCCTTGTGGGGGAGGGTGGAGGTGGGGGAAGTGGTGGCCGCGCTTTTCTATCTATTGATCAAGCTATCGTTGGCCTCTTCACAGAGTTGAAATCCCCCTTCCCGATCCGTAAAATGGAAAGACATAGCACGTGACTGGCTGGCAGCTGCTCCTCGGTAGAGGGCATTTCGTGCTGGAGTCATCTCAAAATGAGTTTCAATTAGCGACGCTTCGTCGAGGTATCGTCTCTCGCAACGTGAGACGGAACGTCGCCAAATGCAAGGAGGATCTCCTATGCCTCTCCTCGATCTCGAGTCGCAGCCTCTCCACTTCTGGCCCAAGGTCGATGGGCAGTTTCGCCAATTGTTGGCGAAGCTGCCGGCCGCAGCGTATACCTGCGATGCTGAAGGACTCATCACGTATTTCAACGAACGCGCAGTCGAGCTGTGGGGACGCGAACCGAAGCTGAACGATCCGGTGGACCGCTTCTGCGGCTCGTTCCGTCTCTTCACGCCGAACGGCGTGTCGATCCCTCACGGCGAGTGCTGGATGGCCCTGGCGCTAAGAAACGCCAAGCCCTACAATGATGAAGAAATCATCGTCGAACGCCCGGACGGCAGCCGCCGCGTCGCCTTGGCTTACGCCAACCCTTTGTTCGATGACCGAGGCGAGTTGATCGGGGCCGTGAACGTTCTTGTAGATATTACCGAGCGTAGAAGTGTGCTATTGGCCCGTGCGCATCTGGCAGCGATCGTTGAATCGTCGGATGATGCCATTGTTAGCATGGACTTGAGTGGTATCGTCCAAAGCTGGAACGCTGCCGCGAAGCGGCTGTTCGGCTACTCGGCGGAGCAAGCCGTGGGCCGTCATATCTCCTTTATCATCCCTCCCGACCGGATCGACGAAGAAGAGCGGATTTTGGCACAGCTGCGGGCCGGGGAGCGCCTTTGTCACTTCGACACAGTGCGGCTGCGGAGCGACGGCCAGCCCGTTCACGTCTCGCTGACCATTTCGCCCATCTACGACGCTGCAGGCCGAGTCATCGGCGCATCGAAGATCACCAGAGATATTACCGATCGCAAACAAGCAGAAGAGCGAATATACGGCCTGATGGCCCAGCTGGAAGAAACCAACCGCTGCAAAGACGAGTTCCTGGCCATCTTGGCCCACGAGCTACGTAATCCGCTCGCTTCGCTCCGGAATGTGTTGGAGATCCTGAAACGTGGCAACGGCAACAGCGCAGTGATGGAGCAGGTCTGCCCCACGTTGGAGAGACAGTTAGGACAGATGACACGCCTGGTGGACGACTTGCTTGACATCAATCGCATCAGCCGAGGCAAGCTGGAGCTGCGCAAGGAGCGTGTGGAGTTGGCGGCTGTGCTCAAGCAATCGGTTGAAGCCTGCCGCCCGCTGGCCGAAGATGCCGGGCATGAGTTGTACATCGCCCTGCCGTCGGAGCCGATCTACCTGTACGCCGATGCGGCGCGGCTGACCCAAGTATTTGTCAATTTGCTTACCAACGCTTGCAAATACATGCCCCGGGGCGGCCGCATCTGGCTGAGCGCCGAGCGTCAGGGGAACAAGGCAGCGATACGTGTCCAGGATACCGGCCTGGGCATCCCCGCCGAAAAACTCGCCAAGGTCTTTGAGCTGTTCTCCCAGATCAATCACTCGACGGAGCGAACCCAGGGCGGTCTCGGCATCGGCCTGAACCTGGTAAAGCGGCTGGTAGAGATACATGGCGGCTCTGTCGAAGCGTACAGTGCAGGACCGGGTCGGGGCAGCGAATTCGTGGTGCGTTTACCCCTCCTCCTCGGCGAGCTGGAAACCGAGCTGTTTGCGGCGTCTGTTCCCCAGCCGATGGCGATAAGCCAGCGCATCCTTATTGTCGATGACAACAAAGACGCAGCTTCCTCTCTGGCTCTGTTGTTGACTACCCTTGGCAACGAGACGCAGATCGCCTACGACGGCCTGCAAGCGATCGAAACCGCGGCGGCATTCCAGCCGGACGTGATGTTGCTCGATATTGGCCTGCCGAAGTTGAGCGGTTACGACGTTTGCCGCCGCATCCGTGCACAGCCGTGGGGCCAGAGTATGGTGCTGGTGGCCCTGACCGGCTGGGGCTTGGAGGAAGATCGCCGCGAGTCGAAAAACGCCGGCTTCGATCATCATCTGGTCAAGCCGGTGGATCTGAATACCCTCCGAGAGGTGCTGGCCAAACCTTTCGCGCTGGAAGCGTAAGAGCTACCGGACAAATACTATGGGGCAAGCGGCCTGCTTGCTTGAACAAAACAAGAGGGCCGCTTGCCCCATAGTATTTGTCCCCTCGGATGGGTGTCTCTTTCGATTTTGGCATGTAGGATGGCTTACGTGTGAGGCGAGGGGGTTTTTCTTCCTCCCTTGTGGGGGAGGGATTGAAAAAGCCAACTCGGGGCACTGGCACAACCCCGCTCGCCAAATATCGAGAGAGCCCCCTCGGATGATGGCCATTGCTTTCCCTACCGCTATCGGGCACAATGGAGAGCAAATTGTCCTTGAGCCGAATGTCTGAGCGAGCTACTTATCGTGACTCAACCATCTGCCCAAGATTTTCTTGACGCTTGCGATGCACGGCCGCCTCTGCGATTGGAAATCGAGCATTGCGGCTGGGGAGATGTCGAGACGCTGACATTGGCCTTGCCCTTCACACGGATCGGCCGCGATAAGCGCGCCGAGATCTGCCTGGAAGACGAAAGCGTCAGCCGCCGCCATGCCTTTTTGCAAATGGTGGCCGGCCAATGGTGGTGGGTTGATCTCAACAGTCGAACCGGGACTCAGGCGGGCGGCGCGACGCTTGCCTCCGCAGGCAGCTTTTCCTCCAGTGGACCGCTGCTTCCTCGTCACGGCATTCGCATCGGCCCTTATGCCATTCGGCCCGCCAGCGAAGGGTTGCCGGAGAAAGAGGACCTGACAGCCCCGGCCAATCCGCTGACTCGTAAGGCCGATGATCCGTTGTTGCCGCGCCCGCTTCTCGATTTTGACAACGGCGCGGGACAGCAAACGACGTGGAAGATAGATCGGCCCTTGATGATCATTGGCAGCGCCTCTTTATGCAAGCTCCGGCTGCACAGTCCGCTGATCTCGCGGACTCATTGCGCCTTGCTCCACACGGCGGCCGGGCTATGGGTCGTCGATTTGCTGAGCCGTACAGGAACCCTCGTCAACGGCAAGGCCGTGCCCTGGGGGCGGCTGGGGCCGGAAGATGAATTACAAATCGGCCCCTTCCGTATCCATGTACGTTATGAGAGTGAAAAAGTAGCTTTTCGGAAGCCTGTTTTCGGTGTTAGCCCCTGCATCCCTTCGGCGGATTCGGTCTCTCAGGCCATCGTCCCTTCTGCCCCTGTCCTGCCGAGGAATGCCAATGAGGAGCTATTGTGGCCGCTGCTTACGCAGTTCTCGCTGATGCAACAGCAGATGTTCGAGCAATTTCAGAACACGCTGTTGGAGATGGCCCGGACATTCAGCAACCTGCATGGAGAACAGTTGACCCTGGTCCGCCAGGAATTGGAACATATTCAGGAACTGACGCGACAACTGCACACGCTGCAAGCAGAAGAGAAACGACAAACCGCGCTGCCGCCGCCTTCCGAGACAGCCCTCCCTCTCCCTTCGTCCGCATCATCTACGGCCGCCCTTCCTGCGGCCGACACGCTTCCGTCCGCCCCCGCTCATGGTTCCAGCGAGGTCCACCTGTGGCTATCGCAGCGTCTGGCAGCCCTCCAGCAGGAACGCCAGACCTGTTGGCAGCGGCTTCTCACCTTTGTAACTGGAAAATAGGAGCTACCGGCAAGGCCTGTAGGATACACTGTCCGCGTGCCTTGCAGGCCTTGCCGGTAGTCCCAAGGTGTCCCTTCCAAGTGGCCATTTATCTTTACGGTAAACTCGCTTCGCGCTGTATGGGCGCTGGCTGCGGCAGTTGCTCTTGGTCTGTGGATGTGCCGCTCGATGGGGAAGGTGTCATTGGGAGAGTCGGCGGGAAAGGGCAATGCGAGCAGCGAGGAGGGTACGGCCAAGGCTGCCAGCTTGTCGGGTAGTAGCCGAAATGCTCCAGTTCCCGACAAGGGCATACCGGTGGAGGACAGATCTTCTTGTACTGGATACGCGGCTGTTTGGGCCGATAGAACACCGTCTTGGGGCAGAGCAAAGGCCCGGCCGCCGAAGCGCAGCTCAAAAAGGAGGGCAGGAAAAAAGGAGCCAACAAGAGGGCCAGAGAAGTAGCCAGGGAGCGCGTCATCGTGGAGTCCTTCCTTGCAGCATCCCAGGTGCGTTTGTAGGCGTGACACAAGGAACCCGAAGTGGAAGCGATGGCAAGACAACCGCCGCTTCCGCCTCCGGTTCGTTCTTCATTATCGGCCGATCCAGGAGCAGAACTTTTGCCAATGTTCTCTCAACAGGCGAACGGCCGACTGGGGAAACATTGGCAAGAGTTCCGCAGACTTCCCGTGCGGGCCGTCTCTTTGAGGCGGCAGCACGTCTTCAGGAAAACGACCGATGCATCTATGGGTCCCTGCGCATTTCCCCCAGCGACGGCGGCATCGCCCCGAGACGGTTATTTATGACAGGGTGTGCGAATCGTTTTTGGTAATTTTGTCGCTAACCCTGGTCTCATCAGGACAATGGCTGGTTTTGCGCTTCCCACTGCTCGACAAGCATCATTATTTGGTTCCACTCCATCTCGAGGAAACGCCATTCACTTTGCAGGAAATTGTTCAAGGCCGCAAGCACCGATTGAAGGAGTGTATCGACGGCATCCTGGAGAGAGGGGCTGGCCGCAGAGGGCGGTTGGTCCTCCGAGGGCGCGCTCGACGACGGCGGGTCAGACGGCGGCGCAGGCGATGGATTGGTCGTTGGTGAGGACGATGGACTGGGTGAGGGCGATGGGCTGGGCAGCGGAGTAACCGGATCGGAGGCGTCGCTTTGGAGGAAGATATTATCGAGGAGGGCAGCGTTGGTGCCGCTGGGAGCTATCCCCAGGAACTGAATAGTGTAAAAGCCCGCGGAAGGGACTGTAAAGGTTGTTGTGTAAGTAGTGAAAGCAAGGCCGGGCTTCACGAGGGCCACGACGGCGCTATTCACTAATACCTCGATCTGTTCTTGGCTGCCCGGATAGCTGCCCACTTGAGCGGCCTGGAAGCGGAGTGTATAGCTGCCAGCAGCAAGGTTCACCGATTGGAGGATACTGGCGTCCAGGTAGAGAAAAGCCGACTGGAGACCGTTTGCGGCTGAAGTGTTGCCGCTGGTCAAGCTGCTGTTGTTGCCGGCAATACCCGCCCAGCCTATGAAGGTCCAGGGCGAACCGCTGGGCTGTATAATCGGATTGGCGCCCACAGAAGGATATTCGAAATCCCCGTCGTTGATGAGGTTACCTCCGGGCGACGGCGAAGGGGACGGGCCAGGCGAGGGCGAAGGCGGCGGGCTGGTCGGCAGCCCTGGCGAAGAGCCGTCCACCAAGTAATTGACCACCCGATTGGCGTAAGGAGTCCCCCGCCCAGTGACCAGGTCATAGCCCGCTCCCGCTGAGTACGAAGGATCGCCCATGCTGGCGCCGGCGACAATATCATGGAAATTGCTATTGGGCATCTGATAGATCAGGGGCAGCGTTTGGCTGGCGCCATCCAAAGCACCTTTTCCTGCCAAGGCGCGGCCTTGATCGGCAATGGCGATCAAGGCGGCCCACTGCGGCGCGCCGCCGCTGGTCCCTCCCTTGTCAATCCACCCTCCGGAAATGCCATAGCTGTCGTATACCGCGAAGCCGGTCTGGGGATCGGCATCGTAGGCCACGTCCGGGTTGGTCCGCTGAGTCGTACTTTGGCTGACAGTGCCTTTCTGGTAGCTCGGCTGGGCTTCATAGGCACTGATGCCGCCGCCGCTGCCGCTCCAGGCCGTTTCACCCACATAGTTGCCCTGACTATCCAAAGTCAGAGTCGTGCCGCCGACGGCCAAAACGTTGGGAGAAGCCGCCGGATAGAGCGGCGGCGCTCCGTTGTCGCCTGAAGCAGCGACGAACGTGACTCCGGAGTGGCCCACCGGAGTAGTGAAATAGCTATCGTAATCGGCTTCGGTAGCGAACTCGGCGTCGCCCCAACTGATGGACACCACGGAAACGCCCGGTAAGGCGGCAGCGGTGCGGACAGCGCTTAGCAGATCGGAAATGTTGTCGCTGTTGGCTTCAACGAGCACGAGGTTGGCCCCCGGGGCCATCGCGTGCGCCCACTCGACATCCAGCGCTTCTTCCGCTTCCCATTCGCCGGTGGGGTCCGCTGGTGGCAAGTAGGTCCCGCCCATCTGGTTGAGCACGCTGAGCGAAGCGTTGGGCAGTCCGAATTGCTGACTGAAGATTTGCAAATCGTTGGCGATATTGGGGTCATTATAGGCTGCGACGAGGGCGATGGTCTGGCCGCTGCCGTCGCCTTTGACCGTGCCATTGGCAAAGCGGATCTGATCGAAGCCGTAGGCATGGCTGATCTGACTGGGAGTATAACCGCTCACGCCAAGACCGGCCAAAGGTTCGGCCACAAGCAGCTCGCGCTTTTCAAGCTCTTCCAAAGCCAGCGGCATATGCGGCCGTCGGATCTGCCGGCGACGGAAAGTTTTTTTCTCGAAGTGTGTAGTTACCCATCGCGGCCATGAGATGGAGAGCATGACGCATCCTTTCCACATCATCGTAGAGGAAGAACAAAGCCTGCCTGTTTCGGATGCGTCTATCCTGGCGCGACGAAACGTTGGCGGAGATCGAGCAGAGCGAGGATATTAATCTTTGAGCGATTTCGTTTAACCGCCCGCCTATGGCTCGTGGCTAAATTCTCGGACCAACTCCACGATTATCGGATTGATCTGTCGTTGTCAAGCCAATGCAAGCCCAATTATGTTATTGGTTGAGCAACCCTTTCGGATAGCTCAGGCCCGCCCGCGTTTCAGGAGAGAAATCATCGAGCATGGCTGTGGTTGGCCGTCATAAGGAGATCAACGAGCTGACGAATGCTGTCGAAGTAGCGTGCCGATTTCCGCCGCGCCCTGCGCAGCCTGGCACCGCGATGGCCGCACCGACATGGGCAAGAACCATACGGTCAAGCCCATGCCGCTGCTGCCTTCGACGAGAGCGGCCTCGACAGCCGCGAAGATTTCACCAACTCCGCTCGTTCATCTGGTCGGCGAGACGAACGTGGTGGATTTGAGGTGGTTGCTTGTCGATTATCTGGTCCCTGGTTAGAATCGGCAGCCTAGCCCCAGGACGCCCAAGTGTTCAAACATGGTACCGTAATGCACCGACCAAGCTGTCGTTGGCGGGTGTCCGGGGTAGACTGTGGGACCGAAAGTGTAATCGGTTGCGCCGATCGCAAGAAACTTGTACTCAGTAAAAAGATACCAGGAATTCCCCAGATCGAACCGCAAGCCAGCTCGGCAAGTGGCCGCAGGGGCCCAGTCGGTAACGCTGGGATTGGAATTGAAGTGGTTGATGCCCGGCTCAGGCGGCGCCAGCTGCAAGGATGTAGCTCCAGCATTGGAAACAATCGCTGTCCCTACGCCGAAGCCGACGTAAGGATGGATCCCCAACGGGGTGTGGAGTGTCACAAGGAAGTTGGGCATGAGCACGCCGATGTTCAGCGGGGCACGGTAATTGAAAAGATGCTCCGGTAAGCGGTCGGTGGAATCGAAATTGTTGAGGGACCCGACTTGTTGCGTGCCGAGGTAATAGCCTTCGAACTCGAGGGCCGGCAGGATCGCCCAGCGGGGATCGCAACCAATCTGCCGTCCACTCCATTCGTAACCAAAATGGATGCCGGCCATAACTCCGGCCCAGTTTTTCGCCTCTCCGATCGCCCAGACAGGCAATGGAGGCGGAGTCGGGATAAAGGCGGTACCGGTTTGCACGATTGGGTCGTTGGTAGACACTCCTCCACCGACAAGGAACCCCCCATAAAAGCCGCGGTTGACGCTGGGGGCAGCGGGATTGTCTGTGCAGGTGGGATTGCCAGAGCAGCAGGCGGAATTGCCAGAGCAGATGACGTTGGGGAACAGAGCTTCGTTGTAAGCGACACCCTTGTCAGCGGCCCAGGCCAAGGGCGCCAAGAACACGGCGCCAAGCAAGCTCATCGTGGCGACTATCCTCAGACCGGCAGTCTTGAGCAAACTCCAGGGGTGCTGGAAAAACCCATTCATGGTTCCTTTCTCCTTAACGGTGACCCTCAAGGCAAAGGAGCAGAATTGAGGATCACACCAAATCCCATATTTTTGCCAATAATCTAGCAGCCCGTTGAAAAAGACGTCCAAAAACGAAAGTTCAAATAGAGAAATCCAAGGATTTCCCAATTGAACCTCCGCATTTTGCGGCTTTTTCAACAGGCTGCTAAACTGCTTTTCTTGGTTATCTTTTCGGAATCCGCGCAAACGGAGTTTAGCAACCTGTTGAAAAAAGCCGCAAGACCGGCAAACTCCAAGCCCAACGAGATGAGCAGCTGCATCGCTTCGGCGGTGCCCAGGGACAGGGCCAAGATGCCGCCGGGCGTACCGGTCGCCAACCTGGCGACGATCGATTGACGCAATGCTATTATCCGATTCCGGATTGGAAATGTGGCCAAAGGACAAAACCAGCGAAAGGGCCGAGACCGATGGGCAAATTCCCACCAAACCCACCACGCTTAAAATTGCTCTGAGCGTCTTGTCTCATGTCACCGCCGCCCAAACCAAGCCCCGAAACACTGCTATTGCCGTTGAGGGTCAAAGTACCGAAGTGCTGCTGATGGCTGCTCTCCTTTTTTGCTATGATGGTAAGAAGTGCTAGCAGGCGCCCGCTCATTCCGGGAACCGATCTCTCTCGTCAATCGAGCGTATGATGCCCCATTTTGAAGAGCAAATCTTGGCGGCCATCTCGCGTCGCAATTATGAGCCGCTCAAGCCCAAGGTATTGGCCCGCAAGCTCGGCGTACCGGCTGCGCAGTACGCCGACTTCCGTCGCGCCCTGCGCAGCCTGCATCGCGATGGCCGCATCGAGATGGGTAAAAACCACACGGTCAAGCCCATGCCGCCGCATGGCACCATCACCGGCACCTACCGCCGCACCAGCAGCGGCATGGGCTTCGTGCGCCCCCATCTCCTGGAGGGACAAACGGCTGCCGAGATCCGCATCAAGGAAGAGCATTCTCTCGACGCCGCCACCGGCGACACAGTATTGGTGCGCCTGATCCGCAAACCCACTCGTCCTGACCAGCTCGCCAGCGGCCACATTGTCCGCGTTCTCGAACGCGCTACACGTCAGTTTGTCGGCACTTATTTTGAGCGCGAGGGGCAGGGACTGGTGCGCGTCGATGGCACCGTTTTCAGCCACAGTGTCTACGTCGGCGATCCAGGCGCCAAGGGAGTACGGCCGGATGATAAGGTCGTCTTCGAGATGCTGCGTTTTCCCACGCCGGAGGACCGCGGCGAAGGCGTCATCACCGAGATTCTTGGCCCGCGCGGCCAGCCCGGCGTTGACACGCTGTCGATCATTCGCGCCTTCGGCTTGCCGGATGTGTTCGCAGAAGACGCCCTGCAAGAAGCGCGAGAGGCCGCCGCCGCCTTCGACGAGAGCGACCTCGACGGCCGCGAAGATTTCACTAACGACGTGGTTATCACCATCGATCCGGCCGAGGCACGCGACTTTGATGACGCGGTATCACTGACGCGCGACGAAAAGAGCGGCCATTGGCAATTGAGCGTCCACATCGCCGACGTGGGCCATTTCGTTCCACCGGGCGGTCCCCTCGACCGCGAGGCCCGTCGCCGCGGCACCAGTGTCTATCTGCCGCAGCGCGTGCTGCCGATGTTCCCGGAGATCATCTCCAACAGTCTGGCCAGTCTCCAACAAGGCCGGCTGCGCTATGTCAAAAGCGTCGTCATTGACTTCACGCCGCAGGGCCAAAAAACTGCCGTGCGCTTCGCCAACGGCGCTATTCGCGTTCGCCGCAGGTTCACCTACGAGCAGGTGTCCGAATCGCTCGATTCGCGCGAGTCGATGAATCGCAAAATCGAACCGGAAATCCAGGAGATGCTCCTGCACATGCGCGATCTCGCCCTGATCTTGCGCAAACGGCGTCTCCGCCGCGGGGCGCTAGAGCTGAATATGCCCGAAGTGGAGCTGGAATACGACGAGCAAGGGCAGGTTGCCGGCGCTCACTTCCGCGCTCACGATATCAGCCATCAGATCATCGAGGAGTTCATGCTGGCCGCCAATGAAGCGGTGGCCGAACATTTATCTCGTCTGAATGTCGCTTTTCTGCGCCGCGTCCACCCCGATCCAGACCCGAAAAAATTGTCCGCCTTCGCCGATTTCGCTCGCAGCCTCGGCTACAAGATGCCGACCGACTTCGATCGCTTCGCTCTGCAGCGCATCCTTACCAAGTCAGCGACGCGGCCCGAAGTTCATGCTGTACATTATGCTCTTTTACGATCTCTCAAGCAAGCTGTATACAGCCCGGAAGAAGAGGGCCATTACGCCCTGGCCAGTGCCAATTACTGTCACTTCACCTCGCCGATCCGCCGCTATCCCGACCTGACCGTACATCGTTTGCTCGATCAGTGGCTGCATCGCGGCAAATGCGGTAGCGACGAGGTGGAGCTGATTGGCCTGGGTGAGCATTGCAGCAAGATGGAGCGTCGGGCCGAGATGGCCGAACGCGAGCTAATCAAGTTGAAATTGCTGACCTATCTTGAAGAGCGACTGGGACTGGAGCTGGAGGCGATCATCACCGGCGTGGCGGACTACGGTTTCTACGCCCAGGCCGAGCAATGGCCGGTCGAGGGATTGGTCCATATCAGCACACTGACCGATGATTATTACTATTTCGAGGAGGCCCACCACAGCCTGATTGGCCGCCGTACCAAGAAGCGTTATCGGCTCGGCGATAAGGTACAGGTCCGCGTGGTGCGCGTCGATGTCCAGCGGCGGCAGCTGGATTTCCGCCTTGTGCACGCTGGTTCGCACGGCGGGAAAAAAACTGGACAGGAAATATAACGAGCCGGAAGCGTCAGCGACGGGCCAACGAACCGGAAGCGTCAACAGCGAAATGCTCGTTAGCTGCTGAACCTCCAGACGAAAATCTGCATCGCAATCCGGAATGCGGGCCGGCAGCGTGGCAAACGCCGAAGTTAAGGACGCGTGTTCCACCACCAGGCACGGATAGTTGTACCACAACGGCAACTGCAATTCGTTGCAGATAGGCAGCACACGCGCATCTTGCCCTTTTCGATCCCGCTCACACATAATAGGGCGCTGGTGCGGTTCATGCCAGAACCGGTAGCAAGCGCGGACGTGGTACGACGACACCGACAACGCTGCCGTGGCGATGCTGCAACTGGGCAAAGTTGAGCCGCAAAAAATCATGCAGCGAGCGTGTGGCGCCGTTGTTCAGATACGTGCGGGCCAGATGGGCCATGTGGGCATCATAGAGGCGTTTGCTGTACGTGTGCAGAGAGCAGCGGCCTTCATGCCGTCGCAGGTCGCCATCGAAATCCGGGCTGATGTGGTATAGTTCGTGGAACAACGTGATGAACTTCTCGTCAAAGTCCTGATCGAGGAAGCGCGGCAGATAAAATGTAACCAGATACAGCATCTCGCGTCCTTCGACGAAATAGCGCTGCCCTTGATAGAGCTTGCCTCGGTACTGCCGCGTCAGCTGACCGTGGCGGAAACGCATGGGCGTGACCCGCGCTTGCAGGCCGTGCCGCCGGCTGCTGCGTGCCTGCGTCATGCCGAAGAGCAGACGCGACACATCGATATGCTTCAAGTCCGCACAATGGCGAACAATGTCAGCACACAAGGCTCGGACGTGAGCTTGAAAATCGAAGGGTTGATGTACGGGACCAGTCGAGAGCCAGGGGGGCACTTCCAGGCCAGTCGTTGGCCGTCGTGTCCGCCCCGGCCAACGCACGCTTCGCTGCGGCAGCGGATTGTCCGCCGCGCTCCAGTGCAACTCTAGTGGCAACGGCGCTTCTTCGTGAAGCGAGGAACTCCTGACCACGTTCTTCCTCCTGATCGATTTTTTCCGCAAATCCGGTAAATTCCGATTTTGTTTTCAACCGATATAATCGTCAAGACTCCTCGGCGAGAAATCATCTGCGTTCCCAGGCAGAGCTTGGGAGCGAGAATTGGGCTTCAGGCCCGCAAAAGAGGGTATTGTCCATGAAGAGGACAAGTTACGGGTGCGGGCTGCGCAGGGGCGGCCTGAGCTTGGCGTTGCTGGCGCTGTGCGGCTGTCAGACGTGGATAGCCGGCATGACCTTGCCATCGCCGCGTTATTTGCAGCATCCTCCCCAGTATATTCCGCCGTCGCCGCCTTTCCCACTTCCGCGCGAATTGGCGTCGCAGGAAGCGGCGGCGGCGGCCCCTGTGCCCGGCGCTCCGCCAGCTGTGCCGCTGCCGCCGCCAGTACCGCAAGAAGCTCCGGCTCCGGCTCCGGCTCCGGCTCCAGCACCGGGACCGTGATAAATATCTAATATCCTTAATGAATCGGAAGCATCCGCGACGGACTTTTCTTCCCTCGCGGATGCTTCCGATTCGTCATCGCAATCCGTTGAGCATATAGTGGATCTCGGCGCTCTGCTTGACAACGATTGCCATGCGCACCGGATCGAACGTGACGGTACCGGCTCCGCCCTTCCCTTCCCAGCTTTCCGGTTCGATATTCTGAATCTCGTTGAGGATAATACCGACGGCCTGGATCATCTGGAAATCGTTGGCGATGGCCGGCAGCAAGGGACTGACCACACCCATCAAGTCGCCGATGTAGTAGGTGCGAACCGTCATCAGCTCCTTGGCGCGGGCCAAGGTCGTCACTTCGATGGTTTCGTTGCGAATCACGTAAGTCATGCCGACATCGGCCAGCACGCGCTTGAGGGCAGTGCGGGCGCTGACAGGTTTGTTGAAGCGTAGCGTGATCGGCGTGTCATAAGTGACATTGGCTTCCTCCAGGGCTTGCTTGTCCAGGAGAATGTCCTGTCCCATCTGTCTGGATAGGTGATCGATGACGCTCTGAAGGGTCTCCATGTTGTAGTCCACCTTGACCGGCTTCTTGAGCGCTTCGAGAATGGCCCTTTCCTTTTCGGTCATCTTGAGGGCTGGTGAGCGGCGTTTGGATTTCTCCAGCCAATCATCAGGAAGGTCGTAATCGGACCTGGGCGGGACGGAGGCCCTGTCCACGCCGGCCAAGGCATTCGTCGTTCGATCACCGCGTCTGTCACGGAAATCACGCGCCTCGGCGACACGGCGGTTCATCTGCTGAATGCGCTGGGCAGCGGCGTCGTAGGTAGACTTGGCGCCTTCACTGACGCGCGGGTCGGGGATGCGAGCAAGCGAGGTTGCGTCCGTGCTCCGAGGATCGCGGGGCACAGATGCAACCCCGCTCGCCTGTGGGGGGGGCCGCCGCACACTGGCCAAGGCGTGAACATTGTTCAGATCGCGCTGCACCACCGCCAACAGAGACGTGCGACGTTCCTCCGCCAGGGAAGTATCTTTGCGAAGCGTATCAATCAGACCCTTCAAAACGTTGTGCGCTTCTTCCGGATCGTTGCGGAGCAGGCGATAGGCTTTCCTGCGGCCCTCTTGCACTTCCTTCTCGATGCGCTGGGCCTCAATTTTCAGGCGTTCACGCACTTCGGGCAGCGGATTGCCTTCTTGGGCCAGTGCGGGACCAGCGAATATAGCCGAAATCGTAACACAGAAAGCTAACGGAATCATCGGACGAATCGCTGCGGTCATTGGTGTTCCCCTTCGAGCTTCCAAGAAGCACCTGCTTTCCCCTATAACATTCTAACGTATCGTAGGGCAGAGAGCTTCGCTAGTAGAAAATGGCGTTTCCTATGCCTGTACCTCGCACGCTTGAATGGATTGGCGATACAGATGGCTTCTTACGTCTGCTCGATCAGACGCAGCTGCCAGCGATACTGACCTACCGTGACTGCCGCTCTGTTGAGGACGTATGGGAAGCGATCCGTTCGTTGCGTGTGCGCGGCGCTCCGGCCATCGGCGTGGCGGCAGCACTGGGTGTTGTGCTTGGCGTGCAGAATTGCCAAGAGGCGGCGCGCTACGGCGAGCGCCTGCGTCAAGTGACGGCGTATCTGCGCACCAGTCGGCCAACGGCGGTGAACCTGTTCTGGGCGCTGGAACGCATGGAGCGCTGTTTCGAACGCGAATGCCGGACGGGAACACCGCGCGAATGGACGCAGCAGCTGCTGGCGGAGGCGCGGGCCATCCAAGAGGAGGACCGTCGCATGTGCCGGGCCATCGGCGCAGCGGGGGCGCATCTGATCGGCGAGGGGCAAGGCGTGCTGACGCACTGCAACGCCGGCGGCTTGGCGACGGCGGAGTACGGCACTGCGCTGGCCGTGATGTTCACCGCTGCCGAGCAAGGCCGGCGCTTCCACGTCTACGCCGATGAAACGCGGCCCTTGCTCCAGGGCGCACGCCTGACTGCCTGGGAGCTACATCAAGCCGGCATCCCCGTGACACTCATCTGCGATAGCATGGCCGGCCAGGTCATGAAGGAAGGCCGTGTACAGCTGGTGATCGTCGGCGCCGACCGCATCGCCGCCAACGGCGACACAGCTAACAAAATCGGCACCTACGGCGTCGCCCTGCTTGCCCGCGCTCATGGCATTCCTTTCTATGTCGCTGCTCCGTCCAGCACGTTCGATCTGAGCCTGCCCAACGGCGACGGCATCCCCATCGAACAGCGTGATCCGCGCGAGATCACGCACAGCTTTGGCCGGCAGACCGCGCCCGACGGCATCGCTGTCTACAACCCGGCATTCGACGTGACACCGCATCATCTCATCGCCGGCATCATTACCGAGAAGGGATTGATCCAGCCCGTCGGCGAAGCGGCGGTTCGTGCGAGGTTAGCAGATAAATCCGAACCACGACCGTAACAGTAATTTCCAATCGGAGCGAGAGACGTAAGCCCCTTGAGATTTTTGCTCCGGGGCTTATGTCCTCCGCTCAGGGATTTTGGAAACCACTGGTAAGGAAGCGAGAAAGCAGAATTGCCATCTTCTCATTTCCGAGAAGAAACACGGCCCGGATTGCCGCGAACGGGAATGTTCGGCGGTGACGCGTCTGTTTTTTCCCGTCTTTTCGTTGCGGAAACGCCGGCACCCCGTTTGCTGCTCTCCGCCGTGCCAAGATTGTACACCCTGAAAAAAGTTGACACCGTTCGCCCCAGGACTACAACGTTCCCCGGTGGTTCGGCCAAACGGCTTCTCCCCTGGTGGTTTCCGATATGGAGCGTTGCATTCGTCATGTCAGACCCTAATACCAACATCCCCGGCACTAGCCCGCCTCCTGCCGATAAGCCTGCAACCGCTGTCCCTCCTCCGACGGCGGCGAAACCAGCCGCAGCCGCCGCGCCAGCCAAGCCAGCGGTCAAGCCAGCGGCTGCGAGCAAGCCCGGCCGGCGGGGTTTCCTCTATGCCATGTTCGGCACCTGGATCGGTTGGGCCTGGACAACCATGACCGCGTCGCTGGGCCTGATGACGCTCGGCACCGTTCGCTTTCTGTTCCCCAATGTGCTGGCCGAGCCGCCCAGCAAGATCAAGGTTGGCTTCCCCGATCAGTATGAAGACGGCAAGGTCGTCGAGCGCTACAAGGACCAGCATGCCTGGATCGTCCGCAACAAGGACGAGAAGTTTGGCGACATCATCTACGCCCTGAGCACTACCTGCACGCACCTGGGCTGCACGCCCAACTGGCTGGAACGCGAACAGAAATTCAAATGCCCCTGCCACGGTAGCGGCTTTTACATCAGCGGCATCAACTTTGAAGGTCCGGCCCCTCGACCGCTGGAGCGCTGGGGCATCAGCATTGGCGATGACGGCCAAATCGTCGTCGATATGAGCAAGAAGTTCCAGCAAGAACGCGGCGAATGGAGCAATCCCGAATCCTTTATCAAGGTATAGTCTTACGAGCCGGAAGCACGCGTGACGGATATTTGGACCCGTCGCTTATGCTTCCGGCTCGTGAAAAAGGAATCCACGAATGTCCGTCGGCGATTTCATCCGCAATAGTCAGGTCTGGAAGAGCATCTTTCGCCATCCCGCACCGCGCGATCGCCGCAATCGCGTGGTGGTCATGCTCACCAACGTCTTTTTGCATCTACATCCGGTATCGATCCGCAAAAGCGGCATCGACCTGAGCTATACCTGGTGCATGGGCGGTTTGACGTTTTTCATGTTCCTGGAGTTGACCGTCACCGGCGTGCTGCTGATGTTTTACTATCGGCCGACGCTGGAACATGCCTACAACGATATCCTCATCCTGCGCGATGTGGCCACACTCGGCATCCTCCGCGAGCTGCACCGTTGGGGGGCGCACGCCATGGTCATCACCATTTGGCTGCACATGTACCGCGTCTTTTTGACCGGCAGTTATAAACCGCCGCGCGAATTCAATTGGGGGGTTGGTGTCATCTTGCTGGTGTTGACGCTGTTATTGAGTTTTACTGGCTATCTGTTGCCGTGGGACCAGTTGGCCATCTGGGCCATCACCGTGGGCAGCAACATGGCCCGGGCCACACCGTTTCTCGGCTACGAAGGGCCGGGAGCCACGTTCTTGAAAGTGGGGGACGTCTCGCTTATCCACTCCGGCTCGGATGCGCGGTTCATTCTGCTGGGCGGACGCTTCGTCAGTGGCGAGACGCTGCTGCGTTTTTACGTGCTGCACTGCGTGGCCATCCCACTGGCCGTCGCTGTCCTCATCGCCGTCCACTTCTGGCGCGTGCGCAAGGACGGCGGCATTAGTGGACCACTGTAATCATCCCGGCGAGGGGGACACATCAATGCCCTGAGTGCTTCACTCGGGGCGCTGACGCGATCCTGCTCACCAATTTAAGTTATTCGGGGCGAACACACTATGGAGCATCCGCTCGAGAAAGGCTTGCAAAACGCGCTGGGCGTCTATTACCTGCTCGTGGCCGTGCTCAACCTCGGCTTCGCAGTCTGGTGGTACTACGCGGGCCGTCGTTCCCATGCACAGCGTGGGAACGAGAAGATATTTACCGTGCTCTGGGCCATTGTCAGTGGCGTTTTCCTCGTCCATGCTTTCTTGTACCTGTCTCATTCTGGTCCAGTCCTGTCGCGCGGCGTCCGCGACTTCACTACCTGGTTCATGGGACTTTACGGCGGGCAAATGGGGCCGATCCTCTACGTTACGTTGTCCATCGTCGGCTTCGTTCTCCTCTTGTACTTCCGCCGTTTCTTTGTGCGGCCAAATATTGCCTGGACCATCCTTCAGCTGAGCCTGCTTGCGGCCGGCTGGGCCATGACGGACGATGAGTTTCAGAAGATCATCCTCAAGCCGGACAATGTGCCCATTCCCATGTTGATCTACTCGGTTGGCTTCTTCACCTGGGCCGCTCTCTATCGCGCCGTGCAGAACGATGAACGCATTGCCCGCGGCGAGCCGGTGCTGGAAAAACTTGAAGACGAGAAAGTGCTGGTCTGGCCCGACCTGGTGTACACCGAGTTGATCGCCATGATTATCGCTACTTTCATCCTGATTATCTGGGCGGTGTTGCTCAAGGCGCCCCTGGAACAGCCGGCCACCAGCGCCAAGGCGCCCAATCCTTCCAAAGCGCCGTGGTACTTCCTTGGCCTGCAAGAGATGCTGGTCTACTACGATCCGTGGATGGCCGGCGTGGTACTGCCGACCATGATTATCATTGGCCTTATCGCCATCCCCTACATTGATTTCAACCGCCAGGGCAACGGTTATTTTTCCTTTGCCGAGCGCAAATTTGCTGTGTCGATTTTCATGTTCGGCTTCGTGGTCTTGTGGGTGACGCTGATCGTCTTGGGTACCTTCCTGCGCGGGCCGAACTGGAATTTCTTTGGACCATTCGAGTATTGGGATCCGCATAAGGTATTGCCTTTGAACAACGTCAACCTGTCGCAGTTGTTCTGGCTGAACCTGTGCCACATGCCGCTGGAAGATTTTAAGGTCCGCTTTGGCGATTTCTTTGGACCGATCATTCGCGAACTGCCTGGCATCCTGCTCGTGTTCTTGTACTTATTCGCCTTGCCGCCGCTGCTGGCTCGCACGGTGATGCGATCGTTCTTTTTGCGGATGGGTTTTGTTCGTTTTATTCTGCTGGTGACGCTGATGCAGTTCATGGCCGCTCTGCCCATTAAAATGGTGCTGCGCTGGGCCATCAACCTGAAATACATCGTCGCCATCCCCGAAATCTTCTTTAACATTTAAAAAAAGAAGAATGAACCACAAAGGCACAGAGATACAGAAGCAGAAAAACAAGAAGGACAAAAAGCAATCCTATGTTTGTATGAATTCTTTTGTTTTGCTTTCGGTTTTCATTCTTTCCTCTGTATCTGTGTGGTTCGCTCTTTGAGGGACGATCATGGCTGCCACTGATCAGACTTACCGCAATCAGAAGACATTGGATATTGTCTTCGCGGTCTCCTGCATCCTGATGCTGTTGGGCACGCTCTGGATGTTCTGGCAGGACTACGACCGCCAGTTCAAGCACGTTCAGCGCGAGTTCCGCGACGTGGAAGAAGCGTTGAGTGAGTATCAGATGTTGGCAGCGCTGCCCAGCCAGGAACAGGTGGCCGAGGCGCGCAACAAGGTCAGTGAAGCCAAGAAAGAATATGAGGCCGCCCATAACAAAGTCCTCAGCCGCGAACGCGAGCTGATGGCCAAGCACGACCTGGCTGATTTCGCCTATCGCTCCATCAAGGCCGATTTCGACTCCAAAACGAGCTTATACAACATTGCGGTTGAACACCTCGGCAAGGCCGGGCCAGAGCGGCGCGAAGAACTGCAAAAGGAAGCCGACCGACTCTACGAAGAGATGCGCGCCCTTCAGACCCGGCTCACAAAGGCGCAAGACGAACTGGATCAGATCAAGCAACAGATCGATAAAGAGGTGACCCAACCGCTAGATGGGCCGCAACAGCAGGTCAACCGGGCCGAGGATGAGTTGAAAAAACTCACGGCCGCCTTCGATCGCTACGCCAAGACGACGGCACAGAAACGTTGGAAATGGTGGAATGACGGGTTTCGCAGTCTGCCGATTATCGATGCCTTTGAATCTCCGACGAAAATCAAACAGCAGTGGCTGCCGGAGCTGACCATCGATTACGGCGGTTTCAAGGACGTACCGCGCTACGATCGCTGTATCTCTTGCCATCTCGGTATCGATCGTGGCAACTTCGATCACGATTCCTTGAAGCGTCTAACTCTGTCCCCCGAATTAGCGCAGAAAGAATTGGAGCAAGCCGAGGCGCGTAAGAAAGATCTGGAAAACAAGGAAGGGAGTGAGGAAGAAATCAAGCGCATGGAAGCGCAGATCGCCAAGCTCAAGGAAGAAGTGAAGCGCTCCGAAGGGATGCAAAAGCGTCTGGAGACTGCGCACGCGATCTTAGTAGATCGCGTGAAAGCCGGCGAAAAACTCGGTTTTGATCCGGGAGATCTGCCCAAAAAAGTGAACTGGCTGAAATTGGACAAAGGACAGATTGCCATGTACGCGGCCCATCCGCGGCTCGATCTGTTCGTCGATGCCAACAGTCCGCATCCGATGGAAAAATTCGGCTGCACCATCTGCCATCAGGGGCAGGGCAGCGCCACCGATTTCGTTAACGCCGCCCACACGCCGACCGACGCCAAGCAGGAAGAAGAATGGCACGAAAAATACGGTTGGGCACACAGTCATTTCTGGGACTTTCCCATGCTGTCCAGCCGATTTACGGAGTCTAGTTGCCTGAAATGTCATCACGAAGTGACCGACCTGATTCGCTACGGCAGCAAGGAAGAAGCGCCCAAGCTACTGCGCGGCTATGAGCTGGTGCGTGAGAATGGCTGTTTCGGCTGCCATGAGATTTCCGGCATCAAGAGCGGCCGCGCCGTCGGCCCGGACCTGCGTCTGGAGCCGCAGCCGGCCCTGGCTTACTTGACGCCAGCCGAACAGGACAAGGCCAAGGCTGATCCGCTCAACCTGCCCGGCACTTATCGCAAGGTTGGTCCCAGCCTGCGCCGCCTCGCTGAAAAGACCAATCAGGATTGGGTGCGCAAATGGATTTACTCGCCGCGCGGCTTCCGCCCGGACACCAAGATGCCGCATTTCTATGGCCTAAGCAACAACAGCCCCGAAGTACTGCATCAAGCGGCCCCCGAGCAGGAACGTTTTCCCGATACAGAGATTGCCGGCATCGCTTATTATCTCTTGGCTGAAAGCAAGGCCAACCTGGAGGGCAAAGACACCACGCGCGAAACCCTCAAGGACATTATCGAGAAGCGGCAGCAGCAACTCGGCAAAGGTCCATTAGCGGAGCGCGAATGGAAGGAACTGCAGGATGCCAGCCGACGCCTGACCGATCTGGCTCTGATGTCCGTGCCGGCACAGGCCGACGAGATCAATCGCCTCGCCGCTTTGCAGAAACAATTGCAAGAAAGTTTGCAAGAGCTGCGCAAGAAAGAGGTGAACCTCAAAGCCAAGAAAGATCCCGAGAAACTGAGCGCCGACGAACAGAAGGAGTTAGAGCAAGCCAAAGAATCCCTTGAACGAGCGACGAAAGATCTTCTCGCCGCGGGACAGATCACGCCGTTGGCCAAGCGCATCAGCGATGAGGAAGGCAAAGCGGTTGAGCTACCCAAAGTGCCAGCGGATGCCGAGCGCGAAAAGCACTTGAGCAATGGCCGCCGGCTGTTCACCGAGAAGGGCTGCCTGGCCTGCCACAGCCATGACGGCACGGCCAAGCCGGGCCTGGGCATCGCTGCTGCTCCCAGCGAGGCTAACTTCGGTCCGAATCTCAGCCGCATCGCCGCCAAGATCGCGCCGGAGATTGCGGACGAAAAAGGTATGGAAGAGGCGAAAAGGCGCTGGCTTGTGCAATGGGTGCTCAACCCGACTGTGTATCATCCACGCACGCGCATGCCGATCACGCATCTGACGCCAGAGGAAGCCGGTGATGTGGCCGAATGGCTCCTCAGCCAGAAGGTCACCGACTGGGATGAAAAAGGGCCGGACAAGCCGACCCGGGAAGATTTCATCGCCCTGGCCCGCGTCTATCTCAGCAAGGCGCCGGGATTCACCCGCGTCGAAGTCGATGAGATTCTGCCGGCGACGGGAGGCGAGCTACCGGGCATCACCAAGGAGCGCCTGGACAATCTGCCACCCGATTCTGACGAGCGCAAGCTGGAAGGCCCGATCACGGAAGATAAATTGAAATGGTACATCGGTCGCAAGGCCATCAATCGCCTTGGTTGTTTCGGTTGCCATGATGTACCTGGCTTCGAGACGGCCAAACCGATCGGCACGGCCCTGAACGACTGGGGTAAAAAAGACCCCGAACGTCTGGCATTCGAGGACGCCGACATCTTCGTCCGCGATCACTACACCATCGTGCCGCTGCGTTACGATCCCAATGATCCGAAGAAGCCTGCCGCCGATTGGCGCACCAAAGATGGCAAGCCGCCCTATGAGAAGGTCTATGCCGAGGCGGTCAAGGAGCATCGCCGCGAAGGCTTCCTCCACCAGAAACTGATGGAGCCGCGCAGCTTCGATTTCGACCGCAAGCTGACCTGGGAAGATCGTCTGCGCATGCCGCAGTTCCGTTTCGCTCGCACCAAGAAACGCGACGGCGAAAGCGAGGAAGCGTATCAGGCCCGGCAGGAGTTTGAGGAAGCCGAGGCACGCGAGGCGGTCATGACCTTCATCCTCGGCCTGGTCGCCGAGCCGATGCCACTCAAATATCTGAATCACCCCAACCCCGATCGCCTTGCCGAGATCAAGGGGCATCAGGTGCTCGACAAATTCAACTGTGCTGGCTGCCATCAGATTCGGCCCGGCGTCTATGAGTTCAAGACGACGCCGGAAGAGCTAAAAGTGCTAGAAGACAGCTACAATACGAATAAAAGTAGTCTGAAAAAGGATCATTTCTTCCCCGGCCACAACGCCTGGGCCGGCGCGGAGCAGAAGGTCCCCGATCGCCTGACCGTGTTCGGCACACAGCCGAAAGTGAACGATGCGGACTTCGAGCGTCCGATGTTGGTGGTGCGCTCCACGGACGCCTTACGCTTCGCGGGCACAGACGGCGTGATCCGCAATCTGCCCGCCGCCAGTAATGTCCCGATCAATCTCGATGACTTGATAGCACGGGCCGATCCTTGGGGCGGGACATTCGTGGACCTGATGATTCAGTACCGGAAGCCGACGGAGCCGGACGCTGACAAGGTGCGTTCCGTGGTGCCGCCACCCTTAATCCGCGAAGGCGAGCGTGTGCAGCCGAATTGGCTGTACGGCTTCCTGCTCAATCCGCCGCCGATACGGCCCACCACCTGGATGATGCTGCGCATGCCCAAATTCAACATGAGTCCGGAGGACGCCCGCGCGTTGGTCAACTATTTCAGCGGCGTCTCACGCCTGACCAATCCCGGCGCCGGCGTCAGTTCGGAATATGTCAACGTCCCCGAGCGCGAGGAGATTTACTGGCGGACGCGCACGGCTGAGTATGTCCAACGGCTCAAGGAACAAAAGAAATACGACGAGCGTATCCAAGAAATGGAGCCGATCTGGCAGGATGCGCTCAAGCGGCGCATTGCCGAAGCCGAGGCCAGTCTGCCGGCCGCAGAGGAAGCGGTTAAGCAAGCCAAGGATGCGGAAGCCAAAAAGCAGAAACAAGCGGACCTCGATGCCCTCAAAGAGCAGATCAAGCTCTGGAAGAGCGATCGCGGCAAGGAACAGCTGCGCAAGGAGTGGGAGGAAACCGGTGTCTACGCCACGGATGCCTACAAGCTCTTGACCGATCGCAACCTGTGCTTGCAGTGCCACAATGTCGGCAACGTGGTCATCGCCTCGCCGCAGGGTCCGAACCTGGCCTTGACGGCAGAGCGGCTGCGGCCGGAATGGGTCAAGGAATGGATCGCCAATCCCGACCGCTTGTTTGGCTACAAGCCAGCAATGCCACAAAATTTCCCCAACGATACACTAAGCTATCAAGATCGGTTCGTCGGCAAAACCATCGATCAGGTCATTGCCGTACGTGACATTTTGATGAATTTGCCGCGCGTCGCTGATATGCCGGGCAATCGCTCGCCAGCGGCGCTCGCGGCTGGAGGTAGCAAATAATGCAGCTTTTGTGTACACGAATGTTGACCTTGGCCCTGACCGGCGCACTGATCCTGGCCGCCGGGGGCGTGGCGCAGGCCGAAGGCTGGGGCACGATCAAAGGACAGGTGGTGTGGTACGGCAAAGAAGCGCCGAAGCGCGAGCCGGCCAATGTCACCAAAGATCAGGCAGAGTGTGAAAAGAACGGCAAGCTGTGGGATGACAAACTGGTGGTCAACCCCAAGAACAAGGGTGTCCGTTGGTGCATCGTCTACCTTATTAACGTGGGAGGATTCGATAAGGACATTCCCATTCATCCCAAGCTCAAGGAAATCAAGAACAAGACTGTAGAGCTGGATCAGCCATGCTGCCAGTTTGAACCGCATATGCTGGCCATGCGCGAGGGCCAAACACTGATTGTCAAGAACTCGGCAAAGATCTCGCACAATACCAATCTCATCGGTGGCGTCAAAGGGCCGAACACCAATCCCATTCTGCCGGGAGGCGGGCGTCTGACAATCGAAGAAATCAAGGCACGACCAATTCCGATCACGGTCAAGTGCGATGTGCATCCGTGGATGAGCGGCTGGATTGCCGTGCTGAAAAACCCTTATTTCGCTGTTACAGATGCGGATGGCAATTTCGAGATTAAGGACGCCCCGGCTGGCGACTTCCGTCTGGTTATCTGGCACGAGAAAGCTGGCTGGGTCATCGGCGATACCAAGCCGACCAAGAACGGCAAGAAGATCACCATCAAGGCCGGCGAGACGACCAATCTCGGCCAGATCCCCCTGAAACCGGCGGAGTGAGGAACCGTAAGCGCTATTTGGCGAGCAGGGGCCGCGTTAATACCCTCAGAGAAGTGTTCTCGGGGCGTTAACGCGGCCCCGCTCGCCGGACTTTTCCAACCAGGAGGTAGGACCATGCGTCGATTTTCTTTCGGGCTAGTGCTGGCTGCGCTGCCCGCCTTTGCTCTCTCCCTCATGCTCACCGGCTGCGGCGGCGGCAAAGACACCGGCCCCGCTGCGGGCGGCAGCAGCGGCGAAGTGACCAAGGAAACGCCCTCTGGACCCGCGAAAATTCTCGAACCTAAAGGGGGCATACTGAAAGGCTCGATTACCCTAACGAGCAGACCGGATGTCAAGAAAATGACTGAGGATCTGCAAAACAGAATCGCCAAGGAGAAACCGGACCAGAAAGATAACTGCATGAAGGGAGACGCTGGGGAAATCAGTGAACAAGCCTATCGCGTCGGCGCCAACGGCAAGCTGGGCAACGTCTTTGTGTGGGTCTTGCCGGTAGAAGGCACTTTCTTCAAGGTTGACGAAAAAGCCCTCAAGGAGGCAAAAGAGAACCCGATCAAGATTCGGCAGCCGCATTGTGCTTTCATCCCCCATTGCTCCATCGTTTGGGCCGAGTATCATCCCGATCCCAAAAATCCCAAAGTTAAAAAGCAGACAGGACAGTTCATCGAGATCGTCAACGATTCGACTTTCACGTCGCACAACACCAAATACGAAGCCGGAACCAAGAACCCCAACGGCAATGAGACCATCCCCACCGGCGGTAAAATGAAGATCGAGAACCTCAAGGAGGATAGCAAAGCGATGGAGCTGCACTGTAACATCCACACGTGGATGGATGCTTACATTCGGCTGGTCGATACGCCTTATTACGCTATCAGCTACTCCGACACGCTTGATGGGACCAACAAAGTCAAGGAAGATGATCCCAAATTCGGCACCTACGAGATCAAGAATCTGCCTGTCGGCAAAGTACGCGTCGTCGTCTGGCACGAGAGATGCGGCTATCTCAATAAAAATGGCGGTCGGGGCGAAGAGATCGAAATCGTCGAAGGCAAGCCGACTGAGAAGAACTTCGAAGCGAAACCCCAGTGATTTCGTTTCCAGACTTCTGAGTGGGAGGCGTAAGTTCCTCTGATACAAGCTCCCGATGTTGCCGGCTCTTTCTCCCTCCCCTACCAGGGGGAGGAAGAAAGAGACAGCGAGGGGACAGGAGCAATGGGAACCTGGATGAGACTTTTGCTCAGAGGGCTTACACCCGCCGCTCAGAAGTCTTCAACCGTTTCTTCCACAACCCATCCTCATGTTGTGCTGACGGCCGCCCGGCTGCGGGCGGCCTCAGCTTTTTTTCGGGCTTCGCGCCGCTTCAGGCTCGCCTCGACAAAACCACGAAACAACGGGTGTACCTGCGTCGGTTTGGAGCGGAACTCCGGATGGCACTGCACCGCCACGAACCACGGATGTTCCGGCAACTCGATCATCTCTACCAGCTTGCCATCCGGCGTCGTGCCGGTGAAAGCCATGCCGTGGGCGGCGAATTGCTGGCGATACTGATTGTTGAACTCGTAGCGATGGCGATGCCGCTCTTTGACCAGCCCGCTGCCGTAAACGGCGCGGACGCGGCTGCCCTCGGCGAGTTGGCACGGCCAGCTGCCCAGACGCATTGTGCCGCCCAGTTCGGTGATGGCAAACTGGGCGTCGAGCAGACAGACCACCGGATGGCCGCAACGCGGGTTCATTTCCGTCGAATCGGCGTCTTCCAGACCGATGACGTTGCGGGCAAATTCGATGACGGCGCACTGTAAACCCAAACAGATGCCGAAAAAGGGAACGTGTTTCTCCCGCGCATAGCGAATGGCCTCGATCTTACCGCCGACGCCGCGGTAGTTGAAACCGCCAGGGACGAGAATGCCATCGACGCCGCCCAGGACGCGTTCGGCCCCTTCGCGCTCCACTTCCTCGGCCTCGACGCGCCGCACCACCACGCGCGTCGCAAGAGCAATACCGGCATGGTCCAGGGCTTCGTAGATCGATTTGTAAGCGTCCTGGTGCTTGATGTACTTGCCGACCACGGCGATGGTTGTCTCGTGGACCGGGTTGATGATGCGCTGCACCAGCGTGCGCCAGCCGTTCATGTCCAACGGCTGCGCCCGCAGGCCGAGCTTCTCGACGATCAATTCGTCCAGGTGATTTTCAACCAGGCTAATAGGCACTTCGTAGATACTAAAAGTCTTATCGCGCTCTTCGATGACGGCGCGCGGCTCGACGTTGCAGAACAGAGCGATCTTGTCGGTTGCTTCCTTGCTTAGTTCGCGCTCGGTACGGCAAATGAGAATGTCCGGCTGAATGCCGATCTGCCGCAAGCGTTCGACCGAGTGTTGCGTAGGCTTGGTCTTGGCTTCGCCAGCCGCCTTCAAATAGGGAATCAACGTCAGATGAATATACAAACAATTGTGCTTGCCGACATCCAGGGCAAACTGACGGATTGCTTCAAGAAAGGGCAGTCCCTCGATGTCGCCGACCGTGCCGCCGATTTCGGTGATGACCACATCCACATCGTCCGCGGCCAGCTTGCGCACCGCCGCTTTGATCTCATCAGTGACATGCGGAATGACCTGCACAGTCTGGCCTTTGTAGGCGCCTTTGCGCTCCTTGCGGATGACCGATTCGTAGATGCGTCCGGTGGTAAAATTGCAGTCGCGCGTCAGGGGGGCATTGGTGAAGCGTTCGTAATGACCCAGATCGAGGTCGGTTTCGGTGCCGTCGTCGAGAACGTAAACTTCGCCGTGCTGGTAGGGGTCCATCGTTCCAGGATCGACGTTGATGTAAGGATCGAATTTCTGCAAGCGGACGCGGAGGCCACGATGCTCCAGCAACATGCCAATGGAGGCGGCAGTCAACCCCTTGCCGAGCGAGCTGACCACGCCGCCGGTGACGAAAATGTGTTTAGTCATGATTTTCCGTTTTCAGTCTTCGGCCTTTCGTATTCCGTTTGGGGGTTTCAGTCTTCCGTTTTCAGTTTACTGGCAAGAGACCAAGCCGAAAACCAAAACTGAAAACCGAAAACCGATCAGGCAGCGTGACCGGTGCGATTGTGACGGTAAGCGAAAACGAAACGCTGATAATCCTCGTAGGTATCGACACCGAAGCCGCTCTCTTCGACGATGCCAACCTGGATCGGGTGTCCCAGGGCCAGGACGCGGAGTTGCTCCAGTTTTTCCAGCTGTTCCAATGGTTCTGGCGGCAGTGCAGCCAGACGCAGCAAGAAGGACCGGCGATAGGCATAGAGACCAAGGTGCAAAAGGAAACGCGGTGGCCGCTGTGTGAAGTCGGGTTGGCCGTCACGGACATAGGGGATGGGACTGCGACTGAAATACAAAGCGTGGCCAGCGTTGTTGCAGACCACTTTGACACAATTGGAGTCTTGCCATTGTTCCAGCGAGCGAAACGGCGTGGCCAGTGTGGCCAGGTCCACGCCGGGATGCTGCATCAGCAAATCGAACAACAGATCGAGATGATTGGGATCGATGAGCGGTTCATCGCCCTGGAGATTGAGCACCAAGTCGGCGTCGAGGCGAGCGGCGACTTCAGCGACGCGATCCGTACCGCTGGCATGATCGCGGCGTGTACAGACGACGTTGCCGCCAAAACTCTTCACCGCCGCCACGATGCGAGGATCATCGGTGGCCACGACGATGTGGTCAGCCCGCTGAGCCTGGCAGGCGCGTTCGTAGACGTGTTGCACCAGGTACTTGCCGGTTTGCCGCAACAGCGGTTTGCCAGGCAGACGGCTCGAAGCATAGCGAGCGGGAATGACGATGACGGTTTTCATGCGACCTCCGTGTCCGGGTTGGATGGCCAAGAGGCTAAATTAGACCGTCCGATGCTTCGCCTTGCAAGACCGTCCCGACCCATACCAGGGCCGTTGACCCATTGATGTTGGCGAGTCGGCTGGTTGGGGGGAATGGCCTGCTGCTGCAAATCCCCAAGATGCATCTATGGAACTGGTCAGGCGAGACGAACCCCTGGACGACCTTGACCTCTTCACCGAACGTGATGACGACGAGTCGAACGGGAGCCGAAGGAACGCGCTGTTGCCCGGGGCCAAACGAAAAACTGGACAAATGCAGGGGAGGGGGCCTTTGATAACAGAGTTGTCCCCCTTTGCCCCCGGTTACGGCTCCGTGCAGCGCTATGCTGCCATTGGCTGGGATGGGGGGATGAATAACAGACCGCGCGGCGCTGGCAGGTGCCAGGGGCCAGCTGGGCCATCAGCTGTGCCTTCCCAGCGATGCGTTCGCAGGCTATCGAGAATGCGGCCGGCCAGGGCCAAGGCATCGCGACCGGCGGCGCCATCAACGCGTGGCCGTTGGCCCGTTCGCACGCAATGAAGGAATTCTTGCAACTCCCGCGTCAATTGATCGCCACTGTTACAATCCAGTTCTTGCACCTGCACATGCCGGCCGAACAGCTCCATTTTCAGGCTCGCCAAAGCTGGGGCATCGAGGCGGCGCGTGTCGATCTGGCGTTGCCGCAAATGCTCGGCCGGCTGCATCAGCGTCAGATGTCGGCGCGCGAAATCAACGCCAGCGACTCCTTCGGGTCCGAAGACGTGCATGCAACGCACCGGCGTGGGGTGTACTCGGCTGGCCTTCAAGTCAGCCACACAGCCGTTGCTAAACGTCACCCGCGCCTGGGCCAAATCTTCATTGCCGCCGAGCACGGCCACGCCCAGCGCCTCGACCGTTCGTACCGGCGCCTGTACCAGCGCCAGCACCAAATCGAGATCGTGAATCATCAGATCGAGCACTACGCCGATGTCGGTGGAACGGCCGGAGAAACCGCTGTAGCGCTCACAGGTGATGAACTTCGGCTGCAAAGGATGACGCCGCAATTCCTCAAAAGCGGGATTGAAGCGCTCGATATGGCCGATCTGCAAAAGCGTATTGTGCTTCTCGGCCAACTCAATCATTTCTTCGGCTTGGCGGACGGTAACGGCCATAGGCTTCTCGACCAGGAGCGGCAGGCCGCGCGCGAGAAAATCGGCGGCCAGAGCGGCATGATGCGAGGTCGGTGCGGCGATGACGGCAGCGTCCACCAGTGGCAAGAGAGCGTGGTGATCGCGGAAAGCGCGCGTATTGCAACGCTGAGCCACCATCTCGACCTGGGGAACATTGGGATCAACGACGCCGACCAACTCGACATCCGGCAGCGCTGCCAAAATGCGAGCATGTTCCTTGCCGAGATGCCCGACACCCACCACTCCCACCCGCAGACGCGACATAAAATCCCTTTCTCCAGTGACAAGGGGACAAGATGACAAAAAATTGTCACCTTACTTCTTTGAACTCTCTCTATTTATCTCGATCCACCTTATCACCCAGTCACCTTGTCACCCAGTCATCTTCAGGCAGCCTGACGCTCCGGCACAGCGGCGGCCGGCAGCTGCTGATGCAGGCGGCGGACCAGTTCCACGTTGAACGGATGGCCGGAACGATAGGCGACGACGTGGCCGCACAGGTCAGCGCCCAAGAGAGCGAGGTCGCCGACCAGATCGAGCACCTTGTGCCGCGCCGGCTCGTTGGCGTAACGCAGCGTGTTGTCCACAGGACCACGCGGGCCGAAGACGAGCAGGTCGGCAGCGCTGGTCCGCGTCCCCAGACCCTGGCGACGCAGCTCCGCTATCTCTTCTTCGAGAATAAAGGTCCGGCAAGAGGCTAATTCTTGTACGAACAAGCCGGGCGTGAGTGCCTGCGTGTGGACCTGGCGAGCAATGGGCGCGGTCAAACCATAATCGAGAAAATAACTGAGATACAACTCGTGCTCTGAAGCGATGCTTGGCCCTTCTGCCGTTCCCAGGCGGAGCGAGACAGCGCCAGAAGTGCAGGAAGGAGGATGCAAGGCCAAGGTGGCGCCGCCCGCCGACAGCACCAGGGATTGCTCAACGCCGAAGATGGGACGGCGTGCTCCTTGCCGACAGATGCCAGCATCGAGCAACGCTGTTACAAAGCCGCGCGCCGAACCATCCAGGCCGGGCGGCTCCGGTGCATTCAGCTCGACTTGACAATTATCGATGCGTAAGCCGGCCAGCGCTGCCAGCACATGCTCGACCAGGCCGATCTGGGCCGGCGGATGGCCCAGCGTGGTTCGCCGCTGCGTGCCGGTGACCTGATCGATGTGGGCCGGTACCTGCTGGCGCGGCCGCAGGTCCGTGCGGACAAAAACGATGCCGGTGGACGGCGGCGCCGGCACAAAGCGCAGACGCACGGTCGCTCCGGTCAGATAGCCCACGCCCCATACCTCGGCCGGCCGCGCGAGGGTCCGCTGATAGCGATAACTGAACCGTCTCACGTTGGCCTTGTCCTTTCTCCGATTTGCGCTCCGGTAAGCGAGACGTGTCAACGCCCGGGTGCAAGGAATCAACCAGGGCGTGTCAACGTCTCGCTTGCCAGAGAGGAACATTTTAGCGCTGTGTTCCAACCGGCGCCGCTCCTTGCGACGCGCCGTTGGGCGAACCCGTGCTGGCATTCAGCAAATCGGCAATGTCCTTGCTGATATCCAAATTGGGAGCCGTGATAAGAGGCATGAGCGCACCGGTGTTTAATTTGCGAGCAATGTTCTGAGCGCTGAGGAAGTCGTCCTTCATGATGGCATCGTTATAGTGCAGCACCAGGTCGAAACCGTGCGAAGAGGCATAACCCTGGACTGCCTGGTAGATGTCCATATAAATGATTTGCATCTCTTCGTCGCTGCGTTTACCCATCTTCAGCTGAGCCTCGGTCTTGTTGTCGTCCATCTGACGCTGAATGTCCCGGGCCTTTTTTTCTATCTCTGCGCCCTGCTCCGACTGCCCACGAGGCAAGTTGGCAGCTTGCTTGCGCAATTCTTCCAATTGTTGTTGCAGCTCGTTGTGTCGCTTGGTAAACGGCTCGACGATGGCCTTCATCTCTTCTTGGAAACGCTGGTACTTGGCGTATTTTTTGATGACATAGGTGAGGTTCAAGATGGCGATGCGCGTGCCTGCCGGGGCCGCCGGCGTGGCCGAAGTAGGATAATTGTTATTGTTCGGTGTCTGACCGCTCAAAGGTCCGACGTACCACAACACCCCCAGGACAAGGACTGTCCCTACCGTCAATACCGCTTTCTTCACGGTTCGGTTCTCCTGTTCCGAAAGGACCGACAGTCTGCGGCGCGAC